>Ga0080013_1001223_pt1 | contig 34774 bp, 48 predicted proteins | sample ETNvirenome_6_85_FD_69236 | JGI IMG/M metagenome (GOLD analysis project Ga0080013, IMG submission 69236) | Marine viral communities from the Pacific Ocean - ETNP_6_85 (SPADES assembly) (version 2) | ecosystem: Environmental > Aquatic > Marine > Oceanic | place: Pacific Ocean | collected 2013-06-19
GCGGGCCAGGTCGGCGCGGGCGCCGGGCGCGTTGATGTTGAAGCCCGCGTTGATCCGGTCAAGGATCTCGGTGCGCCGCTGTCGGGTTGTAGGGGTTCCGCCTAGGCGCCTCATGGTAACAGCATAGCACGCTGGCGGTAATTACCACATCGCTTACAACTGGGATGAATTAGAACGAAAAAACGCGGTGGAGGCAGGCCGGGCGATGCCCCACCGGACAAAAAACGAGGCCCCTATGCGAGATCTCGCGCTGTTTTATATCGGCAGACAAGCCACCCCGACCGCCAGCACGGTCGAAACTGCCCCAACATGGCACAGCCGCCAGCGGCCGGGGTGACTATCTCAGCAGCAGCAGCGTGCAAACCGTGGACACCACGGCCACGGCCCACGCTGCCGATAGCACCAGCCAGGGCAACCACACGCCTGTGCCGATGCTGTCGATGATGCGATCAAGCGCAGCGTCCAGGCGCCACACCTTGCCCTGCGACCACGACGGACCAGGCGCAACACCATCGTCGCTAGGGTAAGCGGCGGCGATGCTGCGCCTGATGGGTCGTGTGTTACGCATGGGCTCGACCGTGAGTCCAGGCAGGAGTCTATGACACGAGGTAGCCGAGCACGTAGACTTCGCACGCGGCGGCGTCGGCCGAAGCGGACGACCAGATCACGTTGAGGTTCGCGCCGTCGGCGACGTCCATCTGGGCGTCGTCCAACTCCTCGAACGGAGACATCGCCTTATCGCCCATGCTGGAGATGTCCAGCGCATCGGTGATCGCGGTGGTCCCGTTGCGGACGGTGATCGTGTTGGTGGTGCCGCCACCAGCCTTCAGAACGACCCACGCATTAGCCACGCGCGTCTTGCGCGTGATCGCGATGCTCTCGTTACCGTTGGCGCCGCCGGCAGTGCTGACGTGATAGAGCACCGGCATGGCACCCGTAACGGCCTCGGCGGCCACCTCGGCCACGGCGGCCGTGGTCAGGATGTTCGCAGCCAGGTGCTCAGCATCGACGGAGCCGGCAGCATAGTGCTCGCTGTCGATCTCATCGTCGCCAACCTTGGCACCCGTCACGGCATCGGCCGCGAGTTCGGCCGTGTCGACCTGCCCCGCGCTGATGGTCTGCGTGCTGTAGCGGTTGGCGGCCAGTACGCCCGCCTTGTCGCTGTAGAGCACCGTGTAGCCGCCGGTTCCGTTGATCGTGGCGCTCTTGACCGTGACGGGCAGCGTCACCCAGCTATTAGCAGGGCAGTTCAACGCGATCCCGCTGTAGGTAAACGTGTAATCGTTCGATGCGTGAGCGTTGAGGATCATGACCTCTTGGGCGATAAACCCGCCGTCAGCATGGACGTTGATGTTAACAGGTGAGCCCGAAAGCGTTCCGTTGTATCCGTAGCACTTAGCCATTTGGCTACCTCCAGATTTGTCAGATCGCGGGCCGACCGTGCCCCGTCGCCGGGCATTGTGCCACGGTCGGGCACAGGCTGTCTATGGTGTGTCTTGCTGTGTCACACGGATCGGTTTGGGGTCTTGTTGTAGTCAAGACCCCAAACAAGACCCCAAGACAATCCCGTGCGATGTAGCCCAGTTGGGGCGCGTTTGTAGTCTTAGGGGTCTTTTTTGCCCGATTTCAAGACCCATCGTGCGCGTTTTTTTTGCCCGCAAAAAACATAGATCCCTCGCGCGCGCGCGAGAACAAGACACCTAAGACTACAAACGCGCGCAAAGCGCATGAGATTGCTCATGTTTGTGTTGGGGTCTTGTCTGGACAACAAGACCCCAACAAGACCCCAAAGACCCCAACTTGACCCCAACGCGCGGCGGTGCCAGTCTTAGCGGGCGCTGTAGCAGGCGCGGAGAAACGCAAATGCTTCCCCCCCTAACGTCACACGCAAACCCGAACGCCCGCCCCACGTGCGTTGCCGGTCTGTGTTCCCGGTCTGCTACCGGGTTTGCGTGTGGCCTTAGCGGGCGAACCCGATGTGAATGACCTACACGCAGCAGCACTAGAACTGGCAGACGCGGGCTTTGCACCGATCCCGTTGAGGCGGCGCGGTAAGATCCCTCTGATCGACAACTGGCAGACGACCACCGCGCCCACGCCCGAACAGATCGACGCATGGTGGACGCGCAACCCTGACGCCAACGTCGGCGCCGTCGTCCAGGCGCACCAGATCGTCGTGGATATCGACGGCCCCACGGGCGCCGAGAACTGGTCAGCGTTGCAGGCCAAGCACGGCCCGGCACCTGAGACGGCCATGGTACGCACGGGCAGCGGTGGCCTGCACTTGTGGTTCACGTTGCCGCCAGGCGTGCCCAGCCTCACCACGGCCAGCAGCCTCGCCAAGAAGGTCGACACGCGCGGCGCGGGGACGGGGCAGCTGGTCATGCCGCCCAGCATCCACCCGGACACGGGCGAGCGTTACGCGTGGCTGTGCGATGACCCGCCTGCACAGGCGCCCGCGTGGCTGTGCGAACTGCTAAGGCGGCACCACGAGCGCAAGGCGATGATCCTAGCCGCGCCGCCGCCGGATTCGCCGTGGTACGTGCCCGACGAAATCACAGCGCCCACGGTCGACGTTGAAGCCTATCTGGCCGACCAGATCAAGCGCGCGTCGTTGCGGGTCGCGGACGCGGGCACGGGCGAACGCGCGGCGGTGACTTTCAGCCAGTCCCAGTACCTCGGCCGATTCGTGGCCAGCGGCCAGGTTGACCCCGATACCGTTGTGGAGGCGATGATCGAGGCCAACGATGCCAACGGCAGGATCGCCGACGACGGGCGGCACACGGTACTGCGTGATGTGCGCCGGGCGATGGCGATGGTTGCGAAGCAGCCGCGCACGGTGCTCCCGAAGACAGAACCCAAGCAGGATGCCGAGATCGTCACGCTGACGCAGTTGTCACCCATTGAGCGCGACAAGGCGGCCGGCGACATCGCGCGACAGCGCGGCGTGACGAAGGCGGCCGTGCTGGCAGAAGCCAGGCAGACGAAGAAGACGCTGACGCGCCCACAGGGCAAAGGGAAGGGCATCGATTGGCCGGTTATGAAGCACGATAAGAACGGCGTCCCGATCGGCCCGTCGAAAGTCCACATCGAGAACACGCGGGCGCTGCTGAAACATTACGACGTGACCGCACGCCATAACCTGATGTCACATCGGATGGAATTGACGATCCCAGGGTTCGAGATCGAGTCCGAACGCCGCGAGAACGCCACACTAGCGCGGCTGATCGAAATGGCAGAGCGCAACATGCTAGCCGAGAAGCAGACGATCTCTCACTTGCAGTTCGTGGCCGAGTCCTACCACCCCGTGCGCGACTGGATCCGATCGATCGAGTGGGATGGGTGGGATCACGTCGGCGATCTGTTCAACACGTTGAAGTTTCGGCCGGGCTGCGATCTGGCCCTGTTTCGGATGCTGTTCGATCGGTGGCTGGTGTCGGCGGTGCGGGCCGTAATGCCCCACAAGCCAGGGGAGAGACGTTTCGCGCCGCAGGGCGTGCTGGTATTCCAGGGCGGGCAGGGGATTGGCAAGACGCGGTGGCTTCAGTCGCTGGCACCGCCCGATGTCGATTGGATCAGCGTCGGCAAGGTGATCGACCCCCACCAGAAAGACTCGATCCAGCAGTTGACCGCTTTCTGGCTGGCCGAACTGGGCGAGCTTGATTCTACATTCAAGCGATCGGACGTCGCGGCGCTGAAGGCGTTTGTGACGCAGGACACGGACGTCTACCGCAGCGCATACGACCGCCGAGAAGAACACATCCGCCGCCGCACGGTGCTGTTCGCGTCCGTGAACATGGAGGAGTTTCTAGTCGATGAGACGGGTAATCGTCGCTGGTGGACGCTGGCGCTCGACAGCGTGAACTGGGATCACGACGTAAACATTCATCAGATGTGGGCACAGGTCGCGCGCATGGTGGCCGGTGGCGCCCGCTGGTGGCTGAACGACGCAGAACAGCGGCAGCTGGCAGACTCGAACACCTACCACGAGATCGCCGACCCGCTGATCGAAGACTTGTGGGCGACGTACCGCGTAGCGGAAGAGGGCAAGGGCGTCAAAGCGCGGCTCGATACGATCTGGTGCAATCTGCCGGGCCGCGACAACAAGGCGCGCAGTCGCATGGAATCCTCGAAACTGGCCCGCGAACTGCGCGCCGCTGGTGTGATGAACCCGACGAAATCCGGCGGGCTGTCCACGTATCGGGTTGAGATGATCAACCAGTCGACCACAGGTCGACAGTCTGGGGGAAGCTGGTGATGAAACTAGAAGAGTTTATGTCTGGATTGGCGAACGGTTCGCCGGAGTCGTGGCGAGCGGCGATCTACTTCACCAAGGACGATCTATACGTCGCGCGGTTGGCGCTGGTCGACGTGTGCGGATCCAAACCGGAACCGCGCGACGTGATCGAGGTAGCCAAGATGATCCGCGCCCGGATCGACAAGTCAGACGAGCAGGTTGTGTGCGACGTGTGCGGCCCGTACCGCAAGCCCGGACACTAATCCCCACCGCCAACAGAGACGCAGCCGGCCAGCGGGTGCTTCATGGTCGGATCCATCGGATGCGTTGCATCGTCTTGCTGACGAACGCCGGGTGGTTGCCAAACAGCACGGCCGCCGAGTCGAACGACGGCGAATCGTTACCGCCGAAGTCGAGCCTTCCACGCGGGAACCCGACCATAGACGCCTGCGTCCAGATGAGATCGTGCCAATACTTCGTGCCCACCGCAGCTGGTATCAGCAGCACGATCCAGTCGCAGCGCGGCAGCGAGTCGACGCACTTGGCCGCCCAGATGGGCAGGCTGCCGCGACTATATGGCGGATTACAGAACACCCGCCCGCGCCACGGTTCGGCCAGCCCGTCGTCGCCCTCGATGCCTACCAGATGGCGCGCGGCGGGCGTGTGGCGTGACGGGTCCGAACACGGGTCGAGATCGACCGAGCCGAGCGCGTCGAGCAACCATCGCGGCGTAAGCCACGTATCGCTCGCGGTCGTGTTGTCGTCGACGTCGTCGGGCGCGACGTGTCCGAACATATCGTTTTGCGCGGTCGTCATCGTTGCACCCCTAACACCAGATCGCGCAGTCGTTCCGGCGGCCACCCGGCGGCCAGGCGCAGCCGTTCGGCGTATTCGGGCGCGATCCGGCCCTTGTTCATGCAGTAGTGCAGCCACTGGCGCGAGCATCCGATCTTCGCCGCGACAGCGGACACGGTGCCGGCAGCTGCCACGGCCTCTCGAACGGGGTTGGAGTTCATCGGAGAGCCTCCAGAGCATCGGCCACCGATCGCGCGACGATATAAACGCCACCAGCGGCCAAGCAGGCCGCCTCCCATCGCTTCTGGGCGGCCGACTGGCGCCCGCCGCGAGCCCGCTTGACCTCGATCCCGATGAACCGGCCACCGCAGATCACCATAATATCCGGCTGCCCAGGCGTGCCCCAGCGCGCGTGACGGCCGTCTAGCGTGCGACCGATCCCGACGTTCTGGCGCCAGGCGAGCACGCCCGGCAGCGCGCCTATGGCGGCCAGGATCTGCTGTTGGAGTTCGTGTTCGGTGGTGGTCATAGCAGCGCCCCTTGCCGTTCGTCGGTCTTCGGCGGGCGCGGTATCTTGCCGCGCATCGCTGGCCGCCCCTCGCTAGCGATGCGCTGGCGGGCGATCTCGGCGTAATCTGGCGATAGCTCGCAGATGATGGCTTGTCGGTGGTGTTGCATGGCGACGACAGCGACCGTACCCGACCCGCCGAACGGGTCTAGGACGGTGCCGCCGATGGTGTCGGCGTTGCAGTCGCAGGTTGCCGCCGTCGCCCCGAACTTGCCGAGCTTGGCCCCCCGGTCGCTGCGCCGGATCTCCATGGGTGTCCGTTCAACAACCCGCACCACAGGCGCACCACACGCCGCACACACCGTTTCGGGACAACCAGCCAGCGCGCAAGGCTCCACCAGCGCGGGCGGCATCACTGCGAAGTGTGCGCCGCTGAACGGGCGGGTTGCTATTGTCCAGACTGATCGGCGGTTGCGGCCGAGCGGATTCATGGCCGCGCCGCGCGATGCCCTTGCGCCCGTGCCACCTCCCGCAAGATTCCCGGCGCGATCGTTTCTGTCCATGTTTCCGTGCATCTTGTTGAAATCAACCGCCACTGGGTCGCGCTTCGATCTATCGATCATGTCAAGCGATTCCGCACACAACGCCTCCCGCACCGCGTCCGCGTCGTAGTAGTACCGCGCCGACTTGGTCAGCAGGAACATGTATTCATGCGCCTTCGTCGGTCGGTCGGTCACCGATTCGGGCATCGGGTTTGGCTTGTGCCAGATGATGTCGGATCGCAGATACCAGCCGTCCGCTTGTAGGGCGAATGCTACTCGCCATGGGATGCCTACCAGGTCTTTGGGTTTTAGGCCGGCAAGCCCGCCCGTCTCATGCGTGCGCGCGTTGCCGCTGTTCAGGCCGGTATTGCCGCCAGTGCGTGCCACATATTCCGCGCTTCTCCCTTGCGGCCGGACCGCGTAGCTGTCGCCAAGATTGAGCCAAAGCGTGCCGTCATCCCGCAGCACACGCCGCACCTCGCGGAACACCTCGACCAACCGCGCAACGTAGGCGTCCGGCGTGTCTTCAAGCCCGATCTGCCCGTCGTTGCCGTAGTCGCGTAGTCCCCAATAAGGCGGTGACGTTACGCAGCAGTGGACCGATCCCGCGTCCATCCCGCGCATGGATTCGATGCAGTCGCCGATCTTTATCGTTGCCATGATCGCCCCCATTGCACGCAGCACGCGCGACAGAATCCATGGGCACCGCCGACGAGCGGTCGGCCGCAGGCGCGGCAGAACGCAGGCAAGCGCACATGCGGCAAGAACCCCTGCCGGCGGTGCCACAGATAGACCGCCTGCGCCGAACAGCCGGCCACGGCGGCGATCTGGCTGTACCACGTCCAGCGCGGGCCGGTGGGCGCCGGGTCGGCGGTGACGGCGGCAGCTATACGTGCGGCCAGTGTCATCGCATCAACCGCCGACATGCCCCAACAGTCCAGCCGAGCGCGTACCCTTCGCGCTTGCGCTTGGATTCGAGCCTCCGCCACAGCACGGGCGGCGCCCACCTCGGCGGCGGGCGTTCGTCTACGGTCATCGACTGCGCGCGGGCGGACCTCATCAGATCGGCCTTTGTGACCTTCACCAACAGACCATCGCGCACGACAGGCTGCCGGCGGACGACGGCGGCGGGTTCAGCACCGCAGCGCGGGCAGGCGCGGCCGGTCATATCGCGGCTCCATATCGCCAGGCATTCGCGGCAGGTCGTCATCGCCGGCCCTGCGGCCTTCGCCCTCTTCGGTCGGCCGTGCAGCGACCACGATCGATCATCCGCTGGCAGACCGTGGCGGATCGCGTTGCCCGCGTGGTCGGCGATGACCACGCGGGACTTGCCGGGCGCGGGCCTCAGTCCACGGCCGCAACCCTGCAACCATATGACCAAGGATGCGGTCGGTCGCATCCAACCCACATACTCCACGCCCGGCACGTCCACGCCTTCGACCAATACCCCGTAATTCGTCAACCCTGTGATCTCGCCCGCGCGGAACTTCGCCACCAGCCGATCGCGCTGGTGTGCTGGCATCGATCCGGTGATGGCGCGCCACCCGCCGCCGAACGCAGCGGCCAGCCGGTGGGCGTGATCCAGCGATGCGGCGTAAACGATCCCCCGCTTGCCATCGGCCAGGCGGCGATAGTGCGCGACGGCATCGCCGACCAGCGCCGGGCGGTCCATCGCGGCGGCGGCGTCTGCCTTGCGGTATTCGCCAGCGGCGCGGCGCACGCCGGACAGGTCCGCGCCGGGGATGCTGTACACGTCAGCGTTGACCAGATGGCCGGCGGCCGTGAGTTCTGCCACGGTCGGGCCGCAGACGAGTTCGCCATAGAGATCGGAGAGCGGTTTGCCGTCGAGTCGTTCCGGGGTCGCAGTCACACCCAGCCGCCACGCGCGAGGGTAGCCGCTAAGCAGTAGCCGCGACCACGTCGCGGCGGCGGCCAGGTGTGTTTCGTCCACGATGACCAGTTCGGCGGGCGGCAGCGGCTTGCCGGCGGTCTGCCTACGCGCCAGCGTCTGCACCATCGCAACCTGCACGCGCGCGTCAGGGTTCGGGTTCGGGTCGGCGCCGGCCACGACGCCCGGCGTGATGCCCACCGCGCGCAGCTTGGCGACGGACTGGGCGACCAGTTCGCGGCGATGACACAAGACCAGCACGCGACCGTGGCTGAGATCTGTGACACGGGAGAGAACGACCGTCTTACCGCCGCCCGTCGGCAGTTGATACAGCACCGAACGACGGCGGGCGAACGCCTCCTTGATGCGTCGAATATCGCGGTGCTGGTAGTCCCTGAGTTTCATGTGAGTTCGCCCCGCAGCCGTTCGACCTCAGCGATCCCATCATGCGCCAGCCGCAGCGACTCACACGCGGCCGTGTAGTCTTCGGCCAGGTACGCCTTAGACGACCGCGCATAATCCGCGCCCACGGCCGCCTGTGTGGCCGCCAGGGCGGCGCGCAGCGATTCCACGCGCGCCAGGTCAGCGGCATCGGCGGCGGCGTCCGATTCGTTGTCGGCGCGCCAGCGCAGCAGCCCGTCGGGCACGGCCCACCGTGGCGGCTCGACGTCCACCACCCGATCGGGATAGCCCGGCCAGCAGTCGGCGGCGAGCGCGTGGCGGTACGCCACCAACGCCCGATCGCGGTGATAGCGTCCGAGTTCCAGCATTGAATCGGACAGGCGATAGACGCCGACCGCATAGGGTGCGACCGATTCCACGGCCACGATGTAGATTTCGTCGGGCGGGTCGCCCGTGGCCGCCTCGATGCCGGCGGCGTAGTGCGCCAGCTGGACGTGATAGCCGCTGGTGGTGATCCACTTGCCCGCCGCATCGGGTGGGGTCGGTCGGGCGTGCGTCTTGAGATCGACCAGCACCCGCGCATCGGGCAGCCAGTAGTCCGCTTGACCAGAACAGGCGACGTTTGACCGTTCGTCGGTCCAGAGCATCGACACCTCGGCCTGCCCCCCGGTCAGCAGCCCGCGCGCCGTGGCGTTGTTGTCGATGGCGTCGGCCATAGACAGGGCACGCTGGTAGTCGGCGGGCGTGGCGACCAGGCGGCCGTCGTCGGGCTGGGCGGCGGCGGTGGCGTCGTCGCGGGTGCGGTAGGGCGTGTCGTCGATGCTGGTGCGCCAGGGACCGCAACGATCCTGGGCTAGCTTCTTCGTGGCGAACGGGCCGGCGGGCTGGTCGCCGTTGGCGTACCACCCATCGGGGTGCTTCGTGTACGCGACCTCGATCTTCGACACCTCAGCGGCCACCGCATATCGCCCGTGTAGCGCATCGGGCTCCAGAATCGCGCAGTGCGCCAGCGTGCCCAGCCGTGTAGCGTCGTTGCCGGTGAAGCCCTGCCGGGCGACGTAGTGCGCCAGCGACTGCGAAGCGATCGTCCACAGCGACGATCCGCCGATGGCGCCGTCGCGCTGGCGGGCACGGTATTCGGACTCTTCCATCGGGCCGAAGTGCGCCATCAGACCGCCCCCCAGAGCATCGCCACCATAACCGCGCCCAACGCCGCCGACGCCACCATAGAGGCGACGTCGGCGGCGACCGCGCGGACACAGGCGCGGGCACGGAGATCGTGATAGGCGGCGGACTCGTGGCGGCCGTCGCTTGTGGCGATCAGCGCGCACGCGAGATGATGGCGGCGGCGGTGCAAATAGTGGTGGATCATGTGTGTGTCCTTGGTCGTGGTGGTCTAAAAAGGCAGATCGACGTTGTCCAGTTCCGCCTTCCGATCGTCCTTCGCCGCCGTCATCAGGTCGCGGTTCGTGGTGTCGGTGGTCGACTTCCACGCGGCAGTAAACGCCGCCCGCAGCGCGTCCATGGTGGGCGCGTTGGCGATCTCGTTGATGTGGTCGACGCCGTCACGCGGCCCGCTGTCGCTGGCGCCCGCAGCCCAGACCGACTGGCCGCCGTGTTCGGTGGCCGGTCCCAAGTCGGTGCATGTCAGCCGCCCGATCGTGCGTCCCGCCTTCGTAGGGTGCTGGTGACCGACGCAGACGATACGAATCGCGCGGGTGGTCGGGTCGATGCCCTTGGCGTCCAGGTCGCCGCACAGCCGCAGCAGGTCTTGCGACTTGCGCTTGCCGCACGACCAGATCGCCGGCTGGCCGTCTTCGGTCGGGTTGGCCAGGTCGAACGCGGGGATCTCGCACATCTGCTGCGGCCCCTTGGCCTCGTCAAAGGTCTTTTCCTTGAACTCGAACATGCCCGCGATCTGGATCGTGGTGTCGGTCCCGATCCCCGATTTGATGTAGTCGCCACCGCTTGCTTCGTCGGCGCCTTGGTTCCAGCTGTTTCCCATCTGTTCCTCCGTGGGGTTGTTGGTCCCGGCAGGTTAGGGCGTGGCATGTGTCCGTGTCAAGTAGATAGCGACACTGGCGCGCGGTGTCGCGGTTAGGTGAAGCATGAAAAGCACTTGACGTGTGGTGTCGATACCACTAGACTTAGGGGCAGGACACAGGGAAACACCACCACGGAGCACGACATGGCCTACAGCATCAACAAGAAAACGAACGAATACGCCCGCGCAGTACCACGCGACCTGTACGAAGCAATCCCCAAGTCCGTATGGGCTGCCATTGCCATCAGCAGCATGACTTGCGGCGGGGATTGGATTGACTCCGCCGAGCGCCGCGTCATTGACGAGTGGTTGGTATTGCACGACAACGGAATCGTTCCGCAGCCGGTCCCCGCCAAATTCCGCGCCCGTTGCACAGACGCGCACGACAACCCCGATTCCTACTAGTCGAAACGCCCTACGGGGCGTCTGTCGGGTTGTCTCCCGGCACTGATGAGACAGACACTTTCAGGAGCACGACATGACGACCACCACACACACCATGAAAGCGAACACAGTAGACACTTGGAAAGCCGCCGCAATCGCGCGCACCACCCCCACGGCAGACAGCCGACGAATCCATAAGGCGATCACCGCGAACACCGATCGCTACTTCGCCGGCAAGATCAACAAATGCGAATGGAACCGATGGCAGCGCCGACTGTGGAACGAAGCCGCCGCGCGCGGATGCGCCGACGCCGTTTCCTACGCGATCAGCCGATGAGACTACGTGGAGCGGACAACCACCACAACCGGGCGACAGCGCCCAAGGAGCCCAACCGATGACCACCGAAACAGAATCCAGATCAGTCCGCCGCGCCTGCGTCAGCCTCGGCGGCGTCAGCGCCACCGCTCGCCGGCTTGACGTCGGCCGCGAGTCCGTCCACCGCTGGCTTCGACAGGGCTGCGGCGCCGCCCGCGCGGACACGGTCGTCCGGCTGTCGAATCTGACGGGCGAAGCCGTGCGGCTGCTGATCGTTGATCCTCGCGGTGGCCGGTGATGCACCTTGGAAAGGAGCGCCGACATGATGAAACAAACAAAAGAACACCTGTCCCTAGCTATCGCGAAACTGCGGGAACTAGCGGAAGGCGACCCGGACCTTGCTGAATGGTTGGAAGACGCGGGTTGGCAAGCGCCGGAAGAGGAAGACTACGCGCCGGAAGACTGGCCGGAAGACGAATGAGGAACGTATGAAGAAGTCCGCCCGCCACTTGACCCCGCCACCGGGCGCCACGATGGACTTGACCGACACCGCATGGATCCACCATTGGCGCGAACATCTGTGTGCGATCGAAGACGCTTACGACACAGCTGCCGAACGGATCGAAGCGTTGGCGATCGTGGAATACGACGCACAGGTGGCCACGGAGGCAGAAGAATGCAACTCGTAGCCGCTCTATACGTGGACGTTGAGCGCGGACCATATAACACGATGACATTCGTTGACGCATGGGGTGAAGCCCGCGACGCTACCACCTACGCGGGGCCGTGGCCCGTCGTCGCACACCCCCCATGCGGCCACTGGGGCCGATACAGCCACAAGTGCCACGACACGGGCGAAACGGGACCGATCGCCGTGGCGCAGGTCCGCGAGCACGGCGGCGTGCTGGAACATCCGCGCAACAGTTCGCTATGGAAGCACTGCGGAATGCCTGCGCCCGACCAGTTTGCAGACGAGTTCGGCGGCTATACGATCGCGGTGCAGCAGTGCGACTGGGGACACGTCGCGACCAAACACACATGGCTTTACATCGTTGGCGTGGCGCCACAGGACTTGCCGACCATGCCACCACCACAGCCGCCGCGCGAAGCCCCGTACCGCAAAGCGAATGGCCGTCTGTCGTCACCGCTGGAACGCATGAAGAAGTCCGCCCGCCACTTGACCCCGCCAGCGTTCGCCGCGTGGCTGGTCGAACTAGCGCGATGCTGTCGCGTATCCCCCACCAGCGCCGATGACTAACCCACCAGCCAGCCACGCCCACCAAGGCACCCGCCAGCGGGGCACGGGCGTGACCGCCGGCCGCGCCCGCTCCAGCAGCAGCGCGTCGAGCGCGTCGACCTGCGTGGCGCACGCGGACAGGTGGGCGGCGTGCAGCCCCCGGTCGGCGCGCTGCCGATCGCGGCACAGCGCCAGCCCGGCTTCGAGTAGCGGCAGCTGCACCGCCACAGCCGACGCGCAAGCGCGAGCGCAGCCGGACGAGACGGACACGCGGCTGCCCGCAGCCGGGCGCGCGTCCGCGCAGGGGTTGGCGTGCGCCGCCGTAGCGGCCAGGCACGCGACCGCGACCAGGGCGGCGGGCATTATGTCGCGGATGTCAGGAGCCACCGTCACCCCCGAAGGCATCACGCAGCGCCCGCGCGGCATCCTCTGCCGACTCCGCAGCGTTGATCTCAGCGGCGACCGCAGCCACGCCGGCCACGGTATCCGCGTGCGCCGCGTCCGCGCTGGCCATATCGTCAGCCCACACGGCTACAGCGGCGGCGACCGCATCGCGGCGATCGGCTTCAGTGCGTACCCGCTTGAAATCAAGTACAGCCTGAGCGGCGGCGATGGCCGCCCGTTCGGTCGCGCGTTGCCGGCCGTGGCGTTCGAGGAGCGCCCAGGCGATCAGCACGGCCACGAGCGCCACGACGGCGGCGATGGCGGCGATCATTCGTTGCCGCGTTTCCAGTAGCGCGCGGCGTCGGCCAGGGCTTGCCCGCCCATGTAGGCGGCGGTCACGACCAGCCACGTTTGCTGGTCGATCGTCCCCGCGAGAAGAAGGCCGCAGGCGCCGGCCCATGCCCATAATTTTCGGCTGGTGAGCTTCGCGATCATGGTGTGACCTCCACGGGCGCATCGGTGGCCGACGCTTCTTCGGGCATCTCGACGCCAGGCGGGCAGTCGTCGGTGGCGGGCGCGGGATCCTCGTCGCAGCTGATGGACAGCAGGCAGGCGAGCAGCGAAACAAACACGATCAGGCATCTCATGGGAACCTCCAGGCGGCGCAGTGTAGCACGGGCGGCACCTCAGAAAAAAGATGGCAGAAGCATGGAAAAAAGGGTTGACGTGTCAACCCCAGTTGATAGTATGGGGACAGGACACAGGGAGAACACGATGACCACGCAGACCACGCCCCTCGCAACAGCAACCCCGAAAGTCGGCGACACCATCGCAGTACGCAACATGGACGGACGCCTGACCCGCAAGCCCGTCATCGTCACGAAGCACGAGGCGCTGCACCTTACGGGCGCAATGGCGGACTTCAGTTCTGACGTGTATCACTGCGAGAACGACACTCACCGCATGTGGATCACCCTCAAAACGGCTTCCGGTCGCATTGCGCTGGTGGAGTCGCAGAGCAAGACCAGCGGCGGGCTCCGAACCCACTCTCACTTCTCTTCAACCCTAAGCACTGTAGAGGCAGCATGATTGAGCAAATAAAACAACGAGTCGAGGAACTTAGACGACAGCGCGCGCGAGCCCTTGAACGGCTCAACCACGGTGGTGCGCCCGATGCGCCCACCAAGATCATCGAACTGGACGCGCGCATTGATGAAATCTTGATCTGCGTCAGCGTGATCAAGCACAGCGGGATCAAATTGACATGACATGGACCACCGACAACGAAGGCGCCGACGTCTGGACACCCGACGAAGACCCGATCGCGCCGACCGCCGGTTGCCCCACCGACCCCATCCGCGACGCCATCGGCGCAGCCGGCGGCGTATCGGCCACGGCCCGCGCCCTCGGCGTCAGCCGTCAGATCGTCCACCGCTGGCTGCGCGAAGGCATGGCCCAGGCGCGGGCGGTGCATGTGCTGCGACTAGCGCGGCTGGCCGGCGTTGACGTCTACTCGCTGGTCGCGCTGGACTAGGGATCCCAGATCGGCACGCAGTAGCAGAACGACGGCTTGCGCGTGAAGAACCCGATCCCGCGCTCGGTGATCGCATTGCCCCGGCCGGGCCGCCTCTTCTCCGATCGATTGTAGACGCTGAACGAGCAATCAATCCCGCGCAGTTTCTTGCCCTCGCCCTCGGTCACGATCGCAACGTGGCCTTGCCCGCCGCCGACGGGATCACCGTAGACCACCAGGCAGCCAGGCGCGGGCGCGTCGATACGACGGAACAACGCCTGCGCGCCCATGGCGTCGCGGTAGATGTCGGTGGTGCTGATCCACTTGTGGCGGCCGAACGTGTAATGGCGCGGCAGGCCGATCACCCAGGCCTGGAATCCAGAGCAGTCACATTCGCGCTCGGTGTCCCAGGGGTGCGGTGCGTTCGGCTTATACCCGCCTTGACCCAGGCGATAGATCGTGCGGTGCTTCGTCGCCGACCGTGCGCGCTTCAACCGCTGGGCGGGCGTGTATCCGTCGGCGTGCGCGGGCGTTGCCTGCGCCGCCTGTATAGCCTCGCGCGTTACGTCGCCCGGCCAACCGTCGACCGTCAACCCGTGCGCCGTCTGGAACTCGCGCACGAGCGTTTCGACCGCGCCCAGGTCCATCGCTAGCAATTCCAGCGCGCGGGCTTTGCTCATACCGTCCGCACATCACTGAGCCAGCGATCGACGTCGCGCTCGGTCATCGACTGCCGCTTATCGAGTTCGGCGAGCGTGCCATGTATGGTCGCGCGGGTTTCGCGGGCGCGCTCCTGCTCGACGTTGAGCCCGTCCAGCTTGAGCCCGAATCCGTCGACGGTCGCCCGCAGCGAGTCGAGCCCCCCCGACAACCGCGCCAACGACCGCACCAGCCACGCCAGGCCGGCGAGCGCGGGCACGCCGACGGCGCCAACGACGGCGATCAGGGTTTGAATGTCCACGGTCATATTCGATTCGCCCGCCACGACAGGATCCGCGACACCAGGGCAACCTCGGCGGCGGTGTGGGTCGTGTGAAAAACCGCGAGTTCTGACATGCGTTCGCCCAGCGGGCGGGCAGCGCCGCCGCCTACCTCAGCGATGCCGGAAGGAATGGCCACCGTGTTATTCGACAATATCGTTTGGGATGTGCCGTCATCCTCACCGTTGAGATAAGCCACGATCTCCGACTCGGCCGGCTGGCTAATGTCAACTGTGCCGGCCATGGTGAACAACGGGCCGACCGTCATCTTAGTTGCACCAACGCGCAGCGCGGTATAGTTGCCGCGTGCGCCCACGCCCACCTCGTCTTTGCTAATGTCCAGGACGGCGCCGCCTGCGACCGTCCAGTTAGCACCCGTCCGCTGGTGAACCGGCGACTTGCCGCCGACCAAGGTGGCCGTGCTGACCACCGCATAAAACGTGAAGTTCGTCTGCCCAGTGACGACGCCGTCCGCATAATCCAGCGAATCGTCGGTGTCGTCAAACAGCGCCGACGGCAGACCGCCCGCAGATAGCGCCAGGGTCGGCTGTTCGCTGCCGGTGGCCTGCACCGGATCGGAGCCCGCCAGCGCCGGCCACGATGCCAGCGCGTCGCCGATGCCGCCGGCCAGGTCAAGCCCGGAAAGCCAGTGTTGCGGATCCAGCTGGTGGACGACCTCCTGCGAGTGTCCCTCGCGGCTGCGCTCGGACATAAACCCGCGCCGTCGGCCCCATCGGCGGTGTGGTCCGCCCGTCGCTGGTGATCCAACGCGGCGCATTAGTTTTCCGTGATCTCGATGACGTCAACCGTCAGAGTCGTACCTGCGGCGTTGGTGATCGTGCGGATCATGACGCGAGATCCAGGCGCCTCGAAGACGATGTCATACGGCGCGTCGGTGATGGCGGAGATCGTGATCACTCCGTTCGCGCCCAGCGACCGATCGAACGTCCACGGCACGCTGCCGCCGGGCACGTAGTGCCACACCTCGAACGCGACCGATCCGGCGTTGCCGGATGTGTCCGCTTGCAGCCGGACATAGCGCGGCGCGTTGCGAATCAGAACCCCATCGGTGGCTGCCGTAGGCGCGCTGGCGGTCGTGGTCTGCGTGACCGTGGCGCTGTGTCTGTTGTTCAGCATCTAATCACCTCGTCGGGACCGCGCGGCCAGAATAGCACGGCGGTCAAAGCGTTTCTAGGTCAGCTTGTCGCGTTGTCACCAGGACGCCGCAGCCGGCGGACAACTCGATCTCGATCTGTTCGACAGCCGGTGCCAGCGCGGCCGGCGCAGGGAACTCGATCTGCCGGTCCTTCGTGGCTGCGGGCGCAGCGTCCACGGTGCCAGCCGTCTGAATGATCGTTGCCGCTCGTGGTGTTGCGGCCATTGATAAATAAGCCTCGGCTCCATACGTGTATGGAGTGACCGTGATCACGTCAGCCGCCGCCGACGGGATGCCGCCGCTACTGGTCGTTTCGATCATCGTCGCGCCCTGCTGTGCGCCGTTGCTGGGCGTCGTGGACCCGCAGCGCGTGACCCATAGGCGCGCATTGATAGACCCCGGCGGGACCATGACAGCGATCCGCCGGATGTCCATAGTCGTCCCGCTGCTGGCCGTGGCATCGTTGCCCATGTACATCAGGGCCGGCTGTGCGTACGTCATACCGACCTGTAGCGGATACCAACACGCCTGGATCAAGTATTCGAGCTTGGCCGGCGGCGTCGCTTCGGTCAGCGATTCGGTGGAGATGTCCACGACGCCGGTCCAGTCGCGTAGCATGGCGTAGGGTTTGATCGGCATGGTCTAGTCCCCCGGCTGCCAGAAGCCACACACCGCGTGGACGTAGGTTTTTTGGCCGGGTTCGATCTTAGCATACAACTTCAGCACGGCCGCCGCCTCTGGCCCCCCGTCGGTGATCAGTTCGAGCGTCTCCGAATTGACGACGCCGTCGGCGTCGAACTCCGTGATCCTGCCCTGCGGGTGGTCTTGATGGACGCGCACCAGGCGAGTGTCGGCGCCCGCGTTCACAGTCGCGAGCGCCTTGATGGTGATCGTCGGGTTCTTCTGGCCGGGCAGACTACACACCGCCGCGCCGATCTCTTGCCATGAGCCCGCCGCATAATAACCGTCCGACGCCTCGATCAGCACGTTGGCGGCGGTGTCTTCCTGCACAAATGAAAGTACGCATTGTTGGCGGTCCAGCAGCACGGCCAGCGCCGACGTCTTGCAGCGGTTGACGTGCTCAGTCGTCAGCGGTGCGCCCGCTGTCGTTAGCAGTCCCGTATCGTACGGGATGAAACCGCTGCTTGTCTCGCCCGCGCCCACAGGCGTGCCGGGGTTCGGGTAGATGATGATCCCATCGGCGAAGAACGGGTCAGACGCAGCCCGCGTGTAGGTCGCTCTCAGTTTGGTAGCGGTCGCGCTGATGGGCGCGGTCACGGTATATTCCACCACCGACGTAGCGGGCGCGGCGATGGCGGCGGTGCTGTCGATGGTCCCCCACCCGGCGCCGGTCCACTCCTCGATCAGAACCGTGAGCGTATTCGTGCCCGTGCCCGTGCGGATCCACGTCGTAAACGTATATTCGATGCTGTCAGCACTGGGCGCGGTCGGCCACTCGAACACAGCCGATCGCCCGATGATCGCGTGCTTGGTGGTGTAGACGATCGAATGTAGCGGTGGCGCGTAATGAGCATATAGGTGGTTGAGATTTAACAGGGCGGTGTGCAGCGGGTCTTGATCGGCGAGCGCGTGCAGGAATGCCGTGGTGGGCGTGATCGTCAGGGCTGCGTTGGTCGTGAATGCCATCAGGACCACCTCGTCCCATCGGCGTCGTGCATAAAGTTCGCCGCCTGATAGGCGTTATCAACGGACGTGTGTGGGATACACAGCCGGCTAGAGTTCGCGACCAGGGACGGGGCGCCGGTCGGGGCGCCGTCCACGGTCAGCCGGCACACGCTGCCCGTGTCCTCGACCGCGTCAAACGTGATGTGCGCGCTGGTCGCCTCGGTCTGGCCGGGCCGATAGTGGAGCAGCACCAGCGTCCCGTCTTCGGCCAGCTGTTGGGCGAACGTCTCCGTGTATTTTCGCGGCACGTCGATCGTGTCGTTGTTGGCCGGTACGGCCGCGCCGCTAAACGCGGACACCTCGGCGGACGGGCACAGCGCCAGCCCGCCGGTCATGCCGTCGATGAGCAGCGTCAGCGTCACCGCGCCCGTCTTGAGTTCCAGCGCGTGACCGATCACACGGGCGAGCCCGGTATAGCCGGGCGTTCCGTCGCTGTATTGCCAGATCCCGTGGTGAGTGACATCGACCCGGATCAGGTCGCCCAGGTGGATGTCGAGCCACGGCACGACGTCGACTTCAACCGCCTGGATTATCTGATCCTGTGCCATGCGCGAGATCGCCCAGGCGACCACCACGGGCCGCAGGGCGGTTTCGTCGGTGGATGGGATCGACACCTCAAGCGAACTCTCACCGTTGGCTACGATCGACGGATAGTCTCGCACGTTGATGATAAACGCCGGGTCATCGCCGCCGGACAACCCCTCAGCCACGATCGTGTTAAGCGGCGGGATCACCGACAGCGGACGCACGGGCGCGAAACTGTCGTACAGCAGATCGGAATCCGTCACCTCGACCAGCCAGGCGCCGCCGGTCAGCGTGGTATGAACGCCCATCAGCTGCGCGCGGGCGTTGCTGGCGGCCGGGTTCTGCCGCAGCGCGATCGCCCGGCCAGACAGGGCGAGCGTCCCGCCCAGCAGGTCGGCCAGCGATTCGCGCTCCGGGGCAAGCGTGAAGTTCACCGAATCCATAAGCCCATCGTCTAGCACGCCCACAAGCGTCCCGGTGGCGCCGTCGTCAACCGCATCGTTGTCGATGCCGTACCCCTGCGCGATCGGTTTTGTGTCGTACGTACCGCGCAGGGCAGCCTCCCCGCTGGACTCGATCGCGTTACGTGCCAGCGTGGACAGTGTGCCCTCATCAGTATAAATGATCTGCGCCGACTGGCCGACGGCGTCCGACGTCAGCAGCGCGCCGCCCTTCAGCGGCGTTAGCTCGGCCAGATAGATCGCACCCTGTAGCGTCGCGCTGGACTTGAACTCATAAACCACATCGTCGATCAGAACGTGCCCGCTAGTGGGCACGTCGGCGGGATCGTCGTCATGTAGTTCGATGGTCACGCCCGTGAGCCCCGACGCGCTGGTGCTCAGAACCAGCGGGTTTTCCCGCGTGAACCATTCAGTCGGAACATGGCCAGCCGACGAGAAGCCAGGCCCGACCCAATGTTTTGCGGGAAAATCTTCACCAAACGCCGTGCCCGAAACCGTGATCAGTTCGGTCTGAGCGTTCGCGGCGTACTCCAGCACCGCGAACCATAGCGCGGGGGCCTTCTTGTTACTGACCCAGGAAACGCCCAGGATGTCGCCCCCCGCGCCCTCGTCGGTGATCGCGTCGTCGAAGGCGTCGCTGATGCTCGCGCGGATCTCGTCGGCCGACAGCAGCGTGCCGTCAGTGTAATCCTCGAATGGTAACGCGGTCAGAATGTATGGCCCCCAGTCGCCAGCAGGCGGGCCGCCTTGTGCATAACCTTGAACGCGCATCCGGCACACGCTGCCCGTGTAGACCGGGAACCGGGGACCGTCGCCCGTTACGGTGCCGGTCGCGCCCGCGCGCAGGTTCTGCGACAGAACACGATCCAGCGCCAGGGCTTCAAACGCCCAGCGGTTGCCGGTGCGCTTCGGGCCGTCGCTGATGCGACCGCGCCAGACCATCTCCCCCTCGGCCGCCAGCGTGGCGCCGGGGATGTACCCCGACGGATCGATCGGCGTCGCCCACAGCTGGACCTCGCGACCGCGCCACCAGCGCGGGACGTCCGTTACCAGCGCGCCGACGAGCGAATTTTTTTTGTGCGGGTACGCATAACCGGCGACGCCACGGGTGCAGCCCGTGAACGTAGTTGCGCCCGTATTCGTATAGGTAACGAGTTCATTCCCCAGATGGAGATCGCCGGCAGTCGGCCAGCCGGTGGTGGAGTCCACCGTGATCGTGGTCACGCTGGATGTGTGATCCTGCGTGATCTGTGCGGTGTCGCCCCACCTCTGGAACCATGTTCTGACGGTGGTGGAGTCGAGCAGCTGGAACGACAGCGGAAACCCGGTAGAAACGCCAGCATCGCGATCGATCATACCGCCGACCGCCGCGCTGTGATCGATGACCAGCACGGGATCCTCGGAACCGTAACCGGTGGGCAACGTCTGCCCGGTGGCGGCACCGTCGATCCCTTCGGACCAGACCACATCCACGCCCTCGACCGTGACCCACCACAACACGCCCCAGCCGTATTGAGCCGGCGTCCAGATCGTCGGGGCGGCGTTCGCCGTCGGCGCGGCGCCATCGGTGAGCGCGCCCGTGATGACCGCGCGAACGTACCCCTCATCGGCCCGGTGGACGTCTAGGGACGGCATGTCATAAAGCCACATATCCAGATGGCCGTCTGGATTCGTGGCCGACCATGCGGCGGCGTCTGCCGTCTGCACCACGCGCACGCGACCAGCGGCCAGGTATCCGCTGCCCAGCAGACCGCTCGCCTGTTCGGCCGTCATCCATAGCCCGACGGTCGCGCGATCATAGCCGCCCCACCGTAGAGCCTCGGCCCGGCCGTGACGGAATCGTTCGGACTCGACCACGCCCGCGAACTCAGGGACGTCCGTCTCACAGCCTAGAAGCTCCAGCCGGCCAGACGGAATGTCCTCCCCCGTATACGACAGCGCGCCGGAAAGATCGGTGCGATAGCCCAGCACGTCGCCCAGGTTGCCGCCGAACGTCACCGCGATCGCAGTCACGCCGCCGCCCGTGGCGCTGATCGTCACGCGCTCGACCGTGCTGCTGTAGCTGATCGTGTAGGTGGCGTTCAGCGCGGCATCGAGCAGGATCACGAAATCAGCAAGCGCATCCGTGAACACCGCCGACGCAGCCAGGCGCACGGTCGCGGACGCGCCGCCCCCGCCCGTTTCGACCACGCTGATCGTGTTGGTCGCGGCGTGGGTGCTGGTGCCGTTGCTGTACAGGTAGGCTTCGATGTGCGCCATCAGCCCACCGCCTCGATCGACCAGCGCCACCGCGCGCCGTCGATGCGCTCGCGGCTAACCTCGCCGACGCTGACCAGGCGCCACGTCGCCGTGTGTTCCTGATAGATCCACGCCTCGCACGGCGTCGCCGCGCTGCCCAGGACGCTAGCGATCCGGCTCGCGTCTTCGGCATCGCCGACGGCCTCAACCGTGGGCTGGCGCAGCGACGTGCCCGGCAGCCCAGGCCGAACGCTACCGACACCCGAACCCATGCCGCGACCAAGACGACGCAGCCAGCGGCCCATCCGATGACCAGAGAGCGGCGCCCATGTGCCAGCCCACGCGGACGACATCGTGTCGGCCGGGCCTGTGGACGCGGGTAGCCCGGTCAGCGTCTGTGCGGCGGCGTTCGCCGTAACGGTTACGTTGACATCGAAACTAAACGTAGTCGTGATCGTTCCGTCGCTCCCCGTGCGCGCGAACGTAGCCGTGGCCGTGTTCGGCGCGAAGTTTGCGTCATACCAGACGGCGAACGCCAGCGCGCCATCAAGGCCGCTATTATCCGCTGCGGCGAACGTGAACGCCTGCGACGGGCCGCCCTCGTCAACGGTCAGCGTGGCCGCCGTCCAGTCGTCCGACGTGCGGAGCGTCAGCATCAGACCGCCCCCTGGGTGGCCATGCCGGTCCCGTGCAAGCTGCCGACTGCGCCCTGGATCGCCTTGCCCACTTGCTGCGGCGTGCCAACCACGAAGCCTTGGCCGAAGTTTATGTTGATCGCCTGCGTGCTGCCGCCGCCGCCGCCCGCAGGGGTCTGCGCGGACCCGGTGGGCGTTGCTCCTGCGCCGCCCGCAGCCGCGCCGGTCGCAGGCGCGGGCATCAGCGCGGCGCGTGCATACTGCACAGCAGCGAATCCCGCAGCGATGGCGCCGGGGTAATTGCCGATCGCGAACATGCGCGCAGAATCTGCGACGGAGATCAGGGCCATGATGCCAGCGCGGGCGCGCTCGCTTTCGATCATGCCGGCGACGCCGACGGCCACCGCCTTGCCGCTGTCCGCCATTGTACCGAGCATCGCAGAGCGGGCGGCCTTCTCTTTTGCGAGCATGTCCAGGCGGTCAAAACCGCGATTGATCTCTTCCGTTTCGACTTGGCGCAGCATCTCCGACCGCGCCAGCGCAGCCTGTAGCACCGCGTCCTTCTCCGCTTCCTCTTCTTTGCGGATCTCGGCGCGCAGACGGCGGCCTTCGCGGGCTTGCTCCAGCGCGGTAATCTCAGGGCTGGCCTTGCGCGTCTTGCGTCGGCCACGCTCGACACTGCGCCCGGCGACGGCGGGCGCCCCCGTGATCTTCAGATCCGCACTAACCGTTTTCTGCGCCTTGCCGATGTTCTCGTATACGTTGACGACCGATTCGCCCAGGTCCAAAAACGATTTTAGGTTATCATCTACCGCGATCTTCTTGACCTCGCGGGCGCCTCGCTTGATCTCATCGAATGCCCCGGAGAAGTCCTTATCGGCCAGGCGCGCAACCACCAGCCCCATCGTCGCGAGCCCGGTGGTGACGCTTTCGATCATCGTGATCATGGGCCGGAACGCGAACTGCACGAGTTTGATCACCACTACACCAAGGCGGCTCGCTACGCCGATCGTCTGGCTGATGCCCTCCACGATAGACACCATGGGGCCGCCTGCGGTGTCGGACAGGATCACCTTGAACTTGAGCCACTCGTTGCTGAGTTTCGACAGGGCTTGATCCTGCCGGTCGTGCGCGGCCGTCATCTGGCCGATGCGCTTGGCAAGGTTCGCCTGGATCGCCGCGACTACGGCCGTCTGCTGTTCGTGCGATGTCAGTTCTGTAGTCGTCTTGCCGACCGCCTTGGCGTAGTCATCGAGCACCCTGCCGCTGTTGATGAACGTGCCGACCAGTTTGAGCGCCCGCGTGTTGCCCTTCTCAATCGCGGCGGCCAGAGCCTCCAGAGCCTCGTCGCCAGTCTTGCCGGCGACGGTCGCGCGCTTGGTCAACTCGGTCAGCTGATCGGCGGTAAACGTGGCGTTCACTCCCGCCAACTTCAACCGGGTAGCCACCTTGCCGATCGACTCAGCCGACACCCCGCCGAGCGCGTTGCTGATGGCGATCGCCTTCTCAAGCCCCTTCGGGCCAAGGGCGGCGTCCATGCCCGCCTTCATTCTGTTGATCTCCACACTGAACTCGGTGAACTTCACAGCGGCCACGGCCACGGCAGCGCCCACGGCAGCAACGCCCACGGTGGCCGCAGCGGCGGCGGTGGCCAGACCGCCAGCGCCGCCCAGCGCGGCCGACATGCCCGACACCGCGCCTGTAATGTCGCCCGTGGCCATGGCGCGCAGGGACGCCCCGGCGGCGGCGGCGCGCGTCTGGACCCCGCGCAGACGGCCGCCCATGCGACCCAAGGACTTGTTCGCTTTGTTGATCGACCGTGATGCGGCATCGTTGCCCTGCACCGTGATCACGGTCTTGACGTTGGCGACACCTGCGGCCATGGGTCAACCTCGCTTTGCCTTCTCGTACGCCTCGCGCTGGTCGCGTGCCGACCGTTCGTCGAGCGCGTGGCGCAATGCTAGCACGCCCGCCACAATCCCGGCAGGGTAGCCGTCTGGCCACCCGGCGACAGGGGACACACGCGCGGCGGCCAGCAGACTACACACAGCCGCCCAATAGGGGTCGCGCAGATACGTGTACGGGCACAAGTCCAGCCAGCGACCACCGATCTGCGTCTCGCTGGCGCTGGTACAAACGCCCGCCTTGCAGTCGCACGGATGCACGATCGCCCGGTGGAACGCCTCGTCAACCGCGATCCTCGCCACGATTGCCCAGCGTTCCGACCCATGGATCTTTACCCCTCGGCTGGTGACAGCCGGCCAGCCAAAGGGCCGTTACTGACCTCGATGATCAGCGTGCAGATGTCCGTCTGCCACCCGGCGGCCAGGTCGTTGTGGTCGACCGTCTCCCCGTCGATGCTGACCAGTCCAGCCGCGCAGACCTTGCCCACGGCGGCGGTATCGTCGCCCGTGGTCGCGGCGGCCAGCTGTTCGGAGTTCAACGCACGAACTTCAAACACCGTCGCGCCATCGGTCGCGCCGGGCGTCCACAGATCGCCAGGCGCGGAACCGTTCCACGTCGAATCAGACTGATGAATAAAACGGGCCGTCTGCCCGCAGCGTGTTAGGATGACCGCCATCCTGCCCCCCTGCTATTTGCTGGCGTTATGTTTCGCGACCGCCGCGATCCACTTCTGCCAGCCGTCCTTATCGGTGGCTGCGGGGCGGGTTCGCTTGAACCACTTCCCCCAGTCCTTCGGCGGCTTCGGTTTGGCCTTTGATTTGCTTTTCGCTTTTCCAGGCATCGCCTACCCCCAGCCCAGCGACAACAGCGAATCCGCCGGGGCGGTGCTGCCGGTGTCGTCGGTAAACGTCGATGGGTGCATCGTGATCCTGTGATACAGCACGCCATCGACTTCTTCCAGTTTCGGCTGTGTGCTAACGATCCAGTCGGGGCAGCGCATCGAAAAGATCCGGCCGAGTGTGTCGCCACATTCCAACTGCAGATCCACAGCGGTGCCGGCCTCGTAACGGGTTTCCCACAGATGCGACCCGCTGGCGATCGTGTCCTCTGCGCCCGACGGCTTCCACCGCTGGGCGAATGTCACCGACACCAGCCGATCCGTGACCAGGCGAGTGCTCGTGCCCTCCGGCCCGCTGTGGCTGTCGACCTTGTGCAGCGGGATCTCCCAATTCAGCTGGAGATCGTGGACATGCGTGGACGTGGTATCGATCAGCAAGCGCCCCTCGTTACTGCCGCCCAGGAATGGGATCCGGTTGAACTTCGCCGGGGTCTGAAGCGTGCCGCTGGCGCCGTTGTAACTGTGGCCCGTGAACGTGTAGGTAAGCTCCAGCATCGGGACCGCGCCAGCCGACAGGCTGATCGACCCGGCGCTACACATACACCCCAGAAAGTCGATCGAATATGCAGCGTGCTCCCCACTAAACCGCAACGAGATCGGGATCTGTTCGGCGTCAGAAAGCCAGGCGGTGCCGGTGCCATAGGTATTGTCGGACCCGGCGGCGGTGTTGGCGGCCGACTTGAACAGCGTCAGCACCGCGCCCGCGATCGTTGAGATCCAGCCCACTTGAAAGTCGCTGCTGGTCAGTCCAGCCACGACAAGCGCGCCGGGCGTGTATGACCCCGCGCTGGTTGTGATCGCGCTCGATGTCGCGCTGGCGACGTCGGCGGCATCGTAGGCGCTGCTCTCCAGGTGGGCGCCCGCGATCAGGTTGGCGTGATTGCTGGCCGCGCTCGCGTTGGACCCCAGCGCCATCGCCACCAGAACCGGCGCGGATCCCAAAACGCCAGCGTCGCCGGGGTTTTCCGTGACGGGATTATGCCCAGGCTTGAACCCCTCCAGCGGGATCCGCAGCGTCAGCGTTGATCCGCTGTCCTTGCTATTGATGACGGGCGCGGCGTTGCCGCCGAACTGCGCCACATACTGCGCCACGTCGGCCTCGTTCCGGCCCAGGTCGGGCAGGTCCACTTCGGCGGGCAGGTATTGAAACGACGACGCCACGACGCCGAACGTGGATTCATAGCCGAAGCCGATCGATCCGTATTTTGAACGCCAGACGTTGGCCATGGGATCCCCCTATCGCGCGGCGGCGCGCAGTTCGCTAATCAATGCAGCCAGCACGCGGCGGCGCGGCTGTTCGTCAAGCATGTGCTTGCACGCCTCAGTCACCAGCTGGCGCGCAGCCAGGACAACGGTGGGCGGAAGCGCGGGTGCGGTCTTCGGGCCGCCGGGCCGCGCGTCCAGACCATTGAGCAGCAGAAGCGCCTCGGTCTGCGTGATGGACGGAAGATCGACCACGACGGGCGCGGCTGCCTTCTTCGGCGCGGCCTTGACCACGGCGGGCGCGGCTGCCTTCTTCGGCGCGGCCTTGACCACGACGGGCGCGGCTGCCCTCTTCGGCGCGGCCTTGACCACGACGGGCGCGGCTGCCTTCTTCGGCGTGGTCTTCTTCGGCGTGGTCTTCTTCGGCGTGGTCTTCTTCTTCGCGGTGGCCATCTTTACCCCCAATTCCAGACGACGTCGATCGTCATCTCGGTGATCAGTGTATTATCAACCGGCCCCGGCTGTATAGTGCCGGGCTCCAAACGAACATCACAGATCTCAGAATTGACCGCAGGCAGGTCATGCAGCGTGTCGGCGATCAGGATCGCATCGTTCGAGATCCGATCCCAGACTTCGGTGGTGTGCTGGTAGATGATCTGGATCGCGACCGCCACACGATATTCGCTCTGGTCGGTGATCATCAGGTTACGCACGGCCAGGCCAGGGATCACCGCGAACGCCCGATCCTCGGACTCCAGCGGCTCGAACCCGATCACGCCCCGGAAGACGTCGCCCGCGTGCGCCTTGCCCTCGGCGGTATCGGTGGTCGGCAGCGTCACGCCCTCGATCGCGTCGATGATCGCCTGCGCCATCTGGATCACTGACAGGCTCATCGTTTCACCCAGCGCCGCATCAGCAGCGTGTGAAGTCGGGCGTCGCCAGTCGCGGCGCGCGTGCCGGGCGGTTGTTCGCCCAGGCTGGCCTGTAGCGTGATGTGATGTTGAGCGGCGACGGCGGACGCCATCGCGATATTTTCCGCTTCGGTCGGCTGAACCACATTGACCCGCAGGCTGTGCATGATGCGCCCGGCCTTCTGCTGGTTACGCACGTTCAGCCGCGTTGACTTCTGCCGCTTCGTGCCCTTCTTCTTCGGCTTGCCACTGCCGCCCAAGGACGTGCCGCGAAAGTCGATGATCGCAGAGTTCCGACCGCTGCCGCGAGCTTGCAACCCCTTCCACATGCCGCCCGTATTGCTAAACAGATTCGTCTGGCCGGCGTGCCATTCGCGCGAACTGCCCGCGCCGGGGGCGCGGCCGGCGGTCAGCGCATACGGGCCGGCGACGGTGAACCGCGCGCCAGACGCGCGGAAACCGCGCCAGGACGAAGCCAGGCGGCCAGCCTGCACACGAGCGCGCATGTGCTTCGCGACCATGGCGGCCATGGTCACGATCGATCGCATCTGCCTCCCGAAGTCGAGATCCAGCAACGCCCGCCTGCTCTGCGCCTTTGTCATGCGCGCCAGCACCCCGTCAACCTCGAACGCAACCAACCCCTTGCCACGCAAGCGGGACACTTCTGCTAGGTTGGTGCGGAACTTGGCCATCAGCGGCGCGCACTGACGGTGAAGAAGAACCCCTGCGCCTCTACACTGTCGATCGTCCCGTCACCGTCGCGGTCGTACATCGCCAGCGACGAGATCGCCCGGTTCATAGCGTCCGCGAGCGCATCGTTGCGATCGGACTCGAACAGCGACGCATTCAGCCCGGCGGGCAAGATCCCATCCTTGGCCAATTCCAGCCGCGCAGCTTCCAGCCCCGCCGCCTCGAATACGTTCGGCGATCCGTACAGGTTCGGGCGGCGGCCCGTCGCCTGTACCGTGGCGCGGATGCGTTCGTTCGCCCGGCGGGCGATGTCGTCGAAATACCACTGCGACCGCTTGCGACTCAACGACGGGAACTGACGCGCCACGTACTGCAACACCGCCGACCCGTGGATCGGCGCGTTCCACTTCCACCGCACGATGTGAACGACATCGCTGCCGAACCCCTCGGTGGTTCCATCGTCATACAGCCATTCCAGGCGGTAGTTCGATCCGATCTTCGTGGTGCCAGGCGCGGCGATGCTCGCCGTCATCCGGACAGCTTTGAACGTGCTCGACGTGTCGGGCGAATCCGGCAGCGCCGCCGCCAGGTGGACGGTCGACCCGTCGACGCGCGTGACCGTGGCCAGGTGGGTCACGCCATCGCTGACGATCTGATAGCGGTGGCCGACCGTCACGCCCGACGCGCTGGCTAGCACCAGCGTGGCCTGATCGGTCACGCTGCTGATCGTGGTCGACACGCTGGGCGCCGTCACGGTCAGCGTCTCTAAAGTGGCACCATCAGGATCACGCAGCACCGCGCTTGCGGTCGTCGCCACCAGCCCGTCGCCGGGTTCGTGGTAGACCGCAAGCGCGGTGCTATAATGGACCTCAAGCGCCATCAGGCACCCCCGACGCGCTAGGCGACGTTGGAACCGATGATGCCCGCGCCCTCGACGTCATAGACGAAGTCGGCGATCAGGCTGGCAGACATGATCCAATCGAGCCCGGCGGTGCTGCTGTCGGGCATCATCGAGATCGACGGCATCTGACGGATCCACATGCCAACCGGGGCGGCCGTGCGGCTGATGACGAACCAATCATCGTCGTCGCTCGCGAGCGGGTAAATGACCGGCTCGGCCCAACCGAACAGAAAGTTAGATTGCAGGTTGGCGTCCACGTTACCGGAACGCAGCAGCTGGAACGCGAGATCTTCGTTGGCCGGCGCGCAGACCAGGACCAGATCCTGAGCCTCTTCGCCGATGTTCAGATCCAGCCCGCTACCCACGCGCTTCCAGTTGCGGAGCTTCTCGCGGGCGCCCACCAGCGCGGCGCGACTCAGCTGCTCGGTCAGCAGGTTATCCTGCGTGCCAGCGTTGGCGTCGTACGCCAGGCCGGTATCGAGGAACTTCTTGCCAGTGCCGACCAGACCGCGCGTGGCGGCGGAACCGGCCAGCGGGTGGGCGGTGCTGAACAGCGCCTCAAGCCCGGCCATCGCCTGCCCGGTGATCTGCGCCATGGCCTCGTTGGCCATCGCACGCGCTCGGATGGCGGGCAGGTCGGGACGGTCGCGCAGATCCTTGAATGTCAACTTCTCGGTCTTCGCGTATGCGCTGGAACTGTGCGACACCTTGCCGGACAAAATGTCCTTGGTGACGCTGGAGCCAACGGCGGTGTACGCCGTGAAGCCGCCGCCAGACTGCGAAATGTCAAAGTCTAAGTTCGGCTGATCTTCGGTGTAGATCGGGCCGATCTTCTGGAACTGCGATGCGCCTTGAGACAGAGTCTCTTCAAACGCGACGAACGCGGTGCGCTGAATGTTACTAAGGCTGTTGGCCATGATTCATCCCCCGCAGACGTCCACGCCTGCTAGGCAATGACGCACGGCTTAAGACCGCTCTTGGCCAGCGCGCCGGTCGTGTGCGGATTGCTATAGGACTTGCGGCCCGTAGGTAGCAACCTGCTTTGGGTATCTTGCCGCAAGTTCCCTATGTATGGCAAGCCTTCGCGGGCCGATGTGCTTCGCGTACACCTCAAGCGGCATCGCATACACGATCGCGGAGTTGTAGCCGACCACGCTGGCGCCCTCTATTCGGCGCCGGCCGATGCGTTCCTGCTTGATGCAGAACCGTTCGATCGTCTTCTTCGGAGCTTCGCCATCACAGATGGCGTAGTGCAGCCGTGGATCGGCGTCGATGACCGTGCCGGAATCCAGGCGCACGCCCTCGGCGACGGCGGCGGCGGCCTTCTCATCAGCTTCGGCGATCCAGGCGTCGAAGTCGTTTGCAGGCCGAACGTGCGCGGGTTTGGTGTGCTTGCTCATCGGTTCAGCCTCCGCATCCGGGCCAGGTCAGCGCGGCGTTTCTCCGGGCTGGTAAATGGGTTTGCCCCGCCCGCGCCCAGTTTGGAATCTAGCGCGGCCAGGTCGACGTCGGGCGACATCGGCGCGCGGCTCGAAAATACGCTGGCGAACTTCGGATCCTCGCGGAACGATTCCAGGCGGGCAGCGTACGCGGGATCCTTCGGATCGCCAACAGGCGCCAGCGCGTGGAACTGCTCCGGCAAGCCGATCCCGGCAAACGCCGCCTTGCGACGATCGGCCAGGGCTTCCAGTGACAGCGCATCCAACTGCGCCTGTGTCGCCGTGTTCGTCGCATTAGAAGCGGCCAAGGCAGACTCTAGCGCGGCGATGCGTGCGGAGTCGTCGCCAGGCGGCGGCTCCGGTGGTGCGGCGTCTGCCGGTGGTGCCGGTTGTTCTGCCGGCGGCGCTGGCGGGTCGGCGGGCGCGACATCTGCTGCCGATGCCGGCGGCTCTGCCGGTGGCGCTGCGGGTGGCGTCTCAGCCGGCGGCGCCGGCGGGTTGCTGTTGTCTGTCATCATCGCCCCCTGTGGGCTGTGGCCTCATCGGGCCAGACGCGACCGTCGCGTCAGGCTCTCGAAGCGTCGGGTTGCCCACGATCTCCGTGGCGACTTCGATCGGAATCCCGAAGGACTGCGAGATCAGTTTAGCGGCTGCGGTGGCTGTGATTTCACCAGCAGCAACAGCGCGCACAGTCTCTAGCGCGGCAGTGACTTGCGCGCCATTCAACACGGCAGACGCATCCGCGCCGACCTCCTGCTTTGCTGCCGCCTTCAATGATAGCGTGTCGATCATATTCATCAGGACAATCTTCTTCGCCAGGTCGCGGCCCACGTTGCGCGCACGCGCAACGCGATCGACCGGGGAATCTTCCCCGCTCGCGTCCCGCGCCGTGTTGGCGTTCGCTTCCTGCGCGGGGTCCGCGATCATACGTAAAGACGCCCAGCGCACCGACGCAACCGTGGCGGACTCAGGCACGGGCACGGGATCGCCATAGATCCGGCTGGTGTCCGCTACAATGCGGAGCAGGTCGTTCTCCAGTCTCAAAAAGATCTTCTTCCAGGCGCGGCGGGCTTCTTCACGATCCTCGCGATCTGCCTGCCGGGCGGCGCCCGTTTGTGCCGTGTTCGCCTTCATAAACCGATTCGGGGACATGTCCCGCATCATGGCCAGCGTCTTAAGACGCGCTTCGTCCATCCGCGCATATTGATCGATCTGCGGCACGCCCTGCACGATCTCGAACTCGGCGCCCTCAACAGGCATCACCATCACGCGATTAGGGCCGACTGGCATCTTGTCGATCATGGCCTCAGTTGCGCGCTGGTCGCCGCTGAACTTGATCACCTTCTGGCCCCAGGCTTGATGGTGGGCGATAGCCTCGCGGTCGCCCTCGCCCAGATTCAAGCCGATAGCGGCCGACAGCAAGGGCTCATCCACAGCCCCATAGAATCGGCCAGACTTCGGTGTGTTGATACGCGCGCACGCAAGCGGAATATAGCCGTAAGGGTTGCCGCCGCCCGGATAGACCGGCGAGCGTTTGCCGTCGCCCTCGATCCAGGCGTCCGTCTGCGTGAAGTTCAGCGTACCATAGAACGCCGACTCGGCGATCGTGCCCAGCGGCCACCGGATGCGAACGTGCTGCGCCGCTGTGATGTCGTGAACGCGCGAGCCCGTGGCCGGCGTCACTTCGACTTCCCATGGTGCCCAGGACATCGGCCGCACCTTGCGCGGGCTGATCGGCACGATGCCCGCGATCATGGTCCTCTGCCCCGTCAACCGGCGGTGCAGCTGGTGCAGCATCCCGTCCATATCCGAAGACAGATAGACCTCCAGCAGTTTCGCGCGGGCGCCCGCGTCCACGCCGCCGAACGTGCGGAACGCTTCCTGCACATATAGCGTTGCCTGCTCCTGCGCGAACCGCTCGACCAGCGGCACGTACCGCTGCGGGATCTGCCCGTCGTGGTTTTCCATCGCACGATCGAGTTCTTCGATCATGCTGGAAAAGTCGCCCTCTAGGAACTCGTCCAGCTGCTGGCTATTATCGCGGAACGCCCCCCAATCGACGTCGTCGAACGGCTCGATCATCCAGACTGGCATCACCACCTCCGGCGGGTCGACTTCGGGTGCAGGTCGCGCGGGTCTTCGTCCCCGATCGGTCCTAATCCTACCACGGCCAGCGGTCGACCGCCATGCAACGCCGGATCGTTCCGGCTGGCCACGACCGCCATGCGGCAGGCGTCGGCAGCGTGATCGTTGACGTTGTCTTTTTTAATGCTGCGGGTAGGCTGCCCGTCCTTGTCGACCTTATAGCGTAGGTTTCGCATCGCGTGCAGTAGCCCGGCCGTCTCGTTAGAGCCCGGCGCGTCCTTCTCCAGCGACCGCGCAAACAGCATTCGGGGTTCGCCCTCGAACGGATCCAGCATGTCGCGGACAAGTTCGGTGCCATTCTCGACCTTCTGCTCTGCGCGCGACTCCATAACCTGTACCAGCATCATCGGGAACGTGCCACGCAGCCAGTTGTTTTCCAGCGGGATCGCGCGGTCGGCGGCGGCCAGGGCCGGCGGGTTGCCGTGCTGCTTGATCCACTGCGCCAGGTGGCGGCGCCAGTGCCCGCGCGGCGCCCCGTCTAATGTCGTCTCGTCGCACCAGATCCAGCGGCCATTGTTGTCCACCTGTGCCATCGCCGCGAAGTGATGCCCCTCGGCGCCGCTGCCCCAGTCGACCGCTAGCACCTTGGCCATGTGCGGATGTTCGCGCCAGTTCCAGTCGATAACGTGGCGGCTGCCGATGTCGAACACGGACTGCCGGGCGCGCTGGACGATCCCCAGGACCTCTTCCCGGTATCGCTTCGTCGACATGCTCCGCAGGCTGTCGTGGTAGTAGTCGGGCAGATATGGATTATCAAACGACGTCGCCCGTACCACCTTGTAGCGCGCGGCCCGGCGCATCGCCTCGGCGTCGCCACGAGCAGCTGCGGCATGATAGGCGATCTGCATGTCGTGGAATCGCTTCGTGATGCCCCGCAGCCCATTAGGGCTGGTCACAAAATCAAGGCCGGGCCATGGACACTTCGCACGCAGCCGGCCGGATAGCACCGTCCAGATCTCATCGGGATCGGCTTCGGCCCATTCGGTTTCATCGGCGATGCCCCAGGCGAGTTCAAGCCCGCGCAGCTTCGCGATCCGGTTGTACGGCCTAAACCAGCACGCCCCCCCGTTGATGAGTTCCAGCCGCCCGGCGCCCTTGTTGTAGTCGCGGATCCAGTTCACCCCGGTAGCGTCTTGCAGGGTTTGCAGATGGCCGAACAGATGCGGCAGCAGCACCGTGGCCAGGTCGTTGCCCGTCCGGCCCAGGACCGCGCCCTGCACGCCGGGGTTGCGGAGCATCCGCATAACGGCCTTCCACATCGCCGCGTGCGACTTGCCGGCGCCGACGCCCGCTAGGAACGTGCAGAACAGCGCATCGTTGAAGGCAAACTGACATTGCTTGTCGTACAGCCCGGCGAGCTTGACGATGTCGATCTCAAGATCGGGGACCGCGTCGGGCGGTGGCGGCGCCTCTGGTGGCGTGAAGTCAAAGCCGGTTTCAGATTGTGACATTTATTTCACTGAAAAGGGTTGACAGGGTTTGTGGCTGTGGCATACTTGAGACACCAAACAGGGGGAACAAAACCCACCCCCACCGGAGCACAGCATGACCACGCAGACCGATAAGATTGTAAAGCTGATGATTGCCAACATGATCAACGCCGAATTGAACAGCGGCAGCGACTTCGCCAGCGAATACGCCGCAGCGAAGACTTCCGGCGACGCCGCCCGCGTTGCTAAATTGCAGCGCGAGTTCGTCGCCCACGCCCGGCGTCAGTTCGGCATCTAGCGTCACCACCAACGCCCGCCACCAACGCCCGCCACCCCGGCGGGCGTTGCTCGTTTTGCGACCGTGCGCCATCACTCCACCTCGATAACATCACCAACAGGCTTCACGCCCGCCGTGGGCGCCTGCGTGGCGTCGATGCGTATCTGCACCAGATGCGGCAGCGCGGCGTCCTGCTGCTGCGCCAACTGTAGCGCCGCCTCCATTCGCTGCGTGAGTCGGCTGGCCGCCATCATTTCCTCGCTCGCCGACAGCGTGCCCGTCTCGCAGTGGACTTTGAACCGCTCCAACTGCCACGCCAGAAAGCCGTGATAGATCGACGGCGGGACGCCGATCTTCGACGCCATCAGGATCCGCATGTGCGCGTCGCCCGTCAGCGTGCCATCACCGATCAGGCCCGACAGCATCGCCCCCTCCATGGCCGCGCGGGACATGTCGACCAGATCGGGCATGTGCTGGGCGAGTTCTGCCACCGACGGCAGCTGCGACCAGTCGGGCGCCGCTTGCTTGCGGGCGTCGACCGCGCCCATGGCGTAGTCGCTGGCGGCGTTCGGATGGTTGCGAGCAGGGGCGTCTTGCTTGGTTTTTGGGCGTCCGCGTTTCACGTTGGCGATCCCGCTTGTCGGCCCCTGTGATTTTCGGAGCGCGTTTAAGTCCGACGACATCACGCGCAGGCTGATCCCCATCTCGCGGGCCAGGTCGGCGCGGGCGCCCGTCGCGTTGATGTTGTAGCCCGCGTTGATCCGGTCAAGGATCTCGGTGCGCCGCTGTCGGGTTGTAGGGGTTCCGCCTAGGCGCCTCATGGTAACAGCATAGCATGTTGGCGGTAATTACCACATCGCTTACAACTGGGCTGAATTAGAACGAAAAAACGCGGTGGAGGCAGGGCGGGCGGCGGCCCCCCGGCCACAAAACGGGCCGCCCTATGCGAGATCTCGCGCTGTTTTATATCGGCAGACAAGCCACCCCGACCGCCAGCACGGTCGAAACTGCCCCAACATGGCACAGCCGCCAGCGGCCGGGGTG
>Ga0080013_1001225_pt1 | contig 34747 bp, 23 predicted proteins | sample ETNvirenome_6_85_FD_69236 | JGI IMG/M metagenome (GOLD analysis project Ga0080013, IMG submission 69236) | Marine viral communities from the Pacific Ocean - ETNP_6_85 (SPADES assembly) (version 2) | ecosystem: Environmental > Aquatic > Marine > Oceanic | place: Pacific Ocean | collected 2013-06-19
ACTTTTTTAGTGTAGCCGAATTTAAAGATAACACACTCGTCGTACAATGGCGACCTATGTATAGAAATAAACCAGTCGGCCCGTCCGACGAACGATAGGAGAAACTAAATGGAAAAACAAACAGTTAAAATGAGTAGTCATGATATGCACCTAAGCGATCAAGCTGTAGGATGTGTAATGATGGCTTTGACAAAGGGCGTAGCAGAGCAGTGCGATATCACACAAGTTCTAAAGCAGCTTAAAATGCGAATGACGGAAGAGGGCCTTTTTGTGCTTAATCCGCCAATGCTTAAAGTGAATTTTGATGATGATGAAACTGCGGGCCTTCCCGGCTTTGTGTCGAATGACGACTAAATGCCTCTTTACTACTATATATGTAAAGCGTGTGGAGAGACTAGCAAATTTATGCATAGCTCAACCGAAACAAGGACTAATTGCAAGTTTTGTGACTCTCCCACACTAGAGCGTGATCTTTCCACATTCTTATACACTAAACCAAATCAATCTGACACCGACGAAACCACAAAGCGCGATCGACGCATTCGCGAGAAGATTGATGTACATAAGCGAGAATTAGAAAAATTTAAAGCGGAAGAAAGGAAAACAAAATGACCATTTTACTAACGGTTTCTGCAGTATGTAATGTTTTATTTCTTTGGTATATTTATCGATTTACCAAATGGCATAATTACTTTTTTGATGATACGGCAGTCTTATTTAAAAATTTAGAGAACTATCGTAATCATGTTGATAGTTTATTTGATATGCATGTGTACCATGGCGAACCTACTATTCAAGGCTTGCTAGAACATTCTGCAGATATTACAGATGAAGTAGAACAATATGTTCTTGATAACAACACGATGTTTGGACATATATCAGATGAAGAATTAAATGAAATTGAAGCGAAAAGAAAGGCTAGCAAAGAACAGCGCCAAGAATCGTTAGGACTATTAAGAAATAACGGAGAAAGTGCATATGGCCCGAAAGCGTAGAAACAAATTTAAGAAGAATTACTATTTTACACAAGTTCATGAAGATGCGATTGTAGAATGGTGTAAATCAGAAGATCAAAAAGAGAAGGATAAAATATATAAAAATATAATTGATCCAGTTTTAAACGAGTTAATTGAAAAGATTATTTTTACTTATAAATTTACCTCGTTACCAAATGTTGATATTCTTAGAGAAGATTGTAAAGCATATACTACTACAGTATTAACTAAATTTAACCCAGATAAAGGCTCAAAAGCTTTTACATATTTTAGTGTAGTAGTAAAAAATTGGTTTATTCATCAGGTAAAAAAGACTAGAAAACGTTTTGATAGAGAGTTAAGCCTTGAAGGTATTGCTCAAGTTAAAAAAGATGCTTTAAAGATTACCGTACAAAACAATTATCATGATATGCGTGAAAATGCGGAATTCTGGAACGCATTGCAAAGAGAAATCGATGGGTGGTCGCAACTTAAATTAAGAGACAATGAAAAAAAAGTTGTAGAAACAATAAAGGTACTCATTGAGAATGTAAATGATATTGAAATTTTTAATAAGAAAGCTATTTATTTATACATGAGAGAGATTTCTGGTTTGAATACAAAACAGATTGTTAACAGTCTCACAAAGATACGCGCTAGGTATCGTGATTTCAAAAAGGGTTGGGTTGAGAATGGATAGTGTAGAAGATTTAATTGAGGAAGCACTAAAAAATATCAGATCCGACCGTGGCCAAACAAATGTTGCATTGGTTGATATCATGAAACACATGCTAAAAACCGGTCAGGATCAAGGCCATAAAGAATTAGGCATGCAATTTGTTAAACTTACAGAAGCCTCTCAAAAATCAAATGATCAATTAATCAAAGTTTTAGCTCTCATGAAAAAGGAAAGCCAAGACTTTGATGGTTTTGATGAAGATGAAAAAAAGCAGCTATATGATGAACTTCAAGGTGCCGCCCCGGAAGAGGATTCTACAGATGCCGAAGCCGATTGATAAAACACTTGAATTTGGATTCTTAAACGATCCGGATGGGCTTTCTGCATATCCGGCTTACGATAGTTCTAGAACAGACCCACTAGCTCGCCTGCGTCGTTTGATTGACGGCCGCGATCAAAATACTATAGATTTTACCGGCAGGAAGCGCTTCCGCGCACGTGTACTGAGAGTAGACCAATTAGAGGGTGACCATAACACCAATATTAAGTTTTTTAATCAGCGCGCCCTAGTCAATGCAACCTTGGGAGAAAAAGTCAAAAATGGGCCAAAATTTGGCGTATATGCAAGAGTTGATCTATTTGATTCAATGCCAACTCCAGCTAGTTTAGATGAATCGGATACCGAATCACAAGTACTAATTCAACAACACACCTTTTTTACAGCTAAAACTGGTGATGCAGTTCAACCTGAACCCGATGACATTGTATGGGTAGATTGGCTAACAAAATCTGGTACATATGATAATTGGAAAGAACCGGTGTACTTAGGTCCGTTGGACGCTGAAAGTTCGTCACAAGTTGCCGGCGGTCGTGGCGGCGGTGGCGGCGGCTACGGCGGCGGTGGCGGCGGCGGCGGTGGCGGTGCGATTATTAGTGCAAATGAATTAGCAGAAATTACTGGCGGCGCGGGAGCAGTAACAAAAATAAAGTATAAGCTTTTTATTCCCGGTGATGATCCAAAAGCATCATTAGAACTTTTAAAACGTCGCAAACCTCGTACACAAACCACAATGTTTATTATTCACGAAACCGGCGGAATGGGTAAATACAGGGGAAAGATTAACAAAAAAGGAAGGTACCAGGCCGTTTTATTTACATGCGACCGCGATGGAACAATGTTACAACAAGCACCGGATGATTACTGGATTTATAGACTCCCTCATGCAAATTGGTCAAATTATACCAGTATTGGCTGCGAAGTATCAAATAGAGTAGCATTAAATAAAAAATGGGAAGCTAGTTTAAAGAATACACGGCACTGGATCATTGGCCGAGAGGGTATTGCAACTCCCGGTTTAGAAATTAAATATAAAAGTAAAAGAGGTCATCGTTTTTTTAGTGGAAAACCGTTAGTACTTCCAACAGAAAAACAGGCTAAATCCTTATTTTCTTTAATAGCGGATGTAATTGCAAACCCCCGCCATCCCACGTTTAAAATTCCATGGAAATTTCCCGCCATCGGTCAAGGCCCGAATAGCCCGGGGGGATTACATTTTCCATGGTGGAGAATGGATAGCCAAAAATGGTTCGGCGACACAAAACCATGGTGGGCTGCTAATAAAAGTTTACATCATGGTATTGTAGCACATTGTCGCTGGACACATAGCGATGGTGTGTTTTTAGAACATTACGTGTATGCTAGATACACTCTCGGCGGTAATCATATTAAAGCATGGAACGCCAGTATAGAAGCATATTGCGCACAAGACAGACACACTAAATGTGATAAAGCTAGTTTATTAAAATTTGCAGCTAAAGGCGCAGTTCGTATGAAAAAATGCCGCGCAGCAGTACCAACACCGACAACAGAAAAAAGATAATGCCCTCAGATACAGTAAAATATAGCGCCAAAGGTTTTGGTCAAACAAATTTAACAGAAAAATTACCCACATATAATAAAGGTGAGGGAGAACGTACACTTGTACATAAAAACGGTTCTTTAATTGTTTTAGCTCTCATGAAAAAGGAAAGCCAAGACTTTGATGGTTTTGATGAACTTCAAGGTGCCGCCCCGGAAGAGGATTCTACAGATGCCGAAGCCGATTGATAAAATACTTGAATTTGGGTTCTTAAACGATCCGGATGGGCTTTCTGCATATCCGGCTTACGATAGTTCTAGAACAGACCCACTAGCTCGCCTGCGTCGGTCGATCGATGGCCGCGATCAAAATACTATAGATTTTACCGGCAGGAAGCGCTTCCGCGCACGTGTACTGAGAGTAGACCAATTAGAGGGTGACCATAACACCAATATTAAGTTTTTTAATCAGCGCGCCCTAGTCAATGCAACCTTGGGAGAAAAAGTCAAAAATGGGCCAAAATTTGGCGTATATGCAAGAGTTGATCTATTTGATTCAATGCCAACTCCAGCTAGTTTAGATGAATCGGATACCGAATCACAAGTACTAATTCAACAACACACCTTTTTTACAGCTAAAACTGGTGATGCAGTTCAACCTGAACCCGATGACATTGTATGGGTAGATTGGCTAACAAAATCTGGTACATATGATAATTGGAAAGAACCGGTGTACTTAGGTCCGTTGGATCCATTGGACGCTCGCGGCCGAGGATTGCTCGGTACCGCCCTGTCTGCCCTCGCGGCTTTTGCAGCCCCGGGAGCACACGCGCTTACTCATGCTGGCGCCAACACTATTGGAGGAGGAGCACCCGCGCTTACTCATGCTGGCGCCAACACTATTGGAGGAGGAGCAAACACGTTGCCTCCAGTGGAGGCAGGAGGTAGCATCGACGCAGCCACTGTAAGAAAAGCGTTTGAAATGATGAAACAAGAAGTAGTTGCTCCGCCGACGCAGCCGTGGAATCGCCGCTGGAGAAGAAAGTGTTTACAGTTCGCTTCTTATCTGGCAGCAACTGCTGGCAGTAGCCAAATATCAAAAGGCGCCCGACATCCTTCTTCAAGTAAAGCATGGAGCGGCGTCAACGGATCGAAAATAATAAGTTGTCCGAAAATAAAGTCCAGTGACGGAAAACGCTTTGGTCGAGGGATGACCATAAAAGAATTAACTGCTGCTCACGGCACCGCAGGCACTAACACATTAAAGCCAGGATGGGCTGTCCATGTTAAATCATCGTGGACTGTAGATCGCACCTACTCACCTAAAGATGATTTTCATCATTGGATTACATATGCTGGGAATGATGAGTGGGTAGATTCCCGTGGCATTCGCTCTGCAGCCAAACAAGATGGATTTCTAAGAGCGTGGTTTAGGGGCTCATATATGCACGATGATTATATAGAGATGCGCCGGCGAACGTTTGGAAACAAATCACTAGGCCAGATACCAAGCAAGGATAGACAGCCGAAGGTTACTGCGATACACAATCCTTATTAAAAATAGGAAGGGAACTAAAGGAACAATATGGGAAATATTAACAGACCAAATCCAGCGGTTAATCAATCTGGAATGATAGATATATGTGTTGGCAGGATGCCTCCTCGTCCGAAAAAAGCAGATTTAGCTGGAGAACGAGTTTATGTTGACAACATGCTTACGACAACAGAAAAAAGATAATGCCCTCAGATACAGTAAAATATAGCGCCAAAGGTTTTGGTCAAACAAATTTAACAGAAAAATTGCCAACCTATAACAGAGGTGAGGGTGAAAAAGTAATTAAGCACAAAAATGGTGCTCTAATTGTATTTGGTCGCGATCGACCGTCCGACATTTCTAGTGGTTATGGCGCACTCGGCGACGAAAAAGCTGCTAGACTTGATCTTATTGCTGGTTTAGCCGGATTTACTGCAACAGAAACGAATGAGGCAAACGAAGAACTTTACGCAGACCCGAATTTTTTGACTGACGCTGCTAGATTTTATATGGCACAAATGACAGATATTGATGATGCCATGGGTCTAAAACCCGGAAAAGTTGGCCAAGCAAACAGACGTTCAGCAATTGCTCTTAAGGCAGACGGAATTCGAATCGTCGCTCGCGAAGGTATTAAACTAGTAACCGGTATAGACGCCAAAAACTCACAGGGCGGCGACATATCACGTGTATATGGTATCGACCTGCACGCCGGTTGTGGTCGGGTTAAAGATAAACTAGAACCGCTGGTTAAGGGAAAAATTACGGTACAATGTCTGGAAGAAGTTGTAGACGCAATCAATGATTTGAATGGTATTGTTAGCGGGTTTTTAGCGTCCCAAATGCAATTTAATAAAACTTTGGCCCAGCATACACACCATAGTCCGTTTTTTGGGTATTTAACAACACCTTCGCCAACAGCCATGCAAGAAGGGATCCGAACGTTGGCAAAACAATATAGCAAAACCAACATTTCGTTGATGAACCATAAAGAAAATCTAGTAGCGCTGTCAACAGCCTATTTGAACTCCCACGGGAGCCATTATATATTAAGCAGGTACAATAATACAAACTAATGGCAACTTTAGACTCATACGCCGGTTCTTATTACATTTCTTACACACAACTTACAAAAGCCGTTGAAGAAATAAGAGACCTCTTTATCGACTGGAACAAAAAGCTTTCGAAAGCTAAAACAAAAAAAACAGAGCCAACGTACTCGTTTGAGAAACAACTGGCTAAGTTAATAGAAATACACACAATTATATCTTCTTATAAGATAACTGACAAAGATGTACTTGAGTTTTTGTCCTCTGCAACAAATGAGCACATTGAGGTACGAATTATTCGTATCGAAAACCTAGAAGAAGACACCCGCTTAGATCACCTTCCGCTTATTACGATGGACGCTAGTTTAAGACCAGCCAGCATTTCAATTATTAATGATTCAAAACTAAATTCTCTGTTACAATATAACCGTAATGTATATCACTTAATTCAGAACCTACATGATTTGGTTCTTTTTTATCCGAAATATGCTTACGACAAAGATTTTACGTATGCCGAATTTCTCAAGAAATATACAAAATATCCGTCAATCAATCTTGTGGCTGCTAAAACGCCTGCAGCAGAAAAAGCAAAAGATTTTGACCAGCAGATAGATCGCGCGCAACATAAGCCGCGTCGTACAGTGGCCAAAGAATCAAAAGCTGCCAATAAGATATCTACAGTTAAAAAGTGGATTGATAGTTACGGCACACAGAAGCATGATACGTCTGATAAGATTTATAAAGAATTAATAAGCATGTATCCAGACGATCGTATTGATATGGTACTGGATAAGCTCGGGCTTAAAACACTATTCTTAGACCTTTTAGAATGCTTGAAGCCTAGTGATTGGCTGCAATTGTTATGCGAAAATGCAATCAAAAAGATTGGAGTAGTAAATCTTCTAGAAACGTTTGCACAATCCGGGATTCTTCAAGAACTTCAAGCCGTTTCTGATGAATTTGCTCAAGTTACTGGAGATTTGTTGGAAAGAAAACAACTCCGAAAAAAAGACATTGCGAGATTAGAAAAAGAAAAGGATGAAATCGATACAGTATTGGCTCTTATGGACAAGATTCAGGAGATGCAGGCAGTGAGCGATGGAGCCAAGAAGAAGGCCGACAAGGCAGAGGCCAAGGGAAAGAAGAAAGCCGCCAAGACGGCGAAGAAGGCCGACACGTTAACGTTAGAAGATTTTGTAGAAGAAGAACAACCAACATATGACGAACTCAAACAATCGGTTGGCGAGGTTTATATGCGGGGCGATTCTAGCAAACTTGAAGCAGCTTCAATTAAAGTACACATTGGTACCAAACCAGATCTACTAGCCCGTCGCGTGTTAATTGATTTGGAAATACAAAAATTAAAGGTTTTCAATAACCCGTTATCTGAAGAAACGTTGTTCGCCACCGATAAAACGTTTAACGATGTTTCACAGGAATTCCAAAGTTTACTCTTAGGATTGGAAGACCCAGAGCTACGTAGCAAAATCTGTGATTCAATCATTTCTGGCGTCCCAGAACTTAGAAATTTGTCTATACCAGATATTCCTGACAAATTTGATTATAACGTCTCTCCACCAGAAGTTGTGCGCCCGACAATGCCGAAGCTGCCGAAGCTGCCGACTGACGACATTTATGACTATATATACAATTTAGTAAAAATGGCTGTCTTGGCTGCTCTTGCTGCATTAATTGTTAATATTGTAGAGGATCTTTTATCTGAACTATTATCAATTTGTAAAGATTTGAAGGGTGGATTAATTGATGCACTCAAAGACGATGTGCTTTCATCGCCAACCGGTAACACGGACGATGTATTTCCTGATGGATTGGATGATGTAGCTCCACATGTTGGTGTTGACGCAGATCTGATTGAAGATTTTGTTGGTGATTTGGCCTTAATTCTGTCGCCTTTAGAATTGTGCGCTCTTTTACGTGGAGAACTTAATCGTACCGGTAGAAAAATAGTAATAAAAATGCTAGAGTTGAAACATCCAGTATTGTTGGCTAAATTAGAAAATGCAGATGAAATCTTTGTCTTATTCGAAGCATTGGGAGAATTAACTGGTTCTTTCTGTGATGATCTGTTTGACGATATTACAGAAAGAACTCGATCTCGTCGTACTCCTGATGTTAATATACAAGACTTGTGTACAGAGCCTCCAAAAGCTGCAGAAGATTTACGATGCAAATTGTTAGAAGATATTCTGACTAATGAAGAATGTAAAGAAGAACTTGCAGCGTTAGAAGAAGCTAAACAAGATCTAGTTGAACGTATTTTATCCGCACTAACAGACCCGGGATCGATTTTTGATAAACTTAAGGATGATTTTGAAAATCCCGCGTGTGGTGACGACCCGATCCTACCAGATGTAGACGAAGATGGATTTATACGCCCACACGCAGCGCTGCTAGATCTAACTGTCCGCACAGCGCTAGAACCGGTAGAGGCTAGTTACGTCAGCGATATTCGTACATTTAAAAACCAACTGCGCCTAATCGAAGTTGGTGATGGTATTACCAACTTGGTACTTAACAATACTCCTAAGGGTCCGTCGAAAAAAGATTCAAAGAAAGAGACAATTGCAGAAAATTTAATGACAAAAATCCACACGGTTAATTTGAAACAACCTGTTAGCGTGATAAACGCCAGTGATCACGTAACAACACATGCGATTTCTAGAGGTAACCTTGGTCAAAGAACTGTAACACAAAACAAAGTTATAAATTTGCTTAATGGCAATATTCTTTATTACGTAGGTGCAGCGACCGGCGCTGAAAACTTTAAAATGGTTATTGAAATCTCTCCTAATCGTGACATCGTAGCTGTACAATATGACGACGTTGCCAGTGTTTACTCACAGCGTGCCTCTGACGATATAATTAACGGCTTAATACCCCCTAAAACAGAATATTTGAAGACGTTTGATAGCATTTTCGCTGACAGACCCAATATATTAAAACTCTCAGATAATGTTAAACGAGAACTTTATAACGCGCTACGCCGAAATATCCATGGCTCTTTGTTGGCTGATAAGAGCAAGATTATTACCGGTGAAGCAATAACCGAAATTACCGAACTGTTAATACCGAAAACTGTTTGGAATGAAGCAGAAGGAGAAGAATGCAAAACGCCAGATAAACAAAAGAATCAAACTCTTCTTCAGATACAAGATGCGGTCGAAGGCGCAAAGAAAGACGCCTGTGCCAAACCAGATATGGCGTCTAAAGATAATAAACGATATGAAAATGCTGTTGAAAAACAATACGTACAAATTATGATTCGTTTGTATATTGTTGACTTTATTCTTAGAGCGTTGCCGATAATCAAATTGGTATATGCTGAAAACACTTTTGTCAATCAATATGTTGCCGCAGCCATTGCAGGTTATATGCGTCGAGACATTATTAACAGAGGGAAAAAAGAAGTATACACAAATAAGACAGATCTCACCAAGAAGACGTATTTTACAGAAGTTGTCCGAGTACTCCGAGAGGATGAAGACGAATCCCGAGAATCTATGGATATACTCAGAGAAAAAATCATGATAGAGTTGGAAGATATTAACTCTGAATTGGCAGTGATTATCTTTGAAGCAGAAAATACTCCGCAATTAGCACAGCCCGATCAAATGTTTGAAGATGCTGCCTTATCATTATTTAAAGAAATTCCAATGATAATGCCCGAGGCGAGAACCTATTACGACTATAAAATTGGATACACTCAATCTGCAACTGCAGCAAACGGCGCACATGAAGAAATAGCAAACGTTCTTCGTATTAAAAAGAATCAAACTCTAGAACTTTATAAAACTTCGGTTGGAAATACTAGTATTTCGGGTGACGAATATGGTTACAACAATATGAATACGTCCGACATTCTTAAGGACGAAAACAAGATTTTAGAAGAGTTCGAATTCTATACAAAATTTAACTCTCTTTTCTTGGGAGCCAGCTTTGGATACCAAATATTTTTGAGAGGTATACGCGAAGACAATACAGCTCGTTATATGCCAAAAACCGCAGTTGCATATTCTGAGTTAGAAGATGATGAAACAGTGGTGAGTATAGAACAGGGTGCGCGTTTAGTCATGCTGGTGTTGGATGATAAAATATCTGAACATACTATAGCCTTTATGGACGCCGCAATTCAAGATGTTAATTCGACTGATTCCGATTTAAGTGTGGGAAAAATAATTGATGCAAAATCACCGTCTGGATTGCCTAATGTTCCTCTTGATGGTGTTGTTTTCGTTCAGCCAATTGTCGAACGAACCATTCCGGTGTCCAGCTTCGATAACGCAGTCTCAATTGATAATCAATTAATGGCTAGAGTGCTTCTGACATCTGACGATGTTAAAAAGCTTTTCTATAAGTCAGATTTTATTGATATTGAATTAATATGGTTTATGCACCTGTTGAACGTTTATGAGTTTGTGGGCGACGAAATGCAGTTATATGACAGAGTGTTCGAAAACACGAAACAATTTGCCATGGAAAGCTTCTTTGCGATTATAAATTCCGGTGATCTGATCAACAATGAGGCCAGTGGCGAGTCGCTTTTGACTCAACTGCAAGCTGTTGAAGACGAAGTAACCAATTTTATTGCAGGATTACAGCCTGATGTTGAAGGCATGTATCTTGAAACGCCGTTTTTGATTATGAAGGGTATCGCAGATCTGGTCGATCCATTATGGAAAGGTACTCCACTGACGCTCTTTGGAATTGTGGCCTCGCTGTGGAATGGAAAGAACGAAGAAGATAAGGCTACAACGTCAGATAAAAAGCAGGTTCTTAATTGCAAACCTTCTAAAGAAACTAATTAATAAAGAATGAGTGGACTATCAGTTAAATTACCAGTGCAGCTAGACCCGGAAGACGGATACGCGCTGACAAAAACATATCTAGAACTAGTTCGTCAAAATCTAAAGATGCTTCTTTTGACAATTCCGGGTGAAAGGATTATGTTGCCTAATTTTGGTGTTGGGTTGAAACAATATTTGTTTGAACAAGATACTGGTCCATTAAAAGCTGAAATTATAGGTAGAATTAAAAGCCAAGTAGCAAGATACCTAGATTATATTAACATTTTAAAGGTAGACATTGACACAGGCAACCCGGAGTTAGACACGGACGCTTCGCATGTCTATTACATTTCAATTACATATTACATCGGGCCGTTAAATGTTACAGAAATATTAAATTTGGAGATTAGCTAATGGCAAAGAAATTAGTACCAATTAAGTACACGAGTAGAGATTTTAATTCTATTAAAGAAGATTTGGTTGATTACGCCAAACGATATTACCCAGATTCTTATAAGGATTTCTCCGAAGCTAGTTTCGGATCATTAATGACCGATATGGTTGCTTATGTCGGAGATATGCTTTCGTTTTATATGGATTATCAGACTAACGAAAGCTTTTTAGATACTAGTGTAGAATACGATAATGTAATCCGTCACGGCGAAGCGATGGGCCATCGATTTACTACAAACCCTTCATCACACGGCGTTGTGGAGATTTATATCCTAGTCCCAGCCAGTACCAATGGAATTGGCCTAGACGCGGATTATTACCCCATTATGCGCAAGGGTAGTAACTTTAAAGCAAGGAATGGAAATAACTTCATTTTGCTTAATGATATCGATTTTAACAAAGACGGCGTAGAGTCTGTGGTCGCCCGCGTAAACGAAACAACCGGAGCGCCAACATTTTATGCGCTCAAAGCCAACGGTGTTGTTATTTCTGGCGCAATTGCGAGAGCGACGACAACTTTGGGAGAATTTGAAAGATTTAGACAGGTAAAAATTCCGGGTTCTGGAATTGCGGAAATACTTTCTGTTACCGATACCGAAGGTCATGATTATTATGAAGTAAATTATCTGTCGCAAGATGTGATTTACAGACCGGCCATCAATCGCGGCGCGGATAAAGCCACCGTTTCATCGATTTTAAAACCGGTAATTGTACCTCGCCGCTTTGTGGTCCGTCGCCGTTTGGGAGATTTATATCTTCAATTTGGCCATGGTTCAGAAACCGCATTAACAACAGATGTGATCAAAGACCCCTCAGAAATAATATTGCAAAAACATGGCAAACCGTATACAACAGATGCAGAGTTCGACCCATGGAATTTGTTATCTACTGAACAATTAGGAATTAGTCCAGCAAACACCGTGTTAGAAATCATTTATCGAGTCAATACTCATACAGATGTCAACGCAGCAGCCGGGGCTGTAAATTCAGTTGGTGAAGTTTTCCTCGATTTCCCAAGCGCTATTGAAGGAGCCACACTTGCACCGGGAACGTTGTCGACAATCATTAACTCAATTGAAGTATCTAATGCTTCCCCAATATTGGGAGATATATCGCTACCTTCTGCGGAGGAAGTGAAATTTAGAATCAAAAACACCTTTGCAGCCCAAAGCCGCGCAGTGACAGACCGCGACTATGAGAGTGTTATTTATAACATGCCCAGTGAATATGGTGCAGTTAAACGCGTAGCCATCGCGCAAGACAAAGATTCATTCAAACGCAACCTGAATATATACATTTTGTCAGAAGATGCCGATAAAAAGTTAACAGCAAGTACTTCAACACTAAAAAACAATTTAAAAGTTTGGCTCTCACAGTATAAAATGATTAATGACACTATCGACATTTTAGATGCACACGTCATTAATTTGGGCGTTGAATTCGAACTCTTTACAAAAGAGAACAATAACAGATATAACGTGCTAAATTTGGCGATCGATACATTGAGGGACAGACTTTCGAAAACCATGTATATTGGAGAGCCACTTAGTATTACAGATATATACCAAATTCTGAACAAAGTGCCCGGGGTGTCGGACACGACGAATGTGAGAATCTATAAAAAAGATGCAGCCGGATACGCCTCTAACTTATACGAGGTTGATTCGAACATTTCAAATGATGGCAGACTGCTGTTTTGTCCTAAAAACGCCATTTTTGAGTTTAAATATCCTGATGCAGACATTTTAGGAGCGGTTAAATAATGGCTATTAAACGATATATTGCTAGTAAAGATACTACGATTTCAAACGCATTTAAGGCTGGATTGATCAATCGTGCCACCGGTTCCAACATGGGTCTGGCTGATTCTATGGAAATCTTTTCGATTTATGGTCAAGCTGCCACCGGTTCAACCGAATTATCTCGCGCACTAGTACAATTTTCTCATGCAGATATTCAAACCGATAGAACCGCAGGCAACCTTCCAGCATCCGGCAGTGTAAACTTTTATCTAAGGCTTTTTAACGCCAGACACCCATTCACTCTTCCGAAGAACTATGCTGTAACTGCAGCACCGATGTCGGCTGAGTGGGAGGAAGGCCATGGTTTAGATATGGACGAGTATACCCATCTTACGTATGACAAAGACGGCGCTAGCTGGCTCCGACGTTCTGGCTCTACTAGTTGGACTGATCATGGTGGTGATTACAACCACAATAAAGAATATAAAATGCAATTTGTCACGGGCGAAGAAGACTTTCTTGTTGATGTGACAGAAATAGTAGAAGATTGGTTAGATAGCAGTGTAACGAATAATGGATTGATGGTTAAATTATCCAGTAGTTACGAGGCCGAGTTTACCGGTTCGGCTGACGGTATACAGATCTCTAATAGTACCGGTTCTGTTACCAATTATTATACGAAAAAATTCTTTGCAAGAGGCAGTGAGTTCTGGTTTAAACGTCCGATAATTGAAGCCAGATGGGATTCGTCAGTACTGGACGACCGGGGAAATTTTTATAGTAGTCATTCTGCAGCCCCGCAATCGTATAATGAGAATACAGTGTACATGTACAACTATTTTGGCAATAGTTTAGTAAATATTCCTGATATCGGTACTGGAGAAGTACATGTTCGAATCTTTAATTCGTTGACAGGTTCTACGGCCTTGACCAATATGGTGACTGGCGGCTACGACTCGGTAGGAATATACTCAGCAACCCTAGAGTTGAATTCGACGGCTAGTTTTGTTTATGATCGATGGTTTAATGCAGCAGAAACAGTTTGTTATCATACCGGGACAATTAGAGTCCAACAAAGAAAACCAAGTAATTCGAATCCCGATCAATCATACGTAAGTAATATTACGAACTTAAAGCCGAATTATCATGCGCACGAAACAGCACGTATACGTATATACACGCGTGAAAAGAATTGGTGCCCAACTATTTACAACAAAGCTTCTGGTACTGTAACTAAAAGCATTGTAGAAGAAGGGTATTACAGAATCCGCCGAGTTATCGATGATTGTGATGTCGTGGCGTTTGGTACCGGTTCTGATGCACAAACGCGTTTATCGTACGACACTAGCGGAAGTTACTTTGATTTTGATATGAAGATGTTGGAGCCCGGTTATATGTACGAAATCGGTCTAGCATACAATGTCAACGGTCGTTACGAAAATCAACCAGAACAATTTAGGTTTAGAGTTAAAGAGTAAAATATAAATGTCAATTAAGAAACTGTTTTCGAAGAAAGTCTTAGTTGCTAGCTCTATTGAAGATGTTGGCGCTAAAGTTGAATCTAAAAAGTTAGTCCGAGCAAAAGAACGAGATTTCCAAGAATATAAACCTTATGTCGATTATTCTGATCCGGCTAACTTTAGCTTCTATGGATCAGCACGCCAATATTATGAGGATGCTACAGAACACATCCTTTTGACATACCCATATGATGCCTCTTTGGGGGAACGAGCCGAGTGGGAGTTGAGCGCTTCAGCGCTAGATTTGTGGATTTTAGACAACGAGTGGCCAAGAACCAACGGTTACATTCAATTTTGTAGTAGCAGTTGGGGTACGCAAACCAGTATCTCTAACGGTTATGGAAACCCGGTAAATAAAGAATATATCTATGTTAAGGGTGGCCCACACGTAGACAACGTGTTCAATTTGGATGATTCTAGAGAATCTAATCTAAAGCTCGACGGCGCTAACGGCAATACAGTAGAATTCTGGCTTAAAAAGGATTCTCTAGGGAACAGCACCACAACAGATAAGGAAGTTATTGTCGATGTTTATAATACCGGCAGTAGCGAAGGCCAATCAGATTATGGTCGGTTAAGAATCGAGTTATCGGGTTCGGCACCATTTTACGTGTCATACGAATCTGGCTCTGCCGGGTTCGTCGATACAAACATTGGTAGTGGTATTGCCACCAATATGACAGATAGTGCGTGGCACCATTACGCCTTCGTGTTTGAAAACTCAGGCTCTACGGTACAAACAACACTATATGTTGACGGCACGTATAACGACTCGTTTGCTAGCGGTTCTATAGTAAATTATTTAAGTGGTGCAATGGTTGCAACCATCGGTGCCCTTGCAGCCAGCCCTAGCGGTTCGTCTGCTCCTACTTTGGGCTGGGGAAAGCTTTCCGGTTCTTTGGATGAATTCCGATTCTGGAAAACAAAAAGAACCCCAGAACAAGTTGGGAGGTATTACCGCACTCAAGTAGGCGGCGGCACAAATACCGATACAGCAAACACTGATTTGGGTCTATATTTCAAATTTAACGAGGGCATCACCGGCACGGGCGGTCTAGACTCCGTAGTATTAGATTATTCTGGCCGTGTTTCAAATGGAACATGGACCGGGTATACTTATGGCGCGCGTTATACCGCTAGTGCCATGGTCGATTCTTTAGCGGCAGATACAGAGTTCCAAGATCCAATTTTATACGCAAATAACGCTAGCGTAGTGGCATTACAAACTGAATTATATTCATCAGGTACAGCCCACGACTTTTCAAACCCGGCTAGCCTATACAATTCAATACCTAGTTGGATTACTGACGACGAATTTGAAATTGATGGAAAAACTCTTAAAAGATTAGTTCAAGTTATGGCCAGTTACTTTGACCGCGCGCAGCTTTTCCTTCGTGATATGCCAACGCTCAAAAATGCAGAATATGCAACGGCTAGTGCGCAGTTGGCTCCATTTAACGATAGAGCATTAATGCACTACGGTTTCGATGCGAGAGAACTATTCGCTGACTCGACCGCGCTTGAAAGATACTTGAATCGTGGTGAAACAGAACTATTTGAAGCACAGTTAGAAGATGTTAAGAAACGAATCTATGAAAACATCTACAACAACCTAATTCATATTTATAAGTCTAAGGGTACAGATAAAGCCTTTAGAAATCTGCTTCGTTGTTTTGGTATTAGTAGCGATATAGTTGATTTGGTTATTTATCCAAATAATACAGAATTTAGAATTGAAGATACGTTTACTGCCGAAGCACACAAAACTAAGTTTATCAACTTCCACGATACTGACAGAATTGATAGCACAATATACCAGCAAACTTCTAGCCTCCATCCAGAATCAGTTAACTTTATTACCGGCTCTACCGATGAAGCTATGAGTTTTACGGCAGAATCACACATAATCTTTCCAAAGAAACGTACGCGAAGCGATTCAAATTATCTAGATTTTAACTTCTTTACGTCGTCTCTATTCGGCGTGCATAGTGCAAAGAACGACGCTGGAGATTTGACGTGGCATTCGCCCGATTCTGCAAACTTCCAAGTATACGCGGTACGAGATACGACAACGGATAATTCTTTTATCGGGCTTGGCAAATCAGAGCGCGACGTACAATTTACGTTAACATCTAGTGTTAATGGCGTTCCAACACTTACTAGCAGTTTTTTCAATGATGTATATGATAATACACGATGGACTTTCGCAGTTAGCATGCGTCCGCAAGAATGGCCGTTCGCAAATGAAGCAAATAACAACACAAACCAGCCGTATGTATTAGAGTTTTATGGTGCCAATGTAATACAAGACGTTGTACAAAATAGTTTCACCGTGACGGGTTCGGTGCCCTACGCGTCTGGCGCAGCCTTCATGCTGGCTAATAAACGGTTTTATGTCGGCGCAGAATATACTAACTTTACCGGCTCTCTAAAATATAATACAGACGTCAAAGTTGGCCAACTGGCCGCGTGGTTAGATTATGTTCCGCCGGAAACAATTTTATATCACGCCTATAATCCATCGCATCATGGCCGCCGACAGCCGGATCAAAACGCGTATGTTTATGAAACAACCGGAGACATCTATGTTCCTAGAAATGATACGCTTATTTTCCTTTGGGACTTTGCAACGGTCACTGGTTCCGGTCAAAGCAGCGACGGGCTGCCGACGACCAGCGATGCCACCTTCGTTGTAGAAGATATGGCGTCCGGTTCAGCGGATATGGAAACAAGGTATGGCTGGGTTGGCACGATCGTTAACAAGCAATATACCGGCAAGGGCGACTTGTTTATGCCGAGTGACGATGTTACAACTACAGAATATTTGCACGCGCTAAGAACTTCCATGCCAGAGGAAATGCAAAACGTTAACTTGATCAGCGTTTTGGAACAAGATGAAAATGCTTTCACGCGCGACAGTTTGCCGGTTAATTACTTCTTTATGCTTGAGAAGAGTCCGTATCGCGTCATTTCACGTGAAATCATGAATATGTTTGCCACAGTAAAAGACTTCAGCAATTTGATTGGTGAACCTGCAAACAAATATCGTCACAATTACAAAGCTATGGAAAAGCTACGTGCTCGATTCTTTGAAACAGTTGGAAACACCCCGGATGTAGAAAATTTCTTTACATTCTATCGTTGGATCGATTCAGCAGTTTCTCAAATGATCGGAGAATTAATTCCCGCTAGCGCCCGTTTTGCACATAATATCGCAAACGTAATCGAGAGTCACGTATTAGAAAGAAGCAAGTACGTACATAAATTCCCAACATTAGAACTGGTCACAGCGGATCCCGAAGCTGGTTTAATCAGTATTAACAAACACTTATATTCATGGAAAGTCGGTCACCACCCGGTATCAGGTTTAAAACGTGATAATGGATATTGGTGGTGGCAACAAGCCCGTCGAAAGAACGAAACATTTGAAGACACTGCTGCGGACGCTGCAAGCAAAAAGCTTATCTTTAGCGGTTCTTTATCTGTTTTGGAAAGAAGCTTTACGACACCTTACAAACTCAGCATCGACGGCGAGCTTCACAATCTTAAGGGTGGAATTAACTCTCATATAAACAAAAAGCCAAATTTTGTTACAGATGAAACTGCTGCAGGCAAAACCCTAACAATCAGTAGCCCAGCACACCATGCGCCCCGGGTCGATACTAGTGATACAAATGGATTAACATTAAATCCTTCTGTACAACCGGCTACAGCCAGAACGTTTGAACCTTATTCATCACAAGTTAATCCGGTTGGTCATGACGGATATTTAAGTGGTAAACACGCACTATTGGCCCCATTCAGTCTTAAAGAAGTGGCAGATGCACGCGGTTATACAGAAGTGGTGCTGTCTGGTTCGTTTTTGGAAAATGAAGAAATCCAAGACTCTAGAGTACCAAATATTACAAATCTTCACACAGACATTAATGGCCATAATGAAGTGCCAATGTTGTCGCCTTTCGCAGTAGAACACGGCGGTGGTTGGCAGCATAGAAACCAAGAAAGAGAAACAACACTAAACGTCGTAGATGATCGAATTGAAGCTTGGCATTTGGAAGTTGTGGGTGGCACCGGTTCGTTCTCGCCAGCTAGTCCGAACCTTCCAAGAACACGTTGGACAGGCCACAAGACTCACGTTAACATCAGAAACATATTAACAGAAAAGTCTGAAACGTCACGTTTGGGTAACTATGCTAATCAATACGAGATTTTCCAAACCACCGGACGTAAATTCCAGAATCGCGCTTTCGTTAAGGCTGAAGGATTTACATACCAATTTGCAGAGTCCCTATTCGTATCTGGAATTATAGACTTTACTTTACCAGACCGTACTACCGGCAGCAACAAACATATTTTTGTTGAAAGATTCTCTGCTCCCGGTGGGCCAGAAATTATGTCGGAAGGATTCTTAGATTTCGTTGCCGGTGAATACGCGGCACACAACGCGCTTCCATGGAGAAACCTGACTGTTCGTGAGACATTAAATTCTTGGTATGGCGACCACGCAAATCAATTTGGATATTACTCAGATTATCGCACGGTACAAGATTTTGCCGCCGCACCATGGAACCCGACATATACTGGATTTTCAGCTTCAGCTACGGCGGCTAATTATGATGGTATGGCTAGCTATCACAAAATCAATCGAAATTCTCAACACAGAATTGTATATACAGACGGGACAACCGAACAAGATACTGGACCCATCCGATATGAGGTCGCTGCCAAATACGATAACTGGTTTATTCAGCATCCGATTCCAGCTAGTGACAGACAATATGCGTGGATTACAGCCAGCGCTGTAGATATGAACGGATTCCCCACAACCGGGCCAACTCCGAGTATGTATACAACCGGCTCTATGATTACCTTCTCGTCACAGTCACATGAAGAGGTTGATGGCTATCACGTGATTTATGCCGGATTAAAGACACTAATCGCGCAAGAAATCTTGAACGATAACACACTAGTAGGTGATGGAAATTCCGAAACAGATATCACAACATTTAAGAATACCGATTTGGTAACCGTCAATGACACAAATACGTTAAATGCTCTGATTAACCACAGACAAGGCCCGTATGGTTGGCCTACATGGAAGCAACTACGACAGTGTTATAACCCGTTAACGCGACATCTACGCAATAATAACAAAATAGCCTTGGTTGATGCAAAGACAATTACTGCCGGTGTTGGTACAGCCGAAAGAACTGCAACGTTATATACAGAGCCAGCAGTAACATTTAGAAGCTTAACCATGGAACACGACTTATTGGTCCCTGCCGCAGATGGTACAACTGAAGGAATAACCATCGAGCATACGTATGGTAATGAGTTGCAAACGTTCGCCAATATTGAATTGGTTAATGGTTTGGGAACAAAACTTTCAGACGAGATTACAATATATGAAGAACTTCGAAAGATGTATATTCAGGAATCTATGGGCAAACTGAGTACTCCGCAGTTAGAACGAATTACATATCGTGACACAATTTATCCTAGAGAAATTAATGTCGGAAGTATTGCAATTAGAGAACGATCAAATTATGAGGTCACATGGTGGTCTGCTAGTTTAGATGATCGATATAAAGCAAGTATTGACAACAGCCTAGGTCAAACAGTACCAAATATGAGTATTTGGCCTCTTGATGCCCGGGCTGATTTTGACACAGTTCAGTCTTCAAGTGTTGGTGGCAAAGATGGTGCGGGCGAATTATTAAATAATTACAGCATCTACCATGATGGCACTCCAACAAACATTATTCTAGGGCCGTTATATTGTCGACCATTTTCCGCATCAGTACTTACTAATAATCAGCTTTGGAATGGTTCGATGTGGGAATTCGAACGTCCACCAACGTATCATTACGATGAATATAAGGAACATTTAAAGTCTTATCGCGATTACACCTTACTACCAGAATTTATTATGTCGAAGCATGTTGGTGCAATGCTGGCTACTCAAAATCAAAAGTATGTAGAAGGCTTTTTAACCCTTTCAGGCGCAGCGGAAGTAGACGCCAGCGACCAAGCTGACTTTTATAATACATATTCAACATCAGACTTCATGAAGCATGTTGTAGAAATTGTAGAGGATCACGAGGACACCATAGTTAAACCAACTCAGTTAACGTTAAGATGTAAAGCAACCAAAAAGTTTATTCCCTATCATGGTTTTTATCCCGTTCAGCGCACATTAGACTTGGCTCAACATTTATATGATGATTATGCAGCAGACACAATGACATTTGACGCCGCCCGACGCGCATTACTCAAACCGTTTATAATGCCGGGTATTTTGTATAATTCAATCAAATCCGGGTTAGCATGCGATTGGCCCATATTTAATGCAGATCCATCAGGTAGCTACGTTGAGTTATCCGGATCAGTCGGTGGCGGCGCGGTTAACATGTGGGGCTACGACGCCGCCGAAGGTGAAAACATTTACGATCAACGATTAGTTTTTGAGAGTCTTCTTGCGCCCGAAGGCTATTTACCAGATAAAATCTATGATGATGAAGCTGATCCTGCAGCGCGATTGGATCACGGCGTAACTCCGGGTGCGGTTTCTTATGCCGATTGGGGTACCTTGGGTGCGGTGGCTAGTAAAAAATATAAATTAGCAATGCAGAATTTTTTGGCAGAAACAATGAATTTCTTTTTAGCTAAAGGACGCCCAACGACGTTAATATCAAAGCCAGAAACAGACTCGTCTTTTGGCGTTGTTGAACCATCGACAACATATAAAATGCGTTTATATCTTGGTAATACAATCTCTACTGTCGCAACCGTTGCGAACGCGCCATTTTATACGTACAGACACGATACAGCTTTTGGTATACCGCAACACATTGTTGCCGGTCTTAACTCTGGGTTTGGATTCCATGCATATACACCAGTTACGTATAGCCCGCCTTCTCGGGCTGATAAGGTTGGTCTTTTTATTACTAGTGATCCATATGCCAGTTATGGATACGTGGAGTTTACATTAGTTACAGACGCAACCACAACGAAGTATACGTTAGATAACATCATAAACACAATGACAAAAAGTTTCGTCCGCTCGCCAACTCAAGAGTTCCCGGGCTATGAATCAGATTCGGGTGAAACTGGTGTGATGCAAATTACCGGTTCAGTCAATATCGAAAAATTGTTTACTATTAAATTAAATGAATATGATGCTTTAACTGGCGTGCCCACTAAAGTAAAAGATGCCGATGCATCCCTCCGTGTTTGGGGCATGCAACCTAGATTCGAAACGCCAATGGTGAACTTTGCAGATGTTTCGCTTGAGACTAACCCACCAGCCGTAGGATCCGCTTTGGGGGCATATGTTGGTATGTGGCACCAAAAGGGAACTTATGAACCGGATGGTGACGAAACTGCCGGTATCTTTATGACAATTAAAGATGTGGATGATGGATCGAAGTCTTTGGCGGATTTGGTAGGATTTAATAAAAATGCCCCAACGCGTCTGGGTCGTGCCCCTCAAGATGGCCAACGCACGTTAGCTGAAGCCGTTGTTGCCATTCCTTATGTGATAACGCGCGGTACAAAAGAATTTTTCAATATCGATAGACGATATATCGATAATGCAGAAATTATGGCCGTTGGGGACCAACTGCCAGATACATTCAAATTATTTAAGCCTGAACAATCAACGGTTAATATGGTAAAGAAAATGCAGAGATATGTTTTACCTCCACATCTAGATTTTCTTAAGGATCGAATGATTAACCCTATTGCTATGTATATTTTTGAATTCGAACAAAGATTGACACAAGATGATGTTTTAAATATTTGGCAGAATACAGCGCCTAGTATCCACGACACAATGGAAGAAGCAGAAGCTTCTATTACACACTCGACTCTTAAGGGCCAATTGATTAAAAACGACAAAATTACTGATGATGTACGCTGGATGGTTTTCAAGATTAAGAAACGTGCCGCCAGTAGCTATGAAGCAGTTTTGGACCCGAGCAAAAATCAGTTTGCCACCAAGTTTGATATTGATGGCGACGGTAAAATTGATGATAATTTAGTTACGTATAATTGGCCTCACGACTTTTATTCTTTGGTAGAATATGCTAAAATAGAAGCAGAGGTAGAATTGGAGCCAACTAGAGAAGAAATGCAAGAAGACCCGGATACCGGCCTTTACGTACCGGTTGATCTACCAGATGTTCCAAAGGGGACAATCAAACCCAAGGTATTTATACCAACGTTAGCAGCCCCGGTACCGTTTAATATAGCATTGAAGAACCCGGGTCTACCGCCCAAACTAAACTTGAACCCACAAGATCTGGCTGCACCGCCAACGTCGCCGGTTGGATTGCCAGATCTGGGACCAACGGTCACGGCAGCGACTCAAGCCGTAGCCGCCGAGGTAGCGACATTAAAACCAAATCTTACAGCCGGGAAAAAGACAGGTAAGCCAGCAGGCTTAGGTGCTGGTCTGGGATCAAATTCGCTGAAAGGCCCTAATTAATACGTAATGAGTTTTTTCGATTCAAAAGAAGAAGTAATTGATATCAAACTAACGCAGCATGGAAAACGTATGTTGGCCAAAGGGAAACTAAAACCAACATATTATGCTTTCTATGACGACGATATTCTATACGACCGCCGCCATGCAAATTCTTCTGCGGAAAACCAGAATGATATTAAGAAACGAATTTTGGATGAAACCCCCAGATTACATACGCAATATGAATTTGTAGGTATTGAGTCGAATTTTCAAAAGCGCCCAACCAAATTTGGTCAAAATGAAGAAGTTATTGACGGCGAAGGCCACACTAGTACCACACTGGCCGATGCGTTGGGTGAATATGCTGAACAAAATAATTATGGATTATATGGTCCGCTTGGCACTCGCGCCATTAGCAGTTTGGATGACAATCAAAAACAACCTCGATATACATTAGATTTTCTAGAGGGAGAATTGGTGGACGCTGCCGAATATCGTACAGCCTCAAATCATCCAACAATAAAAGTACCACAACTTAATGTCGAATTAACAACCAAATCTATGAGCATTCATCCACAAGAAACTTCCGAATTAGATATCAAGGGCTTTCTTGGAGATCCAAAATTATGGCACCCAGATATTGATATTATAGAATATGAACTAGTGTTACAGGCGTTCCCGGCGGAAGATGGCAGTATATATGGATTAACTCCGGGTTATTTGATTTTAGACCTTTCAGAATCTCAAGTAGATCCCGACAATCGATTCGATATCGAAATTTATGAAATTGAAGAACGCAGCGGCGAAGAAATATTAAAACAATTGCAGTTTATAAAAACACCAGATGCAGTACAAGATGGATTGTTATTATCCAAGAAAGAATATAGTGACCGGTATAAAGACTTGGTTGACGATTTAGAAAGTAATCGGGATCGCCCAGATGTTGTTGAACATTATTTTCATGTTATTGTAGATCAAGATATTGATCCAGAGCATCTTTCGTTTTTAACCGGCCAGACTTCAGCCAGCGAATATTACGGTACCGATGGCCTCGGCGACCTAGCACCAGAAGATGTATATACAAACATTGAAGGTACCGCAGAGAGTGATTTGGAGGACTGTTAATGCCAGATAATGCTTTAAAACAAGTTATTAGTGAAGTTGTACCGCGTCCATATATTCGCACAATTGCTTTAAGTTCCGGAAATACCGACGAAACTAAAGTCGGCGTTGATATTGTTTTTAAAGATGATATCGAAAGTGATCTAGAAATCTTTTGGAATCAACAACACCAAGAGTTTAGCTGGCTCGTCGGCGGATTGTTTGTTTTCACAAACTCAGCCATTCGTGACGAATACATAAAAGATAATAAGAAACTCTTTTCTGGCCAGCACCCAACTGGCGTCCGTGTATACGATTTGGAAAAATATTTGGTTAATATTACACAAATTGGTGATGAATATGAAATTCTGTATCATGTTGATTTTATTGTAAAAGAACCTATTGAAGACCTTTCTTTACTGGCTTTTGCTGCATATAACATGCCAGAACATTTAACTTCTGCCTTTGATTTCAATGGTTTTGAGATTTTGGCAATGTTGGTTGAATCATTAGAGTTTTCAATTGAAGAAGTGTTTAATGGCGGGAAACTAACCGAACTGGCTAAAATATTTAGGTTGCAGAATGGCGACATTTGGCGTGGAGCAGTCCATTTCGATGCTGATATGGGTCGTTATTATACCGGATTTATTCCCTCAGAAGATCGTCAGCGGCTACTTGTCATTAATGTGGCAAACAATACAATCGCAGACAATAGAGCAATTGATAGAGTGATTGATCAAGTTTTGGATACAACGTTGGTTGATAACTTTCTTTCTCTTTTCGGTAGAACAAAAATAGAAGAACCAAGAAAGCCACCGCAAATCTTTTCGAAATTGATGTTAACGGAAACCGAGGAAGAAGAAGCCAGAATGTTCTTCACGGTAAACTACTATGAGGCATTAAAGAATTCTAGTAATTGGCCATGGTTGTACGACAACGAAGCCAGTCGTGATATGATTCTAGAACTTTCGAAGCTGCGAAAACTAATGTTGGTTAAAAAGCGCGTGTCACCTTATGACTATGATCGTAAATTTTATGATAATTTAGAAGAAGTTGTGCTATTAGATACAACAGATCAGCGTAATTTTACCCTGTTATCGCCGGGTGGTGGAAACGGATTAGACATTAAAGAAATTACCGGCCAAGTATTCACTTATGATGAAACAGATTTCAAGCTTAAAAATAGACACTTTACCGCAGTCGATCGAACGGCAGCAGAAGATGCGCACGGAATTTATCGATATAGAGTGGTTTTAGATGTCGAAGATGGTGCATATAGATTTTTACTTAATGAAAGAAACAAGCTATTGCCTCTAATCGCCAAAATGGAAGATTATGCCGCAGCAGCCGGTAACCCTAACAACTTTAATTATATATCAGATCGTTATAACAACCCGGGGTGGATAGAACAATATCCGGATCTTAAAGAAGAAAGTATTTGGATGAAGTTGCCCGCTGCAGTTGGAAAGGTTATGGGCTATTTGTCCGGACGACCAGAAGACGCCGGTATATACTTTAGTTTGGCAATTGCAGCTTCACCGGTCACCGGCTCCCCAACTACCATCGAAAAAATAATTGCAGTTGCAAATCAATTGGTTACCAAGATTGAAAACCTACTAGGTGGAAATACACAATCAGAGGTTGGAAACTTGGCTCAAACTGGTAAACATCAGCAATTTCCAACGCGTACTGTACGATATGAAAAGTTTTTTGATGCCGCACTCAATCTGGACGATGATTCAAGCGTAGGTTATTCATATTTTGCCAACGTTGATCAAGAAAGCCCGGGCCTACCGGTTGTTAAGGAAAAAGTGTTTCGAGAGCGAGTGACACAAGAAATTAGAAAGTACTTTAACAATGATAATCCGATTTTCTTTATACCAAATATTCCGAATATTGCGAACTATTCTGAAGCATTAGCCTCCTCGATGTTCTCATTCTTTACACCGGTAAGTTTGAAGTTGGTTAATTTTGACATCAGTACTGTTAATTTTGCAAATTCCTTTGTTTATCAAGACTTGTTAATTGATATCTTTTTAGCTAAACAAACAGATTACGATTTAACTGGCGTTCCGCGTTATAATGCAGCCGGTCGTAAGCGTACAAAATCAGTCTCACGCAGAAAACCAGTCCGTCGTCGCGGAAACCAGCGTAAAAAGACGACAACCAACGCATATGGCAAAGCAGCTAAAAGGGATGATATCCGAAACTTAGCCGGTACACGCTCCATGACGATTCGAACCGGTCGCGAGCGCACATTACAGCGAGGAACACGACCTGCACGTGGAAATGCGGCAAGAAGAAATCAAGCGGCCAGTCAAGACTTGAGACAACCGGTTTCTGAAACGTTCGGTAAACGAAGTGTCTTTGAACTAGAAGACACACCGGTAAAAGACGATCTGGTTAATATTCATTCAACCGCGATTGATACGTCCGCAGTGGCAAACGCATTTATGAGCGCAATGTTTACGGCTAACAAATTTGATCCAACTATTATTACAGACTTTCTTGATAACTTGAACACGACCGGCGAGTCTTTTGTATTCCAGCCGAACTTTATCGGAAATCCGATTCAAGAACTGTTAGATTTACCACCGCAGTTGAAAGCAATAATGGGAAGCACGATACCGACCTTTGGTGCTAGTTTGGTCGACTGGTATGCAGAAGAAGACACGAATAAAGAAGAAATGATATCTAACTATGCAATTAACCTATTAAACATTGCAGAATTACATATGTATACTGGCCCGGATAGCTGGAGAAAGCTGGCGATTGATGATATTAACGCAGCTAGAGCCGCTGGAAAAAGATATATTCTGTGTCGATTAGCTAAATACAGTAACGAAGACATTTTACCGGCAACTAACGAATTTGGTTTGCCGATTTTGGGTGATTATTTCTTGTTAGAAATTGACTTTGGCTTGGGACAGCTTGACGTTGGCCCTGGAATTAATAGTGTTGTCGACGCGCCAACGTTACAAGAACTTGGTTTCGAAGACCCGAAGGCTGCGCAAGTTTTGACTAATGCAGATGGGTCTAGCGCTCCAATACCAAATCTCAAACAAGATGCGGCAGACTCACTAGCGTCTGGCACAATAGGCTTAAAGGTGGCTGCAGCCCAAGCTGCCGCTAATGCAGCTAGCCAGTCCGAAGAAGATGAAGAACAGCCTCTTATTATTTTAACAAAAGTACCTATTCTTGGTTTGAATTTCTCCGGTTTAGCAGCCGCATTACAAACTCCAGAAGAGTCCGAGGAAGAAAAGGAAGAAAAGGAAAAATTACCACCAATAACAGACGAGACAGATTCTTCCTTTAAGAACTCAGTAGTACCGACATATGGTGGCGGAACAGGAAAGCTATAAGATGGCAAAAAAAGAAAATAAACCTAGCATAAACTCTCCCGAAGTACAACAGCAGCAGGCTCAAATGCATGAGGATTTAAAGAAAAGTATCTTGGGCCAGTCTAATGGCCCTAACGCAGATTTCTTCAATCAGACAGTACAGCATTCTGGCGGTCGTAAAATCCTATTAGTTTCTCCAACTCAAATTACAGAGATTGATGGAAAAACCAACCAATTTATCAGCGGGCCGGATGATATATTCATAAACTTCTTAGGATTTTCGTGGAATAGAATCAATTATACCGACCAACCAGACGAATTTCGCTTGGGATCCAATGCGCCTGACGGACACAGTGTACAAGTATTAGATAGAATATACGAAAAAGACTCGGTAGTAGAAAACATTTTATTCAAGCGTTCGATTCCTAATTTGGTTCCACCCTTGGGGGCGGTTGCTAAAACGTTTGAAGAATTAAACGCAACGTTCACTCATGAATATCACGAACTCAGAGTTCCAATGAAAGAAAGACCAATAATTGTAGCTGATTTCTTCGTTAATCCTCTGTATCTTAGAAAAACATGCGATTTGGTTTATTATGACGAGTTTTTCCACCCCGCTGCGCTTGTAGTCAGGGAAGATAACTATCCAGACTTATACACTTTGGCACACGCGCACACATTCGGCGCAGACTTGGTGACAAAACAGGTTCTTTTTGATGCAACCGGTATTGACATTAATATGTTTAAAAACCAAGTTGATGATGGCCGCGTTTTAATTGATGATATTAACTTGTATTTATACGAATGGTCTAGAGCCGCTGTCGCTGGCAATATTGGTTCTCAAGGTAACCAGTACCAACAAAATATTATGATTTTGGATTCGAACTTTGCAACAGAAATGAATAACAAGAAGTTCCTTTTCCCGGGATATGTAGAATTAGACTTTTCCGCAGAGCCACAAAAGGCTTTGGGACGAATTCTGAATACTGTCAATTTAGATCAAGCTGTAATTCGTCACGTTTTCAAGACACCCGCGAGTGAGGCTGACTATATTGGCGCAGAAATTGATATGTTAAATGACAGTTCGATTATCGATATAGAAAAGAAACGATTACGTAGGTGGGATATGGACAAGCTTGTTGAGTCTATGAATATCGATTCATTTAAAAACCACATTATTGGCGAAGATGGCAAAACACACGGAGTTGTTGTCGGAGAACACACACAACAACACGAACAGATGCCGTTATTAACGCGAAAGCTTAACCTTTTTATGTTTAAACAACTCTATAGGAAGTTCAAGAAAAGCTCACTTAAGTCTTTTACTCGTGTTTTAAAGGGCGAAGGTCAGTACACGGAGCCGCTATTTTATCGTGTGGATAAATATAAAAAAGTAAATAGCAAACCACAGAAACTCAACTCTTATTGGATAACTTCTCCTAAAGACAAAAACAATCTTCAGTTGGTAGATACCCAAATTCAGCCCGATCGGGAATACGAGTACAAAATTTATGCGTACTACTTCGTATTAAAAGATGAGTATACGTATAAACAAATTAAAGACTCTGCTAAATCTTCAACAGATTATACAGCAGACACTGATTTAGAAACGCAACATTCTGAGGTTGAATTGGCTCGTAAATCTACGCCAAAAGGCTTGATTATTGAAGAGTTATACGGAGAAATCGGAAATATTTCAATTTCTGAAAAACCACCGATGCCACCCGAAATAAACATCGTGCCATTCGTCGGAGTCAAAGACGAGATAATGGTCAACCTGTCAGCAAATTACGGTGAAATTACAATGAGCGCAATTCCTATTTTAGAGGAAGATGTAGCTAACTTTAAGAATAAGTTGAAAAGTCAAGGCAAAATCGGCAGTTTGACAAATCCAAAGAACACAATCCTTTTTAGAGGCGATGATTCAGCCAAGACATATGAACTGTTTAAATTAACAGAAAAGCCCGCTAGCTATAAAGCTTTTGCTGAGGCTCAAAAAATAACTGTTGATGCCGAATATCCGTCTTATCGCGATAAGGTTGTTCCTAATAAGTTCTATTATTACACAGCCCGTACGATTGACGAACATGGTAATATTTCAAACCCAACGCCGATATATGAGGTTAAAATAGTTTCAAATTCTGGTATAATATACTCACATATTCGTGTCATTGATATAAAACCTGACAACTCTGGTTTAGCAATGACAAAAGAATGTAAAAAGTACTTAGCCATTGTTCCAGCATTTGATCAATTTGAGCTTCCGGATACATTTGATGAAAAGACCGTTGTTGGAAAGAAGCCAGCTATTGGTAAGGAATTGTTTGATCCGAATAAGAAAAAGAGATTTAAGGTGAGACTGATATCCAAGTCCACCGGACGACGCCTAGATATCAATGTAAGGTTTAAACACGAACACAAATAAAAGCATATTAAAGGCAATAAGCACTAATTACATAAAGAAAAGGAGAGGGTTATGGCATTTTTAGATAACAGTGGCGATATTATTCTTGACGCCGTTTTAACAGACACCGGGCGATTTCGAATGGCCAAGGGTGATGGTAGTTTCAAGATAGCAAAGTTTGCATTAGGTGATGATGAAATCGATTACAGTCTTTTTCAGAATAGCAATGCTGACGGTGGAGCACACGCTAGTGGCTCTGCATATTATGATTTAGAAATTTTACAGACCCCAGTTCTAGAAGCCTTTACCAATAATACTTCTACAATGAAGTCTAAATTGATTACTATTCCGCGAACCAACCTACTCTTTTTGCCAGCAACTCGACTAAACACAACAGAAGGTAACTCAAAATATTGGAACAATGGTGGCAGCGGCACCACTGAATATTTTGTTATTACATGTAACAAAGACACTGTACAATGTTTTAACGATTCTACTGTAGACGATGGCCATATTGATGGTTATGCCCTCGGCGGCGCGAACCATATTCGAATCGATCAAGGTTTAATTACAACAGAAATTCCACCGCAAACCCCGCTTGATTTAGATTTGAAAGAAACTCAATACATTATTGAAATGGATAACCGATTGGGTCGACTGGCCGCTAAAGACGGAAGTTTGCCAAAGCCTTCGTTTATTGACGACGACAACATCGCCACCTACTTTGTATCGACAGCAGACACAGCATTCATGAGTCAATTAGGTACCGCAGACTCTTACCAAGGCCCGATTACAGGACCGCGCGGAACCTCACTAGCATTTAAGGTTCAGGCTTCGACAGACCTGCAATTTACTAGTACAATATTATTCAGTCGCTTTGGTTCCTCAGAGGCAAACTTTGTTGATGCCATCAGTATTGATTATATTAACTCAACCGTTAGAGTAACCGGTGCTACTACGGGCTATAGAATCGATGTGCCGGTAAAATTCGTAAAGAAACAATAATAGAGGTTTAATTTTATGGCTAGCATTTTTAAAACATTTTTAGACGGCGACGTAGCGAGAACACGTAACTTACTGCACGAAGCCATTCCTATCACCGGTTCAATTCTTTCCGGCTCTTATAGTGAAGAAAACATTAAATCATATACTCACGGAATGTTCCAATCGATTTATGATTATCCTTACTTAAGTTCATCGGCAAATCACATTATCGACGTGACACTTGGCATACACGCAGACAGCGACTTAGTGGCTGAAGTAACAAGCCAGCAAGCTAAAAAAGAGAATATCTATAATCAGATGGCACAAGTACTCGTGGGGTACGACGCTAGTAACACAATTAAATCATTCGTGGACGCAGATGATACACAAATGGATAGTGTTTTCTTTATGAACTTTAGTCGACTTTTGGTTAAAGATGAAATCAAGAAGGGTTCTATTTCCTTCACATTTATGACCGGTGGTGCGCCACCTTCGGGCACACCTCTCGGAGAATTGGTTTTCACTGATACCGGCTCTGTCAACAATTATCGTGTAGACGCCGCAGCAGGCGAATATGGATATATATATGATGATGATGGTAATAATGCCGGAATTGTATTTTATCAAGCTGGTGCTGTGGTATTTACTTCTTCCGTATTTATGGGTTCCGAAGGCACGTACGGCGCCGGGAACGTGGGAGGCGACGATACAACGTTTGGCACAGCTAGTGCAGATATCCAAGAAGTGTTGGCAGATGGCGATATTGACGAATTTGCTGATGGTCTGCGATTCCGTGTTAAGGAACTTTCTTTCAACAACACAACAGAATTGAACTCAACCATTTACTTCTGTCGAGCAAACCACAACGAGTTCAACTATAGCGCGAACCCAACATATTTGTCAGGTACAAGTAGCAAGATTATGGTCAAAGAAAATACTTTGGATGAGCCAACAAGCTACATTACATCAATTGGTTTATATTCTGCAGACAACGAACTGCTGGCTGTAGCTAAGTTGTCGGAGCCATTGAAGAAGACTCCGCAGAATGAATTAACCATGCGAGTACGCTTGGATTACTAAAAACAAAAGTTATGTCTCTATATAAATTTGAAGAAAACTCGGTCTTCGTTAATCAAATGGAGGCAAATCCATACTCTCACTTTTTCGTTTACAGCGGAGAAATAATCTATAATAAAGATGTGTCTACCGGACATACCGGCTCTATTGCCGATTTTCTCAACCATACTACACCCGGTAATTTAAGTCTATATGAATATAATGTCGACAGGCCCAGTGATGGCTTAATTTATCCATGGGTTGAAAAGACAAGTACTCAATCAAATCTTAAGACTATAGCTCTTGATTCATATCGTGGAGACTTTGCTTATGGTGCCACAATTACCGGCAGTTATCCATTAACAGCAAGTATTTCAAAGATATATCGCGTTGCTGGTGTAAACAGTGATAGACCGTATGTGGCCGCTCTTAAAAACACGTTAGACTATTATATTAATATTAGTCAGCATTACGCGTTCTCTTCTTCACTTGGTGATAAATCAAGTCAAGAGATTGGACTTGTGCCGGTACCTTCTATTTTTTATGGTTCTGCAATTCGTAAAGGAAGCGTAAACCTTAAGTTTTATATCACCGGTTCGTTAGTTGGTCACCTAATTGATGATAATCGTAATGGCGCGCTAATTGAACAGCTTGGCACAAACAGCGGATCGGTCGGCGGCGTCGTCCTATACAATGAAGGCTTTATGGTGTTAACCGGTAGTTGGGATATATCCGAGGGCGATCATACTGAAGTTTATAATGGAAGCACCGTGTCGCCCGCGTGGGTACATTTCGGAGCATCGATGTCTGGTTCTATTACTTGTCCTTCATCTAGTTTCGAAATGCATTTTGAGGGCACAACTAAAACTCCAGTATTAACAATGTTAGCCCACGCGCCCAGAGCAGAATTGAACTATTCCAGTAACCCAACGTTTGCTAGTGAAACTCCGGAAAACGAAAATGGCTGCGGAATTGAAGAAACATTTTACACCGGCTCTGGTACAATATGGAGAGAACCACAAAAACAAGTATTTAACACAATGAGTAGTTCTTATGCGTTGCACTCAGCTAGCTTTGAACATCAAACCTTCATTAGTTCAATCGGCATATTTGATGAAGACAAAAATTTAGTTGGTATTGCTAGAATGGCTCGTCCTGTACGAAAACAACTTACCGATGAATATACATTTAAACTTAAATTAGACATTTAAAGGAACTCAAAACATATGATATTAGGCCTAGACATTAGTACTAGTGTTGTTGGTTATTCTGTGGTGGACTGTCACGGCGCCGTAATAAAATATGGCGCATGGCAATTAGCTAAAAAGAATTTCCCCGAGAACAACATTTACAAAAAAGCAGATTTTATTAAAGATAAATTATTAGCAATTAAAGCAAATGGCACACCAATAACACAATTGTTTATTGAAGCACCGTTTGAATTCTTCAGTGGAAGCGGAAGCTCGGCCCACACCATGGCAAGATTATTAAAATTTAATGCTATGGTATCTTATACAGTACGCGCAATATTTGGTATGGAGCCTGAACACCTAAATGTGGCCAGCGCCCGTAAGCTTTGCTCTCTGACGATTAAACGAGGTGGTCATCCGAGACAAACCAAAAATCGTGTACTTGAACACGTTTGCGAAAATTATAAAGATTTAAATGTTGAATATACTAAGTTTAACAATCCAAAAACTATTTATTATGATATGGCCGATGCCGTAATTGTTGCCATGGCAGGTTATAAAAAAGGTCTTGACGAAACGGGTTAAGTATGGTATCCTGTATAGGTAAGATAGGAGAATCACATGCGAAAACTGTTAGTAGTCTTAGTATTAGCATTATCTTTTGGCGCAATTGCCAAACCCCCAACTAAATCAAAGTTTTATGATTTTAGTGATCAATTAATTGACGGTGAAATTCGTAAACCATCAGGTCATTTAATCGATTCACGCGATCCTGTAAAATTTGGTAGGCTTTTGAGATTAAAAAAGAGTCTACTCCCGCGTATGTTTATCACCTCTAAGGAAAAGCTTTTTAAATAAGTGTTAGTAGAAAAACACGATATATTACGACGAGTTTTAGGAACATCACGCCGCGTTGGAGAAGAATATCTATTTGATTGTCCAGTATCAGACTGCGATCATCATAAACCTAAATTTAGTGTAAATATTCAAAAAAATGCTTTTAAATGCTGGATTTGTGATTATCATGGAAAATCTATTCGGAGAGTGGTTCGTCGTTTCGGTGAAATAAAACATTTAGTTAAATGGGATGAGTTAACCAACTTTGAAGAATATTCAGCTTCTTCATTAGATAATCTTTTTGATGACACCCCGACTTTTATTAGACCTCAACGTATAAAATTACCAAAGGAGTTCAAAACATTAGCTTCTAAAAATTTACCAATGTTTACTAAACCAGCGTTAGCTTATTTATATCGTCGAGGTTTAACATATGAAGATATACTTCATTGGAAAATTGGTTTTTGTAATAGCGGTCAATATCATGATAGAATTGTAATTCCGTCATTTGATATGAATGGGTATTGCAATTATTTTGTAGCTAGAACATACGCTTCCGGCGAGAAATACATGAATCCACCGTTGTCTAAGGATTTGATTTTTAATGAGCTATTTTTAGACTGGAATAGGGACGTTGTAGTGGTCGAGGGGGTCTTTGATGCACTAGTGGCGGGTAATGCCCTACCTCTTTTGGGCTCGACTGTTAGAGAGGAATCTGTGGTGTTTCAAACAATTTTATCTAATGACCCGGTA
>Ga0080013_1001226_pt1 | contig 34740 bp, 39 predicted proteins | sample ETNvirenome_6_85_FD_69236 | JGI IMG/M metagenome (GOLD analysis project Ga0080013, IMG submission 69236) | Marine viral communities from the Pacific Ocean - ETNP_6_85 (SPADES assembly) (version 2) | ecosystem: Environmental > Aquatic > Marine > Oceanic | place: Pacific Ocean | collected 2013-06-19
TTATTACTTATCTTTTCCCTCCCTACCACCCTTGAATTTAAAACACAAGTCAACCCATATCAAAGCACTATTTGCCCAAGTCATTTCTAAAAAAACTATACGATTTTGATGTGCTTCCTTATTTATCATGGTATCCCGTTAATTGGGATTTTCGTAAATACGTTTTACGTTATTTTACATTTCAATTATATAGTTATTTAATAGTTAATCAGCTGAAAGGAGTAACTATGGACGAACTCAAACGTCAACTTGCTGAGGGTAAGATAACCCAGAAGCAATACAACATACTCGTAGCTCAATTAGTCAAAGAGCAGACCGAACGTGACGAGGCAGCACGCCTTGATACATGGAAGGAAGAGGTTCGTAAGTCACCTCTCGCTATCAAGAAGAAGATGGCTAAGGAAGCATCAGCCACCGCTAGTATCTTCGCTGCTATCGAGGAAGACTCTATGGATAGACGAGCTCTTAATACACTAGCTTACCGGCTATCATTTGCTGGTAGAGGTGGAGCAACATCGAGCGTGTTCTGATCTAATAACCCAGGTTGCCAGACCCTGAGAAAACTGGCAAACCTTTTATTATCTTTATCATCTTTATAAATCACATTGCAGTACGTAAGAAAGGAGTGCATATGTGTGGTATTAACAAGACAAGCGCATCAATAGCCGCAGTTAAGCGCATATCAGTACGTATTAGTGGCAAAGGTCGGCGTAGTAAGAGTAACAAGAGTCGACAGAACAGTTCAAGAAAGAGTCGTATCAGACTGTGACTTGGGCATTAACCATTAACTAAAGGAGGATCGCTATGGAACAATGGTATAGACATGTATGTTCTGGCGGATGTCCGAGTATTTTGACCTGGGATGTCTTTAAACTCATCCAAAATTTTTATATTATTAACCATTAACACCTTTGGAAGGAGGCTAGTTATGAATAGTTATCGTATCAAATATCGTTGTGGTCATTCAGGATTGATCAAAGTATTTACATTAGAGGCTAACTCTGCAGAAGCTGCTATGAATATTGTAGTATCTGATTGGGGTGGTACTGTTATGGAATGTAAGCAAGTGTTAGAAATTAAAGAGTCCGACCTTGCTGATAATCCTCCAAGTCATCCCGGGTTGCAAGACCTAGATATATGGACTGAAGACCAAATGCGTGAGTGGATCAAAGCTCGTGTGATATCAGAACATCCATTTGTGGAGGGATCATGAAATACATACCTGTTGACCAATATGTTAATGAAAGACACTTTGAGGATTGTATAGTACCTCAAGGTGTATGTCTTGTTGATTACAGTGAGCAGTATCAAGGTGATAAAGAAGTACCTGCTCATTCTGTTGTAGACAATAAAACTAAACTTGAACTTAAAGTAAGTGAGATTCTTAGTGATGACTGTAAAAGGGGTAAATCATGAATGAAGAATGGAGACATCCAGACTTAGTAGTTGTTAGATGTATGAATTGTGAAAAGGTAACATCATTTAAATCATCATCAGCTCCGAACAAGGATATGTTGATAGATAAATGTGGAGCTTGTGCTAAAGTTTATCCAAACAAAGTATTAAGAAACAATCATTGGTGGTTAGATGGTACTCCTATAGGTCATAATACACGAATGACACCAGAACAATTAAAATATACTGTTCCAACATTAGAAAGACCAACTGGTGAAAATATAATTAAGGCAGATGTTATCTTATCTGCATGGTTAAATTATTGCCGTGAGTCACGCATTTATAGAATACTTGAGTTTCTCAAGGTATTATAAAGTTATGAGGTTACTGATAGTGTTGAGTCCTTTCTGTTAAGGAGACCCAGCAAATTGCCTCCTTCCACATAAATCAGTAACCTCTAATTTAAATTGGGGCTGCTGTGTAACATGGATGATGCCGAGTTTTCCGCATCATAATCTTATAGTAAAAAAATCTATAAGAACTTCCTTCCACAACACACATCATAGCAGCCTCTAAAATTTTTAACCAAGGAAAGAAATATGAAATACAAAATAATAGTAAGAGAAAGTGAAAAATTCACTAATAATTCATTCTTAAATTTCTTCATTGATACTGTTTTTTCAATGATGAGAGGATTTGCTAGTATAATAGATGGATTAGTCTTAATACTGTCATTTGGTAGACTATTTCCTGCACTGGGGTTTAGAGCAGTTGTATTCATACATAAAAGGTGTAAATAATGAAACATAAATTAAAGGAAAAGAAAATGAAATGCTAAGACTTAAAGATCATTCTGGAAACTTTGTAGCCAAGTTAGGTGGATGGGGAAAATATCATTCATGGCTGGAAAGCAAAGGAATAGCAAAATTTAATAAAAGATCACAGACACTAGTTAAACTACCAAAGAAAGTAATTGCTAAAATTGGTAGAAATGAACCATGTAGTTGTGGTTCTGGAAAGAAATTTAAGAAATGTTGTATAAACAAATAACAGGAGATAATAATGTTAGAAATTAAAAATACAAATAAATATGATATGTTTGAATTAATTGAGTCAAACAGGCCTATTGATTGGGCTAAAATTGATAGGATGCGAAAAGCAATTAAAGTTAAAAGCTTAATGGAATCATATCAAATAATTGTTAACAGTAAGAAAATTGGTATAAAGAGATATAACACTAATGGTAAGAAATATCCTATTGTTGATGGTCAACATAGATTTATTTCATGTAAACTTGAAGGTGTTGAAATATATTATCAAATAAATGATAACATAACTCTTGATGATATTCCAATAGCTGCTAATTTACAAGATTCATGGAAGTTACAGGATTTTTTACACCATTATGCAACAGCAGGTATTAGTGAATATAAAGCATTTAATGGATATATGCATAAAAATGGATTTCCAGCTTCATCAACTCTTATAATACTATGTGGTAATAGAGGTCGATATGTATCAAGTAAATTAAAAGCTGGTGAGCTTGAAATAACAAGAAATTGGACATTTGCAAATAATTTTGCTGCTGCAGTTGATGAAATAGGAGAATATGTTAATTTTAGCAAACACGCTCGGTTTCTTGAAGCATTCATAGAAGTATTTTCACATGATGACTATGATCATAAAAGAATGATGACAAAATTAGAGTTTATGGCAGGTAGAGTAAGAAGGTGTCCTGATATGAAACAGCATTTAGATCAGCTCGAGAAAGTATATAACTATAAATCAAGAGACAAAACCAAGTTTAACAAGGAGTAAACAGTGAAAGAAATAAGTGTAAAGAACATTCCTGACGGTTCATATAAATTAAACAGCCTTCACATAAAAGAAATATTAACAAAATATCCAGATAAGGTGGTTAGCGTTGTTGATAGAGATCGTGATACAGTTGTTATAATGGACACTTGTCGGTTAGTATTAACAAAGGAGTAAATAATGGGAACACGATGTTTAACAGTAATTAATGATGATGATCTTATGGAAGAAATATGTGTTATATATAGACAACATGATGGATACCCAAGAGGACATGGTCTTGAATTGTATAACTTTTTGGATAAATTTTATATAGTTAACGGCATAGGTCTGAATGATGAAAGAAAAATAGCAAACGGTATGAGTTGTTTAGCTGCTCAGTTAATAGCACATTTTAAAGAGGGAGCAGGAAGTATCTACATTCACCAAGCAGGAACGAGAGATATAGGAGAGGCTTATATATATGTTATAACATATGACAGTGAAAAAGATAAAATAGTTGTTGAAGTTGATGATGTGGGTTCAAATGCTCCTATATTTAAAGGTGGATTAGAACTATATCATCAGTGGATACATAAAATGAGTTAATTATGAAGGATATGGAATTAATACTCATAAAAAAGAATGATAGATGGATAAATGTAATTAATAATCATACAAATTATGGACTGGATAATGCACTTTGTGAATTATATCAAGAGTTAGATGTGCGTAGGTTCATTATTGAAGATGATAAAGTATATTGCAAAAGGAGAAACAATGAAAATAACAAAAAGTAACTTTGACGCCTATGAAGAAGTTAGAAGATATGGAAGATGGAATATGTTCGATCCAATGGCCAGATTATCTAGTGGATTAGATAAAGATAAATATTTAGCTATAATTGAGAACTATGACACATTAAAAACTAAATTTCAAGAGAAAAAGGAGACAACACCATGGGATTTGACCTCTACGGATTAAAACCACAGAAAAACACAAATGAACCACCAATTTTACTCAAGTTTAGAGATGAAGACGGATGGGTTAAATGGGATGATATGACAGAATCAGACAAAGATGAATATTTTAAGTTTAAAAATAAATACGATGATGAAAATCCTGGACTATATTTCAGGAATAACGTATGGTGGTGGAGACCATTATGGGAATATATATGTATTGAATGTGAAAATATACTTACAGACAAAGACATAGAATCTGGTTCTTATAATGACGGACATAGAATAAGTAAAACTAAATCTAAAAGAATAGCATCAAGATTAAGAACATTAATTAAAGATGGAAGTGTTGTTGAGCATGCAATTGCATATCATGTACATTTAGAATCATTACCACTTGAAGATTGTGGTATATGCGATGGAAGTGGACATAGAAATGATAACATTGTTCAAGGCCCCTGCAACGCTTGTAATACAGAATATACAAAAGAAGCAGGGATTCCAATTGGAAAAAAGTATAATTGGAAATTATCTTATCCATTTGAAGTAGAAAACATAATTGGATTTGAAAGATTTTGTGAACAATCAGGCGGATTTAAGATATGTTAATTAAAATAGTAATTGACTCTAAGTCAAGATATTATTAAATTTAGATCGATTTAAGGGAAGAAAAACATGAATATAGAATCAATTTATCATGATTACTTAGTTCATTTGGAAAACAAACGTGAGAAGACAAAAAAGCTATTTCATGCTTCTGCTGCAGGCTCATGTTTAAGAAAACAAATGTACAATTATTATGATTATCCACAAGATAAAAAAGATAACAGGTCATATAGAATTTTAAGATTAGGAACTGTTGTTCATAGTGACATAGCTGATGCAATGGAATTACATGTTGGATTAAACTCTGACAACTCTACAATGACAGATAAAAACATAGGTAAAATATATGTTGAAGAACCAGTAGAGATAAAAGAGCTTAATGTAGTAGGTACATTTGATTTAGGAGAAAGTACTTACTGGCATGATAATAAAACTAAATTTACATTATATGATGTTAAAACCGCTGCTGCTTATAAATGGACAACAATGTTTGGTAGAAAAGAAAATAGAAAACCTAATTCATCTAATAATTATAAATTGCAATTAGGTACTTATGCTCTTGGCATTGAAGAAAAGTATGCACCGGATAAAATAGAAATGTATTTGTTATGGTATAATAAAAATACAAGCCATATAAGAGAACAATTAATTAGCCCTGAGTGGGTAGATAAAGCTCTTGAGTACTGGACAGAAGTAAACGAGATACTTAATGATTGTGGAGAAGACTTTACTCACGATTTAGATCCTGGATGGATTCCAGGTGTACCTTTCAGTGATTGGGAATGTAAATATTGTCAATTTTATAGTATATGTTCCAGCACATTAGCAGATAAAAAATAACGAGGAAACAAATGACAAATAAAAAAGAAAAGAACAATGAGTTAATGATATATGATAAACAATCATTACAGGCTGTAGACCAAATAAGAAAAGCAATAACAAAGAAACATAAATCAGTATCAAACCAAACTACTCCAAAGCCATATGTTCGAAGATATTCGGGATTAGAATATGTTGAATTAGGTTATATGAGGGATGTTGTCGATAAAGAATATCCTGGTTGGAGTTGGAAAATAATTAAAACTGAAACATTAGGCAGTGAAGCCTTTATGGTTCATGGAAGACTAAAATGGTACGATGAAGGTATTTGGAGAGAAGGTGATATGACTGCCGCTCACAGAATACAAAAGAAACGTGGCACAAATGAGTTTGTAGATGTTGGTAATGATGTTAAGGCTGCTAATACTGATTGTATTAAGAAAGCCTTCAATATGTACTTAAACATATGTGATGACGTTTATAAGAACCAAGTTGAGGATTTTAAATTAAGTGATGAACAAAAAGATGAAATAATTGAAACAGCTGCAAAGGTTGATAGTGATAGACACTCTGAAATTGTAGAGCTTGTAAATGATCAAGTTATTCATATTGGAAATTATAAATCATCACTAGCCAAACTAAAAAGAGAGGCAGGATTATGATTAGAACAAGTCTTTCCTATGATGAATGTATTTTAAAAATAGGAAATATTTACACAATAGGTACGAACGACGGTAAAGAGTTTAGAACCGTTAAATTTAAAGGAACAAAACTCTTAAATGGTAAACCAATGTTTGTCTTTAAGACAGTAGAAAGTAGAGAACTTACTGTTAATCCGTCGTTTCATACCTTCACAATAGAAGAAAAAGGAGAATGACCTAATGGGAAAAATAACAGTGAAAGATGCAGAATCATTAGAGAAAAGCGGGATTCTGTCTAAAACTGCCCTTGAAGAAATGCAAAATAAGGGATTAGTTAGTAAAAATAAAACTACAGTACGTAGATTTATTAAAACTGCTGATGGAAAGTGGGTAGAACCACAGCTTTACTTTCGTGGTAGTAAAAATACTACAAAAAGTAAAAGAATGGAGTCCTTCATTACTGACTATAATAAACTGGTAGAAAAATACACAACAACAAGAAACTCTAAACAAAAGTAAAGGAGAATAATAATGCCTAAAACAATAGAAGCTACTTATGACCCTTCTAAGGTATGGAAACCGATTGAAGAAGGAATATATCCAGCTCATATTAAAGGTATCAGTTCAAAAGAAGTTCATACAAGAGCTGGTGAAGCTATAGTAGTTAACATGCGGTATAGAGTGGCTGATGAAGTTACTAAATACACACAACCACTATGGGAAATGGATGGATATAAGTATGTAACAGATGATGATGACCAAAGAGTTCCATTAACAAATGGAAAAGGTGAACAATCTGTATCAACTTGTGAGCATCTAAAAGGTAAGGAATTTCAAGATAATGGTTTCTTTATCTTTACAGATAGTTCGGCTAGTACTAAAAACAGAAGATACTTTGAGTTACTAAATAATTTAGAAATAAATTGTGAGGAAACTGACTTAGATGGTAACAAAGTAAAGAAGTTAGTACTAATTGAAGAAGAAGATGTGGTTGGAAAACCAGTGATGGTAACTGTTAAACGTCAGGAGTTTGTTACATCTGAAACTAAACATCTTCCAGTTGAACAGCAAGAACGTAGACACACTTTCAAAGTATTTAATGTTGTTCTTTGGGGAGAAGGTCAACAATTAGATGCTACCGAATTAGATGAAGACGTTCCGTTCTAAATAATAATAGAGGCTGGGCATTGCCAGTATGTCCCATCAAGGTATACCTAAACAATAACGCAAGTAGCTGGCGACATATGCTATGGCTCCAGCCTCTATTAATATCAAGATGTTAAACAATTTATTAAAAAAAAGGTATTGATTGTATGATACAAACTATATTAAATTGAGATGAGGGCGACGGCTTATTTGGTTTTTCTTCTTCCTCATTTCTCTCCCTCATACCTCAGATACCGTCGCCCTTTTTATAATTACAAGGAGAAGACTATGAAAGCAATATACACTGAAATAAACGGCAAAAAGATATTTGTCGGTAAACACATTAAAAATGAAATAATAAGAGAGTTTCCATTTAGCAAAGCAGTCTTGTGGCAAAATAAAAATTTAGGTTTTGATATAAGATTACTTAAATACGCTAAAGAACATAATGTTAAATCATTCATATTTTCAGACCCAGTTAAGACAATAAGCTTGAAAATTGGAATTAAAGCTGCCGAAAATCAAGGTAAGAAAGGTGAATATGGAGAAGGTTCACAATGGTACATTCCTAAATCTATTATGAAAAAATTAAATAAGTACAAAAGAACACCTTATGTAAAAGAAGAGTACATATTATGATTGAAGGAACAGCTTTAATAAAATTTACAAAAAGTGAAATTCAGTTGCTTATAAACAGTTTACATATGTCAATAACAACTGTTGTTCCATGTGTAGAAGGTAGTGAATGGAAAAAGCCATATAAAAATCTTAAAAAAGATTTAAAAAAAATAAGAGATCAATTAACAGAAAAAGAAAGAGAAGCAGCTAATGACCAAAACCAAACAGAAGAAAACAAAAACAACCCAAGCTCTTATAAAGAAAGCATTAAAAGATAAACCTAAATGGAAGCCTGCAAAAGGCTATAAATATTTAAAAGATTTAAAAATAGGTTCATTATTCACAACCGAGAGGAAGACCAGGGGAGTTTTAATAGACTGTAGTACAAATGCAATAGTTATTATTACAAGTTCGCCAAATACAAGACCAGAAGATAATAACTTTTATTTAGGCAAAAAAACAATTTCAGCTCATACTGAAGTAAAGGAAATAAGATGAATGAACAACAAGAAAAAGAGTGGATTAATGAATGTGAAAAATATAAAAAATCAAAAGGATATATTCCTGCTGAAATATTAATGATACCAATGCTTGTAGGATTAGCTGAAGAAGGTTTATTAGAATTTCATTCTGATGATGAGTATACAATCATAAAGTCAACAAATAAAGTGAAGGGATAATATAGGCTAGTGAGCTGGTATGAGAGTTGTACAAGTGAACGGTTGGCATAAAGATATTATCCCTTTGATTAAGGTTCGGAGTTTAATAAAGTTTATCTATGTCCTTAGCGGGAGTCTTGTAACTTTATAGAAGTCCCTTCGATTAAATGATGTTCTGGCCGCCATCAGCCTTAAAAATTAAAGGAGAAAAAAATGAATCCAGCAATTAATTATCAACTATATTATGAACGATATAAACAAGCATTGAAAGAATGTTTGGAAATATCAATGGATAATACAATGACAAATGAAAATAGAATAATAATGATAAGAGATGTAAGTAGAGGTTATCTTGATGGAGAGCCAACAACTGCTGATGAATATAACAATAACCATTTAAAAAAGATTAAAGATATAATGTCATGGGATGATAAAGATATTGATGAAAAATATTGGGAAGTATACGAATATATAAATGACCAGTTGAATCTCAATCTCAATAATACTATTGACTCAATAAAAGCAACAACTCAAGTAATAAAGATGACACCTGAGTATAAAGTAGGTAAAAGAATAGTCTTTGGTGAAGAGACAGAAGTAGATGCTGATTATAGAGATGCTATATCAGATATAGAAGCTCAGGATAGTTATAAATGTGAGCATGAAAATAAAACATATCAGGCAGAAGAAAAGGATACCAATGTACCAGAATCATACACTTGTGATAATTGTGGTAAGGATCTTGATATCCCAGAACCTGATGAGGATACATTAAGAGATAGATAAAGGAGAAGAAAATGATAGATTCAATAGTAAAATTAGCAGGCAGTTTATTCATAGGTGGCGTAGGGTTAGCTATGATATTAGCTGTATCACTAATAACAGGAATATTTATAAGAGAATTAATAGATAAATCAAGGGAGAAATAATATGGGACAAATGTCATGGTTAGCATATTTAGTTGACACCCAAAATAAAGAAGAATTAATAAAGTTTCTTGCAGGTAGAGGATTTAGGAATCCTAAATTTGCAGCAAAACAATTTTTGGAAGCGGGTAAAGAACTAAAGGATGAAAAGAAAAAGAAATGTCAAAAGAATATAAAAAAGTAACAACATGTCCTGCATGTGGATATAAAATAATAGATGATAAGAATGTATCTTATAAAATAAGAGAATTATTAAAAGTTAGGGGTAAAAACACAGTAAGAATATTAAATAAAATAGCTACAATGATAATGGATAACATACCATCAGATAATAGATATAAATACTATCAGTTTTTATTTGGAATACAAGAAATAGATGACAATGTAATTGAGTGGGCAATAAATAAGTACTATCAAGGAAGACACTACTATAAAGGAAAAGGTTTTGCTTATTTGCGAAGTATTGCCCAAAATAGAAATAACAATATGGGAGTTATATTAAAAAATGAGAGATTAATGTTAGGAACAGCTCCCCCAGTAATTGAACCAGAAAAGGAGAAATGAAATGTTACAAGAAGCAATGTTTCCTGTAATGGAGATACCAGCAATAGGCTCACCAGAAGGAGTTGGTGATGTAGTAGATGATACAGGATATAAATTCATAGTAAGAGAAGATACAAACACAATATTAAGCTGTATGACAAATGAATATAGACTAATTAAAAATGAAACTATAATGAAATATGCAGACCCAGTAATGAAAAAGAATAATGGAAAATTAAAAGAAGTAAGATTATTTAGTAATGGAGCAAAAACAACAATGAAATGGCAGTTTCCTGATAAGAAAGTACATATAGGCCCTGATGACGATATAAGTCCAGAAATAATCATAAGAAACAGTTATGACGGTACTATAGGAGTTAACATTTTAGCTGGTGCATTCAGATTTGTTTGTACTAATGGAATGGTAATAGGTGTAGTATTAGAAAACTATAAGAACAAACATAGTGTATACAATATAGAACTAGATAAGTTAGAAGAAAGCATAATAGGAACAATAAAGAAAACTCATTATATGTTTGAAGAAGAGTTTCCAACTTTAATAGAAACTCAAATAAAAGAGAAACATATAGTGAATCTTATTAAGATGTTCCCAATACAGGCAAATGAAGTAATAACACAACGATTAATAGCAGATAAACCTAAGACATTCTGGGATTTGTTCAATGTAGGAACTAACGTATTGTCTCATAACATGAACAGAAATTTGGAATCTACACATCAAATAGAAAATAATCTATATCCCTCAATAAAGAAGTGGGCATCTAAGGAGGTTGCTCATGCCTAGTCGAGGATGGTTTGACTGCCCTATTATAATACCTTATTATGGTGGGAAGTATGAGTTAAGTAAGGTGCTCGTTCCGCTTATACCCCACCACATAAGGTATTTTGAAGTATTTGCAGGTGGTTTAAGTATGTTCTTTCGAAAACATAAGGTGGTGTGGAACGTTCTTAATGATATAGACAACAACATAGTAAATCTATATAGTTGTGTTATACATAAACACGATGAACTAGTTGAAAACTTATTTTGGCTTATGAAATCTCGAAAATTATTTTTAGATTTTAGAGAGGAAATAAAAGAGAATAAAAAGATTGAAATACCAGACCCAAAAAGAGCAGCAAAGTACTTTTATTGTGTTAGACACAGTTTTAATAAACTTATACATACTCCTTTCTCTATGAACAAAGATGTAAATAAGGATTGGGATGATGAGTTTAAATATTCAAGAAAAAGATTAGGAGGTGCAACAATAGAAAATTTAGACTTTGAGACTTTATTTAACAAATATCCACCAAGAGAAGGAGACTTTTGGTACTTAGACCCACCTTATATTGTCGCAACAGAAAAAGGAAACTACTATATGAATAACTTTTCATTGGAAGATCATAGTAGATTAAAAGAGTGTGTTGACAGAATAGAAGAAGGTGGTGGTAATTTTATGATAAGTTATGATTACAGAGATGAAATTGCTGAATTGTATAAAGACTATAACATAAAAACTATTACTATGAAGTATTCTGGAGCTACTAAAGAAGCAAGATCAACAGAAAGAAAAGAATACATAATAATGAATTATGAACCAGTTTCACAAATTGGTATGTTTGAGGAGAAATAACATGGACAAAAAAAACGGCACAGAAACAGAAGCAAGAGTTTATCCACAGTCAGAGGAGGCAGAAAAAGCCCTTCTTGGATGTTTGATAATGGGAAGTGATAGAGAACATGAAATAGGAATAGCCTGGGTTAGAGATGAAAATGCCTTTTATTATGAAGATAATCAAGTAATATGGAAAGCATTTCAGGATTTATATAAAAATGGTATAGAAATTGATTTCATCACACTAACAGACAAAGTAAAAGACATAACTGGTGAAAGCATGGCATATTACATAACAGGATTAACTGAGTTAGTTCCATCTACTAGTAATATTGAACAATATGCAAGAATTGTATGGGAAAAGTACATACAAAGAGAAACAGCAAAATCAGCACATGCTTTATTAAATGCAAGTTATGAGGACTATAAGAAAGTTGATGGCATATTAGAAAAACATAATAAACTAATAACAGAATTAAAAGAAATACAACCATCTAAAAAGCGTAATATTTCAGATTTAGTAGATGAAATGGTAGGTGTAGTAAAAGAAGATACTAATCTGATACCATTTAATTTGGCTCATTTAGATACATTTGCAGGTGGAATGACTCGCAAGGAAATCACGGTATTGGGAGGAAGACCCGGTCACGGTAAAACAACACTTGTAATTAATATGGTTCAGGGTCTGGTAAAACAAGGCTTTAGAGTGATGTTATTCAATCGAGAAATGAGCAATACTGAAATGCTGAAGAAAATGGTGGTTATGGAAAGTAAGTCTCTTGACTATGGAAATATTCGACGAAATGACCTATCAGAGAAAGATAAGTCAGAGTTTGAATTGATATCTGAGACTATTAAGAATGATTATAATAATCTTATCATGTATGATGGTATTAGGTCTTTAGAAGACAGCTTAAGGGAAATAGCAAAACATAAACCAGATGTAATCATTGATGACTATATACAACTAATACAAGTAAACAATGTAAGAGAAGGCAGAAGATTTGAAATTGAAAAGATAATGCAAGAATACAAATGGATATGTAAAACAGAAAACTGTAGTGCAATATTAGTATCACAATTAAACAGAGAAATAGAAAAAAGGTTAGACCCAAGACCAAGAATGAGTGATTACGCTGAATCAGGTGTAATAGAACAAACTGCTGAATCAGCAATGTTTGTATTCTATGGACATAACTTTGACAGTGAGAGATATTCATCATATAAGAGTGAAATAATAGTATCTAAATCAAGATATGGTAAAATAGGTACACATAGACTAGGATTTAATGGCGGTAGATGTAAATTCTATATGAACTCAGACATGGCTCAAGGAGATAAACCTAAAAACGGTGCTTGAAAATAAGAAGCAAACACAAAAGCTGTTATAGTTGCATCTATTATAAGAAGAATAAGTGTAATTGGTTTCCAATGTCAAAATCAATTCCAATGGATGTAATTAAAACAGGCTGTAAATTTAGGGAGCCTCGATCATTAAGTTTTGAGGCTCCTTTTATTGTACAATACATAATAAATAAATTTAATGGAGAAATTATTGATGAATAGACAAAGTGCCCAAGTTAAAATGAAAAAAATTGCATATTTTCTAAAATTGACTTATAGAAATTTTTCTCAACGCATTCATAATCTTACAAAAGATTTTCGTTGTAAATGATTATTATAGGGATAGATCCAGGAAAAAGTGGGGCAGTAGCAGTTTGGAACAAAGGTGTTGATAAAATAATTAAATGTCCAAGTACTACAGAAAAAATGGCAGAAACAATTTCTATCTATCAACACGAATCTTATAATGTAGTTGCATATATTGAAAAAGTATGGGCATTTCCTACCGACGCAAGAAGCTCTGCATTTAAATTTGGAGTTAATTATGGTAAATGGTTAGGAATATTAGCAACTCTAAATATAAACACTACATTTGTTACGCCTAAAAAATGGCAGAAACATTTTAACATACCAAAGTTGTCTAAAGATGAAAGAAAAAGACATTTAAAAGAAATAGCTTCTAAATATACAGAAAAAAAAGTAACACTGTATAACGCAGATGCTATATTAATAGCAGTTTATGGATTTATTAAAGAGAAGGAGAAAACTCGCGATGAAGAAGACAAAAATAAAAATAAAAGATGAAGACTATAACGAAATATTAGAACTCCTTAAATTGGGAATAACAATAGAAAAAGCTGGAACAAAAATAAAAGAAAAGGCACAGAATATATTGTCATCATTAGCTACTTATGGAGTTGAGGTTCCAAATAAAAGAATTGAAAGACTAGTAGATGAAATGCATAAGAGTTTGAAATGGGTTGAAAAGAATTAGTGATACTTCACTAAGGAAAGAGGCAGTTTAGGTTTACGAGACACTCCTAAGCTGTCTTTTTTACTGCGACGCAACTTGCATTTGTTTCAATGATTGTAACAACAAATCTTTCTTCTTTGGAATTTTTTTCTTCTTTTTACCAACTGTTGCATATTTTGGTTCTCTAACTCCAAATTGTTCAGCTATTGGATAATAGTATTCCATCTTTCTTTCTTGCATCAATTTGCTTTTATATAAACCCGATTCTATTCCTCCAAGTGTCATTAGACCTGCTCCGTCCCATGCTCTTGGCAATGTAACAAATGAAGTTCTTGCTATCTGTGTATTTAATGTTCTTACAAAATCATACAATTTATCTGAATCTCTTTTATCTGCATAGTCTTGATATCCTGCAAGATAGCCAAGCATGCTGCGCTCATCCATTTCCTTATTAGACATCAGATCGTAGAACCCAAAAACATTACCCATTGTTATTACGTCAGATATAAATGGGCCTCCTACCGTACCTACTAATGGGCCTTTACCAAAGAAGGCTCTCTTTTTTATATCAGGGTCTTCACTCATAAAATCAGTGAAGTTCTTAACTCTTTCATATGTATCATGTTGTATAAGATTGCCTATATCTGTATTAGTAAGTGGTGATAGCAAACCATTAATAAATGCATATAATGTACCTAACCTATACATTCTCCATGCTTGTTCGCTTCTCCAATCACCTGCTAGCACCGCATCCTTACCTTGAGAAGCTATCTTATATTGGTAATTCCAAAAGTTAACACCATACGTCATAAACTGTGTAAGAACAGAAGCTAAACCACCTCTCATAATTTGTGGTTTACCAAACGGTGAGTACTCATAGTGCAGTTCTCTTGTCATATTTGCGGCAAAGTTAGATGAAGCTCTTGAAATATTATCATCGAGGAGTCTTAAAGCTGCTTCAGATTCAGTCTCTCCTTTTTCTCGTTTAAACTTACCTTGCTTTATAGATTTTTCTATTTGTTTTAACATTATACCTTTATTGTTAGATATTTGTCTATGTCTTAAAGAGTAAGCAATTAAAAATGTTAAGTTTCTGTTGACTTTGTTCTCCACAAATCTCATCGGAGCTCCAGCCTTCTTTGCAAAGCTTTCTAATCCATCATTGAACTTCTGAGCTGCCGTATCATATTTATATGTAAGAACCTCTTTACCATTAACAGTAGACTTAGCTACCTCAGGAAATAAATTCAATGTATTAGCAAGTTCTCTTGCGCTTGCAAAATATACACCATGTTTCTTTGCTTCAGCTAATCCTCTAGTTCCAATCTCTCCATGCATATACTGTAAAGCTTCTGACATACCGCTGACTCCAAAGTAAACTATATTTTGTAGAGACTGAGTAGCATTTCTTGCTGCACTTCTTAAATTAAATCCTAGCTTAGACATAAACTCCCAAGATGTAACAGCTCTAGCCATACTCCTACCAAATGAACTGTTAATATTTAATCCAAGCAAAGATGCATGAGTATCAAATAAATACTTTGAATAAAATCTTGCCTGCTCTTCTTGTTCTCTACCCTGTAGATCACCTATCCTTCTTACTCCTTTGAGTAAAGAATCTGTTGTTATGCCAGAGAAATTAAACATAGTTACATTTCTTATATAATTATCCATCATGGATATAACATCTTTATTCCTTCGTAGTCCATCCCCTGATTTCTTTTCTTTAGAGTGTTTACTTAACTTTAATTGATCTACTGTTAAGTCAGCTATATTACTTACATACTCTGAAAGCTTGTCATAATCTGTTGTTCTTGACTGAGCTCTATCATATATAGATTCCTGTACAATCCTCATTGTAGGTATAATATTCAAAGCTTCAGTGGGGAAATAATGTCTTTTTTTATCTAAAGAATCATGAATCTTTTGAATAGAATCTTGCATCCTTTTATATTTTCCATTTGTAACTAAGTTTGCTTCTTTTAAAGCAGACACATAATATGATAATCCATTCTTCAAGTCGGCATAAAGTTTAGGACTAATCTTCTGCCACTCAGTTACGATATCTTTAAACGTTCCATACTTACCGGGATTTTTTGTTAGTAATGAAGGGTCTCGTAAAGCGTCATCTACTAAAGTAAAAACTTCAAACTGTGAGTCTTTAGCTAAGTCTCTTAAATTATTATTCCAGTACTCTTCAGCCGACCCCCAACCTTCTTCAGTTATGTGCCTTTGATACTCATTATATAATTTTTGTAATTCTTTATGAGCTTTCTTGGTATTTCTAAAATTTCCTTTCTTATCAAGTCCCATAGCTCTTGACTTCTCACCAATCATATGTACAATGGTGTTTAAGGTATGCTGGTACTCGTCTTTCTTACCTTGGTAGTAGTTATGTTGATTCTGGAAATACTTGTACGTCTTCAAGGCTTGATAGTTATTCTTTAATACTTCTTCAGGTAAATAAAACATCTCTGCCATCTTACCAATTTTCTTTTGAAATCCCTTCTCAAGCTTATCAACACGCTTATCTAAGTGTCTCATCTGAGCAAGAGTAGGTGTTTCACCACGGTCAAATCCCATATTCAATGTAGTTTCGTAGAACTGTCTAAAGAACTTACCTGCATCCTGTCCAAGGTTCTTTGCTATAGCCCCTTCTTCCTTGAACCACTTGTCTATAATTTCATTACCTTTTTTTATTATTCGTGGGTCACATGTAGCCATATTATATCCTTATCCACAATATACTGATGTAGTCTTGTCTGTCCATATTTGCTGTAAAGATTCACGAGTCTCACCTATAGGGCTAAGTCTACTTCCGTATGGATTAATATCCATATGAGGAGTCTCTTTACCAGTTAGCATATCTTTCTGAGATGTTTCACCAAAGAATAACTGTGCATTTCTTTTTGTAAAACCATAAAAACTCTTTAAATCTTTGACACTCCTTAGCTTACCTCTACTGTTCAACACTTTAGATGGTCTAAATAAGAAATCAGACAGCTGTCTTATATCATATAGCCTATCATATCCAACAGGAGCTCCCCTCATACTTAAATAGTCTACTGCAATATCAGTACCAGTAATTCCATAGTACCTCTTTACTTGAGAGCTAAGGTTTGCAATATCATCTAAGTCTCCCTTGTCTACTTGTCTAAAAATTTCATCAACACGAGTATTAAAATCTCTGGAAGCATCTTCACTGCCTATCTTAAAGTCAAACATATCTTTTCTGTTTTCAGTACCACCCATTCTTAATAGTTCTTCAGCACTCATTCTGCCCGGGTCTCTTATAGGAGTCTCACCATATAATACACGCATCTTATCTGTGAACACCTCAGATACCTGTTTGAATATCATTGATTTTCTATCAGATTGTTGAGCAAACTCTTTAGCTGGGAAACTGGCTTTACGAGAATACAATTTCAACATTGGATCATGTGGAATTTTATCTGTGGTGTTAAGAAAGTTCATTCCAAGATTAATGTATTTAGTTTCTTTATCAATATTTTTAAAGCCAGGCATCCACTTACCTTGATGATATGAAGCTATTGTCATGTCTGGTGCTGGAGTCATGAATTTAAATACCCATAACAAACCAAGCCCTGACTGTCTACTCTCCCAATCTGTAAATTTCTGATCCATCATACGCATAAGGTCTGCACTAACAATATCTTCACGTTCATTAGGCATATAATCTTTACCAGTTTTAAACTTACGCCAAGTGTCTGAAACAAATCTGCGTGACTCACTTATATCCATTTCAAACTGTTCTGCAAATTCAAATTCTCTTGGGTCAAGACTATATCCATAAAAATCTACCATAGTTTGATGCCACATCACTAACTGTGAGTATTCATTACTATCCATACCTCTTACTCGAGGTACAAGCTGATTATTATTCCATACATTCTTACTAATTCTAATAGCGTTCTTAGATATCCACTTCTTTCTTTTACTTGGACTCAAACCTTTAAGATTAACAGTCTCTGTTGATCCAAGAACCATCCTTTTACCATCAGGGCTCTTCTGATACTTCCTTAGCTTTACAGGCCATCCTTTGCTAAGACTCGTAACTATCTGACTTCTTATAGTATTTCTTATCGCTTTAGAAGTCTTTTCATCTGAGAGCATTCTACTTTCTATACCACTTTTAACTTTCTCTAGCCTTGATAACTTATCTTTAAACATAATTATTAATTCTTCATTAGATGAATCTGGGAATGACTTTTGTTTCTTATTCATTCCGTCTATAGCTGATCGTGTCTTACTAATCTTGCTACCAAGACTATTTATAATTGCTATTGACTTTGATTCATTCCTAATTGTTTCAACAGATTTCTTTATTACTTTGTCTGTCATATCAGCTTCATCAATATACTCTCTCCATATTTCATCAAAAGTATCTTCATCTAATCTATTAGATTTCCTTGGCTTTTCATTAAACATTCTATCTACTGATGCGAGAGCCCATACACCTCTATCAAATGGTAATAAATTAATAGCATCACCAGCCGTATTAAGTTTCGTTCTGTTTGCAGGTCTTGGGAAGATAGCATCATTCAATCCAAATATATCTCTTGGCTTCTTTAAATCACTACCAAATAATTCTTTTAACTTCGACTCATCCTTATATTTTCTTCTTAATCCTTTAAGAACAAGCCTATTCATTCTATTTAAACCGTCTCTATACCCCCCAAACCCTTCAATAAGAGTCACATAGTCTACCTTCTTCGCTTCTCCACCTTCATATACATCTGTTGCGAGTTGTAAAAACCCTTGATATGGTTTAATAGATTCTATTATTGCATCTTTCCATATCTCATCTACTACATTATCTGATGGCTGCCACTTTTGTTTCCTCAAGTCCTTCTTACTTACTTCAAATATACCACCCCAAGGCTCACCATTTGGTTGTAACCATGTATCATTACCAAACAATAGATGCTTATAATAGTCATCAGTAAAATCCTGCCACTTCCATCCATCTTTAGAATCAATAATTCTTTGTGAATCTGTTGCAATAAGCTCATCAAGCTCATTAGCTTTGTCTTGATTAATACTTATTCTATACTCACCTTTTGGCCCCACTACCATGTTATAACCAGAAACTTCAGTATCTTTACCTTGGTAATGCTTCATCCACTGTATAACTCTTCTTGCCTTTACAACAGGCCCTCTCATCTTTGTAGCTCTTGCTGAATTAAAATTATATTCTCTTATGGAAGCTGGGTTATCTAAGCTCAAACCATCTATTGTTGTAGGTGTAGACGTATCTGATACCGACATTATATTACCAGCATTGTTCTTCCACTCATTTAATATACTAGTAGGTGTATCCCACCAATAGTTTACTTTATCAAAGTCATGGTCTCCTTCAAGTCTTGTCCAGAAATCGACAGTATTAAGTCTTGCGAGATTACCATCTTGGACAAATCCTTTTAAACCAACTATAACCTTGTCAGAAGATTTTAATGATGGAGTTCTATGCCATACTAATTCAACCTCACTTGTAGAGCCTTTAATAGACTTATTAAGTTCAACTAAAAAATCATGAACCTCACCTATTGTATTAGCTCTTTTACCATCAAACATAAAACCTTCTAAGTTTCCTTTAAATGCATTTAGTAACATTTCTCCTTTAGCGGATGGTTTCCTTTTTCTAAATTGGTCTGTTATGAGCTTTCTTCTATCTTTAATAAAATCACCCCAAGACATTAACTCATCAGCTTTACCCGGATGATGAACTACAATATTTATATTATTACCTATACCTTTAGAACGATTGTTAATACCTATCTCACCTTGACCATATGTATATATATCACGATTTTCACCATGAAATGTAGGATTTCTTAAACCTAGTGGATGGTCATAAGCATAATAAGAAGGTATAGCAGCACTCTGACTTCCATGTTGGTTCTGAGGACTAAAGACACCTTGCTCTTGTACGAAATGTCTCATCATAGCATTCTTCATAGTCCTACGCCAAGGTAAGAACATAGGATACATATTAAATTCCAACATCCTACCTATTGTACTATACATTTGATTATCTAAATCACTGCCTACATCACCAAACAATACTTTTGCAAAAGCTATTTGTCTATTTACCTGTGCTCCTGATGATACCACACCAACCTTGTCTTGATATTCATTGACAGCTTTGCCCATTAACCAATCAAAGTATTCATTATTTGTAGCCTTGCCTACTAAGTCAGCTCCAACATGCATTGGTATTCTTGCTGGTTTGTCTTCAGCCTGCCACATTTGTATCCCTATTGAATCTATTGGAAGACCTATCTCATGAGTAGACTTATCCATTACTCTAGCTTCTTTATTTGCTACATCGGAATAAATTAAATTTTCTATACTGGTGATACCTTTTGTTTCAAGGTCAATAACATTTCCTTTATAATCACTACCCATACCCTTAGCTGATGATTGGAATATCAACATATTAATATCATTAGCTTTAAAATAAGGTTCAAAATTAGAATCAACCACAAACATAGTCTTTCCAATGAAAGCTGCGTTCCTATCGTTTGCATATGATATGATTGGCTTGTTAGCAATAGCATTAGACCTCCAGTAATCACCAGTCATCATTCTTAGCGCTTGCATAAAGCTCTTTGGGACTATTATAACTGAGTTCATATGACTTGTATCGCCTACACCTCCGGGATAAATAAGCTTACCATTTTTTATCTCAGGAGCATTCTTAATATCTACATTTGGGTTAGCATCTCTCTCCGCTTTAATCTGTTCAGCTAATCCTCTAAATGCTGACGTAGCCTTAGGGTTCGTAATATCACCCTCATCTTTAACTATATGAGCAGTCACCATACCACTCTTAGTTATAGGTTCTAATACATTTTTAAGAACATCAAAGTCAGCTCCAAGTTCACCTTCATCAAAATGTCTATTATAAAAATCAACAACACTCTTCACTGCTTTTGTCTCAAGCTTAAGAGTAGAACCATTAGCCATCAGCCTTATTCTTCTAAAGAAATCATGAGCCAATTCTTTCTCAGGAGACCATCCTTTTGTATTACCTCTACTATTTACAACAGATTTCCAAAATAATTCACCAAACTTTGAGTCACCTATTATTACACTAAGCATTAACGATGCTTCATCAGAAGCTCTTATATCTTCAGCAGTTGGTCTTTTAAATATATACTGTGATGTTCCATCTTCCAGTTCAACCTTCTCAACAATACTTGTATCTTCATTTTCTATATATTTCTTTCTTAAACTTTCAGCAGCTCTGCGTATCTCTCTATCTTCAAATCTTTCTTCAACACTATTCAGTCTTTCAACAAACCTATTAGCAAGTTTATTCTGACCTGTCAACACTCCTTCTTGGTATGGGTGAATTGGTATTCCTACTCCATAGTCTAAATCACCTACAAAAGCTGTTAAATAACCACTTGTTTCAACTGCATCGTGAGGTAATGGTTGTTCTTCCGTTGCTTTCCTATCTTCAAGCTTCTGGGGAACACGAGAAACATCTTTTAAATAACTTGTTAGAACATCGCCAGTAACATTTGTTACATTATATACTTTACCATTATCAAGCCTGTAGTTTAAATCAGTAAATACTATCTCACCAAATAAATCTTCAAGTATGTCAGTTACATGATTTCTCCTAACTGTTTCTGGGCTTGACATTGGAATTGCATTTTGACCAACCTTTAACTGTCTTACTTCTCTTGTCTGAGTTAAACCAACCCATACTTTATGCATGTCACTTACTAATTTTTTCTGGCTGTTTTGAGGCATATCCTTCCAGTTGCTTTTATCATACTTTACACCACCTATTTCTCTAACAACCATCTTCGACATCATGTAATCAAAGAAATTATCTAAACTAAAATTACCATGCTGGGTATAAACGTCTTCCATAACATAATCTTGTGGTTTTACATCACCTATGTCTTCTATTAATATTCCCCAATCAGTCGTAAGCTTATCAAATGTCATAGATACAGTTAAATCTGAGTCATGCTTTGGTAGAAAGTCCAACTTATCTCTTTCTTGCATTAATTCTATTGATCTCTCAGTAGTGACAGGCTGTGTAAGTAAGAAAATATCTTCAGAAGCTTTCTTTATAACATCTGAGAAACTCTTATCTTTAGGGTCTGCAAGCCATGAACCATTCTCATCACTATATAAATTATATCTTTTTAGTACTTCTAATACCTTTGTCGTATTCGGCTTTCTTTCATACAATGCATTGTGCACTGTAGTCATAAAATCTTTATATGCAGCACTCTTAGTGTTAGTATGAATATCTTGTATAGTACCTAAAAGTCTATTATAGCTACCAGTAATAGCACCACTCTTTATAGCTTCAATCTGTGAAAGTAGCTTATGCATAAACCATTGAGTAGGCTTTGCATGGAAAGGAGATTCTTGAAGGATACCATCACCTCTACCATTTCTCCATAAAGGCTTTAAACTCTTTTCATATAGACTAGTATAGTCATCTACTATTCTAGCTAATGTTTCACCATCAGTCCCTTCTGATCTAGCCTGCTGGGATAGTTCTTCAAAGATTTCATATAATCCTTTATCAGCTTCCTTAGTTGATTTTGATAATTCATCAAATACCTTATCTACTTTGTCATAGTTGCTTCTTATCCAGTGAGCAACATCTTTATCTATAGCCTTAGCATCAGCCTTTGAAATAATATCAGCTCTCTTTAAAGCAGTCTTAATATCTCCAATATAGTTACTCATCTCAGCCATTTCAAAATTCTTACCTGCTATGTGAGACTCTTGAAGTACTTGAAGTAATGCATAATCTCCTTCACGAAGTGGAGTACCATCATTTCTTGTAGCATTGCCAAGTGATTTCTCGAATGTATAATCAGTAAGTCTTTTAACAAAAGTCTCTACCATCTGATCATCACCTCTAAATCCATCTAATAAACCACCTTTATCAAAGTAAGTCATCAATCTGGCAACATCACTCTCAGTAGCTGTAGCTACTTCTGGTTCAACCCCAATTTGTCTTGATAAATCTTTTCTATCAACATTTTGCTTAACATCACTTGACAATACAGATAATAAGTTAGTAGCAAACTTCTGTTCAGTACTTTCAGAACCAACCCTCTTACCACCGGCATCAACAACAGCTAATCCACTTGGTAGATAAGGTTTTTGACCATATATATCCATCATTAATTTTTGTACAGTTCTTGTCTCATCTCCAAATAAACTAGACTCATGATCTGCATCTCTTAAATAAGCCATCTCTTTCCATGTTGTAACGATAGCATCATTAAACATGCTTCTTCTCAGCTTATCATTAAATACTTTCTCTCCAATAGTGATTAAATTATTATCATCTACTGGTAATTCTCCAAAAAGTATCTTATGATACTCTCTATCATACTGATCAATATCTCCTCTATCACCTGTCTCTCTACTTCCAAACAGTTTTCTACTCATCTCTCCAGTAAACATAATAGACTGACCTGATATAACAGCTCTATTACTTAATATACCAAGAGCACTATTCATATCTTCAGCACTGCCTTCTCCAAACAATCCTCCCATCCTTGATGCATTTTCTGTGACAGAACTAGTATCGTAAGTGAGAGGTCTTAAAATCATTTTACCTGTTTCTTTATCTCTCTGAACCCTAGGAGATTCTTCAGCTTTACCTCCATTTGCCACATGCTCCATTTCATATATTGTATTGTATGCTTCCTCTACAGCACCTTCATATACCTTTAAAGTTTCTTTAGTGGCAGGTTTAGATGCACTTAAAAGAATATCAAACACATCAAATGGTGATGTTATACCTTTATTTGCACTCTTATTTGTTCTGTACTCAGCTAATGATTTAAACTCAGTCTCTCTTAAAGTAGTAGTTAGTTTTAAAAGTTCTTTATTTGACAATTCTTCAATAGTCTTTACCCTTTGAACCTCAGGGTCTTCAATAGTTGACTCAAGTATCATCTTTATTGATTCATACAATGGATTAGTCTGTGTAGACTCATTCTTTAATACAGGTTCTTTATCTACACCAACAATTAACCCAGAATCTTCTGCAACTTTTCTTAATAATTTTATATCAGAATGAGATAAGTCAGGAGTACCATACTTTTTAACTACTTCCATATTATTTATAAGATTCCTAAAAGCAGCATGGTCTACATTCATACCTAACATATCTAAGTACTGATTAACTTTTTCAAACTTTGTTTCATGGTACATTGGTCTTCGTGATCCTGGTATTAAAACCATGTCACCATTTTCATTCCTATATTCTATATCCCTACCCTTCTTTGATAAGACTGCTCCTAGCAGTGTATGAAACACTAAATCTTCAAACGGAAGTTCATCTTTCTGATATGCAATAAGAGTCCCAACATTAAATGCCATAGAACCAGCTATCATTCTACCAGATGAACCCCATATATCCTTACCAGCATTCTTTACAAATCCTGGCCACCACTCCCTCATAAAAGCACCTTCCAATGAAGTCATCCATTTCTTTAATTCAGTAGCTCCAGCTCTCGCTTCAGATTCTGTACCACTTATAAATGATCCAATATCCTTTCTATCCCTTAATAATTTTCTTAAACCTTTCGCATCTGACCTAGTTAAGACAGAAAATATATCATCATTAGCTTCCCATAAATGTTCAGCTTGTCTGACAAGAAGCATCCTTTCTTCAGGAGTATTCACATTATAAGAACTCCATCTTTTTCTTCTTGACAGATACTGATTCATTCTTTTGAATCCAGTTTTTAATATACCAGCATCAGAACCTCCCGGTATTAGCCTTATTAACCCAAGAGCACTACCAAGAGCAACAGAGTGACCAATAGTTTTAAATATATTAAAATCAATATCTTCATTATTCAAACTGTTAAAAAAGTTCATAGGTATTTCAACAGCAGTAAACAATATAGCTTCTTCAGCTGCTGATGCGCCTAGACTTGCCCACTTTGAATTGCCAGATTTTAAAGTAAGGAATGAATGTAAGTCAGTTACAGGAAAATTATACTTACCACCTACATATTTACTAACTTCCTTAGCCATCAATTCTCTAGCTTTTTCTTGTATTACAAGGGGTTGAGCTCCTTCTTTAATAGCTTTAGCAGAAGGTTTCATTATCTTTGCTATCTCATCAATCTTAGAATTAATAATCTTTGGAATGTTTTGTTCTATATCTTTTGCATACTGTGTTCTTATAGAGTGGTTGCCAAATATTCTTGCTCCTTTTCTACTCCCAGTCTTTGTAATAGCCTGCACACCATGAGATACAAAACTAGATTCTCTTATAAACTTCTCAATATCATCAGGCCCCATTCCTCTACTACCAGCCCACTTTAAGAACTCTTTATCGTTTTTTAGTATTCGTACAGTATTGTTTACATACTTTTTACTAGCAGCTTCAGCTCCATAACCAACTACTTTACCACCTTTTGTTATTCTTGCTCCCTTTAAAGCTGCAGATGCGACCCCTCTTGCTATTCCAAATGGAACCATAAATCCACCTACTCCAGTAATAGCCGTAGCCCATCTTTCAGCAGTAGACACTGGCCTCATACTTCTTTCCCAATCTTTGTCTATTCCTCTAGCTATAAGTCCGGGGATACCAATAGCAGCGGTCTCTGCAAATGACCATAATGATTTACCAAGTAAAGCCCATCCACCTCCATCATATCCCCAATCCCCAGTATCACCTTCCCACCAGTCAGGTAATTGTCCAGTCTCTAAAGCACCCCAAAGACTCTCACCTCTGAGTTCAGGGGTTGGAGCGGTAACTTGAGTGGCTTGTGGGTCTAATCCTTCTTGTTCAAGAATGTCCTCAATTAATGAGAGACTGGATTGAATGCCACGTTTCTCAAGCTCCTTTTGAAATGATATGGTGAGATTGTCTTGCGGCATTTATATTAAGTATCCAAATATTGTTGCCAGGCTTTGTAGGTACTATATATTTCATAAGCAGAATATCCTAACGCAGCAATGTCTCCAAATGGAAGATATGGTGAGTCAGCTATAGCCATAGCTCCTGCCTTACTAGCTATTCCGGGAATCTTCCGAACTAAGAAACTAAAGAAAGACATTTTAGTTTTATCACCAACTTTATTTGTCAATACTTTAGTTGTAAGAGCTGCAGTTCCCGCCGTCTGTCCATAAACTTTTCCTTCTTCACCTCCGACAGCTTCTCCTAGTTCTCTACCTAACATAGGAGCAAAATAAGCTCCTCCTGACAAAACTTTACCAGTTCTTGATAAAAACTTACTTTTATTTATTGCTTCAAGAGCCGCCTGAGCTTTAGATATTGAGGTTGTATTCCCCCATCCAGCGCTTCGAGCTGCCTTCAAAAGTCTTTGCATAGTTTCTGGTTTTCTTTGCCAAACAGGGCCTTTAACAGTATCATATACTTTTTTAAATTCTTTAGATGGTAATCCACCTCTTGCTGGATGTTTCAAATCTTTAGCTAGCTGTTTTAAATAATCTCTAGTGCCTTCTGCATACTTTGTAGCTTCAGCCCGTACTGCTGGAGGCAAGTATTGTCCACCATATGCAGCTCCAATAAAAGCAAGAGCTCCACCGGGACTTGGATCCCAATCTTCATCCTTTTCACCAGCTTCTATCACTTGATTAACAAGTTTCAGACCTTCTTCAGTCTCTAAGTAATCTGTAGCACTGAGAAACTTTTCAATTGGTTCCTTTATATCTTCATATACTCCTATATCGCTTTGTATATCATACTCTCCCTTTAAAAACTCTCCTGTTTCCTTAGAAATATAGAACTCATTCTCTAAATTTTTCAAAGACTGTAAAGCAATTGTTTTAATATCACCAACCCCCTCTGTTTTCTTTTGAAGATTTACAAAAGACTGAAATAATTTAGTCCCACCAGAACTCATCTCACCAGTAGCTTTATAATTTTTAACAACTTCTCCTATTTGACTGGCTAGTTGAACCATAGGTCTTGGATTTTCAGCTTCATAATAAGACCATAATGCTTGAACTGTAGAACGGGCAGTAACTGGTGAAAAACCATAATCCTTTACAAGTCCTTCAACAGCTGAAGTTTGCGCTCCCTCTTTCTTTTTTGGAGTTGTAGTCTCTTGATAATAAGACCCAAGACCAGTAGCTCCTAAAAAGTCAGAAGCAAGACCAGGTCTCATTTGAGTATTCCAAGAAGTTGCAACCTCTAATTTATTAGAAGCTATATTGATATCTTGCATCCTCTTTGCCTGAGACATCTGCATCATCTGAATCGCAGTTTGAACTCTATACTGCTCTCTACGCTCACCACCTTGGATTATTGCGTTGATTGATCTTAATACGTCTGCTTCAGTTGCCATAATTTATCCAAAAAAACCTTTCTGTTTTTCTTCCGCAAACTTTATTTGATTATTAAACTTATTTCTTTCACTTTCAATCCTAGCTTTCTCACCTTCATACCATCCTTCTATATCACCCATCTTTTTTCCAAGTTCACCTATTAAACCTTGACGACCCTTTTCAAAAGAACCTTGTATTCTCTTCCACATTTGAGAGCTCGCTCTTTCAACAGTGCCACTGGTAGCCATTTCAGTTTTTTTAATCGCTTCATCAGTTTGTTTATCTAAATCTTCCTGGGCTATTCCAGTTTGTTCTGAAATATTTTTTACATCTTGTCTATAATCAAGCATCCCAGCTTCTCTTTTTGCCTGTACTGATTTTTCCATATTTGCTTCAGCAGTATCTAATTCCTTTAATCCAGATCGAGACGCTGCTTCTTCAGCTGAAGCTTGTTCTTTAGCATTTGATCCACCTTTCCATGCACTATAAGCACCTACTAATGCTGATCCTATAGCAGCGGCTCCCGATACAGCAGCCCATGTCATCCCTAAAAATTTCTCCTCTTTACCAGTATAGGGATTAATAGTACCAGAGCCTATTGAGTCTACAAGCTTTTCTCCTTCAGATCCATACATATTCATTAACTGTTTTTCTTCAGGGTTTACATGCCATTCTTTACCCTTACCCGGGCCAGATGGAGAAGTCTTATACATTTCAGTATCGCCAAAACGACCTAATGCACCTTCTGATAAATGATTATTTGCTAAGGATGATCTCATTTAATTTTGAAACCTTCCACCACCTTGAGATCCAGACAATGGTTGATTTGGATATACTGAAAATTTCCTCTGTTGAGATTTCCATTCTTTCATCATTTCTTCGTAATCATTTTTTTCCTCTATCTCATTTATCTCTACGTCACCTAAATCACTTGCTTCATCGGTGGAGTTAATAGAAACATAAGGTCTCTCAGGTGCTTGATCAACTGGTTTTAACACATCTACCTTTGCTGGTGGTTTACCATCTATTTTCCCATCAAAATCAGGCTCAACCACATCCTCTGATGTCTTTCCAAGACGACTATACAAATCCTTATACCCAACTTCACCACCAGGAACAATAGTTTGAGCAACTTTTTTAGCAACTCCCAATGATTTTTCTGGGTCGTATCCAGCTCTATATTCTGCGTGCATGGACTCTCCTTTATATATATCTGTTGGAAGTTCTACACCTAACTTACCATAATCCTTTACATCTCTACCATATTCTCTAATCTGTGACTTGGACATAACAACATCTTCTCCAAATTGATACCTTGGGCTTTGCCATAAATTCTCAAATTTTCCCTTCTCCCAAGGTTCTCCTCCTCTACCTATTTTTTGAGGAGAGTATAATCCAATATGCTCTTTACCTTTTTTAGTCGTTTTAAATTCTTCCCAATCAAGATCACCACTATAACCTGATTCAGCTTGTTTCATTTGTATTGCAGAAGAACCTTCTTTAAAACCTGTCATACTACCACCTATTGTAGAGGCAAGTTCAGTTCCAGCTAATATTGTATCAAGTAATCTTTCACGTTTTTCATCTTTCCATGCAGACTTCTCCTTCGAGAAGTCAATCTTAGTCCAAACATCTGCTACTCTTTGCAAAGAACTTTCATATTTTCCCGTGGATGCTCCTGCTTCAAAGTATGTCGCGTATATTGATTTTCCTTTTGGCATAGTTTCTTTTAATTTACAAAATTTTTCATTATTGTTCTATACATTTTATTTATCATTATGAAGTATGCAAAGCATCCCCTACGTCATAACTTGAAGTTTCTCCAAATGGTTGGAAAAACACGTTAGTTCTTGATTTAAAAAATTCTTTAGTAGCCTGCGTTAGAGCATCCTGTCCTCCATCATAAAACTCATGATTATATCCTCGAAAACTTACTTTAATTACTAAGCTCCAGAAATTTTCTTCATGAGCATAATTTCCGACAGATGTATTTCCACTAGAGTAAACAGAACCATCTCCTGTGTGAAAAGGTATAGTAAAGTTATGTTTACCATATACTTCTACGTTTTCTACCATAGGGAAATATGTATTAAGGCCTGGAGTAGATAAATTTTCTATATGATCACCACTAGTACTAAAAGACCCGTTACTTAGAATATACCTTGACCACCTACCCTTTCTAGCATTAAAAGCATTAGTAGGAACAGCTGTGGCATCATCACTGGCTAAACTTGCGTCAGCTCCATCATCTATTTCAAACGTATCTGTTTGGATAGGATTGATCTTCATAAAATCAGTATCAGTATGACCATATCCATTATTTATTCTTCCTACTAAATGATATTTTATAAAATTTTGACAGGGATGTACTAAAGTATCATACCATCGTTCTAAACTGTCATAACTATCATTTGGGTCTCCTCGATCATCTTCCCATGTTGTAGAGCCAGAAGCATCATGTACATAGTTCCCCGCTGCTAAAGCAGCCTGATTCATCGCAGACGAAAATGTAGGAGCAACAAGAGTCATTCCACCAGCTACCCAGAATAAAAAACAATCATAATCTCCAAATGTATGTTTATAATTTGGTCTGCTTGGGTCTGGCAAGTTCCAAGCACCAGTATTTCTAAAAGGAGTAGAAGCTTTTAAACTGTCGTCCTGACCAGCCCAATTTCTATAATAATATTCCATTGCATCATCATATGCATCATTATCATCATGACTAATAACATTAACAGTTAAAAAACCAGAAATAAGTCTCCTGTCTGGAATCTTAATAAATTTTTCTATTACAATTGGGTCTGAATAATAAGGATCAGCCATTATTATTAACTTCCATAACCTGGATTAAATGTTCCAGCAGCTGATTCAGTATCTTCTGCTAATAAAACATAATTTTGTTTTAAGTCATCGAAAGCAGTTACAAAATGATAGTTATCTGCTAAATTATTTATCTTATAATCATTAAATAATGCTTCCCCTCCAGTAAAAGTCCCCTCAAAATTATGAAAATATGCATGACCACCAGTATCTACTTTAAACCTTTGAGATGCATCTGTTTTTACAATAAAATTACCAACAGAATCAAGTGTTATAGTAGCACTCCCATCTATTGTAAAATTTCCAGTAACATCCATTTCAGGAGAACCGTCAAGATTAACAACAATCCTTGTTGTTCCATTATCTTTAAAATATACCTGATCGCCAGCAGCATCTAATATAATATCTGTAGTTGAATCTAAAGTCATGTCTCCAGTTGAGTTAATAGTAATCGGAGACGCAGCTAAAGTAGCTCCAGTAGTATTATCATGTGTAATAGTAAAATCACTACCCACACCCATACTAAACACAGATGCGTCTGTCAACAACTTTACATCATTACCGAATATTGCATCTTTAACAACGCTTAATCCCCCATCAGTCTGTAAAGAACCATCAGTAGTAGATGTAGCTTCAGTTGCATTATTTACATTTAGTAAACCAGCAGCTGAAAAAGTAGCAGCTGTGGTAGAACCTATTGTCACAACACCAGAATCCGCAGCCAAAGTAGCTGCTGTTCCATTATATATTGCCTTAGCAACACTTAAACCACCATCGGTTTGTAAAGAACCGTCAGTTTTACTAGTAGCATCAGTAGTATCGTCTACTATAGCTCGACCAGTAAAAGCTCTTGTTCCATCTACAAGTATATATGTAGTATGATCGTCATCTGATAATCCTGTTAATACCCCGTGATCACCACTAAAGCCACTTGAAGGTGAAGCTCCATCTACACCAGACCCCCTTACAGCTGACGAAGCAAATGTTGTTACAGTGCTTGAAGATGCACCTTTGGGAGTTGCATGCAAAACACCTTTATGTTTTACATATTCAATAAGGCCTTCATTTGTATCTCTCAATACGGGAACGCCTTCCCTTACCTCATCTGATGAAGGAACCCCATCTAACACACTAATTCTTTCTTGTTTAGTATGTTGCTGTTTCCTAGCTAATCTTTCTTCTTTTGTAATAGGCATTTATTTCACATTCTTTAATCTATATACTATAGATATATCATTAATTTCAAAATTCGGATCAGAAGTATCTCCATCAAACTTTAATTGTAAACTATAGATATTATTAATAGAAGCAGTAGGTTTAAGTTCTGCATTTATCCAATCATCAGTACCAACACTTGCCTGATGTAATGGTACATTACTAGCAGTACTACCTGTAGTAGAGCCATCAGCATTACATCTGTAAAACTGTCCTGAATAAGTATCATTATCACCATTAGTTGTATAATTAATCGTTACTGATGTACCATCTCCTTTATATGATACATAAACTTTATATATCTTCTTTCTCTGTGACGGTTGACCAAAATCAATATCTTTTGTTATAGTACTAAAAGTAGCCGAAGAATCGCCTGAATCATCCCACTTTTCCACAGTGCCAGTATCACTAGTATGAGCATGTATTAAATCTCCATTCCAATCTGTAATAAAGTTTGTTTGAATCTGACTATCTGTAAATTTAGAATCACCTTCTACCCAGCTTTGTGTTACCATATCATATAAATAAATATCACCAACACTTGTTGCAGTGCAATCTTTTAATACTATTAATTGTCTTTTCTTTGGAATATATCCTATAATAGAATTATCAGTTATAAAACTAGACCAATTGCTTTCTTTTATTATTTGTCTGCCTCCCTTCTCAAGTAAATTAGTTACTTTCTGACCATCATACAAGTAACATCCAAGATTATTTACCCATGCCACTCCGAAATCAGTTTTACAAACAGCAGCATGATGGTTAACCCCTTTATGCATAAATGTATCTTCTAAAAACTCTATGTCTTGTGATACATTAATTAAATGCATTTTATTCTCTTTAAACTGTAATAACCTATCAGCATATTCTTCTAATTTAACTATACTATCTCCATCTCTAATAGAAGCTTCTAATGATCTCCCTAATGTAAACAAGTCAAACTTATTTACATGCGACTTTAATATAGCATCACCTTTTGTATATGTTTTGCCATCTTCATCATCATATTTAATATTACCTATATATGCCATTCTATTGGCGACTAATGCAGTTTTAAAGTATAAATTTGATATTCGTTCAGTAACATCATACCCAGCTTTAGTTGAAAATGTATGCACTGTAGGTGGTAAATCTAATTTAATTAAATTTGTACTTGGAGCATGCCATTCACCTATAGAACCGCCAGCTCCACCTGCCCAAGCCTCCCAATCATAAGAACTATCTATTCTTGTGCCTTTTTCAAAATCAACAGTACATAAATAATATTTAGACGGGATTAGCCTATTCCCACTATCATCAACTTCTGTATAATATATATTTGCGCCGGTTATTCTCGCATTGCCAGAGGTTGCATGGTTCCACCCCTTACTGGAAGCCTGCTGTGCATAAAACTTCAAATATAATGGAGTGCCTGTAAATTCATAATATGCGGCAGGGCTACTAGTTGTATGGTCATTAAACTCAATTAATGGGCTTTCTTGTTTAACATCATCATATAAATAACTATAATAAAAGTTGTATTTACCATTCCATCCAGTCGCTTCTGTAGGGTCTCCATATCTTGGTCTATAAATTAAACAGTCACCGGCGGATGAGTCTGCATCACTTGCACCCGTATAACCAAATTTATCAGCATCATCTAAAGTATGTATTGATATTGCAAAATGGTTTATAGAGCCTAAATATGCGTTCCCCCTTGTTTCATATGGTGTATCGCCTGTAAAAATTTCAACTTCTTGCCAGTCGCTAACTGTATTTGTTAATTCAGTTCCACCAATTTTCCATCTTATCCACTCATTACTGGACGTAGTAGTGTCCCAATCACCTATAGAAGTACCCGCATATACAGTTATATAATCAATAATTGCAGACATATGTTTTGATATATATATATTAAAAAATATTGATTTATCAATTAAATTAATTGCATCATCTAATTCAACAGCAAATCTTGAATATGTTTCTGACTTATGTTTTGCGAGCGACATCATTTTAGTAACAGCTGCATCATTCCCGGATGGAGTTGACGGATTAGTAAGTGAAACAACTATATCAGCATCATCAGTGCCGCTATCTCTATTTGCGTCTGTAAATGTAGTCGCAAAGTAATCAGCCCCAGTGTGGCCTTCTTCCATTGCAGAATCTAAAAGCTCACTGTAGTTAACAGTATCCCAACTACCATATTTAGTATACCAATAACCAGTTAACTCACCATCATTGTAATTAGTTAATTCCATCCATGTCGTAATCGTAGAAGTCCCAGACCCAGACATAGACATTCTTAAAAAGCCATCCCCAGTAGAGCTTCCACTATCTAATGGTTTATCAGATGAAGTCCCCCAAATAGCAGCTCCATTATGTTTTCTTATATATCCATCAGTAGGTGCGGATAGTAGTTGATTTTCTGCCTTCCATGCATCATGTACTTCATCAGCATCTCCTCCAAAATACTTTCTATCTATATATCCATACCACTTGTTAGTGTTATTAAAGTTACCATCACTTACTCTTAATGCTCCATCTACAGCATAAAAAGTAGGTTTCATACCTGTAGTAGATCCCAGATCAATTTTAGATGTGCCCCATGTATTAGTAACTCTACTATAAATATCTATATTAGCAGCTGCATCAGTATCAGCCATTGCTAAATAATCATCTCCAGTTTCAGGAAAAGCAGTTATTGTATATGCATCTCCAGTGTCCCAACTATCATCACTACCACCTGAAAGTGTTGCCGAAACAGTAGTAGCATTATTATCTAAAATAGTACCAGAACTTCCATCAGTAGTATTGTTTACAGTAGCTCCAATTAAAGCATCTACTGGAAATGTAGCAGAACCATCTTTTAATAAATCAGGACTTGTACCATCATCTGCTGCTGTATGCGTTCCACTATAATCATCATCAATAATACTTGCACCTGTTCTATCATGACTAAACTGAAATAAACCATAACCAGGATTTATAACAGCCGCATTATTAGGATTATTAGCAGTATTTGTATAATTATAATGTTGAGCAATACCACCCATCATCCTAATCTTACCGATTTCATCTACCATTACATCAGTGGCGGATGATAATTCAGTATCATTAATATCACGGGGGTCTGAGTTACTGCTTAATCCACCATGAAACTGTTGTATATTGTGGATTTGCTTAGGCATCTTCCTCTTGCTCTATATCGTGGATAACTTCATTTTGAGCGTGTTCAGGTAATTCACACACTGGACAATCATCTTCAGAGAAGTCGTATTCAGAGTTGACATCGTGGTCAAACAAATCAGCTCTCATACTTCCCTCTACTCCTACTATACGACCACCTTCTGCTACT
>Ga0080013_1001227_pt1 | contig 34702 bp, 62 predicted proteins | sample ETNvirenome_6_85_FD_69236 | JGI IMG/M metagenome (GOLD analysis project Ga0080013, IMG submission 69236) | Marine viral communities from the Pacific Ocean - ETNP_6_85 (SPADES assembly) (version 2) | ecosystem: Environmental > Aquatic > Marine > Oceanic | place: Pacific Ocean | collected 2013-06-19
CCAGTTCGGCCCACAGTTTCCATTCACTGTCGATCTTAACCAATCGTTCGATCTCAGCCGTCTGCCGCTTGATGATGTCCAAATCTTTCTCCATGCGGTCGTTGGCGGCTCGGGCGTGGGCGACCAGTGTGCCAAAGGCTTGCTGCTCCTCGGCATAGTCAATCTCGGCGTTGGTCAGGATAGATTCTTCAGCCATTCCACTGTCTCCATTGCTTCATGTCGTTTAGGGCTGGCACCAAGGGTGTTCCATCTTACCCTTGCTGTGTCCTCATTGATAGCCACAATCTCTCCGCTCCGCTTAATCGTCTCACCGTCCTTGGTGACGACGATCATGTTGACCCTATCTCCCTCGTTCATTTCCAGTCACCCGCCTCGTTGTCTACCACCATCATCCTGCCAGCAGTGTAGTTATCACAGTTGAGGTAGCGAGACAGGAACCTGGGATTGATGCCCAAGCTCAGTATATCCAGAGCCTTGCTCATCTTCACAACCTCAGGCCACGTATAGTGGGATGCGCTTCCCCGGCCCCATGTTTCCCTCCCGAACTTGAGGTCAAACCTGTGGCTATACTCCTGTAGAAGTAAAACCTTACGTCGGGAAACTCCATAATAATTGGCGATATCCCTGGTGCCCCAAATCATATTCTCTTTTGAGATCATGTCGTTCATGCCAACCTCTTTCTTGGGTTCTTGTCGAACCTAGTGGATGATGCGAACATCTCCTCAGCCTTGTCTGATCCAGCCAGGGTTTCAACTACTGCTCTATGCAGCAGTTTCATCTGGAACTGAAGGGTGGATTCCATATGGGACTGAGGCTCTGCCCAGATATCAGGGTTGTTCATCTGCTGTTGAACCAACTCAAGTGGGTGTGTCATTGCGGCGCAGCCTTCGTAGATACATCAAGTCTCTGATCGCGTCAGTGTTCATGATCAGCTTTAGTCCAGGGATAAGGGATGCTTCCAAGAACTCATCTTCAGTCCAAACTCTCCTGCTGCCATGCCCTCTTGCTGGGACCGAAGGCTCAGGCAGGAACCCTATCTTTATCCAGCTTAACACCTGGAAAATGGATACTCCCAATCTTTCTGCGACTGTAGGCGTATTCATTATAACACTCCTGCTATAAGGCTCTTTCATACTATCCAATTATCGAAGCGTGCCGATGGTCCATTCCATCTCAGTTGCACGTCTGCTATAGGTCCGTTCCTCTGCTTGGCTATGATGAGGGTCAGTCTGTCCTTGTGCTTGCTGTTGGGGTGAAGGAAGAGCACTGCATCAGCGTCCTGCTCTAAGTCCCCAGTCTCCCTCAGGTCGCTCAACCTGGGACGCTTGGCGACGTCTGATATCCCTCTCTGCTCGTTGGCCCTAGTCAACTGGCTCAGGGCCAGGACGGGGATCTTAAACTCCATGGCCATCTGCTTGAGGCCACGGGATACCTGACCTACCTCCTCTCTCCTGCTCTTGGCAGTGGCTGTGATCAGTTGGAGGTAATCCACTACTACCAGCTTGATGCCCTCATCTCGTATGGCTTGCCTTGTCCTGGCCATCATGTCTGCGATGGTCAGAGAGGGCTTGTCCATAATGGATGCCTCGATCTTACTGGCCTCGTCTAATGCCACTTGGTAGGTAGACCAGTCCTCATCTGACAACCTACCCAGCCTCATGTTCAACAGGTCTAGCTGCCCGATGATGGCTGTCCATCTAGCCAGTAGATCACGGCGTGTCATCTCCATGCTGAAGATCATACAGCGAGTTTCCATGGCGATCTTCATGGCCAAGGCTGTCTTGCCTACTGAGGGGCGGGCTGCTATCAGAATAAGCTGACCTTGAGTGAATCCTCCTGTCAGTTGGTCGAGGTCAGTAAACCCTGATGGGATACCCGTTATCCCCTTGTTGTTACGGGCCAAACATGATGCCTCAAAGAGGGACATGGCTTCGTCCTCAAGAGAGGGCTCTTCGTTGTTCCCCATTGTGGCCTCGGAGAGGGCCTGTAGGGCCTCTGTCTTGACCTTGCCTATGTCAGCGCCCATGTCAGAGGCCTTGGCGCTTAGGCCCGTGCCTACGGCCTTTATAAGGCGTCGAAGGGATAACTCCTCTAAGGACTTCGACAGGGTATCAACATGGTGGGGCATGGCTTGGACTGTGGCTATCTCACTGATCCCCACCCTGCCCCCTGCCTTGGTTAAGAGTCTGTGTGAGGCGAGGTGATTGGATAGGGTGATGGAGTCAATGGGTTCGCTCTTGTTCCTCATCTCCACGATGCCATCAAAGATGGCGGCGAAGGCTTCCTTATAGAACCACTCGGTCTTCACTGCTGAGATCACCCTGTCCAGCCCCTTGTCGGGGTAGTTCATGGCGACCGACAACAAGGACCGCTCTACTTCAAAGTCATGGGGTGGCATCTCATTCATTCAAGGCTCGGATTGTTTGGAGGATGCCTTTACACTCAGCACATAAGGGGACACCGCCAATAATCCTAACGTCAAGCTCGAAGGTGGCGTGCATTAGACCACCCCCTGGGATGTCCTCTCCACAGAGGGACGCATCAGAATCCTTACCTCCTACACCTCCTTTGTAGTGGTATATCGTAGGTCGAGTCCAGTCTACTAGATCATTCTTCATATTATCCCCGTGAGTTTGCCTTGCAGCGTCATGATTCTCCTTATCAATTATTTAGTGCGGGTCGGGATCGTAGTTGATGGTCTGGCCTGGCAAGATCGTGTAGCAGGGTGGCCCCCATAGGTGGACCTCGTAGTGGAGTTGGGTCTGGCACTTGGGACAGGCCAGGTCCCACCAGCCCTCGGCGGCACCACCGTTGTCCATATGCTCGTCGCCCTGCACCGCCACGAAGTCGATGGGGAGGTGGCAGATCGGGCATGGCATCGGAACCGCCATCACCTTGCGAATCCATGCGTCTTGCGCCCCGTACTGCTTCTTGAACGATGACATTATGATTTTTCTTCGCTTTCTCGGGTTATTGACTATGAGTTGTCCTTTGGAGTAAACCCTGCTGCTGGAGTAAACCCTGCTTTGCTGCTTCTTCATCGTCTTGATGATCTCCATCCACTGCTCCCAATTCGAGTTCGGCTCCCGTACTAGTGCCCTCTCTATCTCCTCTGTAGTTGGTGTTGACAAGACCACCTCCTTTTCTGTATGCTTGCTTTATTCTCAGTTAAGACGTATCATATGGGCTATACGGATTCCCGTCCGATTAATAGCCCTCTTGGTCACACGTCTTAGCCGGCAAGATCAAGGGGGCTATTTTGTTTCCCCCTTCGTTACCATTGGACGGGAGTCCAGTGACGATGGTGACGGTAGTGACGGTTATCACGGGACTTCCCATAACCGTCAGGCGAGGAGTAGAGGGAGCGTCGGGAACGGGTCAGCATTGGCCTTGTTAATCAGCCCTCAACCTTGAAGAGTAATGCCTACTACTTCAGGGCCTGTGATAGCCTTGGCTCCGGCCTTGTGACTAACTCAGGTAGACTCGCCCAGTCGGGGACTGGACGGAGTCTGCCTGATCCAACCTTCCACCAACCTTGTAGCACAAACAACCGGTGTACCTAGGGTACCTTACTTGTCATACCCCTTTCGGATAAGAAAATCCCCGACCCTGTGGTACAGACTCACCTGTGTTCTTGTCCATCAGTAGAGAAGACTCTACTTCCTTAGCATCTACTACTTGCATCACAGGTACCCTCAGATCCCTGAAGGCTACCACATTGGGGATAAGCATCCTCTGTTTATCCTTGGTTTCATACACCCTGATGCAGTTACCCACTGGTTGTACTGTACCTCGTCTTACCTGCTCACCTCCCTTGATCTCACCCAGCACAGGACCGTAGGTGATCTTCCATCCAGCGGGGATCTCAATAGTAGTCTGAGCGGCGGGCATCCCATGCTCACCCCTGTCCTGTGTGATGAGATACTTGATGACCTCGTCGCTCATGTCATCTCCTTCACGGCTCTGGAGAAGGCAATGTTCTCACCGATCTCCTGATTGTGTACGTCTGACTTGGGGTTACGCTTGGCCACCCCGACGAACTCACCGCCCACGATGCAGATGGTGAAGTTGTCCTGGGTATAGAACCTGATGGTCCTACGTGTAGTCTCCCCTTTGGGGAATCGCTTGCGGTAGATCTCTCTCAGCTTCTCTCTCACGACTTCCTTGCCTTTCGTTGGTAGTGTTTCATGCACAACCCCTTGGCCTTGACTGGGTGGGGGCAGTTACGGATGTAGCATACCGATCCTCTTGCTCGATACTCAGTCTCTGGCTTCAGCCTGCCATGCCTCCTCGTCTGCTGGTAGTGCTTTGAACAGAGCCCTCTAGTCTCTGCCAACCTGCTACATCTCGGGGCATGGCACTTGGGTTTTAATATCATTACTATTCACCTCCTCTCTAAAGAGCTTTAGACGGGAGGATATGACCTTACTCATATATTCTTGGGATGTAAGGATGTGTTTACAACAGTAGCCCATCTGTTTCTGAGCCCTGAATTGGTAGCCCGTGCAGGTACATGTCCACCCGTGCTTGTCCCGACGCACGGCATACTTGTGGGGGCCACTGCCTGAGGACACGAGGTATACACGAGGGACGCTGATTAGATCAACGCCCTCGTGCATTGCCTCCTTAACTGAAGTCAAGATCCTCTTCCTCAACGACCTTCTTCAGATCGTCAGCCCCCAGCCCCTTCTTGTCAGCCCAGATCATGATGGTAGCAGCACTGGCCTGGACCGTAGCGGGGTCAATGGTGGAGTAGTCCCTGTCCCCAAGGGCACACACCCTCTGCCAGATCTGCTCAGCCTGATACAGACACACCTCCAATAAGGCAGCCCCATCATCAATGGTCTGGTTGGACTTCTTGGTAGCAGAGAAGAGATTGGGGTTGCCTGTGGCACTTGAGTAGCTCTGGGCTGTGGCCCCCTTACTGAAGGCGTCAGCCGCAGCCCCCGTCTCACCGATAGCGTTTCCGCTCCAATCCTTCAGGATCAATCCTGGGGAGCTAGAGGGGGTCACCAGCGCCACTTCCCATCCGCTCTTGTTCTCCGGTAGCTGGATCTTCTGGATGTCCATGACGGCCCCTTTACCGGCCCCTGCGTCGATGATCTTCTTATGCAGGTTCTCGGTGGCCCTCATGTAGGCAGTCTCATGAGTGTCTCCGTTGACGTGCTGACAGGCCACCGTGTAGTTGTAGCTGGTGCCATACTGAGCGTGAACTGACCGCTTCACGTCATCGAACACGAAGGTGACACGCACTGCCTCGTCCTGCACGAACTTGATCTTGTGAGTCTCGTTCACTTCATACTCCTTGTTGAGGTGGGATACTACAATAATGACAAGGTTTTGCTTTGGCAAGAAATATATTTACCTTGACTTCACCTCCTGATATTGGTTAGTTTAGCAGTCGAGTCGCCTCGCGTGACTCTGTTCTCTCTCTCGTGCCCTGGGGGAATCCTCATCCCCTGGGGCACACATATCTGGAGGAGATATGACGGATATTGCTGGTGGACTTCCCGGTACCCTTACCCCCGTAGCTTACATCCCTACCAGCACCATGACCTTCGATGAGTTTGGCGACAAGCTCTTGCTACTCAAGGGCTTAGAGGGGTCAGTGATGTGGTGGCTGGGGGACCTGTTGAACTTCGCCTCGGCAAGATGGGGTGAGAAATACACCCAAGCACTAGAGGCAACCGACTATGAATACACCACACTAGCTAGAGCTAGCTACATGGCAGCCCGCTTCCCTCCTGAACGGAGGAGAGTGGGCCTTTCTTTTTCCCATCACCGTGAGATAGCCGACCTTCCTCCTGACGTAGCTGATGCTTGGCTTGTCATGGCAGAGGAAGAGGGACTGTCTGTCCGTGGCTTGAAGCTGGCAAGGAAGAAGGCAGTCACCAAGGAACTGGCGGCTGGTCTAGATGAGAAGGCTGTTGAACGTGCCCTGAACAGGTTGTTCAAGGACGTAGGTGACAAGGCTAGAGAATGTTTTGAAAGGGCAGGAGGGACAGGCCAATCTGAAGAGATCGTTGTTGAGCATGAGCTACCTAATGCTAAGACCTTGACCGTCCTTACCAGGGTGAGGGTTGACTAACGCCTCCTCAATGACATTATGATTTTTCTTCAGGTTTCCATATAGAGCCAAAGCCCGTGATAACTGTCTGCTCGCAGTCGGGGCAGCTATACTCGTCACCGGATTTCATATATCCGTGCCCGCAGTGTACTCTGACTTCGTTCTTGACACAGGTCATGGTCTTGTGGCAGTTGCCGCATACTGGCCTCTGGTCTGATCGCATGTCTCCTCCTCCTCTCTCCTCATGTTGTTCAGTTTGTTGGTTTCTTTATCTGTTCTTGCTGGTGCCCAGCCCATCTTATTGAGCTTACACATCTTACAGGACTTTAGCTTGCGTCGATAAATAGCTCCCATTACAACACCTGAACCTGACACATCACGTCCATCACCTCGTTAGGTTTCATCCATCCCTTCACTGTGTCACCCCAGTCGTCCCACTCTACCAGATCCCCATCGGGATTGATGACTGCTATCTCTGCATTGGGGCAGTCTAGTTGTTCGTCCATGGGTGTTGTGTAGGTGCTGGCATCCTTGTTGTCACAGTAGTTGCCATAGCCAAACCGGACAGACACCGACCACTCATTGGCAAAGGTAATGACGAACCCTGAGTTGGGATGTATGGAGAACACTGGCTACGTGGCCAGCTTTCTGACCCGCTCCAGAGTCTCGGGCTTCATAGGTAAGCAGCACGTTACCTTGCTGATCTTACCCTTGGCCCCTTGAGGGAGGACACTCCCCAGGTTCCCGCCTGCCTGCCTGATAACTCTCTTCCATCTTACTGTGCGCTTGCTCATTTGGTTAGTGCCCTTTCGATTAGCAGTGACTGAACTTCCTCGTCGTCATACCCCTGCTCCATCAAGTATTGCATCTTGGATTGGAGCGAGGAGGTGGAGTCAATGATATACTTTCCATCCACGCTGTTGCTATGCTCATACCCCCTGTCTACCAGAGCCAAGGTTAGCTCTAAAGTCCATGGCTTTATAAGCACGATCTCCTTCTTCTGCCATGGATCAAGAACGTGCTTAATCATCTTGTGGTTATGGAGGATGTTCCACACTGCCATGAAAGCAACCACTGCTGTCCTGCCCTCCTCGCCGGCGAAGGGTCCCTCAATCCACCCTTGAGATTTGAGGCGCAGGAGAGTCTGCCCATCTTTGCAGACCCTCCCGCGCTGGTGATTCTTCAGCCCCCGCTTGGTGTATATCCCGCGACAGAGGGGGCACCTAACTTGGAGCCTTTCATCCCACTGCCCGCTACTCATCGGGAACGTAGATCGTCTTGGCATATGCTGGCGGGGCCCAGTGAGCATCCTCTTCAGCACCCAACCCCACCACTATGAACTGATAGGGTGGCTTCTCTTCTGGCCACGGGGTCAGCATATCCGTGAGACAGATGACAATCTCAGGGCGGGGGTTCAGCTCTGCGGCAGCCCTCATACCAATGCCCATGTCTGTCCCTCCTCCTCCAGTCAGCTTCACTTGATCCACCTTGAATACCTTCTGTGCCCCATGCACCTCAGCATCACAGGCCAGGACCGGCATAGCCTCACCGCATCCCATCGACTTCAGGATACCCTTGACCTCGCCCAGTGCCATGCCTGACCTACGAGTGCCCATAGATCCTGATGTGTCTATCACCACAGCCAGCCTCGGTATCGGTGCCACCATGGAGGGCTGGATGATGCGAGGGAAGGCGCTCTGCCTACGGCTCGGCTTACGATAGGTGTAGTCAACCATCCCCTTCTGGTAAGCTACCGCGTTCCTAACGTCGGCGCTCAACTCTTTCTGCCATGGCACCTTGGGGTTGGCCACCTCATCGGCCCACCGTTCCCAGTGGCCGGGGACAGAGCCTTGACTCTTGACGTGTTCCCGAATAGCCTCGGCTGTCTTGCGCTTGAGCAGATCATGCCTACCCTTACCTGTTCCTGGGGCGTCCTTGGTGGGCTCACCCTGCTCCCACTCCTTGGTCTGTCCATCTGCACATGAGCCACCCGCTCCATTGGTCGGTGACTCTTCGCCTTCTTTCGGCAGCCCCTCTCCTGCCTGCCCACCTCCCTGACTGGGGTCACCATCCCCTCCTCCTCCGTTCTTGGAGGGGAACTGTCTGTAATACCACTCAGCCAGCTTGTTGTCGGGCATCTTCAGCTTGGTGGGGGTGACACAATCCTTAGGTAGGGGCAGACTCTCACCCAGTAGATCATCGTTGATCTCTGCGTCAGCGGCTACGTTCCATGCCATGTGGTTGGCAGGGCCAATGTGCATAGCCTCTGCCCTGTCAGCGTGATCCCTGAGTAGGTGGTATACCTCATGATACAGGACCCCGGCCATCGTCGGCGTCTCCCACTCGTGCATCAACTCAGGATTGTAGTAGAGTCTCCAATGCCTGTCCACTCCCATCGGGAACGGCATGTCCTTCGATTCCACGGGGATCATCGACCATAGTGCAGTAGCTAGGTAAGGACGATCCTTCGTAGCCTTGAGCCGTGCAGCCTGCATACGATCAGACAGTGCCATTTACCATGTCCTCCGCTCTGGTTTGGGGTTGCTTGCTGCCTCAGCGATTGCCAAGGCGAACTGATCCCGACTGTCGATGTGCTGCCCACAGTCTATACATACGTGGACATGCTCATTGATCCTGTGCCTAAGCTGGTAGACAGGGCCCTCACACCCAGGGCAATCGAACGTCTTGTTGTAGGCGCGGCTCACCTCTTCATACTTCTGTTCCCTGCCTCGCTCTCCACGCTCGGCCTTGAGATCAACCATCTCATACACTGTCTTGTCGTAGTAGGTGTGAGTCCTCAACTTCTTGCCCATGGTGCCATACCAAACGACGCACCCTTGAGGACTATACCCCTTGATGTAGGGCATCATGTTGATGATGTAGATCTTGTTGGAGTGGATCGTGACATACTCTCCCTTGTCCCTTCGGTATGTCTCCGTGTCACCCACCTTCACCAGAACTCTGCTGCTTGAGTTGATATGCTGACTTGAATACCTCATTCTCTATTCTCTCCCATAGACGGTTGACGTTTTCCCTTGCTCTCTCTCTACCTGCGCCTTCACTGAACAGCATCTCAACCAACTGATCCACTAACTCAGGCTCAGTTTCGTTGAGCATCTTCACCCTGGTGTCATCCTCTTCATCCGTCGTCATGTCATTCACTTAGCTCTCGGCAGCATACCTGCCTCTTGGAGGATCGGCACCAAGTGCTGCAACTGAGCAGCCGGTGTCGGCAGGTTAGCGTTCGCGTCTCGACCCCGCTGCATCAGGTTCCGACCAGCCCCCGCTGCGATGTCAGCCGCTCCCTGCTGACAGGTCTTGTCGATCACTGTCCATCCTGCCATCCATCTATCCTCAGTGAGGTCGCGAAGCACTGCATTGACCACACTGGAGAGGACTGCGAACTGATGGTCACCTCGTTGCGGCAGCTTGAACTTGTCAGCCTTGGCGAGAACTTCCTCGGGGTCAGGAAGGTCGAGGTTCTCTAGGTAGGTGAGGCACTCCATCCCTGCGCCAGTCCCGACGCAGCCGATCATCAACTGGTTGGTCACTGTCTCATCGGCGTTGACGCTCTCCCCCGCTGCGATCAGCCTCGCTCCCATGTCCCATGTTCTACCTGAGGGCCACGCTCCACCGGCCTGAGCCTCACTCTCTGGGACGTTGACGAACAACTCAGGGCGAGTCCGAATGAACGCTGCTACCTTGGCTCGTGCATCAGGGATAGCATCCTCCCAGTCATCAGGCAGGATCTTCGGTGCTTCCATCTGGAAGCCGTTGACGATACCATCCACCCACTTCAGTGGGTCAGCGGCCCATGACAGGTGGCAGAACCTGTTCGCCATCGGCGGTGCCAACTCCCACCCTCCAGCCGACTGCTCTGAGGAGTTACATGCAGCCACCACCGACAGCCCTGTGTTACTCAGGTCGAGGTCACCGACCACCATCTCCTGTGTTACCCTGAGGAGGGCAGCCTGAGTAGCCGGTGCCGCTGTCTTGATCTCATCTATGAAGAGGATGCCATTCTCCATCTCGGCCAGCCTCTGTGCCCACCCTGGAGGGGCGAGGTTCACACGGGGTGGCTCACCGTTGCCCAACACGGGCAGTCCACCGAAGTCAGACGGCTCACGAATGGAGGCAATCACCACCTCCATATGGCGACCGACTGCCTTGGCGAAGGCATACATCCACGATGTCTTGCCCACCCCAGGGTCACCCTCTACTAGCGCCGGAACCTGTGCCTGAATTGCGATGCTTAGTGCTTCCACTTCGTTCTCCTTGCTATGAGGTCATTGCCTTCTCTATTGCGATTGCTTCTCTCGTCAACAGCCACTCCTTACACTGGGCCAAGCTCTTGCACCTCGCCGTGTATGACCATGAGTTGTGTCCCGGCTGACCAAAGTATGCGTCACCCTTATAGAAGGGGGGCATCGTCCTCTCATATGTTACATCGTAACGATCTTTTGTTCTGTTCCATCTCTTATTGGTCACGGCCCCTGTCTGCACGGCATCTAACACCTCCCATATATACCAGAAGCTCTTACCTTGGATGTAATACGCTCGACCCTGGAGCGTGATGAAGTATCTACGCTCCCTGATCTTGATGATGTTCAGCTTACCGCCCCGTCTCATACCTCCTCTACTTGGTCAATCCTCTGGATGGTGGTGGTGTCTACTCCTCGGAACGTCTCATGCTTACCTATTGTGGCCTTGAGTGTATACTCTTTGCCCACCGTGAACACGCTGGTCTGACCGGCGAAGTATACCATTGCCTTCCCTGACCTAGACTTGAACTTGACTACCTGCTTCTTCCCTCTAAAGAAGAAGGTGCCGACCACCTTACCGGCGAGGGCATACTGCTTGCCCACCTCACCAATGAACCCTGGAGTATAGTCTGCCATCTCTTGTGCTTGGTTGTAAGACGTTACAGCAGAAGCTACTACATACTTCAGCCTCGGGTTTACAAAAGCATGTCGGCAAGCAGCTACCAGATTATGCTGGTAGTCATTGAGTTCATCGTCAGCCTTGGCGCCCAAGTCAAAGCGCACCCAGTTCAACACCTCGTTCATCTTCCTTGAGTCTTCCTTGCTTGTTATAACCCTCTGCCATGCCACGTCAGCAGTGCATCTACTGTGTGACTTGGCTCGGTATGCACCCTCCATCTTCACCGCACGGCAGCAACGAGCGAGGAAGGTTGCCATGTCGGGCCCCCTCATCCGTTCCTGCTCACCTCTCTGAGCAGAGGTGACGATCTGCGCCAGCTTGATTGTCTCCCTCACCTTGGTCATGATCCTGGCCCACTGAGCGAACAGCTTGGCCTTGTCTGTCCCGGTGAAGTCCTCAAGGCAGGTAGACCCTACCTGTATCAGCTTGCTGTCCTTCTCTAGGAGGAAGGTTTCGTTCCTATTTCTCGTGAAGTTGCAGTGTTCACAGTCCTTTGCCGTCTCAGCCTGTCGGTATCGGGCTGGCACCTCGGCACTAGTCAGAGGGTGGACGTAGCAGTCCCCCTCTATCACCTCCAGGGTAGCGAGGCAGCGATACCCCTCTATCTGAGGGGGCTCACCACTCAGGGTCAGGTTCACCATCTCTACCTGCCCTACTGGCTCACCAGCGAGGGCAGCGGCTACCTGCTCCCAATCTCGTGACACCTCGACCAACTCCAGTCGGCTGTCGATGTCATACTTCTCGGCCCGCTTGTTCAGCTTGGCGATGCTCTCCTCAACCATCTTCACGTTGCAGGCTGGAACTCTCACTTGCTCTGTCATTCCGTCAATCCTCTCTCTATGTAGCGTTCAAGGGTGCGCTGCCTCACCTTATACATCCTGTTGAAGTGTTCACCTATCAGGGTGGGAGACTGACCCTCCTTGCTCTCATCAGGGAGAGCAGTCAGCCCTGCTTGGTGGGCAATGTTCAGGATGGTGCCGGGGTGCAGGTCTGTTGCTATCATGATGTCCAGGGTAGACACTGGCTTGCCTGTCCTCAGGTAGATATCACAGGCTGCATCACAGATGTCTTTCATATATGGGATGCCCCTCATCCAGTCATCTTTCATGATCTCTTCAGTGCCTCCTCTATATGAAAGGCCAGCATCTCCTCACTTGGCACGATCAGGTCAGGCTGCTTGATGATGGTGACATCCTCCCTGCCCACCATACGGGGGAGGTGAGACTCAACCGCGTTCTCCCTGAGGTATCTCCAATACCCCTTCTTGTCACTGTGTGGTTGCCGTTCGTATATCTCTGCGATTGCTATCCCTCTGCCATGTTCTAGCTGGTGGTCGCACACTGTGTCCCTTATCAGTGCTATCTGCCAGTCTCCTCTGTCTGAGTAGCTCATGACAGTGCTACCTCTACCCTTCGGGGGTCGTTTACCTCCCTGATCTCCAGTCCCAGCTTACTAAGGGACCGTAGGTCCTCACTTGTGATGGTCTTACACCCTCTGCGTAGTGCCTTCACTGCCTCTTCACACTGCCCTGTGGGGTAGATCACCTCCTGTCCGTAGACACTGCGCCTGAAGAACTCAACTATCATCGTATTCGCCCCTCTCGATTGGCTAGGCCTTAAACTGTATCAATGCCCCAGAATGGGTCGTCCCTTGGGAGTAATTCTCTAATCCTGGCTTCTTCATCCTCACCCCACTCCTGCACCACCTTGGTGGGGTTGTCCATTGCCTCGTAGTGGTGGACCCACAACTCAGGGTCACATCCAGCGTCCAGAAGGGTGATGTTCCACTGTGCCTCACTGGATTCGTTGGCCACCCTCCACCAGACATCGAAGCTGTCCCACATCAGGGCTTGTTCAACCTTCTCGGGTGTCACTTATCACCTCCATTGCCTCCTTGTAGGCAGCCCACAGGGCACCATACTCCATCTCGTAGAGGTTGTCCTCTTGGTCGCACATCTGAGGGTCAGTCATCATCACCCCTCCTTCTTTCAGTTCCTCGACTACCCCCAGCACCTTGCGAAGCTGGATAAGGGGAGCGTAGAGGGCAGCGGTCATCTCTCTGGCCTCTGCTTCTGTGTTGAATGTGCCGATGGTGTAGGTTTCACCCTTCCTTGTCATCCCCTGGGTTTCATACGTCACCGTCGTCTCCACATCGCCCATCATGTAAACCTGTTGGGTGTTGAAGCAGATGAACTTCATCCGTTGTCCTTTCGTAAGAGGGCACACTGAGGGTCATTGTGGGTGAACACTACACAACCATCTTCAATGGTCACATCCCCTACATAGTGGGATCGGGTGCCATTGCTTCCATCTGTGATGCAGATGATGAACCTGTCGCCCTTCTCTCCATGGAGTGCGCCTACCTGCACCCCACTGTCCCACCCTCTGATGTGGGACTGTATCCCACTGCCCTTGGTGCCACAGCGGGTGGCCTCACCTTTATTGCCCTGGATACTGGCGTAGAAGTGGCTCATCCCTTCACCTTACGGGCCCACTCTCTGATCTCAGCAACCATCGCTTCGACCTGCGCTGTGTCCTCTGCTGTCTCCACTTTAAGCATGTAATCGACGGTATCGAAGGGGAAGGCGGCGAACTTGCCCATTGCCTTGAGGGCTGCTGCCTCTATCGCTTTCTGCTCCTTGCTGTCGTAGCTGTGGGACCCTCGCCAGCCTTTGGCTGTGTGAAGGGAGTAGTCGCAGTCAAACCGCTCGTTGAACCGATTAAGCTGAGCCCTCAGGGCATCCGCTGCTTTCTTCAATGCCACTGGGTCTACCTTCTTGACCTTGCGGGCCTTCTCCTCTTCGTTGCTCTGCCGGCAGTGGTGAGCTTGGCGTGCCTCGACCAACGTGTCACGAACGATGTCAGCCAACCGCTTGCGGGATGATGCGTTGAGCTTGGGCATATCTCTCTCCTTATCGCTTGAACATTGGCCCATAGTTGGACCGGCCCCTGCGTGGCTTGTCCACACAGGCTTTCACTGCCAGTACCATGATGCAGAGGACACTGATGCCGATGAACACCATGTCCCCTGTGGTTTCAATCCCCATCATGTCGAGCATAGTGCCTCCTCTATCGGGTTGATCCTCACCTCTACGAATAGATCGGTGGTGCTGTCGTAATACTCACCCTCACTAGGGCAGTAGTAGATCCAGCCATGCTCCTTGGTGTAGAGTGGTGGCTCCATGCCCCGTATCTTGGCTGGCTTTTCACTCAGGTGGAAGCCCATCAGTCAAACACACTCCCCTCTGCGTACCTTCTTGGGTCGATGTTGAGGTTTGTGTCCGTGGCATACATCCATTGGCCACCAAGTTTGAGGTAGCTCCAATCGAGCACTATCTCTCTGAGTCCATCAGACAGAACGTCGGCCACCTCGGCTTCATCCTCTGCCATGATAGCCACCTGTATCGTGGCGACGTAGGTTTTCATGCACGGCTCTCCTTCAGGTAGGTGTAGAAGTCTTCCTGTAGCCTCAGGGATACCTCTTTATCCAGCTTGACCTTCATCTCAGCCAGTTGGCTGGACATCTCAGCCAGATCCTCAGTGTAGGACAGAGCCTGGATCTGAGCGATCAGCTTCGGTATCTCAGCCATGCAGTTGTCCCTTTGTCGCGTCATCTCAGCGATAGTCTTATCCTTCAGGGCGAGGACTTCCTTGGTGCGGTTGATCTCCAGCCGCTGTCCCTCAATTACCTCCGCGTCAGTCATGTTTCTCTCCTTTACTGGCCACGCAGCCAGTTGTTAGAAGGCATACTTCACTTGGTGGCAGTGCATACCCAAGCATTCAGAAGACCTCTTGAAGGTACCCGGGATGACCGCTTCCACAATCGTTGGTGTAGCTCTCGTACCACTGGTCAACGTCAGCCTTCGCCTCCTTCAGCCCCTTCCCCGTGTAGCCCCGCCATGCCTTGATGGCCTGGATCTTCTTGTCGGGATACTGGCCCAGGATGCGGTCCTTCACCTCGGCGTCGGTGAACAGGCCAGCCAAGGTATCCCTCTGCCACTTCACCGTGTTGCCGCCACCCTTCGCCTCCTCCAGAGCCTCATCCCGCTGTTTCGCGGTGAGCTTCAGGTCAGCGCATAATCCGGTTGAGAACTCCATCTCCCTCTTGTAGTTGGCCTCGATCATCGCCAACTCGGACTTCAGGGCGTCGTTGTCAGCCGTCAGGTTGTCCACCTTGGTGAACAGGCTGTCGCACAGGTTACGGAGGTCTTGCAGGATCTTGTTCATAGCTCTCTCCTTGGTTGGCCCGACTTTGGACGGGCTCTTACTAACAGCGCGTTAATGGGGGTCGCTGCCCCCACCCATCCGCTTACTTCCGCTCTGCCTTGGGGATCGGGACGAACACGTTGCCAGCCACGACGGTCCCGTTACTGAGCTTCTCGCTGTAGCTGGAGATCAGGTTGGACTTACCTGACTTGGACTCCTGCTGGGGTCCTGCGAGTTCGATCTTGATGGTCAGGGTGGTACCGCTGACGGTGATCTTGGGGCTCTGCATGGTGTCGCTCCTTAGGCCAAAGAGGCCATACGGGTGAGTTCCTCGGAAACGAGGGACTTGGTGCCACTGCTGAGACGGACGGCGACGTAGCTCGCCACCGCACGTTGGGGTACTGGGTTTTTTCCGTTCAGCTTGACGCCGTCAAGGGAGATGTCGTAGCCTTCCCCCTTGGCGGTCAGGGTGTAGCCCTTGTAGTCCAGGCTCTTGGGTTTCCTGGCGTGACGTAGCCCTGGCAGGAGAGGCATCTAGTCCTCCAGCCTCGGGTTGCCCTCGACCACCTCGGAGAAGCCGAGACCCTCGTCGGGTCGCCCGTTGAGCCGTGCGTATTCCTCGTCCTGCCACTGGCTGATGGAGGAGGCGGGGACCGGGGTCGTCACGAAGCCCAACAAGTCAGACTCGTCTCCTCGGTCGTAGAGGTCGGACTCGTCATTCGACACGTAGACCGTGTCGTCGTCGTCGTCCTCGTAGAAGGCAGCTTGGTCAAGCGTTGCGTAGTACTCGGACTCCTGGCTCGGAACCTTGATCTTGCTCATGGTATGCTCTCTCTCTCAGAGTGAACGACGCCGACCTAGAACTCTGGCCACCTGACTTGACAGGTCGTGTATCACAGAGACAGGGGGCCACCCGTTTCGTAGCCCCCTGTCCATACACCGCACGATTGTTCACTCACTCGCCACTTACCAAAACACTAGCCGATAGTGATAGCCCTATCGGGTGCAATCTCACTGCTTACCTCCTTCCTTGCTTCGGCATACCTCAGCCGTAGATGTTATATGCGAAAAGGGTGACCCGCTTGGCGGTGTCACCCTAATACCTTGACGGACAACGTTTGACTTTTACCTCCTCGGGTGCGGTGTTAGTCGGTAATGTCAGTCTAGCTATCTAGAGTGACCCGCTAACGAGTTAGGCTTTTATCAGTTACCCGTCCGCTTGTCTCTGTTCCCTTGGTTCCCTCCCCACCGTGTTCCGCTTGCTATCGCGGCCAACTGGCCCCTAGCGTCCTCTTGCTAGCGCCTAAGCTCCCGTCCTCCCCAACCCGATATGCCGGGAAAGGGAATCTCGCAATCAGAGACAAAGGTCGTACTAAGACTGAGGTGGTTTGAGTGTTTCCTGCGTTATGTCGCCGGAAGGACTGTCCGCTTGCGCTGTTGCCCCTAGGCCGCTGCCTAGGCTACGAAGGTTGTTTCCTACCTATGGGCAGACCCGGTTCCAAGCGGCCCGCGCTCCTTAGCGATTGTTTCGGGTGGTGCTGTCCTCGCTCCTTGTGGCGAGTGGGTTATGTTGTGGTGTTCGACTTCGGCAAGACACTACGCAAGACCCGTGCCACAAGGGCTAAGTCCCTCTGCCACAACGACTTGAGATTTTACCGACATTTCGGCCCTGCCTGACCGGAATTACCCGAATCTGTCGTAAGTCCAATGTCTACAACCACATCGGCAATAATGGCAGTATCAGATTTCTGGGGAGGATTTCTGAGGCTATCAGATTTCTGAGGGGGGCTTGCTTGCCTATAATAGGTATATGCCGACTACCGCCTTCCCTCTAAGAGCGCAGGGCTTTTCGGGGGGTGCTTATCATCACCTGTATAAGCCTCACCTTCCCTCTATAAGCCTCACTCTGCCCGTTCACCTGTAAGGAGCCTAACTATCCCTTTATGACTCCTTCACCGTGTTCTGTTATATAAGGCCAACCTTCCCTCTAAGAAGGGCCAGTCTGTCCTCCCCTCAGGGTGAGCCTGGCCCCTAACGAGGGAGGGCCGACCCTTTAGGCGCGTTGATCCGCGCACGTTGGGCCACCGGGGGCCACCGGGGAAGCGACCCCCCGATGGGTCCCATTTTTTTTTATTGTGATGCCCCTCTCTTACTTTGCGCCACATTATAGGGGTCCCATCTTGAAATAGGGGTCCCACACTGCTTTATGGTTCCATTTAGGGCTTGATTTCTGGGGTTACGCCCCCTATTATAGGGCTAGGGGTAGCATATAACCCCCTATTTAGAAAAGTGACTGCGGGTTGTATACTCATATGTAGCATTGGGAGCCCTATAGGGGATGAACTGCCTGGAATGTGGTAGGAAGATGAGGGTGAAGGCTACGTGGAGCCTCGATGACAGGGTGGTACGCCGTAGGGTGTGTGCTTGTGGGGAAATGGAGAGGACTGTGGAGATACGCCCTCAGACGAAGGACATGGAGCCCCTCATGGCTGCGGTGGGTATTATCCAGACAAGGATGCAGGAGATGGATTTAATGGCTAAGAAGATGGTCAAGCTGCCCTGGAAGGGACCGGGATGGAAAAGCCAGGAATAGAGTGTGTCTGTGGGGCCAGGATGGAGTGGAGGATGCCCTATTACTGTGATTTCTGTGACGCCTTTTGTAGAGGAGGAGTTCATTCATGGCTGAGCAAGGAAGCTCACTGAGTCCGTTTGACAAGATCGAGAATCGCGTCTCACCGGAAAAGCAGGAGGCCTTCATCGTGGCCCTCAGGAAGAGGAATCTGAATGTCACAGCAGCGGCTAAGCTGGCCCGCGTAGATAAAGCCTCTCTTTATAAGCAGAGGAAGATATCAGAAGAGTTCGCGCAAGCCTGGGCCGATGTAGAGAATGAACTCCTCGATGACCTAGAGGAGAGGCAGTATGAAGCGGCCCTGGAGAAGGGCGAGGATCGGAGGTACATCCTGAGCCGACGTAGGGGTTCTAGATGGTCTGAGAAGCAAGCACACGCCAGCAAGGTGACCGTGGAGCATCGTCATGCTACAGAGATGACAGACCAAGAACTAGAGAACCTACTAGGAGAATAGTTTGGCCACGCAGCCAGCAAATACCTTCAGCGCACTATTTACCGAGACTCTTAAATCGGCAGTGCAAGACAATTCCAAGGTGGAGGAGCCTGGAAACAACTGGTTGAGGGGCTTTGGCGAGCCTAAATATTGGAAATACAAGGAGACGATCAGAGGATACCTCTGCGGTAGATGTGCTGATGGAAACACTGAATGTACAGGAGGGTGCGAGATGGACGCCGCTAAAAGGGCGTGGTGTTTCCACAATGCTGAGGCGCTTCAGGCGGAAAGGGCAATGCTGGATGAAGGTGACTAGGGAGTGTACCATCGGGGATGACACCGTCACCCTGGAGGATGAGGGTGAGTTCGATGAGGTCTGGGTCAAGATGGAATCCTGCATCTCTAAGCAGCGGCAGGCCCTGGAGGCCGAGAAGGCCCTCCTGAGCGAGGAGACTGCGGGTTCCGCCCATGAGCGCAATCAGATGAGCCAGATGTTCAACCAGTGGAAGAATGCGGCTGTGCCCGTGCAGATCAACGACATAATGAAGCAGAAGACTGCCCAGGCTAAACACGAGTTTCACCAGCAGCTTATTCAGGACCCATTTGGCCAACAGGCGCTGCAAGCACAGGAGCAATTCGCCAAGGCGATAGGCGCTTCTGGTAGATTTCTTGGTAAGGCTAAGGAGCTACTCGGGGTCAAATGAGCAAGGTCAGCCAACAGCAGGCAGCCCAAGAACTCCTCGCCAGGAAGATGGCCAGGGCGGATCTAGAGGAGTTCGTGCGCTACACCATGCCTCAATACGAGGCTGGGCCTCATCATTCCATGGTGATCGAGGCTGTTGCTAGGGCCGCATCTAAGGATGATCAGCGGCTCATTATCACAATCCCACCCAGGCACGGCAAATCGGAGATCGTTTCGGTTCGCCTGCCCGCGTGGTATATAGGGAAGTGGCCTACTCGCCAGATCATCTGTGCCACATATCAGGATGATTTCGCTGCTGATTTTGGCAGGATGGTCAGGGGGTGTGTCCAGTCTGATGAGTTCAAGCGCCTCTTCCCTACGGTGAAGCTAGCCGCAGACAGCAAGGCCGCTGACAGGTGGTCTACGGGCCTAGGAGGGGCCTACAAAGCAGCAGGAGTGGGCGGTTCACTCACGGGACGTGGTGCCCATCTTGCCGTCATTGATGACCCCTTGAAGGGTCGAGCCGAAGCCGACTCCAAGTTGGAGCGAGACAGAGTATGGAACTGGTACCGCTCTGTTCTTTACACGCGCTTGATGCCAGGGGCCAGTATCATTCTCCTGCAAACGCGATGGCATGACGACGACCTTGCCGGCAGGCTCCTCCTAGAACAGGACAATGGTGGCGATAAGTGGGAATTGATTGACCTAGCGGCCCTAGCATACCCTGACGACCCCCTAGGAAGGGAGGAGGGTGAGGCTCTCTGGCCAGCTTGGTACCCAAAGGAGACGCTAGAGCAGATCCGCAGGACCGTAGGACCCCGTGAATGGTCAGCACTCTACCAGCAAAAACCCATGGAGGAGGAGGGAGCCTACTTCAAGCACGGCTGGTTCCCTCGATATGACCCCATGGATGCCATTCAGAAGTTCAAAGCAGAGCGGGCGATGGACTCTCTCTCTGACAGAGGGCAACGGAGATCCACTCATTTCGCCGTATATGGTGCTTCAGACTTCGCCGTAACTGCTGATGCAGGGGATTATACGGTCCATTTGATCATCGGAGTAGACCCAGAAGATCAAATATATATTCTAGATGTATGGAGAGAGAGGACTGACCCTGATGTCTGGATTGACGTCATGGCAGACCTGATCAACAAGTGGAAACCCCTCCAATGGGGGTTGGCAAAGGGACAAATTCAGCGGTCAGTGGGTCCATTCATGAAGAAAAGACTGGCCGAGAGGAAGGCCTACTGTCGGGTTGAGGAGTATTCCGAGACTCACGATAAGACAATCAGAGCTAGGTCAATTCAAGCCAGGGCTTCGATGGGGAAAGTCCTCCTTCCAGAGTCAGCACCCTGGCTAGATGCCTTCCTTTATGAGCTAACCCGCTTCCCTGCTGGTAAAAACGACGATCAGATCGACGCATTGTCCATGTTCGGCATGATGATGGACGATATCCAGCCAGGGAAGAGTCTTACACCCTTGGAGGAGAGCGTCTTAGAGATGGAACCTACTACGTTTGGTGAATCCATCAAACTGCACCGTAGGATCAAAAGGAACGGGGGGTCGAGAGAGTCTATTGTAGTAGCCCCCAACTCAATCAACTGGGATAAGCTGGCCCAGGAGGGGAAATTATAACTTGACTTCCTAGATTAATAAGTATTATCTTCTCAAGAGTATTTATTCGCCAAGGAAGGCGCACCTTGAGCATAGGTAAGACCCAAGAGGAGCGGATTGCTTACTGGCAACGCCAGATTCGATTCGCTACCGACCGAGTTAGGCCCCACTTTGAAGCTGCTGACGTTTTGATCAAGCAGTATCAGAACGATCCATCTTCAGAGCGCGAGGAACACGCACAAGACCAGTCGAATGTCAAGGATCACCTATCTAGGGTGAAGACTTCCTTGGTATTTGGGTGGGTTGATCAGTCTATCGCTAACCTCCTAGAGAGGAATCCTAGTTTCTCCGTCAGCGCACAGAGTAAAGACTCTACTGATGGAGCCCCCGTCGTCTCTTCAGTCTCCAACTACTGGTATCAGGAAACAGGGCAGCGCCGCCAAGATGAGCGGGTGCTGCTCGACGCATTTCTGACCCCATGGGGAGTGAAGAAACTGGGCTGGACGACTGACGTGGAACAGCGGGTGGGTGATGTGATTCACCAGCTACAGGGCGGGGATGACCATGACTTTGCAGACGATGTAGAGTCAGAAACCCTATTCCTTATGACAGGGCAGCCCCAGAGGGTCATGGAAGAACACGACCATGTGGCCCACATCGAAGCCCACGTCATTGCCCAGCAAGATCCAGAGCTAGACCCCGCAGTAGCCGCAGTCCTCGACTCCCACATCAAGTTGCATAAGCGGTTTCAAGATCGGGCAGACCCTGATCGTAATAGCTCGATCCAATGGGAGGCTCCCTTTGGAGTACGCTGGCCGCCTGATGACTTCCTGATCGACCCCCTGGCCCAGGATGGGATCAACGACGCTCAGTGGATTGCCTTTCGATCCCACCGCCGCCTTGATGACGTAAAGGCCAACCCCAACTACAAGAACCTCGATGGCCTAGAGGCCTCTACTCGCCCTGACGATGCCCCTTCTGGCCTCTCCGGTGAAGACATGGAGGACGATTTTGGCATGGTCGAGTTGTGGGAGATCTGGGCCAAGGACTTCCCATTTGACGATGGTCGTCGGGATATGCTCTGGGTCATGGCCATGGGCCACGATGAGTTCCTCAGAGAGGATGAGGAATGGCCTTTTACTACTATAGAGAACTACCCCGTCGAAGTCCTCAACTTCCAGAACACAGTCTCCTCCTGGGCCACTAAGCCTGGGCTGGCTATGGCCGGTGCCGACAGCATCCAGGGGCTGGCTAACGAGATCCTCGATTCCTACCTGCATGTGATCCGCAAGTCCAAGAATATCATCATGTATGACTCAGATATTCTGGAAGAGGACATTGTGGATAACATGCTTCAGGCCCCAGATATGACCATGTTCCCCATCAGGGGGATGTCTAAGTCTTCGGGCTCACCCATGCAGGCAGTAGATTTCGGGCGAATCTCCTCCGAGAAGGGGGAGATGCTTTCTCTTATCCAGCAGTTCTTCGATAGATCAGCGGGCACACCACAGCCCGTTGCGATCCCTCAGCAGGACACAGCCACGGAGGCATCTATCCACGAGCGGAGGACTTCAGCCCGTGAAGCACGGCGAGGGAGCCTCCTAGCGGACTTCCAGATCAACACTGCCCGTAAGTTCTGGCAGATGACTACCCAGTTCCGTCCTGAGCGGTTGTTCTTGATCAATCCCAAGGCTGAAGAGTGGGTAAATGTGTCAGATAGCGTCTCTAAAGGCGAGTATAGGTTCAAGATTGATGTCTCGTCTCATCAGGCAAATCTAGCCTTGGAGCGCAAGAACCACCTAGACTTGCTCAATCTCTTCGCAGGACTCAACGGCATCTTCCAGCAGCAGTATGGCCAGCCAGTAAATCTGGCCAAGATTGCCGAGCGCCTACTTACACGCGGGTATGGGGAGCAGTCTCCTGAGGAGATCCTGCCCATGATCCAAGAGCAGCAGGGCCAGGAAGGCCTAGATCCACTAGTACAACAGGCCATTTCAGGCCTACTGGAGGGCACCCCAGGTCAGGTTCCTACGGGAGGTCCGACTCTTGATGGCCCCCCGCAGGAGGTTGAGGCAGAGAACCAGATTGGTCCAGCACTACCTAGACAATTCAATAGGGCGGCTTCTTCCCCGTCCAACGAAGCGGCATCGTCGGAGACGGTATAATGGCATCTAAAAAGGACGCTTTTCTTATTGGAGCCTTGGGCGGGGCGAGTGCTGGCGTTGGCGCTCTTGCTCGCAATCTACAAAACAGGCGTGAAAAAAAGAAAAGAGAAGAGGAAAAAAAGAAGAGAGAGGAGGATGCCCTTACTTCTACGGAGCCGACAAAAGCCACAGAGCCAACGAAGCCCAGAAGCTCAGGCGGCGGCAGATTTGGCTTTGCTGAGCAGTCTGAAGCCGCTGCTTCTGTTAGGGCCAGAGAAAAAGAAGACAAGCTCAAGGCCTTGCTTGGGGCTGGATTTCCCGAGGCTGAAGCCGAAGACATCATGGCCAAGCGGGATGAGCTTGGCGTAAAAAGCCCCACGGCGGGTGGCGTCACAGGACGAGCCGGGAGAACATCCACAGGCGGCGAACGTTTCGGTGAAGGGAATCGGGCCAAGTCCTATCTCCGTAGCCTCGACGAGAGCGAGAAGCCGCAGACTCCTCGCCTGACAGACCCTGAGCTTCTGGGCAAGGTGGATCCATATGGCATAGAAGATCAACAGCGCATCCTTCCTCCAGAGCGCAGAGGTGGGCGCATCGCTCCTCCAGAGCGAGTAGGCGGGCTGACTCACGAGGATGCCATAGCGAGGATCAGGCGCCCTCCTCCTCCCACGCCCACAGATGCCCCAAAATTGGGAGCGAATGAGCCCACGGCTCCAGCCCTCCCGCCCCGTGGTCCCTCGGCTGTTGACCGATTTGGCCCCCAGTCTGACTTAGATGAGCGACCAGAGGTAACGGATCGCCAGAGACTGGGCCTTCAGCAGGCATCCAGGCTTCAGGGTAGAGATCCTCTTATGCCCAATCCTAACAGCGCCTTCTCGCAGATACAGAGTGAGGTAGGCGGTCTTCAGTTGCCTCCTTCTGGCAATACTGCGTCCGCAACTCCTCCCGCAAGACCGCCGCAGTCATTCGGCAATGACGCGATTGCCAGGGCCGTTGCTCCACAACAGGCTGCCGCTAGAAGCGCAGAGCAGGCAGTCCAGGGAAATCTCTTCCGACGAGAGGGGAGCAGCATTAGGCCCACGGGAGCATTTAATCAGGCAGCCGCTGACGCGGCCCCAGGTGGACGATCTGGGGGTAGGACACAGGAATCCATTGACCAGATCAATAAGGAGCCGTCCAAGCAGGAACTTTCAGAAGCAGAATCCCTGCTAAATTTTATGCCCGAGGGCATGAAGACTGCTCTCCTGCAATTTCTAGGGCAGGGGCGGCCACCAATTAGTCCTGCTCGCTCATTCCGTCCCACTAAACAATTCTAGGAGCCCCAGCAATAGTGCCACTATACGACACTACATGCAAGGACTGTGGGGAGATAAAAGAACTAAATATCCCCTTAAAAGACCTTGAGAAGCCACCTCCAACTTGTATTATATGCGGCGGCGAAACAGTACGTGAATTTCCCGTGTCTGCTGCGATGGGATTCCAGCCGTTTGAAGCCTACTACGATGAGTCCCTGGACATGGATATCAACGGCAGGCGGGAGAAGAAGCAGGTTCTCAAGGCCCTCAACCTGCAAGAGACAGGTGATCCCGTAGGCGGGGCGAGGAACTGGGATAAGAATGCACCTAGTTCAGTCAAGCCCACGAAGCCTAGGGGCCGGTCCTTTGATCAGCAGCAGAAGGAAGGTCGCGAAGCGGCCAGCTTCAAGGAAAGTGATGTCACAGTCCAGAACGCCGGGGGCGATTGGGTCCCTGCTAAAATGAGAGACGCATAATGGCCAAAGCCAAGAAGCCGACCAAGAACCAGCAGGCATTGATTGAAGTTCACGAAGGTCTTACTGGCAAGACCACGGATCTGGACGGAGTCCAGTCCATCGTCCTGACCGAAAAGGCAGTGAAGAAACTTCGTGACACCTTGGCCCAGGTAATAACGAGTCTGTAGTCCCGTTGCACATGGAGTGCCTACGCGGTCAGGGATGACTGGGACGGGGCGCTTCTAACAAAGGAGTTGCAGGATGAATCTTGTTCCCTCACAGGTTGATGACGATGCGACTGATATCCAAGACGTTAGTGAAGCCATGCGCGACATTATCGCCCAGGAGACCCAGGAGCATACTGACGCCATTGAAACCATGCAGAGGACATTAGGGGAGGAACAGGAGCCTTCCCCCCAGGATTCCCAACCGGACGGTGAGGGTACGTCGCCACAAGGCGAGTCGGCCCAAAACTCTGATGAGGGTAAGAAGCCTGGAATCGACGTATTGCTCCAAGATGTTGAAAATCAACTCGGGCATGAACACGCGGAAGTGATTCGCGGCCTACAGCGCGGCTATAACCAAACCCGTGAGGATTACCGAGACGCACAAGCAGAGATGCGTGAGCGCATAGCGGAACTTGAAGGAGCTTTCACCGAACGCCAGCGCCACGAACCTGAGGAGCCAGAAGCAGCACCAGATCCAAATGATCCCATCAACAAGATGACCCCTGATCAGCGTGAACTGTTCCAGCGTCTGTTTGATCAACAAGCAGAGGCGCAGGGCATGGTGAGACGGGATCAACTGGAGGCCGAAAAAGTCGAAGCTGACTCAAAGGCCTTTGTCGATGCTGATGTGAATAAGGGCATCGAGGTATGGGGGGAGAAGTTTGGGGCTAGGGATGCTGATGGTAAATTCTTGTTTGCAGAAGACGCGCAGCAGCGGACTAGTGAGGTCTTTGACCGAATCTATGACCCTCAGCGCGGCCTGTCGGCCACAGACTTGTATGTCCTGGCCAACTGGGAGACTCTTCTGGATACTGCTCGTGGACAGGAAGCTGAAACTCAGCAGACTGAACAGGGCAGAATCGACAAGAACCGTGCTTCGCGTCAGGCAATCACCGAGAATAGACCCCGTAGCACTGGAAAAACCAGAGATAACGGGATCTATCGTAAGGGTGAACCTTTCACGGACACTATAGCGCGTGCGGTGGCCGCATCCTACCGGGAATTGCCCGAACTAACCAAGTAGGAGTAAGTCATGGCTGGTGAAACCAGTCTGACACTCACATATGCTCCACTGCTGACGACCACCTTGAAGAGGGTGCTGAACTCGGGGGCGCTTCAGGACAACGTTTTTGATAACGACGTTGTCTTGCAGTGGCTGAGAGGGTCTGGCCGCGTCAAGGTAGTTGAGGGTGGTGAGCGTATGCGTGTCGGCATTATGCACGGCAAGAACACCACTGCGAAGTGGTATTCTGATTACGAGTCCCTGGACACCACGGCCCAGGCTGGCATGACGGCGGCTTTTTATAGCTGGAAGCAGGCGTCGGCCTCGGTTTCTGTCCATGGTAGGGAACTGCGTAGCAACAAGGGCCCGTCGCGTCTGACGAGCCTCCAGCAGGAGAAGATGGGTCAGGCCGCTATGTCTCTGGCTGACATCATTGCCACTGGAGTTTTCTCCGATGGCACTGGCACTGGGAGCAAGCAGCTTACTGGCTTCGCGGCCATGCTTGAGACGACTCCTGGCACCACGGCTTACGCCTCGGTGGCAACGGCCAACACGCAGTGGCAGAATCAGGTCGCTACGTCTGTTGGTGCGGCTGCGGTCAATCTCCTGCCTGACATGCGGACTGTTTACAACTCCTGTAAGCAGGGCAAGGGCGGGGCGAGTTCTTCGCCTGACTTCATGGTCACGACTCAGACGGTCCACGAGGCCCTTGAGGCGCTGATCTTCCCGCAGGTCCGTTATGGTCCCAATCCTAGTGGTGGTGCCGATTCCGGCGTTGAGAAGCTGATCTTCAAGGGCGTGCCTGTTGAGTGGGACGCTTACTGCACCAGCGGTGAGCTTCAGATGTACAACAGCAAGCACCTCTTCTTCTTCGTCCACAGCGATGCGAACTTCGCTATGGCTGAGGGCGGCTTCCAGAAGCCCATCAATCAGGATGCACTGGTGACGCAGATTTTCTTCCAGGGCAACCTTGCGACAGACAACCGTCGTAAAATGGGCAAGCTCACCGGCATTACTTGATAGAGGAGGCCTTTGATGGCTGCGGGAGATTTTACTATTGACGCAACCTCCAGGGTTTCCTTGGGGAATGCCACCCAGATTTCTGGGACGATTGAAGCCAGCACCAGTGGGGCACAGGCTGACATTTTTCCAAACGGGTACATCATTAATTTCGCCATCACGGGAAACCAAGATGACCTCGATGTCGCTGTGCCCCAGGTAAACATCAACACTAGTGATGGGTCCACTGCGGACAACGGATCAGTGTGGATTGATGCTAACGCTGGGGCTCCAGATACTTTTTCGTGGACTGCTACGTTCATTTCGTAGCAGATGATTCAAGGAGGAATCAATGCAGTTTATGACCGCTAACCGCGAAGAAGCTGAGACAGCTTTTATCGTGGTCGAGAACAATCAGGATGCCGTGCTGATCCCCGGTGAGGTGGTGGAGTTTTCCATCACTACAACCGATGCTGATCAGGGTATGCTGGTCGAGACGGTCGATGTCGCCGTGAATGCTACTACCGGGATCGCTGCTCCAGTTGCCGGTGTTGTTGAAACGACCATCGCCACGTCTGAACATGGTCGCATCCAGGTTTATGGACCCGCGACTGTCCGTGCGTCTGCTGCTCTTCATACTGGCCGTTTGGCTGTGGCTACGAGCGCGGGCGTTGCGCCTACTGGTGTCGTTACCGCTGACATCTTGACAACCACCACCACGGCTGCTTATGCTGCTGCGGCTCTGGGCTTCTGCCTGGAGAACGTGAATGCTACGCAGGCCCGTGTGCAGTTGAACCTACTCTAGACCGGAGGCGGGGGGCCAACGTAGCCCCTCGCCGCCTTTTATCTCCCGAAAGGAAACCATGGCTGCATATGATCTGTCGGATGACATCAAGGTTCTGATAGCTACGCCGAACTACATGAACCAGTTCCATGCCACGGTTCATGCGAATCACGTTGATTGCTCTAATAGCTGGACGAAGTGGGGCATCGACTTTAACTGGACCATCGTCGGCAGATCGTTTGTGCATTTTGCGCGATCACAGATGTGCCAAGTGGCAGTGGCAGGAGAGTTCACGCACATCCTCTGGCTTGATGACGATGCAGTCATGGACCCTGAGATCCTGCCCAGGTTTTTGCAGCACGACAAGGAAGTAGTAATTGCCCCCTACTGCATGAGGAAGATGCCTCACGAGATCGGGGTGTTGAAGTCAACAGTGGGAGATTTCCACAACCACGAGTCTTATGAGAATCTGGATATCGAGGACATGGACCAGGGGCTGATCGAGGTGGATGGAGGCGGGACACACTGTATGCTGATCAAAGTCTCTGCCCTGCTTCACCAGGGTCAGGGGACTGATGAGATCACCGTCCCCCAGGAACTCCACGATGCTTTCGGTAAGCTGAGTGATGAAGACGCCATGCTGGCCAAGCAATACCTAGGGTCGCCGCCCAAGGGCAATCGTTCGTTTGCCGAGGAGGATGCAGATGGCCTGCCCTATTTCGTCATGCCCAAGTCGGGCACGGAGGACATGTACTGGTGCTACAGGGCGAAGCGTAAAGGAATCAAGATCTGGTGTGACACTGACGTGTTCACAGATCACATGGGCTTCACGCCGGTTGTCACTAGACAGTGGCGGGAACATGCCAAGGCGCAGTTGGAAAAGACGCCTGCTGACAAGCGTCCATATCTGTCTGTGATCCCTGGGGACACCGACAAGCGGAACCACTATGCGATGAAGCGCGATGCAGCCTCAAGCCTTGTCTGACGAGATGCTGGCCAGGGATTCCGAGGAGAGGGTCCAGCTTGGCAATAATGGCAGTCGCCATGCGTGGACCGATGAAGAGAAGGAGTTGATGAAGGGCATGGTTGAGGCCTTGCAGCCATCAGAAATCCTCTCTAGAAAGTTGACTACAAGCATCAACACAGAGCGGCCACTTGCCGAAGGCAAGCCATTTGAAGTCAAAATGTCTTCAATGGTCCACGGGGATAGAACAGATAAGGTATTCAGGGTCAACCCAGTATTTCCAGCTATTCTGTCTGGCGAGTGGTCGTTCTGGGGGATAGATGAAGGCTACGCCAGTATGCTGAAGGGCATGGTTGAGGCTTTGCAGCCAGAGGTGATCTTGGAGACTGGCACGAATAGAGGCAGATCAGCCAGGGCTATGGCCGAAGGATTGAAAGCAGTCACTGGGCATGGGCCTGCTGGGATGATCTACACGATTGATATGGTTGATCATGAGATATGTTCCACAGGAGCCATCACAGAGGACTTGGTGCCGTTTGTGACATCCATAGTAGGCAAGACGCCTGAGTGTTTCATGATGGAGCCCCTGGGCAGCCTGAAGGGCATTGAATTTGCTTTCTTAGATGGAGATCACACTGCTGCTGGCATTGATGAAGAGTTGTCTTATGTGGACGCACATCGAGCAGAGCAATGCACGGTGGTCATAGACAACACAAGGGACGATCATTGGAGTGAGCTACGAGAGTTCTTCAAGTCGTACGTAGACTACCCCTGTGTGAATCTCCCGACCCAGACTGGCACAGTAATTATCCAGATGGATAACAGATGAAGCTCTTTATGTGCAGGACATGCAAGGAAGGATTCGACATTGAGTGTTCTGGTGGGATTCGATGTCCTGAGTGTGATGGCAACGTCTGGACCCGCATCAACAAGCTGCCCAGTAAGGCAGAGCCCTACCGACAGGCATGGGCTGAGAAATACGGCATCATGATGTGCGACGATGCGGTTGATATTAAAGAGCGTCAGCTTGACTGGGAAGCAGCAAACATGAGATCGGACGGCATGGAGATCGTCCTTCAAAAGGAGTAGGACATGGCAGTCCCTGGACTTGGCAGTGTTCACACATCTTCAATTCGGACAACCGATGGGGTCTTTGGCACTTCTGCAACCGCTCTAATTGCCTTTGCGGTGATTGTTAAGGGGGGATCTGCAACCACCTTGGCCGACATCACCAATGGTTCAGATGGTTCTGGAACGGCTATGCTGGATATCATTGCCCCGATCAACGACACCATTACAGTGAACCTGGGGCCGAATGGCTTGTTCTTCCCTGGTGGGGCTCACTTGGATATCACCACAACGGGCGGGTCTGTGACCCTGGTATACAGTCAGGCCTGATGGGCATTCTGGATGGGTCTCTGGTCTACCAGAGGGGATTTAAATACACCAGCAAGTTTGGCCGCAATCCAACTGATGTATCAGCAGGATTCGATATCATTTACTACACAGGAACGAACAGGGCCTTCTAATGCCATTTGCCCCTGACATACCACCGAATATTATTTTGGACATGGGGGCTCAAAAGCCCCCTAGGATGCAGAAGGGGGTGAAGGACGGCATGCGCCGTCGCTGCCCTAAGAAGAAGGAGCCCGAAGGGGGCATTCACGTAATCATCATGGCCATGGGTAAAGAGAGCGTGGTCTTTAAGGGAGGCAAGTAGATGACTGTGATTTTCGACAATGTGGACGTGGGCGCTGCCGAACTCGGCAATCTTCCACTGACACCAGAGCAGACCCAGCGCGTGATCTTCTCCAAGTATGAGTCACACAACCCCGAGATCAGCGACACCATCCATGGCGACCTGTGGATAGATGAAGTCACAGCCCAGGAACACATAGGCCTCTCTGAGGACGATGGGTGCATCATCCGCCTTCATGGCAGTCCTCGTGGTGAGGTGGGTATTACTACCAGCGGTGACGTGCTTACCTCTGAGTCGGCTGATATGCGCGAACAAGTGGGAGGCGAGTCCATCCCTCGATTTGTAGCCTATGACTTCCGCGTGGCGTGGATCAAAAAGACCGATGGTCCTGAGCGTAACACCAAGTTGATCCAGCACGCTGAGCAGCGGAAGCTCGACGGTGAGAAGGACATGTATGAGTCCATCGCTGCGGCCTTCCAGAACGCCGTAGGCAGCCTCCCTGGGGCCAATGCTGCACCTAGCCTCGATAGCCTCAACCCTGACCAGCTTCGGGCTATGGCAGACCTTGCAGAGATCAATCAGGATGATTCCCCAGGGGATGATGGGGATTCCGATAGAGGGGGAGACACAGACGGATCGTCCGTAGGTGCCGCTGTCCAAGAAGCCCTGGATTCCCCTGGGGGCAAGCCTAGAGGACGAGGCAAGAAGTGACATTCAACGAGCTACAAGTAGACCTTCTCAATCTCTTTGGTGGGGATACTAGTGGCGATGAATCCACGATGGCTAAAGCGGCCATCAATAGAGTCTATCGTCGTCTTCTTGATGCGGTGGATGCAGACCATGAGCGGCGGGAGTTTTCGCTAACCACGTCTGCGTCTACCTCTAAGTATGGCCTGCCGCTATACGTGAAGACGGTGCTGAATGTTGACGATGGCACCAACGATAGGCGCATCTTCAGCATCAGTGCCTTGGATTATGACACCAGCTATCCAGGGACAGCGGAGACTGGCACTCCCACTCGGATCTACAACTTCGGCACATTGGGAGTTCAGACGCAGATTTCCACGGCAGAACAGGTGAAGATTGAGTCTTCGTCTACCTCTGACACAGGGACCAATTTCAACGTCAGAGTGACAGGATACAACGCATCTGATGTGCTGGTTTCAGAAACCATTCAGTTGAATGGCACCACGGCTGCCCAGGCTACATCACCCATCACTTTCAAGGCTGATGGCCTTGAGCGGGTGGTGAAGCTGGCGGCTAGTGGGGCTAGTTGGAGCGGGTATCTGACGCTCAAGGGCAATACGTCAGGGACGACATTTGCCACGATCCCAGTTTGGTGGGATTCACCTGACTATCAGTGGATCGAGTTCCATCCCATTCCTGATGCAGCCTTGACCTATACGATCAGGGCCATCATGAGGAAACCGGAGCTAGTTGATGATGAGGACTGGCCTGAGATTGACGAGAACTTCCATAACCTTCTTGTGTGGGGGGCTGCTGCGGAGATGCTGCCGCTCGTTGGAAAGACATCTCTGGCTGATCGTCTTCGGCGTGATTTTGAGAATGGACTCGTTCGATTTTCGTCAGGTCAGCAGGTTGAGCCGAATAGGATTCGGGTGTTCGCGGATGTGTCCACCCAGATCCAACAGCCTGCAAGGCCTTTGATCAAGGGCATCGACTTTATATGAGCCATGGAGGCACAGGGACGTGCCAGCACATGTAAGCAGCACCCTGCAGACCTCGCCGGTCTACCGGATTGAAGGCCAGAAATCACGCTGGCGCTATCCCGATCCACGTCTAACGGCCAACAACTGCGAGGTGCTGACGAATGTCAACCTGGGCGAGTTTGGCTCTGCTGACTCTCGGTATGGCTATGAGCTATACAACTCCACAACCTTGCCTAATAGCGAGCCCGTCGCTGGATTATGGCAGGAGACATTCAAGGATGGGACCACGAGAAATGTTGTCCTCACCCTTGATAAGGCCTATGTAGACGACGGCACGACTCGCACGGATATCACGGGGTCAGACTTCACTGGAGGCGCTGACGACCGCTTCCGCTTCGCTTTCTTGAAAAATTCCTTGATCATGACCAATGGAGTAGATCAAGTCAGGACGTGGGATGGTAGCCTTGGTAGCAACACGACAGACCTGACGGGGATGCCGTGGACTAAGTGTGATGACATCCTAGAGCATAAGGGGCTTTTGATAGCCCTTTCTACCACAGAGAGCGGGACTAAGCATCCCACCCGCATTCGCTGGTCGGGGATTAACACAAAGACCTTCGTTGCTGATCTGACTACCTGGGCTGATGGCAACAGGTTTGAGGTTTACGAAGATGGCACCCCGATCATAGGCGGGGTGGATAACTTTGGTCAGGTGCTGGTCTTCAAGTCTGACGGTCTGTATCCTGGCCGTATCGAATACAACCAGGGCTATATCGAGTATGCTCCTGGGGAGCCCAGGCGCGGCTTCTCGCCCGTCGCCAAGAACTCCTTTATTGCTCGTCCAGAGTTTGTCTTCGGAGTCGCCCGCGAGGGCGCATTCGTGGTCACCCCTGACATGAACGTCAAGATCGTCACCCTGGACATCATGAATGAGTGGAACACACTCCAGCGCGATAGGCTGAAATACGCGCAGGCCTTCGTGCGCGAGCGTGATCATCAGATCAGAGTCCTGATGTCTGGGCAGGACAATTCCTCAGGCCATGATCGAATCTTAGTCTTCGACTGGGAAACGGGAGATACGTGGTTCGATGAGCCCACGGATGTTATGGGTTATGCTCAGTCCATTGAGATTGCCGATGATGAGCGGGATTGGTTTGGCTCTAATGGCGGCAAGTTGTTCACTGGCAACATCTCCTCGCTGACTGAGGATAACGACGTTGGGTTTGCTTGGCGTGTGAAGATGGTGGCCAATGACCTGGGCCTTCCAGGCCGCACTAAGAACATTGTCTACTTCAGGACGCTGACCAGAAAGAGGGCTAGTCAGGCTAGTATCAGCCTATCCCTAGCCAGGGATCAAGGAAGGCTGTCTCCCAGGCTGAGGACAATCACGATGTCCACAAACATCTGGGATACAGCTAATAACTGGTCTTCGGCCTCTGGGTGGAACTCAGGAGGGATCGAAGAGGATCGTTTCTACGTCAATCGTCATGCAGAGTCAATCGCTCCAGAGTGGGAGAGTAACGCTCCTGCGACTCTCGTGGGATATCAAGTTGAATACGAATTGGTGGAGCCCTAAATGGCAACTGTAACCAGACCGGCTAAAAGCCTACCTGACCCCGGTGATCCGCTCGACGCTGAGCCTATTAGAGATCACATCAACAACATCATGTCGTTCCTTGAGGCGACCAACATTGATGAAGCCAATGTTGATCTCACGGGGACTGATGGGATTGTCGGCAAGTCTACATCTCAGACGATCACCGGTCTGAAGACCCTGGAGAATATCGGGACTGCGGGGCAAGGTGTTCTTGTGGGCCTCAAAATGGGCCTAAATCCGGCCTCTGGGACGCCTGCGGCTAATGATGGTGTGAGGTTCGGCGTTCATGCTGACGACGCAGGAGGGGGCGTCTCTGACCTTGCCTTCCTTGACTTCGTTATGACCACAGCTACGGCTGGTGCAGAGGTAGGCAGGGTAGACATCTACGTTGCCGCTGGGGCAGGATCAGCAGTGTCTCAGGTGCAGATCACTGACGGGGCGTTTGTTCCCACGACGACCGATGACATCAGCTTGGGTACGTCAGCACTGAATTTCAGCGATTTGTTCCTTGACTCTGGAGCAGTGATCAACTTCGACTCGGGTGACGTTACAGCTACGCATTCTGCCAATACGCTGACCATTGCAGGCGGCACACTTGCCACGGCAGCCCTGACCTCTACCACATTCACAGCCCTAGGCGCTGTCACTGTAGGCGCTGATGGCACAGGCCATGATGTAGTTTTTCATTCTGCAACTTCAGGCGATAATCTGACATGGGATGCTTCTGAAGAAGTACTCCAGATCACTGGAACTGATGGGCAGACTGCGCTTGATGTACTAGATGGAGATATGAAGGTTGTTGACAAGCTCTATTTCTATGACCGTGGTGGAGAGTATCTGTCGAGTGATGGTTCGATACTGACAATCACAGGTGCCATATCTACCAGTTCTACATTAGCAACTACGGGGGAAGCTACACTTGCATCTCTGGTTTGTACGGCAGGAGGTACGTTTGGCGGCGGCTATGGGGACACGGGAGTTACAATCTCCACTGCTGGCGTCATACAGGCCAATGGAGCCATTACGAGTGACGGGGCCGTTACAGGAGCGACACTCGCAGGGACCATTTCTACTGCTACTCAGAACTCCATTACCACGGCAACTTCTCTGGCGTCTGTAGGCACCATCACCACCGGTACTTGGTCTGGTGTGATCGACGGTTCTTGCACGATGACATTGGGATCTGATGCAACAGGTGATATTTACTATCGTGATGCCAGTGGTTTTCTGGAGAAGTTGGCAGCTTCTACTGATGGACACGTTCTGACAAGCACGGGAGCAGGATCAATTCCTG
>Ga0080013_1001228_pt1 | contig 34682 bp, 40 predicted proteins | sample ETNvirenome_6_85_FD_69236 | JGI IMG/M metagenome (GOLD analysis project Ga0080013, IMG submission 69236) | Marine viral communities from the Pacific Ocean - ETNP_6_85 (SPADES assembly) (version 2) | ecosystem: Environmental > Aquatic > Marine > Oceanic | place: Pacific Ocean | collected 2013-06-19
GGCCGTGGTGGGCCGTGGTGGGTCGTGGTGGGCCGAAGTGGGTCGAAGTGGGTCGAAGTGGGTCGGTTTCGACAGTGGTGTAAAGCATAGGCCCTGGACACACCAGTCCAGGGCCTATGTCTAGGGCCTAGTGTTGGGCGTAGGCTACATTTAAAACAGCAGGATTCCAGCATTCACGACAGTCCCCACACTCCCCGCCCTGCGTAGGCGCTGGACACGTTGCGGTACCGTTAGTCACGACGGTGCTAGTGGGTAAACCGTTCTTCGTAGTTGGAGGGCCGTCTACCATCGGTGCCGATTCTCGTATAACCAGATTGGCCGGAATGTGTCCCCCGGCCTGAAGATACCGTGTTATAAGGCCGTACTCATGCGTTGGGACCCAATGGCGAACGTTTGGCGTTAACATAGCGACAGCAATAATCCGTATAAGGTGTGACATACCTTGTAGGTCACCGGCGTCATGCCATCGATAATATGGCGCCTTGTGACGCGACACTAGGCGTACCATGGCTGGCACCCAGGCGTAGTGCGTGAGGGCTTGCAAACGGCGTATCATCGCGCCCTGAGTGGCACCGAATCCATAGCGGCCCTTCCAAGCGTAACAGCCATGACATACAGAGCCCGGAATCTTGCGTAGTTTACTCCCGACGTTGCATGCGATCGGGTGAGTATTGATGCTGCCCCCCGGCATTTTGCTCGTGACGGATTCTCCGCCCACGATGGCCTGTGCTTCTTTGATTAACATTGCCATGTTTTCTCCTATCTACTCAGGGCCGCCCTAGACACACGTTACTGCGTGGACAGTGTACAGCGTCATAACGTAGTAGTCAAGGGGCAGGTACGGCTTGAATACTCGACAACAGCCCCGGCCCTTGCAAAACAGGCCGGATCCAGGCCAGCCCTAGACCGGCCCCGGGCCAGCCCCGGGCCAGTCCTGGGCCAGCCCTAGGCCAGCCCTGGGCCAAGGTACGCAGGGGGAGAGGGGGGGGAGGGGGGGGTAGGGCTTGACTGCCTTACTATATATAAGCTTCTACCCCCGCCAGAAATTCAGCTGTAAAGCCGCCCTTCCGGGGGCTGGAGGATTACACTGTAATCTGATGTAATTCACAGAATTACACTGTAATTACATGTAATATTCCGGTTCTGGTATTATTACATTGAAATTACATGTAATCCGTAAAAAAACGAAGATGGAGTGTAATTTCACTGATTACACTGTATACAGTGTCCAGCTCCTTTATAGGGCTGGACAAGACTGCTCTTATAAGACTGCTTCTTACGCGCGCGCGCGCGAGGGTGGCAATACTGACAGTAAAACACACAACTTATTTAACGATGTCAGCCAACTGGTCACCGCCGCCATCCATTTCTTTTTCTTTTCCCTTTTCCTGCATAGGGTTGGGAAAAGCGGAAGAGAAACTGGTTTCGGACTCTGCACGGCTTGTTACAGGGCTGCATTCTTTTCCCAGGTTATTTCCAACGAGGGCGGGGTTGATAAAACTTTTCAAGGAATGTATCCTTGCCGCATGTCTTCCACCCGTTCGTACTCATACTCAAAGGAGGTAATCCACGCTGCTATCAGGGGTCACTGCTCCGGGCAGTCTCAGAGGTATATATCGGATGTACTGAAGGTGCCCCGGACTACGCTCAGGGAATGGATTCACCACTATGCTTTGGGTAAGCTCGATAGGTTGGAGGATATTCCAAGGCATCCGCACTACTGGGTTATCCCTTCACCTAAGCGGGGTGGTGAGGTTACTGGGACGTGTAAGGTATGTTTTGAGACAAGGGTATTCCAAAACACCCTGCCTGAGGGATTACCATGGGGGGTGCCCAAACTCAATCTAGGAGACACATAGATGTCGAGGACAAGGGATACAGTCAAGCCGAGTAGCAAGGATTCTGTTGTAGGGAAGAGGACTAAGGCCCGCCAGGACAAGTTTATCGCGGCATTCGGGGAAGCCGGGACTATCAGGGGTGCGTGTACCCTATCTAAGATAGACCGTTCCACCGTAGCGGACTGGCGTCAGAGGGACGTGCAGAATTTTAAGGTGCGCCTAGAGACCGCTAACGAGTTGTTCAGGGAAGGTCTCCAAGATCTCGCTTTTGCGAGGGTTAAGTTACAGAAACCCGACGGTAACCCCGTCTTGATTATCACTCTACTCAATGCGTGCTGGCCTGAGAAGTACCGACGTGATACATACCGAGCCGACGATAATGCGAGAGAGATGATGATAGAGTGGAAAAAATGGGTGAAGAGCCAGGACAAGGTTAAGAAGGAGGTTCAGGTAAGGAAAGTGGTTCCAACAGAGAAAGTGGAAAGTGAAGAGTCGGTGATAGCCCAAACCACCCGCGCTGAAGATCGTAAGAACGCCTTAGATGCGGTAGAGAAGATCCTCTCTAGGAGTAAAACCCCTGACCCAGACTCCACTAAAGCCTGAGCTTACAGAATATCTGTTTGAGCGACTGGCATTTAAACCCACCGAGGCTCAATGCCCCATACTGGACTGCCGTAAACGCTTTATCCTCGTTGCAGGGGGTGAGCAGGCAGGGAAGTCCATGGTGGCCTCCAAATATTTGGTGTCGCGGTTTCTGGAGATCGAAGAACCGGGTCTCTACTGGCTGGTGGCCGCAGACTACGAACGCACACGCGCTGAGTTCGACTACCTCGTAGAAGATTTCGCCGCACTGGGTATACTCGCGTCCGTTACCAAGAGGGTGGATCCCGGTAATATCATACTGGCAGATGGCACCCGTATAGAGACCAAGAGCGCCAAAGACCCCCGCACCCTAGCTATGAAAGCCCCCAACGGCATCATAGGATGCGAGGCGTCACAGTTAGATCTGGACTCGTTCCATCGACTCAGAAGCCGCTTAGCCCCTAAACGGGGGTGGCTGTTCCTAGCCGGTACGTTCGAGGGCTCCCTTGGCTGGTATCCACAGTTATTTATGACGTGGAACCAAGGCGTCCACGATGACGAGCAGAGCTTCTCCCTCCCAAGCTACTCCAACCAGCACCTCTACCCCGCCGGCAAGAACGATCCCGAGATACTCAAACTGCGTGCCCAGTCCTCCGATGATTTCTTTATGGAACGCATCGAAGGTATCCCCTCACCCCCACAAGGCCTCGTTTTTGCGGAATTTCGCCCGGACATACATATCGATCCCGCCGCAAAATGGGTTAAAGGTGAACCCGTTTACCTCTGGATAGACCCCGGATATGCAGGAGCATATGCCGTCGAAGTCGCCCAAGAGATCAACGGCCAAATCATCATCATAGATGAGGTGTTTGAGCAAGGCTTAATAACTACCGAGATGGTCGATATAGTAAAATCTCGACCCTGGTGGCAGGATGTCGTAGGAGGGGCCATAGACATAGCGGGATACCAGCATCAGGCCATGAGCGCACCGGCAGAGATATGGATGGAGCAGAGTGGTGTCTATCTGGCAGCCCAGAAAGTCCGTATCAATGATGGCACTGAGCGCCTTAAAGGCTTTTTGCGCTCCGATCCGACAACCAATGTCCCAAAAATCGTTTTTAATCCCTCTTGCAAAGGCATTTTGTCAGAATTTGGGGTGGCCCAGAGCCCACTCGATGGTCAAACTCACGCCTATCGCTGGAAAACGGACAGAGATGGTAATATAGTAGGTGAGGCTCCTGAAGATAAAAACAACCATGCTGTTAAGGCTGTTATATACGGCCTCATAGACCGCTATGGTTACGGATATATTAACAACCGTAGCTTTATTAAGGTCAAGAGGTGGAGATAGTTGGCGAAACGCAAGGTCGAAGACATCGTCGCGATGGTCGAGGGCCACTACGAGGCTACGGAGCCGCTCCGCCAGCGTATGGACTTCGATCACCAGGTATATCGCCTGGAGCCCTATGACGCAGGCGATGGCTACCAGTCCTATACCAGTAACGAAGCCCAAACCTATGCCGATAAGATCATAGCGTGGCTCACCTCAGCCGACCTTATCGTCCGTATCCCGCCCAACGGGAACCCGCGTAACTCTAGAGAGGTCAATAACGACAAGGAACGCTTCCTCATAGGGGCGCTCCGCGCCGGAGATGACCGCCTCTGCATGAAGATCATGCCCTCGCTCCAGAGTCAGCTTGCATGGTATATCGCCCTAAGAGGGTGGTACGCCGGTAGAGCCCTACTGGTCAAAACCGATAACGAAGATACATACGTCGATATAACGCCCTGGGATCCCATGCATACCTACTGGGGTACGGACTCCGAAGGCCTCGCATGGGCCTGCTACAAGGTCAAGAAGACCAAGGCGGAGATCGAGAGCCAGTATAATGTCCATCTCGGAGACCTCAAAGGCATCGAGAACGGTATTGAGGTCTATGACTTCTATGATCGCGAAGATAACTTCGTAGCCGTACCCCATCGTTTTATCAAGAAACGTACCCGCCACGGCCACGATGGCGTACCCGTCTTTGTGGGCCCGGTAGGATCAAGCCCCCTCGTACAATCCCTTGAATGGTCTTCCATCGAAGATACCGTGGGAGACTTCGGGGAGTCAGTCTATAAGTCCACACGTAAACTGTACGAGAAACATAACTTCATGATGAGCGCCATGCTAGAGCTTGTCGCTCGTAGCCGCCGTCAAGGACTGAAGATACGCTCCCGCGACGGCACCAAGGTGCTGGATGAAGACCCCTACAAGGAAGGCACCGAGATCTCTCTGGCACAGGGAGAAGACGTAGAACCCCTCGGCCTACTGGAGATGGCACGCGAGAGCGGTGCCTACATGGGTATGGTCTCAGGCGAGATGCAGCGAGGCTCTATCCCTCACTCCGTCTATGGCGAACTACCGTTCCAACTCTCCGGCTTTGCCATAAATACCCTCAAGCAAGGCGTGGAGACAGTGCTGTTCCCTAGAGTGCTGGCGATGGAGAAGGCCTACCGGCAGATATGTAACCTGCTGTCAGACCAGTATGTCTCTAAGCGCTTTAAAGCCTTTGAGCTATCAGGCCGCGATAATAACCGGATGTACTTCGCGGAGAAGATAACCCCCAGTCGCGTCAAGGACGGCGGCGACGTAAATGTCTCCGTAGTGGCCCGATTGCCCCAAGACGATATGTCCAAGTACTCAATGGCCCAAATCGCCCGCGAAGGCCCGACTCCGCTCATGCCAGATCTCTGGATTCGGGATAATATACTGGGCGTGCAGGACGCAGACCAAACAGAGGACTCCATCAAGGAGCAGATAGCCGAGCGTACCCTGCCGGAAGCTGCTACATGGAGCCTCTACCAAGCATCACTCAAGCAAGGGCGCGAAGACCTCGCAGAGCTATACCTCGGTGAGCTTACAGCAATGCTCTTGAGTAAAGCCCAGATGTTGAGGGATACTTTAGGAGGCGGGGGAATGCCGCAGGCTCCACCAGGTGGTTTACCTCCTATGCCGCTCGGGGCACCCCCGCCCATGCCCGGCGGGCCGCCCATGTCCGGTGGGCCACCCATGCCCGGCGGGCCGCCCATGCCCATGGTGGGCGGCCCGCCACCAATGCCTCCGCCTGGGGTTATGCCCCCGGCAATGGCAGGCGTGCCACCGCCAATCCCGGTGCCACAGGGAGGCCCAGTCGTACCGCCCGGTCAACCGAGACCTGGGGCGCTTGGAGAACAAGAGAGACTACGCCGCATAGGGCTGATAGGCCCCGGAGGCTAGCATGGGAAGAAGATTCACAGAACTCTTCGGGATGCTCCCCCAATTGGTAGTGGATGGCGTTAATAACGAGGATATTGTCCACCTCATAGTGGGGGATGCTGGGCAGTCCGGCCCCCAAGACAGTAACCAATTTGTTCAACCGGATATAGGTGCTGGATCAAAATTAAATAGGTTTGAGGAGACCATCGTCGAAACTGGCGGCAATATAGACGCGGCGGTTGGGTTGACTAACCAGTCGGTTATAGATGAGATGGCCTGGACTGGACTCCTTGATGAGGGCCCCCCCAATATATTTTCTTCGCACATGCCTGGGGATATTAACAATATCAAGATTTCCCAGGCTACCAATGCTGCCATGGAGATAACGGATGCGATTGGAACAAGCGGGCCGGAAGAGGCTATTACAGGGCTGATCGCCAAAGCGTATGACGTATCTGAGGCTGATCTCATAAAGGCCATTAATAATGAAACGGCAATCACTGAATCTGAAGATAATGCCTGGGGATTTGAGCTTGGGGTGCCTTCGAGTATTGCCCAAGAAGTACCGCCGAGTCCTTATGAGATCCTAGAAGTACCGTCGCCGCTCCTGACCCGCGGAAGTTTACCGACGACAAAGCCCGTGAGGGCCGGTCAGTCTCTACCGAGTACGCCTAACATAGGGAAAGACCCCATGTTCCAACACCTTGGGATCATGCAACCTCAGGACATACCCGTCTATCCTCCCAGGCCCATCACCCCACCTCTTGACATACCCGACTATTCCTTAGATCCTCCTTTCCCCGCCCCAATTCTCAGCGAGGTCTCTCCCCGCGTGACCATACCACCTCCCCCCGGCAAGAAGAAATATGACGACGCGATCTGGGATAAGCTACCACAGATAATGTATCCTTCAGAACCGGGAAAACAGACAGAGCGCTTGAGAAAATTCACGAACCCTAAGGATGCGATTGATGAGCTATTGGAGGAAGTGCAAAACCATTTCAACGATGAGGCATACCTAGGCCTCACGATTAAGGATTGGTTCAAACCTCACCTCGACGGTATTTTAAAATCTACAATAGCCCAAGAGCATGGATGGGAAGCCACTACTGCTGATTTTGTGCTTGATCAATGGGCGAAGGCAAGCCCCATCATAGGGACACGACGCACAGGAGATATTAGGTACCTCTTTGGAGGAAACTTTTCTTTAAGGGACTGGTATTATCGGTCAGTAGCGGACTCCGAAAAGCCTCCTACCGTTCCCGAAACAGAAGGGCCCCCTCGGCGGGGTAAAGGGTGGAAGCCGTATTTGATACTAGAAGAGTGGTGGGCTGAGCTGCCCGTGGATTTCCAGGTATTGGCACTAGACCAGGCAATCACTGAATGGGAGGCAGCCTATCCTGGGGAGGCCGACGGTTCTGGGGTGGCCATCAAGCCTGCCGACGGTTCTGCTGGGGTGGCCATCACGCCTACCGACGGTTCTGGGGAAGATCCCCTTACCCTGATATTAGAGGGAGCGGATTGGATGATAGAGCCCCCAAACCGAGACCCGGAAGACTTTCTGTACTTAGGCCATATGGAATCAGGAGGCACAAGTGTTATTCTTCACTATGCCCCCACCGACGGATATGTCTATGCCGAGCTATTAGGAACCGACACCGAGCCTTCTACGTGGAAACTGATTGAGGACTCCACGCTAACTGAGGAAGATAATCAGGTTACCCTTGAGATAGGCTACGAGGGCTCAGGGTTGACCTTTACGAACTATACCTATAAGGGTGCATTCACCCCAACTTGGTATGGAGGAGACCAGACAGCGGTGAGTGGATTAGGTGACTTAACTGGTCTGCCTCCCACAAGTATCGGAAAGACGTTCGCCGGTATGCCCCTAGAGCTATGGGAGGCAGCCCGTACCGAGCAACTGGGGCCGAAGGCCCATATACCCCAGTACTGGGAGACTCGTATGCATGGGTTCGTTCCCGCATGGGGTAGGTACCTAATGCGTAATTCGCACGGGGAAGACTTTGCTACATATCTTAGCCGCCCGGCTGATCAAGACTTTAGCCAGACGACTGCTGACTGGGGCCTTGCGGTACATGCGTCACGTGCCTTGGGCACCCCCACTTCCTACGACGACGTGGGTGATAACTGGGAGGAGAGGGTAAAGATTAACTCCCTAAAGGGGATTCTAAGATCAGGTAAAAGCGAGGTAATGGCTATGGCTTCCGCTGGCCTTAACATAAACCCCGACACTTATGGGGGTGCCGCAGCGTATCGCCAGCTATCCGATATGTATGATATATTTGAGCAACAAGAAGCAGGACAAGCTGGAGACTCCGGTAAGTTCTTAGCCTATATCGATGACTTGATGTCTGGTGAGGATATGACAGGGGGATCCACGACAACCGTCTGGCCTACCGCAGGTACTGTTTAATGGAATATAGGGATGATGTGGAATCTGAGACAGGAACACTGACGGTTCTTGATTGGTTTGAGATTACCAGTAACCCCTACGATTGGGTAGTGACCCATACTGACGCACTAAACGATCAAAGTTATTGGGATTGGGATTTGGAATAGGAAGGATAAATAGTCATGACCATGCAAGACCCAGGCCTCGGGATGCTCCCTGGTATCGGAACCGTCCCTACTATACAACAGACCTTTAGAGGATCTCCTGCTGCTCTATGGCAGGCAGCGCGTATCCAACAACTGGAAGACCAGGCTTATCTGCCCCAGTTCGCACGGACAGCCATGCAGGGCTATAGGCCCGCAATAGGCGGGTATATGTTGGGCGGAGGAACCGGGACTTTTGCTGACTATCTTAAGGGAGTGTCCGATAGCTCAATTTCTGCTAAAACAGCCTCCGAAGCCAGAGAAGCAAACTGGCTAAGGGCTGTAGAGGCCTCCCGTAGGATCGGTAAAGACCCGGAGTACATAAGCCCCACTTATTATGGGGACTTAGACTTTGATACGGCCCTCGCATACCAAGGTTATATTAATCCCGGACTAGAAGGCCTGAGTGCTACAGAAGCACGCGCCAATGCTCTTACTATGGCTGGGACGGCGCAGGGCCGTGCAGGGGGGGGGTATGCTGATCTGGCACACCAACGGGCACTCGGAAACCTCTACGACCTCTATGCTGCCCGAGCAGCCGGTGCTGGAAACCCCGAAGGCGGTTTCCTTGGCTATCTAGCTGGGCTACAACAGGCAAAAAGAAATCCGGCCCCTCCGACCACAGCGCCTCCGAAGGAGCTACCTCCAACAGTCATTGACCCTAGGGCCAAGGTCCCCCCATATATAGACCCCGGATATAGAATAGGTTAATCCAGAGTACAGAGCCCCAAGTGAACGCTTAGGACAATAATCCATGGCCCCTGAAAATTCTTTCGCCGACTTCATGCCCGACATAGACTGGGGGCAGTACCAGCTTGAGGCAACGCCTCAACTGGCTTACTTCAGCGCTGCCCCGTTTCAGGGCGGGTACTCTCCTGCCCAACAGCAGTACTGGTCGGGGCAGTTCGGGAACGTACACAACCAGTACGCTGGGGCCATCGGCACTTCCATTAGGCAGGGGAATCAGGCCCCTTCCTTTACGGACTTCCTCGCCAATATGCCTTGGACTCAGCGATATACTGCCCTTAGCCCATCCCTACGCCCAGGAAGTAGCTTCCGTAGGTTTAGCCCTACTACGCGCTACGCTTATAACTAATGCCTCCCCCAACGCCCGCACTCGAAGATATATGGGCTCGGTCAGTCGCACGGTATCCGGGCCTCAAAGATCGATGGGGCACAAGTATACCTCTTGATGCCAGTGGCAATGTCAACACTACCGCACTCAGAGACGCGATGGACGCGGTTCAGGGTAGGCTGCCTATGGCAGTCCCCTCCTCTCAACCTACCCCTGCGCCAACGCCCCCTAAGCCCGTAGACTGGATCCAGCATGCCAAAAACCTAACGGCAAGCATAACGGGCACCATTATGCCTGAAACACTCGATCCGTTTACCTACTTCTTTAATCCAGAGCCTAAGAAGACCTTCCCTGAACATGGGTTTGGAAGTACTATCGCAAGCCTCCCCACTATGAAAGGCCTTGCTACTCTGGATGAGATTGTAGCTCCTGCCCGCGGTATGGCTTTTGGTGGTTGGGCACCTGGGCTTACCAAACCCGGTGTACAGGCCCGGTCTAGGGCATTGAGGGAGCAGGGCTTTGGCCCGTGGGCTTCTGCCGGTGCTGCTTACGAACAGGCTGTTACAGCGGGTGAGATTCCGTGGTGGCAGCGCCTCCCAGTTGAGATGCTCACTGATCCTGTGGAGCTTGCCCCAGGGATCGGTATGGGCCCTGTGATAGCGAAGACAGGATTGAGGGCAAGCAGGGCAGGCGCGAGGGCACTAGGGCGTGGGGCGGCTACGGCTACCATACCTGATGTAGCTAAAGAAGTAGCTAAAGAAGCAGCTGAAGTCGTTCCAAGAGAAGCTGCCCTAGAGGAGCGTTGGGCACGGGCTTTCCCTGCGGGCCCCGAGGCTATGAGGACAGCAGCGGCTACCCCGACAGGTGGTGCCGTTACACCCGAAGAGATCCGTTGGGCTAAAGCCTTTCCAGAGGGCCGCGAAGCCAAGGGACTTCAAGAGAGCCTTATCTCCCTTGGAAACGAGCCTGGGAACTCTTTACAGGCAACGCTAACACACCATCCCTTAAACAAGGAGGTGGTTGCTGCTGGCGACCTTATTGGCCCAGAGACCGGGTCTCCTCTGCGGAATATCTTCACCAACCTGTTCCATATCAAGCAGCTACCCCCGTTCCATATAGCGTCGAAGCAGGGCAAGAAGTACTACAAGCAATGGTTAGATGATGCTGCGAGGCTGCTTACCCAGAAGCCCGAGAAGATTGCTCCGGTGCCCGGTGTCGGGATACTGGATGATGTGGAGAGAGCCCCACTAGAACGGGTTGGCATACGGGAGGCTGCCGCTGCCCAAGCAGCCCCCACCGCCGCACGGGGTGCTGGGGCAGCGAAAGGGAAGCTTGACTCGCTTTTCTTGCCCGGCGAGAGTGGCCTAAGTGTCAATCAGGCATTTGCTCGTGCAAAAGAGCAGGGGTTGGTTAAGACAAAGAAGGATTTTCAGAATCTACTGCGTAAAGAGCTTAATGAACAACTAATCGACTCTGGCACTGGCGCTACAGGCATGAAGCCTACATTGAAGGGCTTGGTTCCTTTAGAGCTATCCCCAATAGGGAGGGTCAGGCGTCTGCAATTCAGAGAAATAGCCGCCGCCCAAGCAGCCCCCACCGCCGCCGCACGGGGTGCTGGGGCAGTGGCTCGTCCTAGCATACTAAAGGGACTATCTCGTAGAGGCCCCCTAGAAACAAAGTACTTCACGGCGTTCTATGTCAGATCCGGCCCTAATAGGGGATGGCGGATATTTAGGAAAACATTCGACAAAAGGTCAGACCTACATAAAGACATTGAAGATGCCTGGCGTGAAGGACGAGGAGGCGTGGAGGAATGGCCTAAGCTCACCATTGGCGATGAAGAGACAGGGCTGGCAGCCCAAGGCTTGGCGACTAGAGCCGAAGCTATGGAGGTAATCAGCCGCCTAGAGACCCAGTACATAGACGAGTTCCTAAACCCCGTGCAGGCAGCACGGCGCCAGCAGCTAGCCGTTACACCGGAGACCGTACTGCCCGGTATGAAGAACCCGCTAGCGCGTATACCCCTGCCTGTTTTGCGAGAGAGGGCCGCGTCAACAACAAACCCAAGGGCCTTCCACTATAAGAATGAGTTAGCGCGACGGGAAGCGATTACAGCAGATAAGGCTACCATTGCTGCCAAACGCAAGGAGGTCGAGGACTACCTCGGCTTCTACGATGAAGAGCGCGGGAAGGTCATAAATGACCTCGAAGGCTTGTTAGGCAGCTTGCCTGAAGACCGGCAGGCTAGTCTCAACTGGTTCTTCATGCCAGACCCAAACGATCCTGCCAAGATGATCATACGTGCCAGCCGCCCCTTGTCTCCTACCCAGTCTGGTTATAGAGGGGCGGCGAGAGAGTCGGCTACCAGTACCCATATGAACCGTGGCGGCTTAGAGAATGGCGGCCCGCTCACAGGGAACGAGAGTGCGTGGGTTGCCGCTCTAAGGCCAGACGTAGCCTCACAGTCGATAATTGATATAGCCAGAAGATCTCTCAAAGAGATGGGGACGGTTGATGCAACGACAGGTGCGCCGAGGGACGAGAACCTCTGGCAAATCGCCACACGTCGCTTCTTTGGCATAGTCAATGCCCAAGAACAGTTTCTAAACGAGATGCTGGGACAGGGTTCAGATGAGCTTATCAAACTGGGGGCTGGTAGGCGTAGGTTCGGCCAGGGGATCGACAGGCCCTTGGAGCTGTTCCCGTCGCAAATTGGGACTATTACTGAACCGGGGCCTTTACGGATCCTCTACCGTGCCCTCCATACTAAGGGCGGCGGCAAGTGGCTGGGGCAACTAAAGGCGCTTCCTAATGGGCAGGACTGGATAAGGCAGTATTACAATCTCAGGGCTTTTACTGGGTGGGAGGAGAATCTACGCAAGGTATTCGATACGGAGTTTAAGCTACTTGATAAAGACGACTACTTCTTCCGGGGCTGGAAGAGGATTGAGGGGTTTTCTCTTACTAAACAGCAACAAGATTTTGTGCAGCAGCGGTTAACGAGAATAAATCCCATTACGAAGGAGAGGGTGGGACTCAGCTTTGAAGAGATGGAGGCGCTCGGCTTTGAGCCCATCTTTTGGAATCCTTACCACCAAGCGGCACTTAGCCAGAGGATGGGCTTGAGCCACCGCCTCCAGATACAGCTTATCGACATCCTGAAAAACGAGGAGTATGGCCTTGCCCGCTCGGCTGCAACAAAGGAAGAGAGAGAACATCTAATAAACCAGGGGTATCGCGAGGTGAGGGGCCTGGGCCCGGCTTTTGATGGGGACAAGATAACAGGAACGCCCGTTAAGTTCATAACTGGCGAGGATGCGATGAACGCAGTCCAGGGGGGAACGAGGGGGGCTGAAGGCTTACGGGGTTTTACAGCGGTGCCCAAGGAGACCACTAACCTATTTGTAAACCGATACCTCTTCCCCTCAAACGTAGCCAAGGGCATAGAAGATCTTTTTGGCGTATCGCGTGGAGCCTCTATGCGACGCCAGAGAGCCTTGAGAGGCATACCGATTATAGGGAAGTTACTACCCGATATCACTTACAGGTACGATGATCTGGTGTACCTACCCAAGCGGGCCAAGCTATTTGCTTCACTCTTCCAGCAGGCAGACTTTGCCCAGCGGGCAGCCTTTGGCGGCACTGGGGCATTTGTCTATCACGTCTTGTTGGGCCTCCAGCTAATGGCGAGGAAGGGGGAGAGAGCTAAGGGCTTTCTAGAGGTGCTACAGTCAGGCTCCCATCTGGCTAATATACCTAAGCACTGGGGGAATATGCTACGGGCTAACCTCAGCCCTGGATATCGGAAAACTCTCAGGGCGCGGCTGAGGAGCAAGGCCTCTTTCTTCGATGCAGCAGCAATCAAGGAGAATCCTGAACTAGCAGAATACAACTGGCCTAATCTTACGGGCCACGGCCTGCACGTTAATGACGCCACGATCTTTGGTAGTGAAGATGCCGTAGAGACCATGCGTGAGGTCATAGAGGAAGCAAGGGGGCTTGGGAGGCTCGTCGGCGTTTTGCCTCGGTCTATTAGAGAGCTGGAGTACATGCTACGCCGTGGGCTGTTTGAGGGCGTATACCCTGCCGCTATCATGCACGATGTCCAGTACAACATCCTGCCCTTAGTGCGCTTGGCCCATCCCGATCTCAATCCGTCCCAGATCATGTCCATAGTCGCTCGGGACGCAAACAAGTGGTGGTCTAGTATCCCCAAGGCCCAGAGCGTCATCCAGGGTCATCTCCGAGAAGGAGGTAAACGGACGGTGTTTTCCATTGTGGAGAATGAGAGTATTTTCCGCACCATCACTGGCATGTTTACGTCAAAGGAAAATGCAAGATACTTCCAGGCGCGCTGGGTTGGCGGTTTCCTGTTCATGGGCGGTGTTGCCAACCTGATACATTTCGTTCACACGGGAGAACCTCTTCCATGGAGGCGCTATATCCCTATAGACACGGACTGGGACTGGTGGAGGCTCGGATATAAACAGGCCTTTCTCTCCCCCGACATACCTGTGCGGCTAAGTGGGGGTGAGAATGCGATGCTCGACCTCGTCATGCAGCAAGACATGGCATTTCGGGTAGCTGACTACTCTGGCGGTATGCCGTTAGAGGCCTTTATGGTGTCCCGTCTCAGCGTACCTGCCCGGACGGTACTGAATCAGGTTACCACGAAAGACTACTTTGGCAGGGATATTCAGCGGTGGGGCTACACCCAGCGGATGATACAGTTTGCCTACGATGGCTTTGCTCCCATCGGCGCAGGCCAGCTTGCTGTCTTAGCGGCACAGCGCAGGTTTGAGAACAAGGACTTGCCATCTGCTGGCCCGTTACTCAGGGAGGGTGCCACCATACAGGACATCACTCCGACGATAGAGGCAAGGCTGGGAGAGGGCTACCTGGCTCATTCCTTGCAGGGTCTGGGGCTCAACGTCAGGGCAAAGAGCAATAGAGACTTATTAAACTTGATGACGACCAACACGTTCGGTGATGGCACGAACGAAAGATTTAAGGAAGAGGTTCATACCAACTGGACAGAGCTAAAGAACGAGCCTGACAAGAAACGTGAGATTTACCAAGACTCTGCTAACAGGGCGCATGTAGAGGAGATAGAGCGTAGGCGGGCTCTCGGTACGCGCTTCGACCAGCATGAAGACTTCACCAAGATGATGGATGAGGAGCGGGATGTCGCCAAGGAGCGGTTGGCTGCGGAGGCCACAGTGGTCTCTAATACGGCAGGGATGCTCTGGAGCGCCACAGACACAACGGCATGGTCGCCAGGGGAGTTTAGGCAGGCGCTGAAGAAAATAAATGTTGAGTTCGCAGCTGAAAAAAGGCGGATAGAAAAGTCTTACGGTGCTGATCCTGCTATTGCAGAAAAGCTGGGAGAGCGGCGCAGTGAGCCAGATGACAAGGGTACTGTGAAATGGGCACTGTGGAAGTATTATAATATTCGCAAAGACCCCAAGATAACGGACGAGCTAGGTAACATAAATTACAGGGCATTCGACGCTGCATGGGAGAAAGAGGTTGCTGGGTGGGATCCAGAGTCCGGGCTTGAAGAGCGGCTCAACGCCTACCTGCACAGTGGAGAGCATCACCCCTTCGTTCAGCAGTACTATGCGGCACTGAAGGTGATAGATGATTCAGGCTACTGGAAGGAGGCCTTCCCAGCAGAGATAGCCGCCCTACAGGGGGCCTATCCGGGTGTAAGGGTGCAGGAAGTATGGAACGAATATCTAGCGGCCTCTATGGAGCAGCGAAACGCCTTACGGAGTACGGCGAATCCAAAGCAGCGCAATGCCATCAGGGTCTTAGAGCTTGCTCGTAAGACCCACAGGCTGAACACGCGCTATGCGAATCCTAGTGTTGACGCCCTACTCGTGATGTGGTTTCATAATAGCCCAGCCATTACCCAGAACCTACCCCTGTGGCAGAAGCTATACAAGACAGCCGGGAACCTAGCTAACTAATAGGAGGAAAGACATGGTAACCGAGAATCAAGAACCTAACCAGGCACCGCTACCTAGCCTTGATGCGCCGCCTACGAACGAGGTTGTAGGCTCTGGCGACGTATCTGAGGCCGTCGATGGGCAGGCACCGCCTACGTCCAGTGTAGAGTCTGTGCCTACTACTGAGACTGCTCCCGCTCCTGCTCCCGCTCCTGCTCCCGCTCCTGCCCCCCCGCAGGGTCCGTCTCGTGAGGAGTTGATGAGACTCCAGCAAGAGTCAGCACAGCTTGAGAATCTTCGCATGAAGGCTGCGCTTCAGCAGGAAGGTACCAAACTCAAGGATCAGCTTGAAGCCAACGGCTATATGCCCGAGCAGGCCGCTTATGCTGCCCAGCAGCACATTCAGGGGAAGCAGGCCCAAGCAAACCTGATAAGGCAGCAGTCAGAGTATAACCAGAATGAAGCTGGTAAGATAATTGCGGCAGAGCATTTCGCCCGGCAATACAAACTAGGGGTCGATGATTTACCTGTATTAAGGCAGGCAGAGAGTCCCGAGGTTATGGAGCAGCTAGCCAAGAGTATTACTGAACGACGTGGCGAGCAGGACGAACTTGCTAGACTGCGGCAGGGCCAAGTCCCCCCCCAACAGTTCGACAATTCCCAAGGCGCACCTGACGTTGCATCAAATGACAGCAGTTGGATTGATAGGTATAATTCAGGGGATAGGTCTACGCAAGCTGTTGCGGCGGCCAAGAAAGCGGCTGGATTTAGCTAGGATAAGGAGACAGGGATGGCACAAACCGCGACAACTGGAAATCTTGAAAACGCGCAGCGAATCATAATTGCTGCTAGTCGATATACGGAGGAGCATAACGCTCCTGCTATATCGTTGATCGAGGAATTCACCCTTCCAAAGGGCTCAAAGCAGGTCACCGTTCCCAAGGTAGGCCAGATGACCATATCCGACCTTTCTGATGGTCAAGACATCGTTGACGAGGAAGACATTGGGATGACCACTGTTGACCTCACTGCGAGTGAGGTTGGCGCTAAGGTTATCCTCACTGACAAGCTAGTTCGACAGGCTGCGGACAATGTCTTCTCGATAGTCGGTAGGCAGCTTGGTGCCGGCATGGCACGCAAGAAGGACACCGACGTACACGCGCTATACTCGGGCCTCAATGGCGGCACCAGCCTTGGTGCGGCTGGTGCTACGTTCAGCCTCGCTAATGTGGCAGGCGCAATCGCCTATGCCAAGGCCAATAAGTTCGGGACTCAAATCTACATACTCCAGCACCCCAACACAGTGTTTGACATCGCGAATACCGCGGTTACTGCGTCTACTACCTACCCTGTTCCTAAGGGCTGGAGTGAGGATCTGCTGGGCGAGTGGTTCAGTGGGCTCAGGCCCCTTAATGGCGTACCCATATTTGAGGACGGCAACCTCACTGTAGACAGTAGCGACGATGCCATTGGCGTTATTGCCGATAAGTCGGCACTCGCAGTCCTGAAGTCAGTCGATACAAATACAGAGCGTCAGCGGGACGCATCGCTGCGGGCCACCGAGCTTGTTATGACTGCCGACTACGGTGTCTTCGAGCTTGACGACTCCCGTGGTGCAGCGATGACCTTCGACGCCGCAGCACCTTCTACATCAGCATAGCGAGGTAGGGTATGGTAACCACCGTCGAGCGGCAGCAGCTTAGGCAGGAACTGGTCTCTCAGGGCTATGCGTGGGACTACATAGACACATGGCAGCCCAAGACCACCCTGTATCGCCACGCTCCTGGTCTTGATATCGAGGGGAAAATAGTGTTTCCCGTAGGCACGGCCATGAGGGGTGTGCCAGGTAATCCTGACTACGTTGCCAGGAAGTCCCGGTTGGGGATGCTGTTGTACCCGCCTATGGATAACTGTGAATGCCGGTGGTGTGTTGAGCGGATGGGCGGCCCGGAGATAATCGAGGTAGCCAAGGAGATAGCCAAGGAGTGGGACGACGATAAGGAGTTGCTTCTGAGCAGTGTGACCTGCCAGACATGTGGCTATAATGCTGAGGCTCGCACGCATCCTGGGGCTCTCTCCAAGTTGCGCGTTCACATGAAGACGCATGAGGTTGTAAGTACTACATAGCTGTAAAGATTAGCCGAGGCTATGTGGTAAGTAATATAGGCTGATCGCAGGGCGTATGAACCTGTAAGTAACCTTGAAGGAGGTTTGTTATGTCGTTCCCATCGACTCAAGGCGGAAGATATGGTTTTGAGAAACAAACCACATCGACTAAAAAGCAAGTCTACGGCGCTACAATGATATTTCCAGACGGAAGGGTGTATCGTTATGTAGAGAACGGCGGGACTGCAATTGGGGAAGGCTTGCTCGTAGTAAGCGAGGCTCCGGCAGGAAACCACGACGATGACCTAGTAGTATCAACATCTGCTTCTGTGGGGGGCCTTACTATCGGCGTTACTCTTGGCGCCACTGCTGCTGTAAAGAACCTTTATGCAGAAGGATACATACGGCCTAACTTGGCCGCTACGACTCCGCATGAGATGTACAAGATTAAGTCTCATGCTGCTATATCTTCCAGTGGATCTGGGACGATCACAATAGATGAGCCCGACGGATTCCAGACTGCTATCACAGCGGGCACGGATACCGTGGGCCTCCTCAAGAGTCCTTATAAGGACATCGTGGTTGCCCCCGCAGCCGTTGCAGGAAGATTCGTGGGTGTGACCACTGCCGATCTTGAAGCTGATTACTTCGGCTGGATACAGGTAGCAGGTCTTGCCAACGTGAAAATAGACGGCACCCCTGCACTTGGCACCCTGGTTGGAGCAAGCTCAAACCACGCAGGCCAGCTTCTTGCTGTCGGGGCGGATACTACCGCAGCCGTTGCCCGCATACATGGCATAACAGCCGTAGATAACGAGTTCCATTCAGTCTTCTTGATGAATTTATACTAAATGGTTACTGAACTCTGGATGCCCCGAGGCTCGACTCTGGTTGGCAGCGCTGTTGGTGGCCGCAATGCCGAGACTGGGGCGTCCATTGTTGTTCACACGTTCAAGTTCCATGACAAGGAAACCGGCAGGTCTACGATAGTCAAGATACCTGCGGACTCGTCTATGTCACAGGCACATATCGAGGACATGGCAGCCCAGTCTTTGGAGACGTGGCTGGCCGAGGTTAGGGCCAAGGGCAGGAAGCGCAAGCCCACACCAGAGCAGAGAAAAGAGATAGGTCGAGTGTTGAACGAGTTTCGCAAGTACACAAGACGCCGCAGACAGAGTTCTAACGGCATATTGTATTATAGAGGGACACATTAAGAGACGACAGCCCAATACATATGACATGAATGATAGTATCATGCATTTGCAATAATATCAGTTGATTGTGGTATGTGAAGGAGAGGGGACGCAGAAACATGGTGGATCTAGGCAGTAACGGACGCAGGGCGGAGCTAGAGGTCACGGGCCAGGACATGGCCGCGGTGCTTCGTATCAAGATGGCCCAGATCTCTGAGCTAGAACTTCAAGTGATGGCACTGACCCGGATGCTTGCCGATAGAGATCAACGGATAACCGATCTTGAGATCACAAAAGAACCTAATCTGCTAGCCGCTGAGGTGTGATGTCATGCCGCGGGTTGGGAAGAAGAAATTCCCTTATACTAAAAAAGGCAAGAAGGCCGCTACTGCCTACGGTAAGAAGGCCGATAGAAAAGCGCGTAAGATAAAATACTAGGATGCATAGATGGCTATACTTCAAGGACGCACAAGGGCCGAACTGCGGCAGAGCGTCGGCTATAATCTGGGAGCTATCTATATTTCTTCAGCTTCCTCTAATGGCTCAACCACAACTATAGTCGATGACACTCTCGTCGGCGGGGATGATAACCACAACGGCAAGTGGGTTGTCTTCAACGATGCGGACGGCACCTCCGGCCAGACCACCCGCGTCTCGGACTATACCGCCAACACCACCACGCTCACACTCTCCCCGGCCATAACTGCAAGTTCAGCTACGAGTGATACCTACGAGCTATGGGATGACGTATATAACCCCAAAGCCCTAAACGACTTCATAAATCAGGCAATACTGGATGCTACCGGTCATGCCTGGGATCCTGTCGAAAAGCTAGACCTCCACACAGACGGCGGCTCATTGCGGTATGATATACCCAGTGGCCTCTCTATGATCAAGGATATCTACTTTCGCAACAGCGTAGACTTCAAGCGGCTCCATGCGTGCGCTGCTGCCTTTGATGAGACCGTGGACTCGGACTTCACGGTGTCGCTAGATACCAAGGACAAGAAGCAAGGGACTCAAAGCTGTAAGTTTGTCATAGCTGCCGGGGCCTCGGCTGGTGATATCGCTACGGACTCGATCACCAGTGCGGACATCTCCGGGTATGACTACATAGAGTTCTGGATTAAAAGTACCGTAGCGACATCTTCGGGCAACCTAAAGATACTGCTTGATGACACGGCAAGTTGTGCGTCACCTCTGGAGACACTGAGTGTTCCGGCCCTAAGTGCCAACACATGGACGTTCTGCCGGGTAGCACTAAGTAATCCTGAGACCGATACTGCGATCATATCCGTAGGGTTTGAGTACGACGCTGATATCGGGGCCTGCACGGTCTGGCTGGATGATATCAGTGTGGTTAAAAACGACTCCGCTGACTGGGTTAAGGTTCCTAGAAACCTCTGGCGTATAGACAAAGAAGCAAAGGACATTATCCTTGACAGCTACTCTCACGGAGTAGCTCGGTATAACCTATTTAAGATAGTCGGTGGAGATAAACCTACTTTGCTGACATCAGATAGTGCGACACCAGAGATAGACGAGCAGTACATCGTGGCACGCGCCACAGCCTTAGCTCTTGCCTCTACTGCCGGCGGCCCCTCTACGGATCCAGACGCGAAGAACAACAAGGCAGGATTCTGGATGGGCATGGCCGCATCTGCGAGGCGGGCTTTCCCCTTACTAACTAATGTTCGCTTGGTAGAATAGTGGCAGCAAAGGTTGAGACTGCTAACGAGATCAGCCTCAACGGGGTATATTACCCCATAGCTAGGCCTGTCCAGAGCGTTCTCGCCTCCATCTATCCTTCAAAGGTTGTAATAGGCGACACCACTAAAGACTCCCAGGTTCGTAGCTCTATTGTGGCGTGGAGCGACTGGAGGGGTGGTATCGGTATCAACCGCATGGAGTCTGGCGGGGATATCAACCGTGCCTGGTGGAGTACTTGCCAGCTAAGATACCGTAACCACCTGATTCTTCCGGGCCTGGACAACGATACAGCAGCCAATGCCTCTTCTACGAGCCTCACCAACCCCTTTATTGGAGCCATCGGAGAGCTTTCAGGCGAGATATATGTGGCCTGGAACGGCAGCACGAGCGAGGCTGCCAAGATATACCTCTACAACAACACTTCAGACGCATGGGGATCAGCGTTAGCCACTCCTGCTGACCGTGTGACTGACACCGTAACATGGCGTACCCTTGCGGCTGAAACATTCATAGTATTTGCACACTATGATGCCAACGGTTCCGGGTACACCCGATTTGACGGATCTACATGGACATCTGATGCCACCGACACCCAGTATGTTGCCGTGTGGGATGACCGCCTCTGGGGTATCAGCTATGCGGGACAGTTGTGGTACTCCATCGTAGCTGGTACTGAGGTCAACGATGCGAAACTCCCCCTCCCTACCGGGTCTGTGACCGCCCTGTTCGTGGCGAGAGACGCGGGCGGTGAGCCCATCCTCTACGCTGCGACCAAGAAGGGTCTGTTTGCCCATGATGCGGCAAATGCGAGATTCGTGCAGACGGAGCTCACCCTGCCGAACCACCCATTTGCGGGTAAGGGCACCATTAGGTGGCGAGACAGCATATATATGCCCGCGGGGCTTGGGGTGTACCGATACATAAACCAGGCTGGCGGGGCTGTATTGACCATTACAGGCCCTGACAGGGACGATGGGCTCCCTACTGACAACAGGGGCACCATCAAGTACATGAGCGGCTCTCATAATGAGTTGTTTGTGGGGGTAGATGCGGCCTCAGCGCCTAATATAACCTCCGGGGACTCCATACCGTACCAGTGGCAAAGCCACCACGGCTCGACAGTTATAGATGCCGACACAGGGTACTCTTCAGTTCTTGGTTACAACGACCTTGGCTGGGAGGCCAAGTGGATCGCCCCCACCGCAGGCAGGAGTATCCAGCACATTCTGGTCAGCGACGCCTATGACGAGTATAGGCTTTGGTGGGGCTTCGACGGCGAGATAAAGCATATGAAGATCCCGTCGGACATCATCAACCCCAGCTTTGTAAGCGATTTCGAGTTCAAGGCCAGCGGAACGCACGAGACCCCCTGGTTTAACGCGGGTCAGAGCGAGGTGGACAAGCTGGCTCTGAAGCTGAAGACCGAGGTGCAGGACGCTAGCAGCACTGAGACGGTCACTGTCTCGTATGCCACAGATTATAGCGAGAGCTATACCGCGGCGGGTTCGGCAATCACCTCTGATGGTATTACCACCTATACGTTTGGCTCCTCTGCGGGCACCACGTTCCGGGCCATCAAGTTCAAGGTAGTGCTAGTCCGCACAACGAACACGTCAACGGCTAATTACAAGAAGCTAACCCCTGACGTGGTCAGCCTAACTCTTGAGTGGAGAAAGAAGCTACCGGCTAAGTGGGGCCATCAGGTAGCCATAGACTTAAACAAAGAGTACAAGGGGAATACATCGCAGGGGTTGCGGGCCGCACTACTGAGCGCAATAGAGAGTACGACGCTGGTGGAGTTCACCTTCAGAGACGATTCGGGGGGTGATCGTAATTTCTATGTAGATGTGAACTCTGCCACCGGGCTTGAGTACACAGGGCACGATGAGCGGGGTATTAGTCAGGTTAACTTGGTGGAGCCATGATCTTCGATGCGGGAACGACAACCATCGCTACGGCTGGTACTGAGCAGCAGATATCTAACACCAATAATCGGGTGCGCTGGCTCAAGGCGAAGGCCTTGGCAGCTAATAGCGGCATAGTCTATATAGGCGTCTCGGACATCACCGCCACAAACGGGTACGAGCTATCTGCTGGCAACGAGATAGAGCTTAACTTCGCGGATACTGGCGGGACTATCCTGTGGAGCGCAGTCTATGTCGATGCTGCCACCAATGGGGACAAGGTCTGCTGGGCAGTCATTCTGGACGGATAGTATGACCACACAAAAGACAGTAGAGGTGCCAGAAGGCTGGCCGGGTACCGAGACTGCCTATATAGCGTTTACGGCTCTCATACGGGCAGGAAAGCAGCCCGGACGCGACTTTGTTTACCAGCCGACTGCTCAGATAGGGGCAGTAGACTTTGCCTTCTTGAGTCCTCCAGACCTAGCGATGGAAGTCCAAGAGGGCATGTATGCGGATGCCAGTGGGATTGTTGTGCGTGGTCGTGATATCCTACGAAAGGCACAACTTGCTGGATCTGGGATAACGCTTATATTCCTAGATGCCAACCAGCTAAGGAATGACCCAGACTGGCTGATAGCGGAGGCATTACAATACCGGGAACACTCCTGGGGGTAAGAACACATGGCTATAACAGATATTGTACTAAGCGGAAAAATTTACCAGGACGATGGTGATGCCGTAAACGGGGCTACGGTTGCTCTGCTAGAAACCGGCACCTCAACACAGGAAGCAACTACCACCTCGGACAGTGACGGGGCATGGTCATTTACTGAGACCAGTCTGGATACCACTTACGATATAAAGATCACATCAGGTACTAGCGTAAGGTACATCCTCTGGTCTGACGAGATCACCGCCAAGGGTGTAGACACGGCATCACTCAAGGTTCGTGGTGTAGAGGGCGCGGCAGCCCCGATATATCTTTTTGCAGATCAGGCAGATGACGCTGGTGATGGCTGGAGAATACAGGCTTCAGCGTCAGACACGCTGGCTATAGGCTCTGACAAGGCCAGTGCAGGCACAATCATAGACTACCTCACCATCACCAACGGGGCCAATGCAGCGGCATCAGTTGTCGCAGCAGGTGGTGACCTTACAGTAGGCGATGATCTCAGCCTGACCTCTGACTCAGCAGTATTTAACATGGGTGCAGGGAATGATTTCACAATCACCCACGACGGGACTACCGGAGCAACCATAGCAGGTAATCCGCTAACACTCGATTCAGGAGCAGATATAGTCCTTGATGCAGAGGGTGCAGATGTAATACTCAAAGATGGCGGGACTCAGTACGGCTCCCTCACCAATAGCAGTAGCAACCTACTTATAAAGTCAGGCTCAACTACAGCAGCTACATTCTCTGGAGCCAACGTCACGTTTGCAGGGACTGTGGATGCAACTACTGACTTCACTATAGGAAGCACTGTAATTACCGATGACTCAATAGTAATGACCCCCAGTACCAGCGACACGGTAACTATCGCTGGTGCTACTCACGGCATATTAAATGTTACTACCGTGGATGCGGCTGGTACAGCAGCCGATGTCAACATAGATGCAGATGGTGAGATTGTTATTGATGCTGCCGATGCGGCAGGGGCTATATTCAAGATCGCTGGCACGGCACAACTCAGTGTCATTGACGGAGCTATCCTCCCGACTACTGATAATGATATTGACCTTGGGTCAGGTAGCTACCAGTTCAAAGATGCCTACATAAACGGAACACTGGAAGCCGATGCCGTTACGATAGGTGGAACCAACGTCGTGACAGGCAGCCTTATAACTACACTAGGAACTATTAGCGCTGGCGTATGGCAAGGCACTGATGTAGGTGTGGCCTATGGCGGCACCGGGGCATCGACCCTCACCGATGGCGGGGTTCTTCTGGGGTCTGGCACAAGTGCAGTCACGGCTATGGCTGTACTTGCTGACGGTGAAATGATAGTAGGTGATGGAACTACTGACCCTGTAGCAGAAAGTGGTGCGACTCTTAGGACTTCTATAGGTGTAGGTACAGGAAATAGCCCTCAGTTTACTGGAATAGAACTTGGTCATGCTAGTGATACCACTATTGCTAGGTCAGGATCAGGGGCAATTACCGTTGAAGGTACGCAGGTACTTCTTGCAGGGGCTGCTCTTACAGGTACAACAGGTACGTTCTCAGACGTTTTAGATATCACCGATACTACTGATTCCTCTGATGCCAGTGGGGATACCGGAGCATTACGCACAGAGGGTGGAGCCAGTATAGCTAAGAAGCTATATGTCGGTACTGACGCTAGTGTTTTAGGGGCTTTTTATGTTGGTGCTGGCGGTAATGAATTTTCGATTACTGAAAGCTCTGATGACATTACTATTAAAAGTTTGATATCAGATAAAGACCTGAAAATCTCAGGTAACGACGGTGGTGGCAATGTCGATGCCCTTAGCTTTGACATGAGTGCAGGTGGTGCTGCCACATTCGCATCAGGAGTAACGCTGACCTCCGGTAACGTAGTGGTTGCTGACGGTAACGGAATTGATTTCTCTGCTACTGGTACTGGATCGGGAACTCCATCTTCAGAGCTTCTTGCTGATTATGAAGAGGGCACGTTCACTCCGACTATAGTTCAAAGCGAAGGTGATCACGCAGGTTATACGACTCAAAGGGGAACTTACACCAAGATCGGCAGGTTGGTTAATGTTGGTATATTTTTAGACAATGGCACTGGATCAGTTACGGCAGGGGCTATTCTTCATATAGGAGGGTTACCATTCACTTCGGCCGCTACGTACAATCATGCAGCGACCGTAGGTTGGGGGGATAGCCTGGCTATTACTGCCTCTGAAAGTGTGACAGGGTTTGTTTTAGCCAGTAACACCACCATCAGGTTAATGGTGTGGAATTCAGCCCTGGGAACGGGGATAATGACGTACGGAGAATTGTCGAGCAGGGGACTTCTTAATGTTTCAGCCACTTATTTTGTTTAGGAGAATAGGAGAAATTGAATGGCACTTACAAAAACCGTGGTTGAGGACTCAGTAGAGGCTATAGAAATCGGTGATGTTCAGGTTCGTACAAAAACCGCAGTGCTTGAAGATGGCGTGGAGATTTCCAGGTCGTATCACCGAAAGGTAATATCTCCTGGTACTCTGAACGAGGCTACAGACGCACTGATAGACACTGATATAAGTAGTGAATCGGCACTTGTTCAGGCGGTTTGTAATGCAGCTTGGACTGATGCGGTCAGGGCCAGCTATCTGGAACTACTGAGGTCTCAAGCGTAACGATGGATACAACAGCGGGAGGAGTTGCAGGAGGGGATGCTGATTAATGGAGCCTCACCGCTACGAGCAGGTACGTGAGATACTGGGGCTCCGGGTCCTGCCTGAGTTAAGGGCGCTCCGCCGCCGGTTGGCGGGTCTGCGCTGGCTGGCACTGGTTACGTTGCTGGTGGCACTCGCTGCGTTGACGGGTGTGGGTGCCCTGGTCTGTGAGGAGTTCCGATGTTGGGATTGATGAGGATGCTGCCAATCCGATTGGTATGGACATGGCCCCTTAGTGGCGTCCAGAAGGCCCATAGAGGCGTTTTATGGCTCGCTCTGGTAGTCTGGCATTGGTTGTGCGCCCAGGGCCGCTCTCTGAGAGCCTCGCCGCGCCAGTTCTACTTAGGTATAGGTCGTTGCCGGGATGCGCTGGTGGCGAGGGTGGAGTACGTCCATAGCGAGTCAGCCAAATGGCGGGCGCTGTGGACGGCGGTTAAAGCTCCGTACTCGTTTCTGCGAATGATGGGCCTGTCACCACAAATGGCTATCGGGTTACTGGCTGTCGGCGGTACGGCAGGTGGTGGAGTTGTGGTGTCCGAAACGGTCTTTTCGGACAGGTCGTTTAGAAATGGAGATGCCGGTGTATATGCAGCACCTGTAGATAGGCCGTCTGCTGCTCTAGAGGAGATGCTGGCTTTTAGAAAGAATAATAAAAACGATAACACGTTAAGAATCGTACTGGGCGTTATACCTGTTAGAGAGATAAAAATCGAGAACGTATCAGTGGGAACTGTATATACGGGAGGGGCAATCCCATCGTCTGCCCATACGTCTGCCAACGGGACTGCTGCTACCGCCACGGCGGTGCTGATTGGAGGGACTGTGGTGAGTGGTGGCACCAGTACGTTCTTAGAGGTTGGGGAAATGATCCTGGAGAAATCTAGGTGTTCGTATCTGTATTTTGATAACACCACGGCCCACACGATAAACGTCATCGGCAATGCCAGTGATGGTCAAAGTATAAATCAAACTCCCGGCACCTCCCGGATGAGGGCAATTGGTGGTGGTCATCATCAGGCAGACGCAATGGTCACTTCGGGTGGCTCATATGACCGCATACATATAGATGCTCCGACTACTGCGGTTAACGGGAAAATTGGTAAGCTTACACTATCGAATTTGTACACCGAAGGCGGGGCGTGTGTGTTTGACCGGATGAAAATCGGGACACTGACCATTGAGTTAAATGAGATAGGAATTGCTGATGGATTCTCAACTAAGGAATTTAAAATCCACGAGAGTGTAACAGCAGCCAACTGGAATGTGTCTGATAATGTGGAAGTATCGATCGGTGTGCCGTCTGAAACGCTGACTAATGATTAGGCCGGTGAGTGTGAAATAATGAAGAAGCCTAGCGTAGAGGATATGGTGCGGCAACTACTCACCAACGACATCCCGCACATCCAGGCTCGGTTGACGGGGCTGGAGGCTCAGGGACGCATCACAATTGCGCTGGTCGTCGGCCTAATCCTGGCCGTGGTGGCGGGAGCGGTTAGCGTGCTGATCGGGAGGTGACTATGAGCTGGGGGAAAATAAGGCCACAGATTCTCGTTTCCATCATATGCGGAACCGCATTTTCTTCTTTCGCGCTCTATATCGGGATGCGGATGGACGCCGTAGAGATTGTGACTGCAATTGTCGGCGGGCTATTTGGGTTCCTGGGTGGTGTTTCGCTCAAGGTGCTAGAGAATGAGTAGTGAAGGAGACGCCAACGGCCTTCGGGCAACTATAGCCCAGTCCGAAAGCGCGATTAGGGGGACGATGTGTTTGGCTTACTAGCGCGGATGTTTACTCGGCCTCGGTATTCCGAGGTGTGGTGTGTAGGTTGTAGGTCACGCCAACGGATAAGGGAAATAGGCGTCGTATCGCACCTCAATAAGAATATGAGGGTTCATCGGCTCGTCGGTGAGTGTACGGTTTGCAACGGCAAGACTTCCACGTTTGTAGGGGCTACCGCCTGACCTGCCGCCTCAGTGAGGACACAGCATGACGCTGCCAAATCTATGTACACTGTCGGACAAACAACTGGCTACCCTGCGTAGCCGAATCGCCACACCGGTTAAATTATCGGATGAACGCCTAGGCGCTCTCGCACAGATCATACAGGAGTACAAGCGCAGGGGATACACGGCCACAGAGTTTGCTTACCTCCCGACAAAAAAGTCAGGGCCGGAGCTTGCAAGCTCCGGCCCTGACTACGGAATAAGCGCACCCGCTGGAACATCACTGGCAAAGTTCACGGGATTACAGGGGGATGGAGAGAGCCAGTCAACCTAGCGGTCAACTGTGTAGCAGGCCATGACGGTACCTGTGCCAGTTCTGCCCCCTCACGCCTATCCCAGAATAGTATATCACCAAACTCACACTTGTTCCTAAAGGCATACCCGCTCGATTGTACCTTTACCTGACTCCCGCCGGTCACAGGGGTTCGCTTTCACCCTCACATTAGTATTCACAAAAACATCCAAATGAGTCTCCAGGGAACATCTCGATCTGGTCAGTATCCTCCCGCGCCTCCAATGTCTCCAGCGTCAATGCGGTCGCCGTCCCGCCCTGACGGTCTTTGAGGATTGACCGATTGGCTCTCGGCCCACCCTCCGCTCGTTGTGCTTGCTCCCAGCCAGAGACCGCGTTAAACCTCTCTGGCATCGTCCTCTTGAGCCTCAACCATTCCCGAATGCCCTGTCGCACACACCGTCCGCCACAGTTGTTATGGGGAAAGCCTAGCTCGTAGAGGCGAGGTGCCTTGATCCCCCAGTCTTGTATAGTCTTGGTGTAGCTCAGATAGGGTATTGGCTTCCACAACAGCGGGAAGTCTACCGTTACGCCCTCGACGCTCTCATAGATTTCTTTCGGCTTGCCCATCCGATGCTCCTCGTCCCACGACATGCCCAAATGTACCGTCAAGGGCGTAGGCTGGCTCTTGATGTAGCGCAGGAAAGGCTTTTGTTTAAGCTCGTGACTGCACGGTGCAGCGAGCGAATTCGGAATTAGCTTCTTATCCTCGGCCACCCGTAACGGTGTCCTGCCGTCAGCGAACCGTTCGATGGTCATGCCCCACCTAGCTTCTAGGTCTAGAAGGAATCGGTAAAGGTCTTCGTCTTCCCACAAAGTGTCTGCAAACCACAGAGTCACAGAGTTCTCCCCATAACGATTGATGACTCTGTCGGCAGCTACAGCCGATGCAGTTCCGCCTGATATGGATACAATATGTTTCACTTCGATTGTAACTTTACCTGACTCCCGCCGGTCACAGGGGTGACAGGGTGACAAGCTCTCCTGTTCTGCGTCATTTTCCTAGCCCTCTGGCTGACTCTCAGACGGGGATTTCTCCCAGAGGTATACCGTAACGCCCTCCTCGCCTTTTGCGACCCTCTCTAGTGTGGCCCCGTCGTGCTGGAGGATATCTCCGGTATCGTCTTGGATGAGTCCTGAGTCCACGAGTCCGTCCAGCCAGCTTTTCATCCCTATCGACAGGTTGTCGAGGTCTACTGATCGCCAGTGCCGAAACTCAAACCGGACGCAGGCCCGCCGGAACGGTTCATGACCGGCCTCTAGGGCGTGGGCATAGCCTGACTCTCTCAGTCGCTTGGCAACCCGGTGCCTCTTTGCCCAGTGAGCGCGAGAGTTCCCGCGCACCTCTGCTGGCGGGAGCCAGGGGAGGTCAAAGCGGAGCATGGTTACTTGCACGCAATTCCGATCCTATCGTCTTGAAATTTTGATTTGATTCCTTGATGTGCTTGAGCACGATTCACACATCACAGGCTGCTCATTCACACAGTTACCAATCGGGCACCCCCTCCACTCGGGGTAGAGGAGATACATCTCTTCTTCGAGATCCCGCCACGCATGTAGGTTGCGGTCAAATGCGGTGTTCAACGCAGGCGTGGTGTCATCAGGCATCCTGCCCCACGCCTCCAGTAGCCAGTCCATGCCACGCCTGAGACGGTCAGTGTAATGTTCAGAGCCCTTCGGCGGAGTACTCAGTGCCTCACTGTTGGTGATAATGGCTCCGGTCTTCTTCGCAGCGTGAATAAGCCGAAGAGCACCTGCCGACAGCGACACCCCATCCTCATAGAACAGGTGCCGCAACTCGTCATCCGAGTATGGCACGAAGGCAGCCGGTATCGTGGCGGGGTCAACGTCGTCGCGGTGGAAAGCCACGAGGTCTCTCAGCACCTCACACCACAACAGGACGTATCCTTTCTCCTCGACCCTCCGCACCAGTTCCGTCATCTCATCCTCACGCTGGTCTGGGTGTGGGAAGACAGGTTTGTATCGACGCTGAATGAGGTGGATGATTGCGTCCCGATGATCCTTGATCTCATCGATTATAGCGGGCTGGTTGGTAGGCCCGGTCACCGCCAGCTTACCATTAGCTATGCCGACGCTGAAGCCCGCGTTAGTGGCTCTACGCAGTATCTCTATAGCTCCCATGTTCCCTCCTCTGAGATGGGCCCGTCTTTTGCTGGCAGTTTTATCTCTGTGTCATCGACCACCAGTTTCCCTGCCGCCTTGTGTCTCGACAGCGCGACGTTTATAGCTGGCCTGAGCTTATCCACGGTCACTGACTTGTATGCCGCCACTCGCTCTAGCAGAACGTCCTTGTCCACTGGCCCCTCCCGCCGCACTACCTGGTAGACCAGATCAGCGACACTTAGGTCTCCAGCACTGTCCGTCTCAAAAACGTCCCGGCGTGCAAATGTCACGCCCGCCTCGGCATCGAACGAGATATGCCAGCCCATAGGCAACTGGAGTGGCACGTTGTTTGCTTTGCGGTGGAACATGGCGAGGTCTATCCCGCCAGCCGGGTTGCGTGTACCCTTGGCCTCCCATGTCATACGGCTGGAGTTATTGGCATAGACAGACCCGAAGGACTGCCCGGCCTTGTTCGTATGGCTGATGACGAGGGCAGTGAGTCCAATATGACGGATTGCTTGAAAAAAGCCGAGTGTGCTTTCGGCCTCCTCCAGTGTGCCGCCCGTGGCTAGGCCGAGGGAGTCGCAGACCAGCACGTTGATCTGGCGAGAGCTACAGATATCTATGATCCTGTCCACCTCTGACAGTAGCGGCTGTGAGCAGCGGCGGTAGACTATACCAGAGGACGTGCTGAGTCCTAATCCACGATGGATACTGCGTGCCCGCTTGGCTATCTCCTCGGCGTCAGTTTCCCAGTCCAAGTATAGGACTTTCCCAGGCTCCACGGGGAGGCGTAGGTCTGTGCTGAGGAAGCCCTGATCAATCAAAACACTGAGGAACGTCGCGAACATACTCTTACCCGAGCCTCCATCGCCGTAGACGAGAGAAGGGAAACCCTCTGGCAGCACGTTTTCCACCCGCCATGTTAGGGTATCGTCCTCGGGGACAACTCCCAGCACTATCTCAGAGGCACCCTGCCTATGGGCATCTACCACCAGCGCGGATAACTCCTCGACTGTCACCTCCCAGTCGATCCCCCAGTCCTCGTCTGGCCTCCTGCGCTTTAGTTTACGGATCAGACTGTCCTTGCCAGACTCCGACGTTAGGACGGGAGAGGAGCGGGTGAGGGGCTGGGAGTTGAGCAGGATAGCGACCTCGCATTTGAGTCGCTCGGGGTTCTCACGGATGCGGCTGACGTAGGCCTCCACGCCGTTGCCCCATTTAACTAGATACCCGCTGCCCCTGGGGGTGATTACAGGTTCCATTTCACCTTGACCTCTTGCCGCTGGCGCGGTATAGCAGGAGGCCGCCTATACTGTTCGGTGGGGCGCTCCTCGGTCTCGGTGTACACCACGACCTCACGGTCTGCGATGCGCTCTAGTGCCCGCACCCGCCTGTCCTCCCTAGCCTGCGCGTACTGGTAGGCGCACCATAGGGGTGAGACCCGGTAGTCATGGTCATCGCAGCCAATTGCGGTACAACTCATTATATCCTCCGAGCTGTAGAGACGATATATGTGGTTTCGATGGGATCATCCATGACCTCATACAGGTTAAGCACGCCCCGCCATACGTCACTCCATGCACTCTTGTCGATATCAGCGACCTCGACACGCCCTGTGAAGACGCCCTCGACTTTTTGGAACAGCACGATAGTGCCCTCTATGTTTCCCTGGTAGCCCATAGAGTGGAGGCCAGCTATATACATCGACAACTGCATACACGCCTCTGGATAGACTCGGCTGCCGGACTTGAAATCCACCAGTGTCAGGGCGTCACTATGCTCCTCGAATATCGCATCTATCGTACCTGCGTATCCCATCTCCATATTGTATACTGCGACCTCAGACTCGACGTGCCGTAGCCCTGGATACGACGCACGCCAAAGGCCAAAGGCCGCGACGGCTGGCTCTAACTCATCTGGCACCTTGACATCCTCGTCGCCACTGAGCAGTCGCTCTATGATGGCGTGTAGGGCAGTTCCCATAGCAGCAGCCTGTTGGGCTTTCCTGTTTGGCTCGAAGCCCTTTCTGATCATGCCCTCACGCCAGCGCTCCAGCCCCGGCTTACGAACAGTCTCGCTAATGATAGTGGTCACGCTAGGGAGGCGTGCAATCCTCTTAGCACTATGTACACAGTCGGCGTGGGCGGGACTGAAACCGCAGTTAAGGTCTTTGACCTCGTAGTGGCGCAGGCCACCACGCGGGCCGGTGACCCGCGTGATCTCCCCTGCGCCTAGCCCTAACGCGGTGGGTATGGTCTCTCGGTTTTCTACTTTACCCATCATATGACCACCTCGGTGAAGCTGTCCTCGGGCTCGGGCGGGTCAGGCTCGAGGCCCATAAGGATGCCCTCGTACTCCGCGACCAACTGGCGCAGGGTATCTGTTGTGTTAGCCTCCGGGTTGGCTATCATCACCACCACCGCGGCTTTAAATGCGACGGCCAACAGGATGCATGAGCCACACCGAGCCCCGGCCACAGCGATCCCGTGCTGGCAGGTTTCGGCACTGGTGCCACTAGCTGCCTGGGATGCTGCCTGGGGCGGGGCCTGACTGGCCTCCGCGGAGCGTATTGTCCGAGAGATGTTGCCTCCACTGAGCGTTTGCTCCTCGTAGTTGATCGTCCAGACCGCGCCTGGGCGCTCCAGCATGACCGAGTAGATGTTCGGCCACGCTGTTAGCCACATCGTCACACCGCTCTGGGAGGCCACGCGCAGCCGCATATACTCCTTGCCGTTACGAGTCGTTTTCGACTCCTGCTCCTGTACCACTCCTGTGATCTGCTGTAGTTGTCTCTGTGTCACTTGTCTCCTCCTATCATTTGTGACCAAGTCCCGTTCTCCCGTCGCCGCCTCGCGTAGAATTTCCCAGAACATACGTTTCCGCAGAAATCGAGGCTGTATTTTTTTTTCTTCCTGGTGTTAGACCGCCGGGACGTGGCGGCGCGGCCAGTGGCGACACGCCACTCCCCACACTCCCCGCACCGGTACTCGTACCCGTGAGCCAGTGTATTACACATTCTGCACCAGCCACTATGGTTGCTGGCAAATCGGAGGCGAGTACCGCACCCGCCACTACATAGTCGTGAGGACTCTGTCCACTGACGCGATTTGGGGAGGCCGTGGGCCTGGACTATCTGATGGGCGCGCTGTCTACTGATCCCTGCGTACTCACCCAGTTGGCGGTAGGTTAGAGTGGGATCGAGGTCTAGGAGACGGCGCACAATGTTAACCGCGCTCATATAGGCGTCCTCCATACTGAGTTATAAACATACTACACTGCTACCGTATAGTTGTCTAGGTTCTGGCTACCACACTTATGGCTGTTGTCTACTCCGGCATGGGCAGTTGCATCGTCGCACAAACACATTCTCCATGTCCGTTGCCCACATCGCCTTGCACCCATGCAGATCCACCGGGCGATTTCTCGCGTCCCAACATGTAGCGCAAATCCGCAACTCCGAAAACCTATCCCTATCTCCTGTCCAACTCTCTTTACTCACAGGCACTTTCCCCCTTCACGGCCTTGACGTGTTCGCACTCCGGGCGGGTCACCCCGGTTGCCGCACCGCACCGCCCACAGACCCAACCGTACCGGTAGCGGTGGACGACCACCGAGATGCTCGACTCGGTCTGGCCGACCGGTATCGGCTCGGTCTCGTCCCGTACCAAATATGTCCCCTGGACAGGGCATTTAACGATGGTCATCTGTCACCTCTCCTTGTGCGATAGTACCGCTCTCGTGTTAGGGAGCCATAAGCCCCCAACTACCTTTTGGAATCGCAACATCACCCGACCGCGCCTGTTAGTGAATCGCGTGGACTCACGGGACTTCCATTGCGGGGGCTTTGCGCCCTCCCTGTCGGTCAAGTCAAATCCCAAGGCGCTCCAGAAATCCACCGCGTCTAGGTCGGACGCACAGCGGAGCGAAATCAACCAATCGGTATCTTTTTGTGCGGCCTTGACTAAGAGAGCCGCCCGCGCCATCCGGCGAGCATCCTCTTGGATTGCCACCTGGTGAACTCGTGCCACCCCCTTGTTATGAGTGGCATACAGAAACCCAACTAAGTCCCCGCCCTCTTCTGCAACAATTACCTTCCCCCCATCCTCGATCTCACGCTCGTACGCGCTGAGCGGCAGGAAACTCAAGGACTCAGATTCCTTGCGGCGAAGGCCATCAATATATGGCACGTCCCCCATGGTTGCCTGTCTAATTACAGTCAAACTCTCCTCTCCTCGTGCGATAGTACCGCTCGTAATCGTGAGCGGCCCGTAGGAGGCAGGAGTTCTAACTCCTGCCCCGTGGCGGGCCGGGTAACGGCGTGGGGCCGTTACCGTGTGGCTATGCGGCTGGCGTGGGCGCTGTGGGTTAACTGCTGAGAAGGCGGCGCAGCTCGCGGGCCTTAGCCAGTACAGCGGCGGCGTCCGCTACCTGTTGCGCCGTTGGCACGTTCTCGCCGGTGTGATCGACGTTGTCGAAATCCCGTGTGGCGTTGGTTAACGCCACGATGACGTCGAATAGGATTTTAGGGTCGCCGGTTGGGTTGTCCATAGTTAACTCTCCTTCTCCTTCTCTTGTTAGCCTCTCAGCCGTCTCGATGTGAGGAGAATACAGTACTCCCAGGCTGTTGTCAAGGGGATATGCCGCCGGATTTACTGCGCGCCGGATTCACTGC
>Ga0080013_1001230_pt1 | contig 34655 bp, 47 predicted proteins | sample ETNvirenome_6_85_FD_69236 | JGI IMG/M metagenome (GOLD analysis project Ga0080013, IMG submission 69236) | Marine viral communities from the Pacific Ocean - ETNP_6_85 (SPADES assembly) (version 2) | ecosystem: Environmental > Aquatic > Marine > Oceanic | place: Pacific Ocean | collected 2013-06-19
CAGAGGGCAGGAAGGAGAATCGTTAGACCGGATAATAGATGAACGAGGTTTAACTGTACAACCTATTCCGCCCGGTATTCTACCTCATTGGATTGAGCCTAAAGATGTACAGGACCCTGGAACAAAGAAACGATTAGTAGATATCTATGACGACCTATAAAAAGTTAGTTATATCCCCTCATATAGATGATGAGGTACTTGGATGCGGAGGTATACTTGATGAGACCACATTTGTATTAGAGTGCGGTGTGGACCAGTATCATGTCGTGTCTAGAAAGGAGCGCATAAAAGAGTTAAAGAAAGCCCAAGCTCTTCTAGGGTTTGAATTTAAAATACTAACTAACCTAGTAAATAATTACGAAGTCCCGGTGCTGATAGACCAGTTGTCTGATGTAATAAATCACGTTAAACCGGAGAAGGTCTTCTTACCTTACCCCTCCTACAACCAGGACCATCAAGCTGTATACAAAGCGTCTTTAATAGCTTTAAGACCGCATGACGTAAACTTTTTTGTGAAGAAAGTTCTTGTGTATGAACAGCCCCACGTGTTTTTATGGGATTATTCCTACGACAAGGACGCTTCTTTTAAACCCAATTACTTCGTCCCTATAGACATTGACCAAAAGCTAGATGCCTATTCCTGTATTAAGTCTCAGATAAGGACTTTTCGTGCCCCTGAACTTGTTAAAGAACTGGCGTCTATGAGAGGAAGGCAGGCTCAATGCGGACACGCCGAAGCGTTCGAAACTTTGAGGTGGGTAGAATGAAAATATTATTTTGTGGGTATAGGCAATGGGCTTTGAATGTGTGTAGTGAACTTAGTAGGAAGTTCGACGTAACATTAGCTAAAACTTCTGCAGCTTCTGATAACCACATGAGCACAGGTGAATACGACCTTGTTTTGTTTGTCGGCTGGAGCTGGATTATACCTGATAAGTATATTAGAAAGTATAAGTGTTTATGTGTTCACCCTTCCCCTCTGCCGAAGTACAGAGGAGGATGCCCGTTACAACACCAGATAATAGACGGAGTAGAGAAGAGTGCTATAAGTATTTTTATTATGGATAATAAGTTGGACCACGGACCCATACTGTCTCAAACAAGCTTAGATTTGACAGGAGAGTTGGGAGATGTTATGTCTCGGCTAGCCCACCGTACCGAGTGGGAGCTGGGCAAAATTATAGAACGCTTAGAGAAGGAGCCAGATTGGACGGGGGTAGAACAAGCCCACTCTAAAGCAACAATATACAAACGAAGAACTCCCTCCGATAGTGAGATAAAAGTAGAAGATTTTAATCAATTTACGGCAAAACAACTGTATAATAAGATTAGGGCACTCCAAGACCCCTATCCAAATGCTTATATTACGTGTAAAGACGGAACAAAATTATACTTAACCCAAGCCAAACATGAACAAAAATAACGTCGAAGTCGTCTCCCTAATTTATAAATCTATTGAGTACCTGCATTTTATCGCGGACCAGTTAAAGAGCGATTTATGTAAAGTTGATGGGTGGGATGTAGGAGTTCGTATCGTTGCTAATGACGCTACGAAAGAAGTTCTAGAGGAGCTCCCGAAATTGGGAATACCTTACACAGTTTTCAATAACCCTGACCCTGACGAATTCTATTTAAACAGAGTATACGGGGCGTACAACTTCTGCGTCACGTCCAGCGAATACGACAACGTCGTGCTGGTTAATTCTGATGACAGGTTTTCAGAGGGGTGGCTAGAGAATCTTATTAAGCACCATGACGGTGTAAACATTCCTTGCAGCAGACTTATAGAGAGCGGAAAAATGGCTAGCGGTAAGCATGGCGTTAACCTAGGAGACAATCACTTTGGTCGCAGACCTTTGGAGTTTGATGTTGGGGGTTGGGATAAGTGGGCGGAAGAGCATAAGGAGGATAGAACTGAGCCTCACGGGCTATACATGCCCTGCCTGTTGAATAAAAAACAATTTACAGATGCAGGTCTATACCCTAGAGGAAATATATTTCACGAGGGAGATGGTCTAGTGTGCGGATATCCCAACGATAGACCAGTGTTCATGGCAGGAGACGATTTCTTTTTCCATGAGATTTTAGAGGCTAAGCACGGAATGAAACACATTACAGCGTTTGATTCCTTGGTGTACCATATTATAGAAGGAGAAAAAGATGAATAAAAAGATGAATAAAACAATAGATGGCATTTTTGATAAGGATTATTTAATATCCAAAGGTGTCGATGAGAGTCTGGCAGCTATTCTTTTAAGCCATAGAGACTGGCTTAAATTTATTAGTGATAATAGAGAGGAGCTAGGCGAGAGCATGCTTAATGTAGGTTTATCTGATGACAGCAGTTCTCATAGTTGGGTAAGCTTCTTTTTAAATGTGTTAAACTTTAAAAATATAACGATTTTGGAATTTCATAAACCTAATTATGATTCAATCGTAGAGAAGTTTAAAGATAATGAAAATGTAAAGGTAATTCTGGGGGATGTGAGACAAGCCTCAGATTTAGTAAAAGAAACTTCTGATTTCTGTTTTTGGTGGCACGGTCCTGAGCATATTCCCGAAGAGGACTTACCGAAAGCTCTGGGGGAGCTAAAGAGCCTGTGCAATAAAGCCATCCTTTGGGCTTGCCCGTGGGGTTCTTATTATGCCAATGGTCCTGGTAACTATTTAGGGGACGGTCATCATTTCTATCCTGAAAATGAACATTTTACTAGCTTAGGAATGCAAGTTTTTAACACGGGAGGAGAAAAAAACACAGGAGGCGCAAACATATCCGCATACCTTTTTAAAGGGGCTCAGCAATGGTAAAAAAGAAAGTAATGTTATATTGTCAAGTTGGCAGCTCTTTGGACATGGCTAAATTTTCCATAAAAAGCGCTGTGGAGAACGCGGGATTGTTGCCCGGAGTAGAGTTTGGTATCGTCTTCTTATGTTGGAAAACTTCCGACGAGGTTTACGAGTGGCTTAAGGAGAACAACTATACCTACGTAGACATGGAATACGACGAAGGTAAAGGGTTTCTGTGGAATTTGTATAAGGGCTGGAACTTAGGGTACACCGAAGGCTTCAAAGAAGCTGACTACGTATGCCCCATAGCGACCGACCATGCGTTCTACAAGGACTGGCTGCAGAATCTGTATAAGAATGCGGCTCCCAATAGGATTGTTAACTGTAAGCTAATAGAACCGGGAACACTCCCAACACTGCACACCGCCAGAAACCTCGGGCTAACCATTGAAGGAGAGTTTGATTATAAGGGCTTCGAAGAGTTCGCTGGCGGCATATATGAATCCGGCAAAGATACTCTTATCATGGGAGAAGAGGCTTACCCACACAGGTTAGACGCTATGCCTTTTATGGTGTCCAGAGACGTATGGGAAAGATTTGGTCCCATGGCTCAGGAACTTATCACGGACCAGAGGGATTGGGCTGGCGGTCACGTCACCGGAGATACGGATTTCTTCAACAGGTGTAAAGCTGGCGGCGTAGAGGTAACTAAAGCTTTGGATGCCATAAGCTATCACTGCGGTGGGGTGGAAACCAAGCGCAATGAACAGAAAGGGGTATACACATGAAAATAGGTATAATGGGCGTAGGCGCTGTAGGCAGTGCTGTTAAATATGGGTTTGAAAAGCTGGGACATGATGTTTTCGGTTATGACACAGCAGATTTTGAGACCGAGTTTCGTGACGTACTACACACGGATATTTGTTATATTTGTGTGCCTACCCCAAAAAATGAGGATGGCTCCTGCAACGTAAGCATTGTGGACAAATGCGTAAGAGACCTTATCGCAGCCGACTACACCGGTATTATAGCAATTAAATCTACGGTTTCTCCAGGAACCACGCAAAGGCTGATTGATTCGTTTGGAGATAGGATATGTTTTGTGCCAGAGTTTCTTCGTGAGAGATGCGCCATCACGGATTTTATGGAATCGCATGATGTGTGTATTATAGGCACGGAGGATAAGGAGGTGTTTAAGGCTATTAGAAAGTCTCATGGTCGTTACCCTAATAAGGTTGTACAGGTGTCCCCAACGGAAGCTGAGATGTGCAAGTATTTTAATAATGTATACAACGCTACATTGATAACATTTGCTAACAGCATGTTTGAAGTGTGTGAGGTTCTAGGTGCTAATTATACTGCAGTTAAAGAGGCGATGACTAAACGTACACATATTTTTGATAGGTACTTAGATTGTAACGACAAGACACGAGGGTTTGGTGGAGTGTGTTTGCCTAAAGACACTGCCGCGTTGGATAGTTTGTGCAAAGACCTTTCTATCGATGTAGAGTTATTCAAGTGTTTACTAACTGAAAACAGTAAGTATGAAACCACAGTTTTTGAAGGCATGAGAAAATGAAAACAGTATTAGTAACAGGAAGCCAAGGGTTCATCGGGTCGTACGTGTGTACGGAGCTGTTAAACAAAGGGTATAAAGTAATAGGGGTGGACAACTACTCAAAGTACGGAGAGGTACAAAGAGCCCACGACACTCATGAACATTTTCGCCTTATTGAGTGCGATGTACGATGTCTTAGCAATCATCTCGACAAACTTTCTGACGTGGAATACATTATAGCAGGTGCAGCTATGATTGGAGGTATTAGTTATTTCCATAAATATGCTTATGATTTGTTAGCGACCAACGAAAGGATTCTCGCCGAGACCTTTGACGTTGCCATCAACTTGCGCCTTCACGGGAAGCTAAGCAAAGTAGTAGTTCTGTCCAGTAGCATGGTATTCGAGAACACAGACGTTTACCCTACCCCAGAAAGCGAGGTAGAGGTAAGCCCACCGCCCCTAAGTACTTACGGGTTCCAGAAGCTGGCTTCGGAGTTCTTTGCAAAAGGAGCATGGGAACAGTACGGTATCCCTTACACTATCATTAGACCATTTAACTGTGTAGGTATTGGTGAGGAGGAGTCGTTACAGGATGAGGAGTATTACGTAGGCAACCACAAACTACTGATGAGCCACGTATTACCTGACCTAATCCATAAAGCACTTACTTTAGGTCCTAATGAAAAGCTGCCTATTTTGGGAGACGGTTCACAAGTAAGATGTTATACCAATGGGAAAGATATTGCCCGAGGTATCGTTATAGCTATGGAAAGCGAAAAAGCTCTTAACGAAGACTTTAATATTTCTACTCCCACACCCACGACGGTTAAAGAGTTGGCGCAGGAGATTTGGAGCCAACTGTACCCAGTAGGACCCCAATTAGATTTTGAGTACCAAGAGCCGTTTATGTATGATGTACAGAAACGAATACCTGACGTTAGGAAAGCAGAAGAGCTTCTAGGGTTCAAAACCGAAATCAGTTTATCTGAAAGTGTCGGAGAAGTAATAGAATGGATGAAACAAAAATTAGTAAAGTAATAAACAGTATTATAACAGATACGATTCACGATTTCCCTTCAGGGGCTTATGAGTTGGAGCAGGTCCCCTGCCCCTTTGAGACCTTGTTAAGTTTTGGGGAGTTAGTAGACCGCCTGTCAATAGTAAATTTTAAACTGTACAACTTGAAAGATAAGGTTATGGAAAGCGAAGACCCTGAGTTTAAGGCTTGGGCTTCTGAACATGACGTAATTCTGGTCGAGGAAAGAGCTAGATTAAAAAAGTGCATAGATTTAAAACTTTTATCTATTATAAAGGGAGCCAACTCAGGCTCGGACACGTTTAACCCCGAAGTAAAGAGGTACGGAAAATGAAAGTATTAGTAGTAGGTGGTGCAGGGTACATCGGAGGATGTACCGTAGACACGTTAATTGGCGGCTCTGGTCATGAGGTTACTGTATATGATAATCTCATGTATGAAAATATGTATTTAAAGCCGGTTAAATTCATCGCAGGGGATATTAGAGACCCTGAGCTTTATACTGATATCTTACCGAACTACGATGCCGTGGTCTGGTTGGCGGCTATAGTAGGGGACGGTGCTTGTACCGTTGACCCCGCTCTAACCACCGAGGTTAACTACACTTGCGTGAAGCGCTTGGTTGATAGTTATAAAGGACGAATCGTCTTCACTTCTACGTGTTCTGTTTACGGTAAGAATGACGCAATCATTGACGAAGAAGCAGAACCAAACCCCCTTTCCCTGTATGCTAAAACTAAATTGCAGGCTGAGCAGTACCTCGTGGAAAACCATAAAGACTATCTTATTTTTAGATTAGGGACTTTGTTCGGGCTTAGCGACCAGTACTCTAGACTTCGTTTGGATTTGGTCGTTAATATCTTAACGAAGAAGGCTACTAGCGGGGAGGACCTAACTGTCTTTGGTGGAGAGCAATGGAGACCGTTACTGCACGTTAAAGATGTAGCGAGTGCCGTTGCGTATGGCTTAGATAATAGTATTGTAGGTTTATATAACCTTAGCTATGATAACTTTACTATCAGTGAGTTAGCCCGCACAATTCAAGGGCAGATTCCAGGCGTTAATATCGTGGAAACTGATTTGGCATTTGAGGATATGAGAAATTACAAGGTTAAAACGGACTTGTTCGCAGCGACGGGATGGACCCCAATGTGGACATTGGCTGACGGCATTAGTGAGCTACACACAGTAATGAAAGAAGGTAGAATCACGAACGCGAATAATCCGGTTTATAATAACCACGCATACATGAAATCAAGAGCAGTAGCAGAGGGGTGGGTATCATGAGACCGTGGACAATAGATGGTGGAGTTGCCGTCGATGACAGGGGTTCTGTACGGTTTGTTAACGATTTTACCTTTTCAAATATTAGTAGGTTCTACCAAGTAGAAAACCATAAACGCGGTACTGTTAGAGCATGGCACGGACACAAAACAGAAGCAAAATATGTGTATGTAGTGAAAGGCTCAGCTAAAATAGCAACAGTATCAATGCGCGAAGATGACCCTACTCCTAAAGTATGTGTTATGAGCGACAAAAATCCCCAAGTACTTTACGTTCCGGAGATGCATTACAACGGGTTTCAAACTTTGGAAGAAGATACGATTGTTATGTTCTTTTCTACAAAGCCGTTAGAAGATAGTTTAAAGGACGACTTCAGAGAAGATTGGAACAAGTGGAATGTCTGGGAGGATGACTACAGGTAATGGCAGTAGAGACTCGGGTACGAAGCCTTCTCAAGACCGTAGTGTGGAGAGTAGTTGCAACGGCTAATAGTTACCTGGTTTTAGTCTCTGATTTCTGCCAAACAAATATAGAGAGCGCTGTTCTAATGAACATTACAGGGTTCTTTATTTTTTACGCGCATGAGCGTGTATGGGCACACATAAAATAAATAAAATGGCAAAAGTATTAGTATTAGGTTCAACGGGGATGTTAGGTTCTCAAGTAATGAAAACTCTCAAAGAGAAAGGTCATACTGTTAAAGGGACAATTCGTCCCTATAGCTCTCAGCAGCCACTGGCGACAGCTATTAAATCCCAACACTCAGACCGGACAGAAGGGTTGGTAACCTTCGACGCTTACCATGACCGTGAGATGGCTCTTATCCCTATGTTGGATTGGGCTGATTATGTCATTAACTGTATCGGAATAATTAAGCCCTTTATGAACAAATACATGGCAGCGAGTATTAAAGTTAACTCTATCTTTCCAAGGATGATGGCTCAGATGATAGAAAAGTTTGACGGTAAGACTAAGTTCATTCATATCACGACGGACTGCGTTTACTCAGGGCAACAGCCTACGGCTTCGGTGGAAAGCACCCCACACGACGCTCTGGACGAGTACGGAAAGAGCAAGTCTCTAGGTGAGCCGGTTGATACGTGCATGGTTCTTCGAACCAGTATTATAGGTGAGGAAATGGATAAACACGCTAGTCTAATTTCATGGGTTAAATCCCAAAAAGGGGAAGAGATTGATGGGTACAGCCACCACTTATGGAACGGTGTAACCACGGCTCAATACGCTGACGTAATACATCAGATTATGGAAAAAGAGTTGTTTGAAATTGGTTTGTTTCACGTACATTCTAATACAGTAAACAAGTTTCAACTAATGAACATGTTGAATGAGCGATTTGATTTAAGTCTCAAGATTAATGAGGTGGAAGGGTTCCCTGTAGTGAACAGGGCTCTGGCTACAGAAAAAGGTCTTATGGATAAATTAGAAATTCTACCATTGTCTGAACAGATTAAAGCTATATAAAGTATGAAACGATTTACCAAATTCCGTCACTTTATGCCTGGTAGCCCTATGTGGAGAGAGGAGCAAGCGCGCATACTCGCCGAAGAAGAAGCAGCTAAAGCTAAGTCTAAAAAGAAAAAGACTACCAAGAAAAACCCCAAGAAATAGTTCAGGTTAAAGCGAAGTTTTTTTTAGTTTAGGTCAGAGGTACCACCTAGATATAAATAGGAAAACATCATGCCTCAACAACTCAATCCAACACCAACTAACACTTCCATAGCTGTCTCTGGCGGCGGTGGAAATACTACAACTTCCGGCACAATACCACGCGGGGGTTGGACAGGCGCCTCGGGCACTTTTTCAGGTCCTCATTTTATTGAGGAGCAGTCGATGCATATAGACTATTGGCGCGATGCATCGTGGACATGGAATACTCTTAACCCTAACGACTTCAGCCTGAGCTCAAGTGCACCAATAATCACCAACCTTTCAGGCTCTGTTGCATGGTCTAATGTAAATGTAAAAGTAGTCGGGTCAGTAATCCGCTATAAAAGCGATGACCTATACGGCACATCCTCCTTCCAACAGGCGCAAAGATTTGAAGTTCTGTCAACTAGTGCAGATGCTCAAGGGTATACTTATGGCGCTGTCCCAACCGGAGCTTTAGGACCTGCAGGCAGCATTGTAACCACTCAAAAGTTTTATTCTAGGCGACCATGGATGTCAACCGATACATCGTGCTCGTATACTGCAGAGGGTTACAGCTACGCCTTCGAACCGAGCGGCATAGGTATTATGGGACAGGCTGGGTGTGCATTTGTACCTAACTACGGCGGACCGTACGGTCAAGGTGGCGACCTGCAAATGCACGCCATAGGGTTAACTTACTTAACCGAACTCAAAGAAAGAGAAGAGCTCCGCCCGACATGGAATCCCGACTGGGTTTGGATTGTGCCATACAGTTGGAGTGTGCCGGGTCGACTAATGGGACCTTACCAAGCAGCGAACGACCAAGCATACTTTGTACCGCAGGTCGTGGACTGGTGTGGGCGAATGATTCAATGTGGCTACAGTTTATATAATGGTGAGATAGCGACAGAAGACCCTGGCACCGCCGCAAACAATTACTACCCGTCCACTTACATCGCTAGGGGCGCACTCCACGCTTTCGATGCCTCCGCTGGCGGAGCTATCACCGAGTACGACATAAACCGCCACGATTTTAGTTAAAAGTACCGTCTAATTTACCTAGCCATGCCTATAATAAGGCATGGCTAGTATTCTAGATGATATATGTAAGCGCCTTGACGGCGCTAGTTTGCTTTCTGAGGAAGGGCAGGTTTACGGTTACGTAGACTCCGGCTCCTACGCCCTTAATAAGATTATTTCGGGGAGGTACGATGGCGGTTATCCTATTGGAGCGATTACCGAAATTTACGGAGAAAGTAGTACGGCGAAAACAGTTTTTCTAACACACGCTTTTGTAGGAGCACAAAAGAAAGGCTACTACACAGTCATGATAGATAACGAGCACGCCTACTCACCGTCTTTTGCCAAGACATTAGGCGTAGACCCAGAGAGGCTAATCTATCAAATGCCAGAGACAATGGAAGATTGTTTTGAGGCTATTGAGACTGTTATCGGAGCTATTCGGGAGCACGATAAAGACACCCCAATTGTTATCGGTTACGACTCCATTGGAGTTTCTCCTACCCGAAAGGAAATGGATGATACGTTTGGAAAGAACAGCGAGATGGGTGGAGCTCTACGAGCGAAGGTAGCAGGTCAATGCCTGCGTCGAATTAACCCACTTCTCCGCAAGCACAAGGCGGCACTCCTTATTGTAAACCAAGTACGAAGTAAGGTAGGTGTTATGTTTGGTGACCCTCGCACTAAAGCGGGTGGAGGTAAAGCACTGCTTTACTACTGCGGCGTTTCTTTGGAAACACAGTCTGCTAAGAGCGATGTCCTGTATGATGACCTGAAGAATCCTATAGGTATTAAAGGTAATATTAAATGTGTTAAGAATAAAGTTACCGTACCTTATCAGGAATGTGAGTTTAGGTTAGTGTACGATGAAGGTCTGCGACGAGATACAGGGCTGACCACGTTCATGGCTAAGAAAGGGCAGGTGACGGTACCTTCCAAAGGTTGGTATAGTGCTGATGGCGGCAAAACGAAATCCCGAGCCGTCGACTTAAATAAGGTTCTATGTGAGAGAATTGAGAAGGGAGAAATTGAATGAAGCTCCATAAAATAGAGAAATTCATGGATGCTCGGGGGTGGAGTATGAACGATATTTACGCTTGTACCCCTGTGGGTAGCACCGATGATTACCAAATCAATTATTCGGTACTGTACCCAGGAATTATTAAAGCGTGGCACCGTCACAAACATCAGAATGATTTCTTTTGCGTGTTGCATGGCACCGCACAGGTCGGGATATACAATCCCGATACACAGGAAGCCACCAAGCTCTTTGTCGGGGATATGAATCCTCAGATAATCGAGATTGAAGCGGGAGAATGGCACGGTCTGACAGCCGTGGGACCACAGCCTGTAGGTTTACTGTATCTTGTTACTAACCAATATAACCCAAGCGAGCCAGATGAAGAGCGGGCTAGCTGGGCTTCCTTTGTAGGCTCTGAATGGTGGCTACCAGAAAACAAATGATGCCTCCCATTGTTAATGAGGTTTTAGGGTTTATTTTAGCTATTGGAATTTTGCTATGGTTGGGAGCAGCTCCTGTAATAGCGTTGAGAAGCTTAAAAACTGTAGTGAAACCCAAGAAAGTTAAAAAGGCTAAGACCGCCGAGAAAAAAGTGGCGAAAACGCCCAAGGTACCGGCAAACGTCATACCCGGGTGTAGCCCGGAATACGAAATAAACGATAATTTTAGTTGGAATAATGAGCACAGTCGCAGTAAAAGGAAAAGGCTACTTCACAGGTAGTCAGTGTAAAGCTGGCTACAATGTAGTCCGTAGGTATCAGAGAGCAGATGAGCCTTGTGATAAGACGGATGTGTTTGAGTGGCTAGGAGCGTTTAAAACCGAGGCTGCTGCTAATAAGTACATTAAAGCAAATAATTTAAAAGATACTACTGAAATAATTGAGTACAAGAAACCGAAAACCCCCTAGATAAGGTGGAGTTTATTATGAAATATCTCGGAGAAGTAAAGAAAAAATCTGGAAATAAGGAGATTAGCGCCGACAAAATGGGTCATTTAGACAGTTCAAAGAAGTCTAGAGTTCCTGTCGTGGGGTCTATCTCGCAAGCCATGTCTAAGCATGAGTACGGTTTTATTTTTACAACTCCTAAGTCTGACAGGATTTATGTCATTACGCAAGGTACCTGGGGCGAAAAATCTGACAACAAAGTTGTTAAAGGATTTCCCGGAACAACCGCTATTGAGAAAATCAAAGGTTACGGCAAAAGGACTAAAGTTAAACACGGTCCTGCGAAAGCCCCTACTTCCACCGAAGACGCTGGAAAGAAGGGCTACGCCACCCGTAAAATGAAGGACGGAAAGAAACGACGAAAAGACCTAGACTAATGGCAAGAAATTATATCCCTAAGCGCTCATATTTTTCTGAAACGCGTGTTCAGAAGATAGCGAAGGAGGTTATGAAAGATTGCCAGCAGGACAGGCAAAAAGCGTTAGAGATGTTTCAGTATTTCTTGAAAATGGTCGAAAATAATCCAGAGGATGACAAGGCGAAAGCTGAAATGTCTAAAGCCTTGGATTTAGCTCAAAGCTCAAATGATAAGGTAGTTAAAGTACTGGACATGATGCTGAAGATGACCCAACATGAAATGAAAGATAAAAAACCAGACGAATTCTCGTTTGAACAACTCCAAAAATGAACGACCCATACATACTTTATAGCCCCGTTATCGACAACTTCATTAAGATTAAAAAGTTGTCTGAAAAGGAATGCCTAGTTATTGTAGAGGAGCTTAGAGGAAAAGTTAAAAGCCCTAAGTTCAAAATAACTAATTACGTTAACTACATGATTAGTTTGCTGGTTGATAAGCATGAGACTTTAATTAAGGGAAACGGGGAAGGAACTCACGAAGCATTGTTTGAATGTGTATGTGAAGTTTATCCTGGATTTTCTATAGAGCTTTTAAACAAAACTCTTAATGATGGATTTGAGGACGAATCTGAGGTTGGCGTATCCGTTTCAGGTCTAACTCTTCCGCAGGTGGAGAAGATTGAAAGGAAAATTAAAAGTTTTTTAGTCGGTCAGGATTCTGCGGTATCAGAGGTTGTGAAGTGCATTAAATTAATGTCCTCAGGATTGGAAGGCTCCACTTCAATGTTTTTCATCGGACCTACAGGAGTAGGAAAGACGGAATTAGGCAAGTTACTAGCCAAGTGTTACTTAGGCACGGATAAGAGGTTACTGAAGGTAAACTGTGCCGAGTACTCAGGCTCACACGAGTACGCTAAGCTCATCGGAAGCCCTCCAGGGTATATCGGTCATAATGAAAAGGGAATCCTTACTGAGTGCGCTAAGAAGTCGTCTCAATGGATTCTACTGTTTGATGAGATAGAGAAGGCATCTGACAAATTACATAATCTCTTACTAGGCTTATTAGACGAGGGCAAAATTACCGATTCACATGGCACGGTTCTGGATTTCACCAATACTATTATCTTATTCACCAGTAACGTAGGTGTTAAAGATGTCGTAAATAGAAAACAAATGGGATTTGGCGCTGAGAAGATGTCATATGCAGATTCCCGGGCTGAGGTGGAAGAAGCGTTCAAGGATACATTTTCTCCGGAATTTATTAATAGACTAGACTCTATTGTGTACTTCAACACCCTAAATAAAGATGACGCTAAGCATATTGCTCGTCTTAATCTGAAACATCTCCCTATACGAGTTACGAAGAAGCTCGTGGATTGGGTTGTCGAAGAATCCTTTTCGGAGGACTTTGGGGCGAGGAACATCAAGCGTTTTATTAAAAATAATATAACCTTACAGGTAGCTGATAAGATACTAGAGGGCAATGCAAACACAGTATTTTCTCCGGTATTTTCTAAAAATAAATTTCAAGGATTAAAATGACATCTAAAACAAACGCCCCCCTTCGCTTTTCTATAGCGAACATTATAACTTTATCGTTATCTTTGATTTCGGTGGGAGTTACGTTTGGCATCACTGCACAGAGGCTGGCGGAGATTGAGAACCGGGTTGCTGTATTAGAGGATGGTACATCCAAATCTTTGAATGAAATTAGAGAACAATTAATTCAGCTCAGAGTGGACACCGGGAAGATGGCTAAAGACGTAGAATGGCTCCGGTCGACCGCAAAGTCTGATGAGTAAAGGACTTAAGTTTTACCAAATTTAGGGTCAAAACTGCCCCCAAAGTGCTATAATAATATGTAACGAGGTAAAACAACCCTCCGAACAAAGGTAAAACATGAAAGATAAAAAATTTAACTACAAAACCGCGTCTAGCGATAAGTCCCCACGTGTGTTGATTACTACTGAGAATCAGCACGTTCTTCGTGGGTTTAACATTCATTATATGACACCCAAACAAATTGGGCAGATTCGTAAAGAGTGGAATATGGTTCGTAACCAGCCTTGGACCAACGCAACTAAAGAGCGTGTAACTATCCGCCGTGCGGGTAAGTTCGCGAAAAACTGTTTCCGTTCATACAAGAAGCCTAATATTACCAAGTGGTATAACAGCTAGTAAGTACTGGAATTATATTAAAGGACACAAGTAAAACTTGTGTCCTTTTTTAATTGTTTTTGCTATAACATGTTATGAAAGGAATCGTACTAGCAGGGGGACTCGGAACTCGGTTGCGCCCTCTTACATACGCTACTAACAAACACCTGCTCCCAGTGTTTGACAAGCCTATGGTTTACTACCCTATCCAATCTTTGGCACAGGCAGGTATCACAGATATTATGGTAGTAACAGGCGGACAACACGCGGGAGATTTTATTAAAGTATTAAAAAACGGAGAAGATTTTGGACTGGAGAGACTCAGCTACGCTTATCAGGAAGGCGAGGGAGGCATCGCGGATGCGCTCGCTATGGCAGAAACATTTGTTGGGGGTGACAGTTGTGCTGTCGTTCTTGGTGATAATATCATTGCTGATGATATCACTACTGCTGTTTCCCATTACAATGATTTGGACGGGGCTGTTATCTTTACTAAAGAAGTTGACGACCCGGAAAGGTTCGGCGTGATTAAGTTTGATGATACAGGAACCATTATAGAAGATATTATTGAGAAGCCTACTAACCCCCCTTCTAATGAAGCTGTTATAGGGCTGTATATGTACGATAATACAGTGTTCGATAAGATTCGTTCATTGGCACCGTCACAGCGCGGCGAATTAGAGGTTACGGACCTAAACAAAATGTACTTAGGAGATGGCAAGCTAGATTCCTGTAAGATTAGAGGTACATGGATTGATTGTGGTACGCCAGAATCTCTGGCAAGAGCAACATTTAAATTTTACGAAGATGCAAAAGAATAAAAAAATAATTATCACGGGGGGCTATGGATTCATCGGCTCTCGCTTTGTTAAGGCAGTATATGATAAGACTAACTATGAAATACTGGTTATCGATAGTATAACTTATGCCGCTGATTTCAATAGAATCCCGGACAGGATTAAGGAGGATATCGACAGATTTAGGTTCTTGTCTAAAGATATCTGTGACGTTACTTGCGAAGACTTAAAAGGTGCTACTTATTTGGTTAACTTTGCGGCAGAGTCCCATGTTGATAACTCCATCACCGACGGCAAACCTTTTATTAGAAGTAATATTGAGGGAGTGTTTAATTTGTTGCAGTGTGGAGGAGGTACTGTTAAGAAGTTTATTCAAATATCAACGGATGAAGTTTATGGGGACATGTACGACCTAAGAGGAAGACAGTATGCGGATGAGTCTTTTAGACTTCGCCCTAGTTCATACTACTCAGCCTCGAAAGCGTCGGCTGACCTGTTAGTACAGGCGGCTGCTCGTACCTTTGGAACCCCTTACATTATTACGAGAAGCTGCAACAACTTTGGACCAGGACAGCATAAAGAAAAATTCCTCCCAACAATCTTTGATTCCATAGCAAACGATAAGGACGTTCCGGTATATGGGGATGGTCTTCAGTCGCGTGAGTGGATTCATGTAGATGATAATGTAGAAATCATTTTAGAGCTAGTATTATCCAATGTTAAGGACGAGATTTATAACATTGGTTCCGGGTACCATTACAAGAATATTGAGCTCGTGAACTATATTGGTGAGTGTTTAGGCACTAAAGTTAAACGTGTTCCCGTGGAAGATAGACTTGGTCACGATAAAGTTTATAGGCTTAATTGTAAAAAGGTAGAAGGGTTTCTAGGAGAAAGAGTATATCAATGTTTGGAGGGATACTTAAAAGATGAAGCTAAAGGGCTGCAGGGTACTTCTAACAGGAGCTAATGGAAGGCTAGGACAAGAACTTATACCTTTATTAGAGGCTGAAGGAGCGGATTTATCCACTCCTTCTTCTTCTGTCTGGGATATCACGAAAAAGTCTTATCCGCAGTATTTAAGTACTTGGAGCCCTGAGCTAGTTATTCATTGCGCCGCTTACACGGACGTGACGGGAGCGGAGAGGGAAAGAGGGGACGTTGTCGACACTAACATTGTAGGTACCCTCAACGTAGCACAGCTTTCTCGCATGCACCAAGCTAAACTTGTGTACATTTCTAGCGATTACGCGGCGGTACAGCCTATGGGAATGTATGCTTTTACTAAATTAGCAGGAGAGAGTTTTGCTAGACCTAATGATATGGTAATCCGTACGTCATTTAAATCTCGTGGAACTTGGGGGAAAAATGCACTAACAAAGGTGTTTCACCCCGTATTTACTAACGCTGATTGGGTAGATATAATAGCGGGTAAGATTCTAAAAGCAATAAAACTTGATTTGACGGGTATAGTTAATATCGGAACCAAGAAGAAGACTTTAAAGACTCTTGCTCAACAGGAATATCCGTATGTGGACATAATTCCTGTCCGGGAAGCAGATGCTCTAGTAGGATATAAGTATCCTAGGGATTGCTCGATGGATTTAACTATATAATATTATGGCAAACGATACTACACCAGCACTCGGAGGAGGTTATGGATTTACTCTTAAGGATTCTAATCAGAACGTCCGAAATTACGGCAGTCTCAGCACAACCTCCGTTGAGATAACAGGAACCAGTGATTACGGTCTTCTACCGGCAGTCGCTGGTCGAACCTATTACATTTGGGGAATGAACCTAACAACGGATAATTCCTCAGCATTTGGGGGTTTCTTGGAGGATTCTGATGGAACTGAGCTGATGGCGGGGGTATGCAACCTACAAGGACCGTTCTTCCTGAATCTTGAAATCCCTATAAAAATTACAACTGGAAAAGGATTACAGTTTGATAGCTTGGCTGGGTCGTCGGGCAAGGAGTGTTGGGCTCTATTATTTTACACTCAGAGGGATGACTAATGGTTAACGATACAGTAAATTGGGGAAATGATATGGGAGTTTTTTCGGGAACTCCTTTAAATGCATACGAAACGGGTCATTGTCTGACTATGTGTTCTGCTTTGAAGAATGGTATCACTACCTCAGAAACCCATCCTGTTATAGCGGCTCCCACTAACGGAAGAACGATATTTTTGTGGGGGTGGGCTGCCGCCACCGCTGGAAATAGCAACTCTCAGTCTTTAGTTGCCGGTTTGCAAAATACAGGAGAATCCGTGAATAAGATAAGGGTGCAGTCTTCCTTAGCAGGACCTCAATTCGTCAGATTAGCTGTCCCGGTAGAATTCCCGGACGGGGTAACATTAGACACAATTAAAACGGCAACGCTCGGCGTCGGCGGTAATAATTACCTCACACTGATATACACATTATCTTAACCTATGGCTCCAGGCAGCAACGACTCGATTGATGTATCATCGGTAATCGACCCAGATAAGGTTGGAGGAACACCAGTTGATACAGTCAGACCGGGGGATGGAACGGACCATCGCCAGATTATTGTATTGGGTGACCCCCATACCATTGGTGGAGTTGCTGGTGTCGTAGATGGTCAATTAGTTGTATCCGCTGGACCCACTTCCTCGATGACCGTGGCTGGGGCTACTGCGAATGTCCCTGTTGTTAGAGCTTTAACAGACGCCGTTCTGAGTGTTGATAACATTGAATTTGGGGATGTCGATATAGGCGGCACGGTTCATACGTCCTCTATCGGAGGCAAAACAGTATCTGCTTTAGTTACATCCGGTGTCACTGACCTCCTTCATATGACAAAGTTAGATAGTATTGAAGGTAAATTGGATACTATAGACGGTGTTTTAGATAACATTAAAACTGGAACTGATTATTTAGATGAAATTAAAACTGGAACTGATTATTTAGATGACATAGATGCGGACACTAATGCTATTAAAGTAGGGGTCGGGCTTGTCGAAGGCACTTTGGATGACCATCTAGAAGAAGGATTCAACAACGTATCGGGTGGTTTATATCACACTTCCGCAGGTCTGTTTAATGTTTCATCTACTATTAAAGGGCACATTGGGACTTGGTTGGACAACGTGCGGGTTAACCATACCGAGACTCCCGCCGTATCCGCCATGCGTGTCGCTTTACCTGTCGTAGCCGGTAAGTCTGGTGGAGCAACGAACCATCCAACAAATTTCTCTAGACTAGACACTTCTGGTCTCTCCTCTATTAATGGTAGCGGGCTTATGACTCACGCTATTATGGTTGGGGATAGGTGGCAACCGATGAGGCAGACAGCTACTGGGCGAATTGGTGTTGAGGCGCGTATTGTATATCCGGACGCCCTAACCCAATGGATTAATTATGGTCACCCTGGCTACAGTGAAACTGAAGATGTTAGCGCTTTGCGTAGCTTGATGTATGTTAGCGCTCAAGGTGCGGAGGCTTTTGTCCTGGCAGGAGACCCTGAGTTCAGTGCGTTATATGTTAGCAGTTACGGTCATACTAATATAGTAAGCGCTTTAGACCACATTAATTCTACAAACTCATCCGGTTTTTCTGTTACGGTTTCGGGTATTGACGGACTCCTAAAACAAAGCTCGGCTATAGGAGACCAAGTTGTTTCAGGTCATAATGTACAAATTTCAGGGCTTGATGTACAACTTTCAGGGCTTAAAGGACTCCTACAACAAAGCTCGGCTATAGGGGACTATATTGTTTCAGGTCATAATGTACAAATTTCAGGGCTTGATGTACAAGTTTCAGGGCTTAAAGGACTCCTACAACAAAGCTCGGCTATAGGAGACCAAGTTGTTTCAGGTCACAATATCCAAGTTTCGGGTATTGATGGACTCCTAAAACAAAGCTCGGCTATAGGAGACCAAGTTGTTTCAGGTCACAATATCCAAGTTTCGGGTATTGACGGGCTCCTTGCACAAGGAGCATCCGCCCATGCTTGGTTATCTAAGCAATTACGAGAAGAATGTCTTCCTGTTAAACAAACATTCTGTCATGAAAATTGGACCTTCTCCAGCGATATACAAGCTCTCTCAGGGAATGGGTGCTTAGATGCATCTTCTTGTAACCCATGGATGGGTTTCTGGTTTGATACTATCCACGCACCAACCGTAAGGAACGCTAGCTGTACCCCCGAGGTCATATCTGATGTAGGTAATGATAAGGGAGACGATGGCGACACAGGTCTAACAATTCGAGGTAGCGACGGCGGCGGCAATGGTGGAGGCATAGGTCCCCCGCCCGGGGGAGAAATGGATGAAGGGAAGCTCGGCTCGTTGCGGGGGGACCAAAATAACCCTGACTGGGGAGAAAACGCGACCGACAGAGGTCCGGGTTATGACTTAAACAAAGCGTCCTCGACCACTCGTGGCGGGTCCGAGTACAAGCTAGAGTGGCACGGCGGAGCTACGAGCGGCACTGTTCACGACATACCTCCTGATGAGTGGTATTGTCAGCACGCTGTTAAGATTGGGGAGGATGCCGAAGGAACTGAACTAGCTTTTAATCATAACCTAATGCCTATTGTAGCGCCTAGGAAGGCTGGCGGAGTTTGGGTTGCGGGCAAGGAAGCGATATCTAAAACCGCTTTTGTCAGGTTAGACAGACCGCACAGCGTTAACCCTCCATTAGGATGGATTCCTAATGGGTGTAAGCACTTTATTGAGACCATCCCTCCAGGCGGCGCGGAACTGATTGATAATTCATTCTCCGGCACGGTACGTATGACCAACAACCCGTTTGACATTAGACCTTCAGAGAATACGGGCTTCGGGTGGTCCTGGTACGACGCAATAGCATTACCTAAGACTGTCTCTGCCACGTCTCCTAGCGCAAACGTATCCCCATCAGGAGAGGATTGGGACTGGGCTGGTGCTTCAGCAACCGCAGGCGGGACGAACTTCCTCCACCAGACCTATGGACATTGGGAGGTTAATGCAACTCCCGCTACCCCTGTTGCACAAAGCCCTTACATCAAAGCGAAAACTTCAAATATCAACTACAAATGTTTTCTTGTTTCTGGTGGTTATGGAATGTTTGAAACTAGCAGTTGCGCCACCGTACCCGAGCATTTTGCGTATATAAAAGACTTTAGCTCTTGCTGGGCTGTTCTTAGCTCTAATATAAACGTTCACCACGAAACCGTTACATTGCCGCATGGCACGGTGGTGGAAACACCAGCCTTAGAACCCAACACCGAGTACTTGATAACCGCAGAGGTTTCTTGCGTTAATGCAGGGTCTACGTATCGAGGTCACGATTATTCTGGAGCGTTATTTGTGTGGGGAGGAACTTGTTGGGAATCTTCTGCTCAATGTTATCCAACCGTGAACTCCGGCTTTGGCACGGGAGGTGGGGTGATGGCGCCAGATGAACACAAAGTCCATGACCTTCAGAAGTTCCACTCCCTACAGAGTCCGTATGTTTTAGCAAAGGCGAGACATATAAACGGCGACCAAGACGCTAGAACTAATTGGGGTGACCAAGCCACATGGCAGGACTTAGGAGTTGTATCTTCCACGTTTAAGACGGATGCGTCATCTACTAACCTTGTATTGGGTTGGGCAGGGCTAAGGGACATTAGCCAAGGTTACGCAAACAATCACACAGACGTTTGGTGTATCCGTAATATATCTCTTTATAAGAAGTATTACAATACGTGTAAACGTGTAGTATTACATGGAATTACTATGGACTCAGCCGGAGACACCTCCCTGAAAGAGGATGCGTGGAATATCAAACCTGGGAAACCTAAAGGTACAATGACAGTTTACGACGGAAAGTACCCCACGAACCATGGATTTGACCCGCATTGGGCTGGCTGGGCGGGGATTGCGTTTAGTGCTAATCCCTCAGGTCCCCCAGCTAGCGCTCTGCAATCGTATGGAGCGTTAAACAACACTCAACATGAATCAAACGTACACGCTGAATACAGACACCACGGGGAAGCAATGGGTATGACTAGACAAACCACTTTTGACCCTCCTGTACCTTGTCACCCAGGTTACCCGGTGAGAGTAATGTGCACGGAAGAGTGGAATCCCGACTTTACACCTTTCATAGACAAAAAGAACCAGGGAAGCGACCTCACTATATTAAACCACGGGGTGCGACCTAGTGATGTATACTGGAATGGTACTATTACCTACTCCATAGAAACTATGAAGGACGCAGTGGCGCCCGTAATGACGACTGATACACGTAATCCTAATCAATTAGAAACACCTAACACGGACAAGTGTACATAAGATATGGCTACTAATATTGACCCATCACGTAACTCACCTTTATCTCGGTCAGGAGAATGGGGAGAGCAGAGGAATTATGCACGGTACACCTTTGAGCCTGCTGACGACTCTAAGATTCAGACTGACCCAATACCAACCGCAGGGTTTGAGTACGCTGTTATATTGTGGGACCCGGATTCCGATGGGACAAAACTAGATTTCGATAAAACCTCGTATTTAGCGTATGACGCTAACACAGGCACGAAATACATTAAGGAAAACCCAGAGTGCGGTGTGGTTATAGCCACGGAGACCAAAGTAGGTTACATAGGAAAGCCAGCTCTACCCGCTCAGTTGGTTATCGAGACCCCCTGTGACGGCTCGCTGGTAGTAGAATTACACAATCCAGTAAACAGGAGAGTGAACTAATGTTTAATGAAACCAATTATATCTCAGCCAGTGCTGTAGACTTTGATGCCAACGGGGATATTGATATGTCTGACACAACATTAATAGCCGCTCCCGGGGCTGGCAACCGTATTGTTTTATACGGAGTAAACATGTCAATGGCTGGAAGCACGGCTTCTACCGCAGGTAGGTTGTACCTAACTGATGGGGACAAAGGTACTTATACTATTTTGTGGCAACTAAGATGCCAAGGAGTATACCCTGTACAAAGTGATATGACATTCCCAGTAGGTGTTAAGCTAAGTGCTAACACCGCCCTCAAGATTACAGGTGAGGAAGACTCCGCCCAGGCATACGCATTCGGTACAGTTTATTACCGTATTGAGCGCACGTAAGCATAAGTCAAAGCTATTATAAGACTGGGGGGGATGTAGCTCAGTCGGTTAGAGCGCCGGTCTTATATGCCGTAGGTCCCAGGTTCAAGTCCTGGCATCCCTACCATTATTACGTGCGTAAGTATAAGTCAAAGACTATAATAATACTAAGGGGTACTAGTCCAGGGTTCGACTCCCAGGCACCCTACCACGTAAATATAAGCGTTGCTATAAGTCAAGGCAAGGTATATAACAATGAAAACCCCATGGATAATAACTAATATGAAACAAGGAACAAAAGCAAATAAATCAGGATTGAAACTTGAATCCCAAGTTGAGAATCTTATCATCAAGAACTTGAAAGTAGACTCCGAGTATGCGAGTCGCTATAAGTCAAGAGAGGATAATGAGGATATTCTACTTAAGAATGTGCCATACACAAACATATATGGCAATACCAAATGTCGCTCTGAGTTTGTCCTCTGCTATAAGTCAAGAAAGGTAAGGATAGAATGTAAAACCCAACATTCTGCTGGGAGTGTCGATGAAAAACTACCTTACCTTTACATGAACTTTACACAAACAATACCAGAATCCGAAGCAATCATTGTGATTGAAGGAAATGGATTTAAGCAAGGGGCAAAAGAGTGGTTGAAAACGAATTGTAAAGGAACAAAGGTAAAAGTGATGGACTTATCTGAGTTTCAGCGATACATCATTAGTGGTATGCCGAAAATCGTTCCCTCAATACAGAATCGTATAAAAAACTGGTTGAGCGGTTAGCCATTATTATAATAGACATTTCTCCCTAATACAAACTCCTGAATACCCTAAACTACATAAATACTTATATGAATAACATTTCGTTTCGACTAAACATGGATGATGATGAGGTATTTGCCTTTTTCAATATTCTACCTTTGGCTCGCATAACTGCGTCAGAGAAAGAACGAAAAGCGGTTATGAGAATGATGGGATTCACAAGTGAGTCTTTATTTGTGAAAGAACTTGATTCTAGTAAGGCTATGCTAGAGCAATACTCTATACTATTATACCTCACGCATTTGAGAACAGAAGATAAAGCCTTGAGTAATTTTTTTAAGCGACTAACTTGGTTAGATAAGGAAATGGAACAAAGGGTTAGAGATATGTTGTGGATTGAAAATGACGCTCCTAGTAACGAAGAGTTGTCTAAATGGTTTGAGATTGAGTCCGACAAAGAGTTGTAATCTGAGGTCGTGGGCGTGTTCGTAAGTATAGGCGGGCAAAGGACTTACGAACGCCATTTTACCCCCTGAGCGTAACTGCTTTGCTGTAAACGACTTACACGAACCTGTAATATAAAACAAGTTTATGTAAGTATTTTTCTATTATGGCATAATAATACTTGACACGAGAGCATTTTTTTGGTATAATATATGTTCAATGTGGGACTCACAAACTCCCATTTCAACTCAATACTAAAAGGAGGTAAAATGTTTGTAATAGATAAAATCAAGAAAGATATGATAGCGGAACTTGTTTCGCAAGAACAAAGTGTTCTATTGACAGGGGCAACAGGCTGTGGAAAGACTACTTTATGTAAGGAAATCGCTGATGACCTAGACATGAATGTGGTTATTGTAAACATGGGTTCGACACAAGATGCTCGCACTACACTAATTGGTTATCACACATTACAAGATGGTGAAACCAAGTTTGAGAAATCTGCTTTCATAAATGCGATTCAACAAGAAAATACTTTGATTATTCTTGATGAGTTGAGTAGAGCAAGTGATGATGCGTATAACATTATCTTCCCACTTTTGGATTTTCGTAAAGAGGTTCATGTAGAAGAAACAGGTGAAACTATTAAAGTTGCTGATGGCGTTAGATTTATCTCTACTGCCAATGTAGGTTTGGAATACTCATCTGCTCGTTCTATTGACAGGGCTTTACAAGACCGATTTATGATTTTCAACATTCCATACATGACAGGAAAAGAGTTGAAAGGATACATTAAGACTGTTCATGGTAAGGAGATTGCTTCTTCTATGGCTAACTTGTGTAGTGTTTATGATTATAGTCATCAACAATACGAAAAGTCTCGCATTTCTGCGAAAATGTCTCCTCGTATGATTCTAAACTGTTGTAGTTTAGTTGGTAAGTTTACTGATGCTGAAGTTATGAACAATGTTTTGTTGTCTATGTTTGAGCAAGATAGCAGTAGCATTACTTCTGACGCAAACATTATGCGTGAATACGCTGATTCTTTAGGAATGTTTAACTAATGAACGAAAGGGAAATAGACGCAACACTTATGAATAAGTGGTTGGGGGATAAGAAAATTACAGACTTATCTCCTAAGACTCTCTATGATATTCAGACTTTGATTGAGTATTACAGAGATGTGATTGTTCCCAATGTAGATGTGAAAGTTGGATTTCCTGTTGAGGGTATCCCATGTGCTGATACGGATAAGAAAGAAATCTTTATACCATATCATATGTTGAAAGAAGGTCGTGTTGATGAAACCATTGGTGCGATGATTCACGAACTAAGGCACATTGAAGATACTCCTGTAAAGGAAAAAACCGTAGCACCTATTTGGTCTTTACTTAATAAGATTCTAAATAGTCTCAAACTAGACAATGGAAAGACGATTGCGGAAGTTGTATTTTCAGATTCATCATATACGCTAAACGCTATTTTGCGTGAGCCTAAAGATGATGAGAGATATGACCCAAATCTGTTTTTTCTTCGTGAAGCGTGTGGAGTCCTTTTCGGTTTAGCAAATGCGACTGAAGATGTTAGGATTGACACTAACACTCCCCCAAACCTAAAAAAGTATATCGACAAGATAGACAAAAATGCTTTTGAGAAGTTTGAGGAAGCACGACAGAAAGGGGACATTGAGGATTGGGATTCTTTACATACCATGTTGTTCCGTTTCATATTTCATCATAAAGGTTACTACAATGACCCTTTGATTGAAAAGATTTCTCCTACAACAGAAGAAATCTGTGAGATGGGTTCTGTTGAAGCAATCACAAATGTGTTTGATAGATTCAGAGATACTTGCCAAGAAGAAGTTGCCAAACTATTTAATCAGTATGTTCCACCACAACCTAATGATGGCGATGGGGAAGATTTGATGGATATGTTTGATGACTATGTTGGAGATATGGTAAACGAAGAACTACAAAATGACCTTGCTAACCAAGCAGGAGATGATGGTGGTGCTACAAAAGGTATTACCTTAGAAGAGAAAAGTGTAGGAGATTTTGCTAAGACGCACGATACAACTACTGAAATAGAACAAACAGAAGGCGAGAAAACAATGTCGCATGATGACGCTGTTGAAAATGGGCAAACACAATGTAAGCCCTTCGCCAAAAAGGAAACTCCAATGAAGGAGTTTGCTAAAACAATGAACGCTGATGCTAGGACACAACTAATATCAGCAGAACTAAATGCTCAAATCCAAAACTTCTCTAACATACAAGTCCATACGACTACTGAGAACTTTGGAAGAGACACAAACATAACTTACGATACCGTCATTTTTGACGCAACAAAATAACAAAGGAGATTACAATGGTTAATAAACCCGAAATGTATCACATGGAGCATTACTTAAAAGATGCCCAATCACTACCCAAAGAAGCACTTGCTATCGTGTCCGAACAAGATATGTTAGGATATGAAAAGGAATACGCAGTTTACCAAAAGATTCAACAAGAGGCGGTTCAGAAATGTTCAACTCTTGTGAGCGAAGTAAAAGAGCGTATAAGTGTTTTGTTTGGAGGAAACTACTCTAAGCAATATAAGTATTTTGATAGAGCAGTTATGGGGGGCGAGATTTTGACCGACCAACATAACAGTTTGTTCCCTAAGCCAAATGTGGTTCGTGATTTAGTAGAAACTGCTAAACTGCGATGCCCTAATATCCAAACAGATAATAGTGTTGGTGGACGCAGTAATGAGAGTGTAGAAGAAATGAACTCAGCAGTATCATACTTGCTAGGAGAAGGTCTTACTCTTAATACTGATTTTACTGTTGGTAACGCTGTTGAAGTAGCGAAAGCAAGAAAGGCTACGGAGTTTCATGCTAACATGGCTTCAAAACTTAGAGGATACTTAGATGGAACGAAATTTCCTAAAATGGCGATGAAGGATAACTTCAAGGGAACAAGTTGTGTTGATGACGATTGTTTAAGTGAACACATTAAGTTTGATGCTATACATGACAAGTTTGACTGTAAATGTGGCAGTAATTCTTACAAAGGTTGTGTAGGAACAAACGCCGAAGGGTGTTGGGAGTTTTCTGTAACTGATGCCTAGAAGTAATACCGACAACATTTCCCTCTGTAAAGAGGGAATGTTCTCCGTCCAAGATTGGAGGACAGAGGATAACAAACATCTCCGAGATGTTATGTATAACCGATTCAAGAATCAAGTTTCATTGCTTCTTGAAAGTAAAAAACCAAAAGCCTTTCACTCAACTAAAGGTCGATTAGACCCTCGTAGAGCGTATAGGAGTCCGTTTAGTGATAATATCTTTTTACAAACTACAAAAGTGCCTAATGGAGATACTACTATCGTCATGTTAATTGACGGTAGTGGTTCTATGGATTGTGGCGTGGAAGTCTTTGGGAAAGGATATACTCGTATTGGTGTGTGTAATGCTATTGTATCCGCTTTTTCTAAAGCGGTAAACGATGTGTTAGGTAATGAAATCAAGATTGAAGTGTTCCTAAAGTCTGCCCCTTCCTATCATGGTAAGGCAATCACAGGAACTGATAACGGAAGTTTTGTTACTCTTACAAGAGTGTTTAGTAACTCTAATAAGAACTTGGACTTTGATAAAATCTTGAAGTTAGATTGTGTTTCTCCCATTAAGAGAGGTGGTAGCAACGATGGCAGTTATACTGCTGAGTATGCTGTGTTACCTGCTTTGTTAAAATGGATGAATAAGAACATTGTTACGAAGAATGTGGTTCTGTTTAATCTAACTGATGGAGATGCGTATTGCTCTTTGGGCAGTAACAATATGAGTTTCAATGACGAGGAAAATAAGCAAATGCGAATCAAGTATTTGAGAAATGTTCCTAACGCAACAATGTCTATCGGTGGCAGAAGTAATCATAACCATATGACCAATGTGTATGGGCAGAATGTGATTGAATGTGATGACGATGGTTTTCATGTTAAAATGTTTAATACCTTTATGACCTTTATTGGAGAAGCACTATGATTTCTAATGAACAATGGGAAAAGGTGGAGAAAAAGTATAAAAAACTTATGTGGCACATCTCGCACAGAATCGGACAAGACCCTATCACAAATGATAAGGCAGATTCTTACCAAGAGTTAAGCATAACTTGTTTAGACGCAATCCGAACTTTTGCCAAATCAACAAATACAGAGTTTGATGACTTCTTTGATACAGTAGCATTTGATAAGTATATTAAAACTTGTCTGTGGAACAAAAAGAATAATCAAGGAATGAAGATTGTAAAGAGAGAACCTTTGCGTAGGCAAATAACGATTGAAGAAAGTTTACTTACTGAGAAAGCGATAAACCCAAAAGAGGCTTTTGAACCTTTCGGATTAGAAAACTTTGATGCTAACTTACAAGAAATCATTGACGCTATCCAACAAGATGGCAAGATGATTAAGCCAAGCGGTAGAATAAATGTCAATCGCATGGCAACATACACAAACAAACCAAAGTCGCAAATCAAACATAGCATTGAACGACTACAAAAACAACTAATAAATGATTTCGGAGAATAGAAATGGCTAAAATAACTAATAAAACAATCCCTGTGGAAGCAACGATTACCACATTAAAAGGTGTAATGACCATCATCGAACTTTTGAGGACTGCCAACAATGTGTTTGACAGAGCAGGTTTTGAGAGTCCTTACAAAATGAATGACAACGATTTGGGTTTGCTTGCTTTTGGAATGGCATTATTTGATGGTAGTATCGACAGTTACCGACATGATGGTATTCCTGACGAGGTTCTTAAACCATTTAAGCCTTTGGTTGAATGGGTTAATGAAGAAGGAAATAGTGGTGTAACTAAGGTGTTTACTTCTTTTGTTGATACTGATAAGGTTGCTGTAAAGTTTGTTTATACTGCGAATAAGTTTGGTGTAGCAATCTCTAGGGGTTACTTACTAGACCTTGTTGCTAGGTATAACAACTTGGAACAAGAGCATAACAAGAAAACTGAAAATAGAAACGATTGGAGGAGAAACTTGCGTGTAGAATCTTCATGGTTTGTTCCACGAATCCTTGATGTAGCAAACGCACTTCGTGAGTTGGACACTAACATCGCAGAGAGTAACATTACTTTCTTCGATAGAACTCTCTTTAAGAATAGAGCAGGTCGTGGTTACAGTTATTACTCAAGGGGAACAGACTATTTGACTAGCCCACAAAGCAATCCATACCTTTCGCAGAGATACGAACAAGAAACTGTAAAGAATATTTTAATGGGAACTTATGGAGAACATTATAAGGAATCCGATTTGAGTAATATCAAAAGAGGTTCTTTAGATTATCGTGAAAAGGGTTTTCCTTTGCCTGTGGCACAAGCAGAACTTATCTATTCACGAAACTATAACAGTAAACTGAAAGGAGTAGAAACAAATGCCTAATTGGACATTTAATAACTTGGAAGTTGAAGGGAATGAAGCAAGCCGTAAAAAGTTTGCTTCAGACCACAAGAGTGTTAGGAAAACTTGGAAAAACGACAAACAAGACGGTTGCGAAACAGAACTTGATTTTTCAGCGAGTGTTTGGGATTCTGAATACGCTAAGAATCATAAATACTCTACTGATGGATACAGTTGGTGTTGTGAGCATTGGGGAACTAAATGGAACGCTTGTGAAGTTGATACCTATGATGATGGTGTAATGTTACATTATAGTTTTGATACGGCATGGAGTCCTCCTCACGATTGGCTTTTAGAAGCATCAAAGAAGTATCCTAATCTAACTTTCACTCTCACAGCCACAGAAGAAAGTGATGCTTTCTTGTATGGTGTAGAAGTAAGTAATGGTAAAATACTAAAACAGTATGACACAGGAGATGTTTTAGGTGCTGTAATGGAAAAAGCAGATATAACATTAGAACAACGAGTAGAATTTAATTCTAGTAATTGGTATGACGATGATGAATTACGAGAAATCTACTCATCAACTCAACACGAGATTTTAGGAGATAAAAAATCATGGTAAAGAAAAAAGAAAAACGATATGTAGTGGCACGAAAGTGTCATGCTATTGAATGGGTATTTGTAGATGCGACTACTGAAAAGGAAGCGGTTAAGTTCGCTAAACATAGTGATGATGTTGCGTGTGGTCATTTGGAGTTCGCAGGTTATCAAGATATAAAAACTTGGACTGCCGAAGAACTAGCACAGCCAAAACCAAGTGAGGTTCGATATGGAGATGTTTGTGATGACTGATAACATTACGAAGAAAACTAATATGATAAAATGTCCTGTGTGTAGTGGCACAGGCATACAGGAAGAAACCATGAAAGGTTACCGTAGATACAAATGTTGGTGCTGTGAAGGCGCAAGATTTATAATGAGTTCTTCCGTAACAGAAACAGAACAAGAAACAGAACAAGAAACAGAACAGGAGGATGAAAATGAACAAGGATAAGATTGCTATGTTAGCAAAAGATTTAGATGACAGGAAACTAGAATACCCATGCTATGTTGAACCAAAGTATGATGGTGTTCGTGTTCTTGCTAAAGTAAACACAGAAGAACAGACTGTGGAGTTTTTCTTCCGTAGTGGGAAAGAGGTTCATACCCTTGACCATTTAGTAGAACCATTATTAGAACTTGATTTAGGAGTTGAGTATTATGTTGATGGAGAAGTAGTAAACAACGAAGGAGGTTTTATGAAGTGTGTTGGCGATGTTCGTAGAAAGAGCAAGCAAGCACCGCATCTTGAATACCAAATCTTTGATGCTTTCTTTGAGAATGATAGTAGAGATTACTTAACTCGTAAGGAGTTGGTAAAGAATCAAATCTCTACCCATATTTCTGGTGTGATAGATTATGTTATACATAAGAAATGTTGCTGTATCGAAGAAGTGTTGGCATTCAAAGACCTTTGGGAAACTATGGATTCTAATGTTGAAGGTGTGATGGTTAAGAAAAATACTTTGTATCAGCACAAACGCACTTGGGATTGGATGAAAATCAAAGATGAACTATCGGTAGATTTCCCTGTCGTAGATGCGTATGAGGGAAAAGGAAAATACGATGGTATGTTAGGAGGACTTATTGTTGAGAATCCACAAACAAAGGTTCGGATTCGTGTCGGTGGTGGCTATAATGATGAGGAACGATATTCTTTTTGGAATGACCTTCCTACATACATCGGAAAAACCGCCGAAGTAAAATACCAATACATGACTCCAAAGGGTTCACTTAGACACCCTGTTTTCAAGGGCTTCAGAATAGACAAGTAAAGATGAGTAGTAATTGTAACGAATGTAACGAATGTAACGAATGTTTTACAGGGTGTGTATTTTGTGATGCCACAGGTATAAAAACTGACCATCACATTATTGTGAAAGACAAATACCCAGTAACGAAAGGACATTTACTCGTTGTCCCTAAACGACATTTACTTCATGTTTCACAGTATGAGGTTCAAGAATGGTTTGATTTACAAAATGCTATTAGGGAAGCAAAACAAATGTGTTCTTTCGCTACTGATTTTAATATTGGAGTAAATGAGGGAACATACGCAGGGCAAACAGTAAATCATTTACATTGGCATATTATTCCACGAACAGAAAATGATGGTGGAGAGCCTTGTGGCGTGAGAAATGTTTTCCCTGATAAAGCAGACTACCGCAAAGAAGCACAAACAGAAACAGATGAAACAGGAGAAACTTTTAACCATTACTACACAGGAGATTACTAAATGAAACTAATAGGAAAGTATACCGTTATTACCGTTGAAGATACTGATGGCGTAAGTATCAAAGAACGAAAGTGGAATGATAAAGATAAGAGGCGTTACTATGTAAGAGAACTCGTTAGAAAGGGGTGTAAGCAATGAAGAAATATGTTGTAACGAAGAAGTGTTATGCTAATGAGTTTGTTTTTGTGGAAGCAGAGAATGAGGTAGAAGCAATACAGAAAGCCCAGGACAACGACTGTGCTTCAATGAGTGCGAGTTTGGAGTGGAATGGATACCTTACTAAAGATAAATGGATAACGGAAGAACTAACTCCCGAATATTGTGGCTCACCCTCCTCCATTCGGAGTCGTGCGAACCAAAATAAACCACATGATGCCGCAGGAGAAGTAATATACGACGATGAGTAAAAGAGCATACACAGTCTTTATTGAGGATAAAGAATATCTCTTGTGGCAACTAGAGTTATTTCTTTTTTCTATCACAAAGCGTGGAGGGATAGACCCGAAGGATATTTTTGTTTTTTGGTCGTGTCCTGAATACTACAACAAGTTAGGAGAAACTCAAGACCCTGCTACCGTAGTGAAATCTGAATGGTTACACGGAATCATAGAGTCTTACCCTACTATGAAACATCTCTATTCTCAAAACTTTGGTAGGCAGAACAGATGTTTCAGGTTCATGGGGAAAGGGAAGGGATTTCACGGTGTCCAATACACAGGAATAAACAAGTGGAGTTCCTGGATTGAGTATGCTAACGATGGTTGTTTTGATGAGTATGATGAAGTAGTTATCTTGGAGCAAGACCTTTGGTTCTCAGGGAAGTTCCCCGAAATCCCAAACGGTAACTGGGTATCAAAGAACTGGATACCAAACAAGAAAGAATCCTTTTCTAAATCTGCTGACCCAGAAAGAGAAATGGATGAATGGGCTAAGGTTAGAGAGTTCACAACATGGGAACATGAAGGTTGGGACTTAGACGAAGTAATGAAACTCACTAAGGTTTCTAAAGAACAGAGAAGCCTTTGGACAAGAGGAGCAGTATTGTTTCAGTTTGTAGTAAAAGACCTAACACCGAAGTTCCTAAATGATTTGATGAACTACCAATACTTGTTGTTACACATGGGAGAGATAGCACATCCAACAGGGAAGATACATGAAACAGATATGATTGCTCCTTCGCTGGCTTGTTGTAATAATAATATAAAACTGGCGGTAGTAGAGGATGAACAACTGCTAACAGAAACTTGGTGTAAAGAAGAATCATATGAGAAGACAGGAGAGTTACCAGAAGGCACAATAGTTCATTATGCTTGGGATTTTAGTAAGTATCCATTCCTGTCTAACACAGATGACCCCTTACAATTCTCTAAGTTTACACATGGAGGAACCCACGCTCCTTGGCAGGGTAACATTCCCGCATTACATTCTGATATAGAGAAATCTAAGTATGAATGGTTAAGGAATTTTTATAATGATATGATTGAGATAGGTAAATCTTATCCTTATATCAGGAGAAATTGTTACAAAGAGGTAGGTAATATACGCATATAATGGGGTAAAAAGGGGGTAAGTTTCTATCTCTTTATTCTATAAGCATTTATATTCAATTTCCCTAAGATGGCTTTAATTGGCTGTCTTAGGGGTTTTTTTTGTTTTTGTTTCTTGTAGCCTATGCCCCCCTTGGGGGATTAAAACAAAAAAAATAAAAAAAAGAGGGGATTTAGTTTGAATTAAAAGCCCAACCGCTACGCAAGCAATCTAGTTCCCACCTCAATTTAGTAAAAGTCAAAACTATTATTCTTTTTTTTTAAGTATTATCCCAAATAAAAAAAACCTCCCCTTTGTGGGGGGAGGCTTCTTTACACTAACACTAATAGTAAAAGTCAAAACTCGGAGGGGAAATGTTTTTGGCACTGGTGATAGGATTTGAACCTATAACATTCAGATTAGAAGTCTGATACTCTATCCTATTGAGTTACACCAGCATATTCCCATACACGAAAAGTCAAAACTAGGTAATACATATGTGGTAGGGGTGATAGGACTTGAACCTATGACCGATGGCATATAAGACCATTACTCTTACCTACTGAGTTACACCCCCACATATACAAAAGTCAAAAGAACAGAGAGAGGTTCTTGTTTTTAGGTTTTTTCTTTTCCTTTTACACAAGGGGTTGTGTCTCTCCCACCTGAACAGACATTATACCACAACCTGTGGGTTTGGTCAAGGTTATTCATATAAACCTTTGTGATGTAAAGGGTTATGAAAATCCATCTAGTTTTTTGCTTTTTCTTTGTTTCGTAACTCCTTATCTAGTCCAGACTTAGGTCGGCGGGGCGCCGCCTCGCTGCGCACCTGTCAAGTAAAAAGTGGCAGTTTTTTTAAGGGCTTTTGTTTAATGCGACTTAACGCTGACCTTGGGGCTTTCATCCGAGCAACTGCCAAACCCCGCTACGGCAATCCAATATAAAATGAGGGGAGAGAGCCTAAACCCTCAACCCCCCAAGTATGAAAAACTCAATCACCCATAGACGCTAACGCATCCTCTACGGCATCCTTACGCCTTGCTTTCAAATCAGATACTTCAGACTTGTAATTATCCAACCATGAGGAGGCTTCCTCATTACGGCTTTCCCATTCAGATACTCGATTCTGGAAATCGTCAATCTTCTGCGGGGCATCCTTAGCCCATCGCTTCCACTTCAACGCCGAGCGGTTCAAATCGTCAATCTCGATGTCTATTGCTTTTACTGCTGGGTCAGAGGAAACCTCGGAGGCTTTCTCTTTGGCTTGTAAGGCAATCATCTGTGCCTGTAACTGTGCCATCCTTTCTTCAATCGGTCTATGCTGTCCCATTTTGATTCTCCTGTGTTAGTGTTATGGGGTGTTTGTGAGGGTATATTATACCATCCCCTAAGTAAAAGTCAAGGGGAAAACGGAAAAACTTTTAAGAAAAGTCAAAAGAAGGGAATGGGGTTTTTGTGTCTGCCATGTCTCCTGGGTAACCCCAAACCGTTTTGGTGGAGGCGGTGAGAATCGAACTCACGTCCGAACGAAGTCCGCAAGCGGTGTTCATCCGTCGAATAACCTAACGCCCCCGTTAAAAGTCAAAAGTATTATATCATAGCGACCAGAGAAAGTCAAGAACTTTTTTAACTCCTTATATAGCCCAGGCTTAGGGAGGCTCGGGGGCGCTGCACTAAAAGTCAAAAAAAAATGAAGGAATTAGAATTTCTTTTTATGCTCGCTGGCATTCCAACCTTCATGGAACATTACGGAATTCTCCGACCTAGGATGTCCAATGGGTGAGGTTGCCTAATTCCTTCAAGTGCGAATATTATACCATACCCTAGCAGTCATGTCAAGAACTTTTTTAACTCCTTGCTGCGTCCAGACTTAGGACGATTTGCGTCCGCCCCGCTCGATTTTGTCAAGCAAAAAATAGGGAAAGTTGCTGTGGCTGAAAAGTCAAAATTTTCGCAGACCTCGCCATTTCAGTTGTCTCAGCAACTTTCCCTAAGAATGATTGGGTGGGGGAGGCGTAAGCCCTTCAGGAAGTCCCCCGACTCCCCCGCCCTCGGCTTAGGATTATCCCACCAAGCCGAAGTGCGGAAACGCTCAGCCCTAGAAGCCTTGTGTGGCTTTCCAAGAGCGAGCATCGGATAGCCGATGGTTACCCCAGTGGTTACCGTCAGACATTTTTGGAAGTAAACGCCGAACCGAGCAGTAGCGATCTAGCCAAAAATTAGTGGTTTTGGAGGAGTGGTCTTTACGGTAGGCAGACTCAAAGCGTTTCGCTAAGAAGAAAGAGAGATTATTTAGAAGGAGATTTTTCATTTTGTTATGCTACTATTATACCGTAGCGGGGTAGTGATGTCAAGTAAAATCTAGGAATTTTTTACTAAAATGTCCTGAACCCAAGTACCAAAACGTTCGGCATCAAAGAGGGAGTTTGACTGCTCGCATACAGAAACAATCTCATCAATGATTGCTTCAGATTCGGAACGGTCTGCATTAGTGCGGATGATGATTTCAGCA
>Ga0080013_1001231_pt1 | contig 34653 bp, 53 predicted proteins | sample ETNvirenome_6_85_FD_69236 | JGI IMG/M metagenome (GOLD analysis project Ga0080013, IMG submission 69236) | Marine viral communities from the Pacific Ocean - ETNP_6_85 (SPADES assembly) (version 2) | ecosystem: Environmental > Aquatic > Marine > Oceanic | place: Pacific Ocean | collected 2013-06-19
TTGTCGGCCATTTCTCGCAGCCATTGGATCATTGAAGACTTGTCCTGAGCAGTGAGGGGATCGGGATCGACCTTGCTGATCGTGCCGTCCGAGTTGGCCTGTAGCACTGCGCCGGGGAGGCGTCCTGCGGCCTCTGGCGAAGCGGCGAGGAGGGCCTCAGCACGGTTTAACTTCTCATTTGAAACAGGTTGGGCTAAGACCACATCATCGCTGTCATCGTATGGGCACGAATCTTCTACGATCTCCCGCAGCATAGCCTCCAGTTCGCGGGTGCGGTCAGCCGCTCGTTCCAGTTCGGCCCACAGTTTCCATTCACTGTCGATCTTAACCAATCGTTCGATCTCAGCCGTCTGCCGCTTGATGATGTCCAAATCTTTCTCCATGCGGTCGTTGGCGGCTCGGGCGTGGGCGATGAGCTTCGCTTGCCAAGCAAATACTGCCGGTCCATTTTTGGTTCTAGCTCGGCCCAGCGCGTCGATCTCGGCGTTGGTCAGGATGTCAGTCATCTATTTCCCCAGTCTGTAACTCTTCTTGTGATAGTGCGTAGCCGTTGAACTTGTTGGAGAAATTCTTTTGGGCGAACAGGCTCTGGGTCGAGGCGAATCCCGCAAACCTATACTCAGGGAATGTGCCTACCATAAGCACATAGACATTCACCGTGGAGTTCTTCCAGGGCACAGCCAGTAGATGGGCGGTGCGGTACACGCTGCTTTTTACGTCTACGATATTGCCCCCGTGAGTGAGAGCATCCCCACTGTCATGTTGACTGCGCCGTGGTTTAATAGACAGGTCTGGGTAGACGTTGAACATTTTACAGAAGGCAAGTTCAGCGGCGAAGCCTTCCAGATCAGTCTGTTCTGCTGTCTGCTCCCCTATCTTGGCATCAGGAACATTGGCACTCCGGTTGGCGTCGGTGCGAGCCTTGCTGATGGTTTTTGCCAGCCTCTGCTCCATAACATCCAGACAGATCTCCATTATTCCCCCAGTAGGATTGCAGTGTGATGCAATAAGTCTTCTTCTGTGCCGTGGTTCTCACACCAGGTGCGCTTGCCGGCGTGAATGGCTACTCCATGACCACCATCCTGGTGATGGTTCTGGCACAGACCGATGGCTTTGGAGTGCTTGCGCTTCTCGCCGTGTCTTCTGACGTGATGGATCGTCACTCTGCCACCGCAATGCTCATCAGCAACACAGCAGCCCAGCTGGACAATCCTATCGAGGCGGTCTTTATCGGAACGGTTCACTGAGCAGCCGGCACATGGCCAAGCCGGCGAGGGAGCGTTGGACGACATCTTTGGGCGTATCTTCGTAGAACTTCCTCGGCGGTGGGCCATGCGGCCAGCCGATCTCGTCCAGTTTCTTCTTCATACTCTTGGGTGAGTCCAGTCCCTTCAGTTGCTCGGACAACTCCCTATACAACTTGTCAATCCCCTGAGTGTGCTTCTCGGTCCACAAAATTTCCCCCTCGTGTTTCTGTAGACTACTTGTAAGACCAGACAGTCGGCCGGATGATATGTGGGATATCATCTGGCGTGACGTTATCGAAGTGCAGGAATCGCCCCTCGCCATGCTGCTTGATGCCTACTCCATCAAAATGCCGTATGCCGAGCCGTAGCAGGACGTAGGCTTGTCCTCGCCCTACGCCTATGTCCACAGCCTTGCCGGTGGTATGAGCGCCTGGAGCGGTCTTAGCGGCCTCTACAGGATGGGTGGGGTGCCGGTAGAAAGAGTTCACTCTCATTGGCTTGCCATAGGTCAGCCGCACTTGCTGCAGTAGATCCATGAACTCTTCATCAACGTCGCAGAGTCCGGTATGCGAACACTTGACCTCGGTGAAGGTGAAGTTGGGCCATCTGACACTTGGCCAAGTTGCTTGGGTATAGATCACGGGGAAGATTCCTTCAGGGCTTGTATGAGATTGCCGATCTCCAGGCGCAGGTTGCCTACTGTGAATTGCAACGACTCCACCTGCCGATTCAGTATTTCGACCTTTTGGTCTGATCTGCTTAAGTCCCCCCGAAATTCAGCGCGGACCCTGCCAAATTCGTAGTCGAGGTCATCGAACCGTTCTTTCAATTCTTTCTTCATGGCTCTTCGATGACCTCCACTTCGATGCGAGGATTTTCCTTGTCGATGTAGAACCTGTCTTCCAGGCCGGTGATGTATTTCCACCCGTCGCTGGGCAGGACATCAGCCTCTACCAGCCCATCGAGGATGAACTTTATGCCGACCCGGATATTATCTGGATCTCGCCGCTTGCTCTTCTCAAACCACAGACAGCGGATGATGCAAGGTCTTTGCACGGGCTGCAATTTCGCCCCCCGAGTCATGATGGCGACCTTGGTGGTCAGCGCCTTCTTCTCTGTTGAGTAGCCACCCCAATGCCGCTTGGCTGTCTCGATGATGTTGTTGAGGCCGGGAAACTCTCCCGGTATGATCAGTCGTTGCATCAAAAAGGCCTTACGTATATCGCCTGTGGCACAGAGAGCAGAGCCATATCACCTCCAGCGGCTTTGAGTAGTCTTCATGGTGGCCCTCGATGGTGCAGGACTTGCATTTTCCCAGCCGCCCATCGGCCATCTTCTTGTGGGCGTAGAACTCGTCAATGGCCTTCTCTTCTTTGCACTTGAAGCAAACCTTGACTCCCATTGCATGTCTCCTTTACAACGGAGTACACAATCTTTCTCAGGGAGAGGCAAGGTCAGCTAAAAGGGAGATCGTCGTCGTCAAGCCCAGCACCGGTGGGCGCAACGTCCGCATTCACCACATCACCATTCACCGCCTCGACCACCTGCTGGACAGCAGAGGGAGCGGTCAGCCCCATCTTCCGCGCATCGATGTAGAGGCTGACAGCGATTCTCTCAACAGCGCCGGCGATGTCGCCAGTAGCCGACGACGGCCCTTCATTCTCCCAGATTGTAGTAGCCAGCATGAGAGCATGTCCCATGGCACCGGAGAGGTCTTCCCAGGATGCGCCAGAAGGGGCCTGAGCGGCTCTCTGATGCGTCTGCTGCTGCGGTGGGGGTTGAGGGGCCTGTGGCTGCGCCGGAGCGCCGTCCTCGGGGTCCATGCCCTGGGTCCAGCCGGGGACATTGTCGAAGCCTCGGGTATTCTTGTTCCACTGCTTCAACTCCAGGGGATAGTTTTCTCCCCCGCCGACGACTTCGATCTCGTAGGCATCGACGCCGACGCGGTTGATCTTCATGGAGCCGCCTTTGCCGCACCAGTTGCGGTCGATGGCCATGAAGCCATGGCGATTGACATGCATTTTTTCGCCATTGTTGATGGTGAAGGTGTAGTAGAACCCGTCGTCTTTCCTGGACTTGTTCTTGGTGGCGTTGGGGTAGTCGAACTCCACCAGGGCACGGTCACCATCTCTATTCAGGGCGATTGGCATCTAAATTCCTTCTGTCTGATGTGAACACTACACAGGCCAGTTGCAGCACTGCAAGTGTTGGCGCACTGTGTGCCGTTAACGGTTAGGGCAGCGCATCGAACCTGGCCCTTCTTGATCCTTTGGACTTCTCTCTCTTCGACTGGCAATTCTTCAATGAATCCGAGTCGAAGCAACTCTTTTGCTACAGCGCAGTGGTCAGGTTCTGGGCGGCGACTGTCACGGGCGGGATTGAGATAGTTGGAGTGGATACCTTCCTGGCACCAACGCACTTGGTACTTGGAATGTATCCGGTTTCCGATGGTGGGTATGGGAACCCACTCATCCGTATCCCGGCCCAGCAACATCCTCAGAGTCCTTCTCTGTGGTTATGAGGTGATAGGTAGTGAGCCATAACGCGGCGAGGATCAGCAGACAGATCGTCACGCAGGATCTCCGGGCGTGTTTGTTTCTCCGTGAAAACTCTCTCAGGGTCAGCATCGAGGCCCCACTCCTCTCGGCGTCGTTTGCGTTCGTAGAACAACTCATCACGGTTACAGTGCGTGGGAGTGGATGGCACCGCCTCAGACACCACCCACGCCCACGCCTCAGTAAATCTCATCTGCCTACCTTGTCATACCCCTCACCGGCCCCCCGGGTATTGGGCGTTAACTTGTTCCCGATGCGCCCTCTCGATCAAGTAGAAGGCGTCCTCAAGCCGGGACCGAAAGACCATTACCTCTTCAAAGTCGAGTTCTGCGACATCCTCACCGTCAGCGCTGGTGATGATGAGCAACCTATCGCCCGAGTAGCGCACTTCAGGAACATTGATGATCATGGTGTCTCTCCAGGTTATGATGAACTGTCTGTAAATTGTAAGATATTACAACTCTATTGCATTGTCAATGCATTTAATGTATCTTTTTACACAATGGCAAACTGGGTAATAGACCGCAAGTTGGTGAATACTCTGATGATACGGGAGAAAATCCCCAATCAGCAAGAGTTGGCCAAGCATAGCGGGGTAGGTTATCACCATCTATCGAGGCTGTTTGCCGGCAACGGCTGGGACCATCGGACGTTGTCGAGGCTTTGTACAGCATTACAGTGCGGTCCACAGGAGATCCTGTTGAAGGTGTAACATGATTGAGACAATGGCCTTAAGGGACGCTGTAAGGCCCTGTAAGCCGTCGTACGTGATCTCCGACCGTATTGCCCCGCGCAACCGTAACGATCCCAGGAAGGCCCCTACGTGCCGCAGATGCGGTGCTGTGGGGGAGCCGGAGGATCGGGAGTGCTGGAAATGTGGTGGCGAGGAAATGGTTGCATGAACGCTGCAATCTCCGTATGTTGAGAACACCTCGCACACCCCCTGTGAGCCGCAGTATCTGCCGGTGGACGATCCCCGTCCATCGGCATTTTTATTGGAGGTAGCTGATGGAAGGTTATCCAGGTGAAGATGGCATATGGTCGCTGGAGAGGTTGTCGAAGACGCTACATGCTCGTATCGACGGTGGCGATCTCATCTACCAGGCTCTGGAAGCCGTAGACAGGATGCAGGAGGTGGTGAAGGATATGCGGGAGGCAGTCAACAGCAAGGGTTACGACGAGGCGTATGTGTGGACCCCCGCCACTGAGGGCTGGTTGACCGTTTTTGTTGACATTGCCAGATACGCTGACCGGTTAGAGGGCAAATGAACCAACCGACTGATTTGAGTGCCAACGAGGAATACGAGTATCTGCTCCAGGATCTGCAGGCCATCGCTGTAGAGGCCTCCTTCATCGCCCGCGAGGTCTTGAGCAAGGCCAAACATGACATCGGCAGGACAGTACTGGACTCCGGGCTGTACCAGCGAGGCATCCGCACTGCTGACGGGGAACCCTCTATGGTGGCTACCCTGGCTCAGGACATGCAGATAGGCAAGAGAGATCTCTATGACTGCCTCAAGTTCGCCCGTGAAGCTCAGTTGGTCGGTGGCTACCAGGCTTTTCTTGACCAGCACAACCTCGGCAAGAATCTCTCCTGGTCAGGCATCAAGAAACTCCTCGGCCCAGCAGAGCCAGAAGAGGGTGTAGAGTCAGGCAACAGACAAGCTAATAGAGCCGACAGGAAGAAAGCGGTACTGTACGCTCGGAGATGTATCGGCAGAGTTTTTACTGAGAGGGACTTGGAGTACATCGTCAACGTACTCGCCATCAAACTACCGTAGGTATTCAGCGTCTGACGGAGGATCTTCAGCCAGGGAGTGTTCCAGCCGAAACTGCAGGCCGTGTCGCCGTACTGCTCGTGCTATTGATCCCCGATTCAATCCCAAGCAAGAAGCCACATCAGTAGCAGAGTGGTACATCCTCACCCAGGTCTGACATCTCTCCAGTGACATATCCGGCCGTGCGGAGATCACTGTTGTTCTCCATGGACGTTGGTAGGCCATCACAATTCCTTTGTTTGGGTAGGTGCAATTCCACTGAATACGCCATGAAGGATAGTCGATAGTTCAGGTACGTACCTTGCTGTCTGAACAGTAACCTGAACAATTTCTCTCTGAGGATTCAGATTGTTCAGGTCAATTCAGGGACAACTGAACAATCACCTGAACTGGCCAGAGGAATCCTCCACCCCCCCCCTTCCCAGCCGGTAGCCTGCCGTCCCGAGTACTATCCACCACCCCGCTTTTCCCCTTACGTCTACTCCTCGCCACCATTCAGCACTAACACAGGGCTGGTGGGTCAAGTGAGCCGGAGAAGGCTCGCCCACTGGGGTATACCGCCCAGCTACGGTGGTCGAGGTTCCGCTGGTCCTCAACTTGGAAGAGTCTGACTGATCCGTGACGGGACAGCGCCGCTTGGACGCTATTGTCCTCGCGGTTATTTGTTGTGCTGTAGACTAATGCGTTGTAGCAACCACTTGCATTGGTGATCTCTGATCTTCTTCTCGACAACATCGGCCACATCATTCGGACAGAACGACCAGGAACCATGGACACCACCAAAGATAATGGTGCTTTTGGCGCTTAGTCTGTCGTAGGCTTCTGCGAAGGCATCCTCTAAGAAGGCGTCAAGCAAGATCATGTGCAGACTGAGGTCTGGCAGATCCCCACCTCCCACCGCGTACTCAGACCAAGAGAGATGGCTGGTTTTGGGGTTCTTTTTGCGGTGGAATGTCGGGTGGCCTAATAGCAAAGAAAAATCCTCCAGTTCGCCTACCAAGCAGCAACCCGAAGGATGTCTTGGGAACCAGAGGATCTTTCTTATAGGGCCTTGCGGGGCCGACTATAAGATAGGGACGTTACTGCATGGCAGGCAAGTGAAGAATACAACAACCCACAGCCCTTTGTCAACAGAAAAGGCCCCGGTGATCTCTCGGCACCGGAGCCTCTCCTTGTCCGCAGTCCCCATGAGGAAGGGATGCTGCGGCTACATTACCACACCCTGAAAGGAATTGTCAACCTCTAAAATCGAAGACATCCTGACTCATGCGAGTGGCAGCGATCTCGCAATACTTCTCTTCGACCTCGATGCCGATGGCCTTGCGGTTCAAGTCTTTGGCGGCTCTGAGAGTGGTTCCACTGCCCATGAAGGGGTCGAGGACTGTTGCGCCCTCTTTGCACCCTTTATCCAGCAACCACGTCCAGGCTCTTATGGGTTTGGGACATGGATGGCCGAGCTTGTCTGCTGCCTCTGTTACTTGCCGTCCAGTAGGCAAGGCTCCCTTGCCGGCTCTCCAATCCTTCCCGTAGTAAAGAATTGGCTGGAAGACTGTCATCCCCCACGGTCCATGTGTAGCCGCTGCGGGTTGCCAGAAGCATCCTACGTCGCCAGCCGGAGGATATAGCCACAGGCAACGTATTCCAGGTGTCACGATAGTCGCGGTGGAGGTGCCCAGAAGGCTCTCGATCACGGGGACGACGACGGTTCCCACATACTCTGGCGAATCATCCCACGAGCCGTCATAGGTGCCCTTGCCATAATCCTTAGCGTCCCCACCTCTGCCGCCCTTAATGCCGAACGGTGGATCAGTCAGCACCAGATCCACCTTGGGCAACTCAGGCAGGATCTCTCGACAATCGCCGTGGTAGATCGTCACCCAATCGTCTTGGTAGTATGGTTTCATCTGCTGCATCCCCCTTCAGGTCTTGTCATGCCAGTTCCACCGGTTGCACAGCGGACACACCCCTCGCTTCCTGGGGTTGTACTCAGGCCATTCCTTGAGGCCATACTGCCACTCCTCAAAGCACTCACCACAGGCAGCAAACCGCATCCACTTCCTGTAGGTGGTGGTGTCTACGCCGATGAAGACAGGTCTGCTCATGCTTCCAACCGCCTCCGCATAGCATCGATACCCGCCAGCAACTGAGCATGACGACAGGCCGGCTCCGGTGGCCAGGGGGTGGTCAGGTCTTCATACCTCGGTGCTTCCCACTTCTGCACCGTGCGAACTGTGACCCCCATCCGATTGGCGAACTCGGCCGGCGACAACTCCATCGACCTTCTGGCTTCAGCGACACGGTTCTTTGCACTGTCTGCAATCAGCGCAGCATGTTCCTCGTCTTCCTGCAAGGCTCGCTCCCGATCAGTCATCCCAAGCCTCTTCTTCCTGGGCAATGGCCTGAGTCTCCAGGTTCAGCCGCTCATCTTCCTCCAGGAACGGCCCCAGATCGAACAGCCGCTTGCCACAGGGCAATGACACCCAGACAGCACGGATCTCGCAGTAGGGAGCCTCTGGCGGCTCTGTAGAGCATCCTGGCCGATAGGCCTGTAGTTCGTATTCGACTTCGACTTCGACAGTGACATGGGTTTTCATCTCGATGCGTCCAGTGAGGTGTCAGCGATCTCCAGCATGGGGCTGTCTTCGCCAAACTCCTCTGTGGGGTGGATTTCCAGAAAAAGCGAGCCGCCGGCCCGCTTGAACTCGTGGAACAACTCGACCTCCTCGGGGAAGCCTTCCTGCAACTTCTTCTGGTTGTCTGAGTCTGCTTTGGCAATGAGGCGAAATAACTGCGCGGTAAACCAGTTCGCCCCATTGAACAGTCCAGCTTCCAGGTCGAAGATCATATGCTGGCGTGATGTCACGGCTTGTTTCTCCGGTTGAGAGATTCCAGGTAGTCAGTCAGACGATACTTCAGGTGGCCAAGCACTTCTTTGTATTCCGGGGGCAGTTCCCAGACATCGAGATGCTCCAGCAGCGCTTCAGCCTCGGCCCGATCCAGTATCACTGGGCGTGTCATTGACGGGACACCTCTGCAGCGAGGTCAAATTCCATGTCCCGGCCGACGATTCTGAAGGTGACCTTGGCGAGATGGAGTTCAGGCAGGCTTGCCTTGACGTATTCGATCACTGCTTCTTCGATCTCTTCCTGTGTCAGTTGGACTTTCACGATCCTACCCCCCAGTTATCATGGTCGATCTTCTCGTAAATCTCTTCCAGGATCAGATCCAGATCCTCATCACTCACCAGCCAGTGCAACGCACTCTTTGGCGGGACATCTCGCCACAGATAGGAGTAGGAAGTCTCACCGTCTTTATCGAGGCCATCGATGTAGATGTCAGTCAGTTCGACCTCTGACCCTTCTGCCGGCGACTCCCACGTAGCTGGTATGGGTTTGGAGATCTCACACTCCACCACCATATCCATCCCGGTAGAGGTCTTCAGAGCCTGAGCATGGAACCTGGCCGGCGTCAGTTCGATCTCTGCCGACGCTTCAAACAGATAGGTGCATTTCATGGGGAGAACTCCAGGGTAAATGGCGTGAGGTAGTACTGAGCGTAGACCTTGCCGTTCTCTTCGATCATGCGGGTGCCGATCTTCATCCCCTCGGCGCGGAGATCATTGATACGAGCCGCCAACCGGAAGCAGCCAAAGCGCTGTAAGGCCTCCAGAGCCGTCAGAGAGTGTCCTGCCGTCAGATGCGCTTTGATGTCCTTACACTGACTCACAGTTCAGGCTCCTCAAACTGCATGTCCTGAGAGTCTTTGGCGATGTCATGCTGCTTGTCAGCATACTGCTCGTCTTCACAGTCACACTGGAAACTCTCCTCAGAGGGTACGTAGACGCACCCACAGCGGTAGCAGGACTCAGCCTGGGCAGCATCTCTGATGAGCCTGGCCACTGTTCTTGGAGCCGTAGCAGTGTAGCCGATGCCGTTGGGTGAGGGGCGAGGCACCAGCAGTCCCAGCGCTCTCTTGGCCTGTTCGATCAGGTGGTGGTCAGCCGAATCAGCCACCGGTCCACCCCCATCAGAGTGGGTGCCATTGCGAATCGCGTCCCTGGTGCGACCCGCCTCTTCGTACTGCTCCTGAATGCTCTTCATGCTGTCCCCCTTGGTGATGTTGTTTACGTCTGTTGTTTCTTGGTGGTTCAGTGTATACTTCTATGCATGGGACTCTTAGACTCACTGGCCCGTATTCCTGCTCCGGCAGGGCCGGGGCCGCAACTAATGCGACCAACCGACCTTCCGGCACGGGATTTTGCTGGTACAATTCGCCAAGACGACATACTCAAGGGCGAGATGCCCTTAGCGCCAGGCGACATCACGGCCTTGCTGCAACTCTTGAAGTCGGGCCGGTTCGGAGCGCTCTTGGACAGAGCCGGCGTGTCAGTGCCCACAGACAGGCTGAGAGGCGTCCTACGGGGCAACCCTACCAATCCCTCTAAGGTTGACGACCTTGCATCCCAGATCAGCCGAGAGGGCCAACGGGACGCCCTGAGCATCAGCGTGGACAAGGCCGGTCGGCCGTTCATTGGCGAAGGCAACCATCGACTGGATGCCATACGCCAACTGGGCCTGCCCGAGGCCAAGATCTCCATCACCCCGAACGTCGCTGACGACGCACAGCAGTTCAGTGCCTTCCTAAAGGCTCTCGGCCTGTAACGGCAATTCATATCCAGACCCACTTCCCTTCTGTTCTAAAGGGGTCACTGGCGGTAGTGTCGCTGTTCTTGATGGGCGTGGCGTAACTGGCCAAAACGAACGCTACCTCCTCCAGTGGATGTTGTTTATGTCTGTTGTTTCTTGGTGGTTCAGTCGGTCGCCTCGGGTTTCCACATGCTGCCGAATCCGACGATGACTCTGGTCCCACAGGAGGGACAGGTGTACTCGTCGCCAGACTTGACGAACCCGTGACCACAGTCCACGCGCACCTCGTTTTTTGAGCAGGACATGGTGGTGTTACACTCGGCACATACGGGTCTTTGGTCAGATGTCATTATTCATATTGCTCCTGAATGCTCCTGGCCTGTTTCCGATCTCGATACTCTCCATCGTCGCCTCGTCGCGCACGACCGCCCACCCGCCATCGGCCAGCATCGCCGGGGTGAACTTGCTACGGACAATATCCGCTGCCGCCGACAGGCTGTCGGCAGTGATCTCCTCCTGCCCATCATCTCCGTATACGCAGTATGTCTTCATGGGATTAGATTAAGGAGCCGAAGAAGGCGACGAACTCGCCATCCTCGTCGGTGATGCGAACCTTGAAGTAGCGGCCCGCCTCGACAACCTCGTATGCCCACTCGTCATCTGCTGCGGAGCCAAGCTCGGCGGCGATACGCTCGGCCTGGTCGCGGGTCAAGTAGAAGGTGCCGTCCTCGCGGCCGAAGTTGATGGTTACCATTCCTGATCCCCCTACCCGCGCCCGTTGGCGCGGATCGTGTCCAGCACCGCCTGCGACAGGTGCTGCCCGTGTGGGTAGATCGGGTCGTCATCATAGCCGATGTCGCCCACGTACTCCAAGATGAAGCCCAGGCGGCACAAGGCGTTGGCGGCACGACGGGTCAACTGCTTGGCTCCAGTCAACTCCTCGACTGCCTGCTGGATCTCGGGGTCCACGAGCTTGGCTCGCTTGCTGCCATACTGCTCGATGATGGTGTAGGTCGCGAAAGTCATCGGGTCCCCCTTGGAAGTGAGTAACTATACGAAGATAATACGCACATCTGGAACAGGAGTCAAGCACAATCTGAACATCTCTTTGAACCAATCCAAACTCTAATCAAAAATGGTTTTGAACCAATCCTAATCCTAATCAAAACTCGATTCTCAGAGAGAAACGGCCCCGCCACGCAGAAAAACGGTGGCTGATAATAAACATTATGTAAACCGATTGCCGATTGCACGACGGTGCAAAAAGCGCTTGACTATGGCGACAGATTGCGACTATATTTCAACATAGTTTGTTATTCTCTCACGTTTCACAAGGGGCAAACTGCCATGACAGCGGAAACTGTAAACGGCCGAACGCTCAAACAGTGGATGGCGGAAGTTGACACCATTATTGGCCGACGGTTTGGTATCTCGGTACATGATTTGGCAGATACCACATTCTGGGATATGTGGCATGATGAAATGACCCCGGCGGAAGGGGCCGAAGAAGCGCTGGTTAATGATGATCTGGGCTGGTTTGAAAATGAGGCGGATTTTTCCTGATGTTACCGAATAGCATAGTATTGTCCAGGACTGCGGAAGTAGTTGTGACGGCGACCGGTGGCCGGCGTAGGTCGGTTAACAAGAAAACCGGCGACATGATACAGATACAGGCAGCGCCTACTGCCGTTGATCCTGTAACGGCCGGCAATTCAGGCCATCAGAAGCTGGTATGCTTTGACTGTCCTATTCAAGCGCTTTGTTACGTCAATAAAGGCCATGCGCCGCTTGCCGTCTGGCAAGCTACTAAGGCACAACCCCCGATAGATCTATCTGTCTGGGACAGTCGTGGCAAGCCCGTACGTCTTGGCAGCTGGGGCGATCCTGCAGCGATGTCTACAGAGGTACTGGAAACTGTAACGGCCGGACTACACACCGGTTACACTCATCAATGGCGCAAGCGCTCGGATCTATCGGAGATTTGTATGGCGAGCGTAGAAACCCCAGCGCAAAGGGAAGAGGCGGCTGGTATGGGTTGGCGTACGTTCCGGCCGATCATAGACGGGCAAGCGCCTGACACTGGCGAAATCCTCTGCCCGTACGTTTCCACAGGTGGCAAGGTGCAATGTTCAACATGCCTGCTCTGTAGTGGCAGACGGTCACAAGCCAAGGATATCGTCGTGCCGATCCATGGAACGCACAAGAGGGCCGGCAAGGCTTATCTGCAGGCGTTGTGATGTTTGGTGATATCTTTATAGATCTGCTGATACTTGGCGCAATTGCACTATATGCAATCGGCCGGCGCAAGAAATAACCCAGCGCTCATAGTACACAAAAAAACGGCCACCCCGTCCGATGGGGTGGCCGTTTTTATTGGTGCCTATTCGGCCGCCTGCAGCGCTTGTCTCAGCAGCTTGACGACTACGTCTGTTCGTGCCCCTTGTGCGTCGATTGCAGCGACTATGTCGGCCGGTAGCCTGACTGAGACTCTGACAGTAGGCTGTCCGTATTTGGCCGGCCGGCCCTTTTTAGGCTTGGGGTCAACGCCAAGATTGCGCCGTTCAGCGGGGGTCAGTAGTGCAAGGTCGATTCCTTCGGACGTCTGTTCACTTTGCATGATAGTACCTATACCCGGTACCAACACGCCAAGAAAGGTCTCGTGCCCCACTGGACAGGATGCTATAGTCGAAGCGCTTACCATCGGCCCGTAACTGTCGCACCTTGCTGGCCATATCGTCCCGTGATACTTGCTTGTGAATGTGCATTGTTTCCCCCTTGTGAGTTAAGCGCCCGGCCGATATGGCCAGGCGCTAAATGTGGTTTACCAGGTTACAAGGTATTGCTCAACAACATACCACTTGGTGATGTTGTTTACGTCTGTTGTTTCTTCAAGAAACAACAGATCTTCGCCATGAACTGGCTGCAGCTTGACCACGTAGTGCTCTACCGGCGCATAGCTTTGGTCGCCATGACCGGCCCAATATTTATGCCCGGGAATCTTAGCAACAAGCGTGAGCGTCCTTTCATTGAAACTTATAATACTGTTGGCAGGTTCGTCCATGCCGTGACGCGTGGCATGTTTCCCGTCTGCTGAAATTGTGATTGTGGCCATTGCTTCCCCCTTGTGAGTGTGGCCGGTATTGGCCGTTGTTGCTTCTGTCAGACAATATAGGCAGGTGCATTCCGTATGTCAATAAGAAAAGGGCGCATATGTACGTATACGCAACATTCACCCTATACCCATCGGCAACTGACGATACAGATAGGACTATAGGTGGCCCATGGCCCATGGTCATTGGCTATAGGTATACCCCTGGCCATAGGCCAATCTGGCCAATAATAGACATTATGTAAACCAATGGAAATGGCCATTTGAAGAGAGGAATTGGCCATTTGAAGGTGAAACCGATCCCAATTGTTTTGACCAGGGGTTAAATATACTCAGCCAAATACCACCACTATGTATGCCTCCTGTAGAACGATTGTGATGGAGGAAGTGGTCCTCTGACATTCAACTTGACTATCAATGGTGTTCATGGTATGATTGGAGGGGATATGGGACAGATCACGGTAAGATTGAGTGCTGAGTTGCAGGAGTCTTTGAAAAGGGCTTGTGGGGGCAATCTGGCTGGATTTGTGCGTGAGGTCTTGGAGCGGGAGGTAGGTGAGGGGAAGCCAACCAATGACAAGTTGGATAGGGCGATTGGTCGGATAGATGCTTTGGAGGATGAGGTTGCTGGCCAGCGGGTGTGGATAGCTGAGATGGAGTCGATCAGACGATCTCGTAAACAGCCCAAGGATGTACCATTTCGGGATAGTGTTCATGTAGAATTGGATGGGGGAAACCAATGAAGATTGCTGGCTGTAGTAGGGATAGGGGCGGGGTATGGAGACATGGCGCAACGAAGACTCATGCGGGGTCGCTGGTGTCTTCCTGGTACATTGCTAAAGATGTTCTCGATATCGCTGAGAGAGCGTTGAGGCTGCTGGAGGAGATGCGGACTTTCCCAGTGTTGAGGACAACAGGTTTCACCAGAGACTGTGACGCCCTGCTGAAGGAGGTGGATGCCATATACCCAGACCAAGCGCACAGGGTTGAGGACAAGAAGTCTGGAATTCAGTGGCGCGGGAAGGCTGTAGAGGATCTCACCCCTGCTGAGAAGCAGGCCATGATGGGATACTGTGACAAGCATCCAGTATTCTCTATGCCGATTCAGACCTGTAAGCAGACCGTGAGGGATAAGGTGGAGGCCACTCAGGCGAAAGACAAAATCCTGATCCACGCTGCGCCGTGCGTTGGAGAGGCTCTTCTCATCCTGGCAGACGAGATCGACAAACTCCGTGGCTGAACAGATCCATATCCTCTGCGACCTGGAGTTGAAACAAGCTGTTACCGAAGCGGCTAAGGATGATGGTATTTCACTTTCGGCTTGGATATGTAGACTGATGGAGGAGGCGCTGGAAAAGGAGAGCAAAGATGGCTGAGACATGGATAGAACTTGAGGCTGGCAAAGACCCCTACTACGAGGGCCGAGAGAGAACGCTTCTGGTCAAGGCGTCTGCGGTGACGCAGATATACCACTGGAAGATCGAAAACGAGTCTGAGCCAGGTTATGGGTCGGGGGTTGAGTTGGTCTTTGATTCAGGCGGCAAACAAGACGTTTGCTATCCTGGCGAGCCTTTTACGGCCGCCCAAGTGGCGCTGGCTATTGTCGGAGGACAAGCGGCCGGCAGGTCTTGAGGGCAAGATCTACTGGCTTGACCCCGCGAAGGAAACCCACCACCTGAAAGATCTTGCTTCCTCTGAAGAGACTGAGTAAATTGCCGGTAAGGCCTTGTGCGGGACTGGGGAGACTCGTACTGGGAGAGGCCTTTGGGGGGTTGCCGATTTATTGGGGAGCGGTGACTCCCCTCTTTTTGGGTTAGACTATGCCGAGAACTCCAGCCAGAACCTCCTGTACACCGCAGCAACTGGAAGCCATCCACTACCTGGTATTGGATCGTCATGCCAAGACGGATGTCACCAAGAAGGTAGCTGCATTGGTCAAGTGCCAACCTGTGACCGTTGCCAGGTGGAGGAAACTCGACTACTTCCGGGAAGAATTTGACCGCCAGGTCAAACTCTACCGAGCCAACTTTGACGATGTGCCCCTCGCGGATAGAAAAGAGCGGGTAAAAGCCCTTCAAAGCATCTACGAAGACCTGCAGGAACGCGATAAGGCCATGAAACTAAAGGTGCTTATGGCGATCCGACAAGAAGTCGGGGACGATAAGCAGGTCGTCGAGCATCATGTCTCAGGTGCCGTCGGAGTAAACCTACCCCCCAGAGCCGAGTCCTACTCCGAATGGCTGGAACAGAATTCTTCCATGTATAAGGCCGTAGGCGAAGTGCCTGTACCTTCTATAGAGGCTGTACCGGCCGAGAAGGGGCGGGAGTCCGAAGGCCCCTGGGAACAAACCACCGACGAAGACATTCCGCTGTGGTACACCGACAACAAAGGCAGGGCCGTTCTGCCCAACGCTTATCAAGAGCGGGTCGAACGGGCCAAGACCTGGGAAGACAAAGACGCTGAGAAGGTAGCGGAAGATTTGACCCGACTCCAAGACGCCATGCGCTCTGTCCAAGAGGACGAAGCCATGGACATCACCCGACAAGAGGTACCAATTGGCTAAAAAGACAACTACAGCAAAGAAGGCCGTGAGGAAAGTCGCCGCCAAAGCCGTTCTGAAGGCAACTGAACCCTTCGCCGTCCCCAAGAAGAAAGATCTCGCCCAAGAAGCCCTCGACAAACTCGGCACCGCCACGCCCTCTGTAGCCCGAGGCGGTGAGTTGGTGTATTGGGTCAGGGAAGATGCCTACAAGGCCGTAGAGGCCTGCCTGGTGTCCATTATTGAAGACTGATGGCACTCCTCGATGCTCTGACCCGTGTTGGTCAAGATCCTGAGATGGCGCAGGGGACTTTTTCCCGACAAGTCCAGCCCGCCGGCAAATCTCTGCGGAGAATACCGTCGAAGGAAGAGTTGCTGACAGCGCTCAATACCCCCGGTGGCAGCATCTACGCCAACCAGAATTTGGGTATCACCAGTCTGCAGGATGTTCGCAAACTGCTGGAGCAGTTGGATACCACCACCGGACGAGGCCCTGTAGTACAACCGCTGGGACCGCCGCCCCGCCGGCCACTGCCTGGTGTCCAACCGCCGGTGCAGAATACCCAAAGCCTGCTGGCAGGGCTGGACGTGACGGCCGGGAGAGGACCAGCAGTACAACCCTTGGGACCACCGACGACGACACAGCAACCCACCGCCGTGGCTGGAGGCACCGCCTTCGTCTGGCCGGACGGCAGACCCGTCACAGCCCAAGAAGCCTCTGATCCCTCTATCACCATGGAACAACGCCGCACTTGGAAACGGCGTGGATGAGCCAAAAGTCTGGCAACCGCAGCCAGGCCCCCAGGAAAAGGCGATTCGGGCCTCTTTTGTGCCCGAGTTGTTCTTTGGGGGTGCCCGAGGAGGAGGCAAGACCTCTTTCCTCATGGGAGACTTTGCCTCGGATGTGCAAAAGTACGGTAGCAACTGGAGAGGGATCATTCTGCGAAGATCCTTCCCTGAACTGGATGAAGTCATCGAAGAGGGCAAGAGAGTCCTCTTCCCCGCCTTTCCCGGTACCGAGTACAAGGTAGGCGTCCATGAATTCCGCATCCCTCATGCCACCGGCACCGTCGTCCTCCGCTTACGGCATCTGGAGAGCGAGGCCGATGCTGACAACTACCAAGGCCATTCGTACAGCTGGATAGCTTTTGATGAATTGCCCAACTGGCCCTCTCTCGGCGGCTACAACAAACTCAAGGCCTGTCTGCGCTCTGCCGCTGGTATCGAGAATCTCAGAGTACGAGCTACCGGCAACCCCGGCGGTGTCGGCCACCAGCCCGTCAAGCAATATTTCATCGATGCTGGACCCCCGGAAACCATCATCGAGGACGAGCAGTCCAAGATCCCTCGGATGTGGATCAGAAGCCTCGTTACCGACAACAAAATCCTGCTGGAAAACGACCCCGGATACATCGACCGGCTCAAATCCGTCGGTGACCCCGAGTTGGTGCGGGCCTGGCTGGAAGGCGACTGGTCTGTCTCCCTCGGTGCCTACTTTACCAACTGGACCCCAAAAATTGCCATCCCCTCTTTTGAGATTCCCGACCATTGGCCGCTTTTCGGGGGTCTGGACTACGGCGAGTCCTCCCCCACGAGCTTCGGCCTCTATACTGTCGATTACGATGGCCATATCTACCGCCTCTGCGAGTACTACGTCGCTGGAGCTACAGCCTCCACCCATGCCTATGAGATTGCTCGCATGATCGCCTCAAACCCCTATACTGGAGGCAGAAGTCCGTCCCAGATCTTCGCTGACCCTTCTATGTGGGTCAAAAGACGCCTGACTGAAGTGGTCAATCAGTCGCCGGCTGACGTGTTCTCGGCTCAAGGCTTACCTTTGACCAAAGCCAACAACGACCGCATCACCGGTTGGCGGGTAATAAATGACTTGCTGGCGCAGGAGAAATTCCACTGTTTTACTGAGTGGAACGACAACATGATGAAGTTCATGCCGTCCCTGCCGAGATCGAAGACCAACCCCGAGGATCTTGATACCAAGAACGAACACGACCATTGCGCCGATGAGCTACGCTACGCCGTGATGCACCTGTATCAACCTTCACGTCAACGTCCGAGTCGGAATCAGAACCCGTTTTTTGGCAATAACGTGCTGGATAAAGTGCCTGTGAAGAGGAAGCGCCGAGCATGAAAGCAGATAAGATAGAGTTCTGGCAAAAGACCTTCATCCATACCGAGAAGGCTATGGAGTCAGAGCATAAACTCTGGCGGCGGCTGCACCGGCAGTTTCGCCTGGACTTTTCTGATCTCCTCGACCTCGACTCAGAGAAGGTCAAGAAGATCTCGCAGTTCTATCCCCTGACCAGACAGATCATCGCCTCCATCGTCTTCCAGAACCCGCGCATCTTCTTCAAGGTCGATAACCCGGACAAAGCCTTCCAGGCTGAGATCATGCAGCGCACTATCAACGGCGCGTTGGAGATGTCGGATGCCAAGTCCCATATCCAGCAGATGGTCTTTGATGCGCTATTCGCATATCGCGGTATCATCAAGACCCTGGTGAACCCGCAAGGCGACGACGACCTCGTGCCACCCTATATCGCCAACGACACGATGCAGAACGGCATGGTCACCTCCATGCGGATCTCACCGTTCAACTTCTTCCCTGATCTCTGCACTCCCAACCATGTTCCTGGGTATATGCGCTATGCCTATGAGAAGATGCTGGTACCGGAAGATTTCGTTCAGGCCGACAACCGCCTCAAGAACAAGGCCAAGATCAAGCCCATCACTGAAGAAGAGCGTGAGAGTCTCATGCTCGATGACTGGGAGGAGAATGAGGCAGGGGAGGACTCGAAACGTCAGGCAAAGGAAGATCTGAAGGTCATTGGCAAATACGTGCTGCTACGGGAAGTCCACGACCGTGTCCACAAGAAGCAATACATCTTCGCTGCCGGTGTCAGAGAGCCGGTGCTGGAGATCGATCACCCGTTCCTCGCCGGCGAAACCCGCATGGAGCCTGACCCCCTCACCGGTGAGATGGTTGCCACTGAGGACTTTCAGCCCAAGGGCGGCTTCTTGGTGATGAACGGTACGCCGTACACCACTCTCGCCTTCGATGCTACGCCGGAAGAGTTCTACGGTCTGCCCATGATGGCCTATGCCGAAGACACGCAGATCGGCATCGTCGAGTCTGTCACCCGCAGGAACGATGGGGTCAAGCGCAACTCCCGCACGATCCTCGGCCGCAAAGGGGAGCAGGCCAACAACCCTGACGTTGGCGAAGACATCGACAAAGCCCGTGACGGCACCATCATCTGGGTTGATGATGTCAACAACTCCTTCCAGGAAATGCCGCAGTCTACTCCCCCTGCAGATCAGTTGGGCCTGGAGTCAGACATGCGGAACTACCAGGAGCAGATCCTCAATGTCTCCTCCCTCACTTCTGGAGGAGGTCCGCGTCGAACCGCTACCCAAGCTGCACTGGAAGCATCGTTCGGCCAGTTGAACCGTGACTGGATGCAAGGCAAGGTCGCTGACATCTTTAAGGAACTGGCCTACAACTACGCTCGGATTATGAGCGACGTACGATATACGCCAAAAGAGTTTCTGGTCAACGTCGCTGAGAATGAGAACGATCCTGTCTTTGAAGCAGTCCGGGGCGATATGATGGCGGCTCGCTTCACTGTCGAGGTCGAAGCGGCTTCCATGAAGCCCATGTTTGAGGAACTGGAGAAGGAAGATGCCCTCGGTCTGGCCTCATGGCTCATGCAGTTCCCGCAAGTGCCGAAGAACGAAGTGCTACGCCATGTGCTGAATACCTTCCGCGTACCGAATCAGGAAAAGTTTATTGGCAATGCCGCCAAGATCGACGCCCAACGCGCCGCCCAGTACGAGAACATGCTCATCATGGGTGGTCAGCAGGTAAAGACCCATCCCGCAGAACAGCACATCACCCACGCCGAAGTCCACAAGATGCTGCCGGAAGATCCGAAATTCCAGCAGTTGGCCCAGCAGAATCCCATGCTGGCCCAGCAGGTCACGCAGTTCCTCCAGCAGCACTTGCAGGAACATCAGCAGTTGCATGAGCAGCAAGCCGGTGGTGGTGGCGGCAACATCGAAGGACTGGGAGCCAGTCGCAATGGTGCGGGTGGTCCCATGGAGAAAGTCCAGCAGCAGGTCGGTCAAGTTACCAGCGCAGTCAGAGGCAACGCCCAGGAGATCTCGCAGCCGGGAGCGGTCATTGATCGGAACCAGAATTGATCTTCATCATCTGCGACCACCAGAAGAACGTCAGCCTCGCCCTCGTCGGGCGAATCGCCAAAGGAGTTTGAGGTGGCCTACAAGGTCAATATCAGAGGTGGTTCCCATCCCCGCCTGGAGGACTACGAATGTTCTACTTGCGGTTTTTTGCAGGAAGATGTTTACTTTTCATCGAGGGATAAGGTCACGCCGACGCGCCCCTGCACGGAGTGCGACGGCACAGCCGACAAACTGATCGCTCATCGCCGGACCAATTTCATCCACCCCAGTCACTCGGGGCTGTATGGAAAGTATGAGCCGGCGCTGGGCTGTGTGGTCGAAGACTATGGCCACAAACAGCGGCTGATGAAGGAACTGAACGTCGAGGAGGCTTCCGATGCCACCGGTGGATCGAAGTCATACTGGCAGCCAGAACCCGGACCTCGTCCCCAAACCGACTCCAACTGGATCGATGATCCAGGGAGTCACTGAGGAAATAAGATGACCGAAGCCGTCCAATTGGACTCTTCTGAAGAGAGTGGAACGACTGACGAAGTAGAGAACGATGGAGTGATCGATCTGGGTGCTGATCTTGAGGCCCCGAGCGAAGCACCGCCCATCGAGGAACCTGCTTCAACAGACTCCGCTCCTGCAGACAGAGCGACCACAGCGGACGCACCAGACCGACCAGCAAGCATCAACATCGATGCCGACCTGGAGTCTATCCCCGAACAGCTTCGACCACTGGCCAGGCAACTGAAGGGTGATTACACCCAGAAGTCGCAGGCCATTGCTCAACAGCAACGGGAAGTAGAGGCGCTCCAACAGCAGCAGCGTATCGCCGCTGTAGAGCAGCAGCAGCAAGGTCTGAGTGCGCGTGTAGATGCAGCCTCACCGGAGGCTGATCCGTTCGCCGCTGTACGTGCCAGGTTGGCCCCTGAAGAGCAGGGTGCCCTCGATACCATGCGCGAGGTCATCAAGGCTGATGTGGGTCAGACGCTGACGACTCAAGGTCAGCAGGTAGAGCAGTTGACCAACGCTGTGCGGCAACTCGCCGTCCACGTTGTTCAACAGGCGACCCAGGCACAGAATGCGACGGCCGTGGCCGCTCGTGAGCAGTACCCGGACATCGATACCTATCAGGCGCAGATCAACGCCCTGACGGCGGTGCCGAATCCGGCCACGAGCAAGAACTACACTCCCGCCGAGGCCTATGAACTGGTGACCGGAATTGCTGGCCAGAAGTCTGCACAGTTGCAGAATGGCCAGAAACAGGTCCGTAGAAACGCTGCAAGCAATGCCTCATCCTCTCCGTCTGTTGCTGCCGAATCTGACTCGGGCGCTCTATCAGAAGCCGCGCTCGTCCAAAAGTTAGAGGCACTTGGCCTGAAGGCGTAGCGCCCAACAGCCAACAAGGGGGCTAATGCCCCAACAGACAGAGGTATTATATGCCTGCTGCAACCAGTAGTGAAACCTGGGATGCGGCGTGGACTCTTACGATGCGTTCGCATCGCAAGCGCCTCACCGACAACATCTCAGACTCGTACCCCACGACCGACAGGCTGAAGAAGTCTGGCGTCATGGAGGTGGAGACAGGCGGTAAGGAGATCCAGGAAGATCTCATGTACGGCCTGGGCAGTTCGGAGTGGTTCGACGGCTTCGACGTTCTCAGCACACAGGCCACGGATGGCATCACGGCGGCTTTCTTCCAGTTCCGCTACAACGCGGTTCCGGTAGTCATCTCCGACACTGAGGACGACGAGTCCCGCAAGAGCGGTTCGGTCAAACTGATCACGGCGAAAGCCAAGCAGTCGATGACCAAGTCGTTCGACACCATCAACGCTTCGCTCCACACTTCACAGTCTGGCAAGTCCATGCTGGGCTTCCAGGACATCTGCGCTGAGTCCACGGGCACCACGCTCGGCGGCATCTCGCAGACCACCAACACCTGGTGGGACAACAAGCGCACCGACTTCAACGGCTCAGGCTACACCTCGTTCCTGACGAAGGTCGCAGATCAGTACGAAGGCGTCATCGCCATGAACACGGTGTGGAACAACTGCGCTGAAGGCAACGACAAGCCCAACCTCATTATCTGCTCCCACACCCATTACGGGAACTACGAGTTGATCTTTGAGGGCACAGGCCACACGCGCTTCACTGGCGCTGGTCCGGGTAACCTCGGTGTCACCGGTGATGTGACCTACCGGGGCGCTCCGGTCGTTCCTGACCGCGACTGCGTCACCGACAATATGTATTTCCTCAACACCAAGTACCTGAAGTTGAAGGTGCAGGCCGGCCGCAACTTCTCCAAGACCCCGTTCCAGCGCCCGAGCAACCAACTCGCTCGTGCTGCGTTCGTGGTATTTGGTGGCCAGTTGGTCACCAATAATCGTCGTCGTCAGGGCGTTCTTTACGATCTGGCATAAACCCTTGCCCCCAAGCCAATGGGGGTTCACACCCTGCCCATAGGGGAAAGGCGCAAGAGCAATGAGTTGGAATTTTGGAGCAGGCCACACCAATAATGGTGCGGCGAGTTTTGGCGGTAGCGTTGGAGGCAGTTTTTCGCAGGGCATTTATGCAGAGTCCTCCACACAGAATGCACCATTAGGTGCTTCTTTGGAATTTGATGATGGACGCAAATTCCGATATACAAAGAGCGCAGGAGCGATTACGATTGGGAATGCCTGTTCCAGCGATTATAGTGATGGCTTGCTGGCCGAACTTGATTCGACCACCACTGTGAGCGCTACTGCGGGAAACGATTACTTCTCTTTGACAGGAAGCGGATCGCAGTTTTCCACTACTGCAAGTTTTTATGCCGGGGGTTACATCGTTTTTACTGATGGTGCAGGTGCGGGTCAATGTTTTCGCATCAAAAGCCATTCCACGGCAAGTTCTGACAAGATTACCTTTCATTTGTATGATGCGCTTGTCACGGCCCCCGTGACGGCGACAGGTGTTATGATCGTTGGGAATCCTTATGGTGCCGTTCTTACGGCAGATGGCACCGGTTCAGGCGCAACGACGGATTCCTGGGTTGTTGGTTCTAATCCAATAGCGATCACCAGTGGATATTATTTCTGGATGCAAACGCGAGGTATTGGTGCGCTTCAATTTGACGCTGGCACTACCGCAACTCCGCATTACGGAATGGAGTTGGTGATGAGCGATGAGCACGATGGTCTTGTTGAAGCCAAGCTGGATGCACATGATGGGTATCAAGTAGTTGGACATTATGTGGGTTCAACTGGCGATGATAATGAGTACGTCGTCGCGCATTTGTCGCTTGAATAAACCATAGGAAGGGGGCTTCGGCCCCCTTCCTTGTGCCAATTTAATTAGAACGATACAAGGAGAACTGAAATGGCAGCAGAGCAGAAGCTGGATCTTGACGCGTTGGTTGCTGTTCTGAAGGACGCCCCGGATCATGTGAAGTCGCAACTGCGACAGGCTCTCGGAGCCTCGGGCACCATCACGCGCAAGGGAACACCCCAGAACAACCAGGATGCCAAGCGCATCGCTTTCCAGGTCGGGGAGTCGCTGCAGCCTGACGGCTTTGTGCCGAAGCCCTCAGAAGCCCTGGAGCAGTCCATGGGCAAGGAGGCCGCCCAGGAACTGGTAGCCGAGAGATATCTGGCCAACAAGGTCACTACGGGTGCGGTGACGACCTTCACTGCCAGGGACGCCGACCAGATGGTACAGAGCGACAACGTCCCGACGCCACAGGCCAGCAACATGCAGTTGGACCCAGAAGCCATTGCCGACATGGCAGTTGAGTAAATGGCCGACCGCCGGCCCGAACGTAAACGCCAGGAGGTTTCCAACCCTACGGTTCGGGGCCAGCAGGACCAGGCGGTGTCGTTTGGACCACTGGGCCTGTTTGGCCATATAGAGGTCAATTCGATCAACGTGACCGGCGGCTTTGTGCAGTTGCCGGCACTGACGACAACACAGCGGGATGCGCTGACGGCGGTCAATGGCATGGTGGTCTACAACAGCACGACGAACAAGTTTCAGGGTTACGAGAACGGCAGTTGGACGAACTTGATCTGAGGCAGAGATGACGCTAACGCAAGCCATCACCATGACCCTGAACCGAGTGGGGCTGAATCCCACTACCACGGCCTACAAAGACCAGGCTCGGCTGTATCTGAACATCGTCGCCAAGCGGATCTGTGGGGAGGTTGGTGGCAAGTGGTGGTGGCTGCACAAGTCTACCACCTTCCTGACGACCAAGACGATGACTGTCTCAGGTATAGCCGGAGGGTCATTTGTCGCGGGAGAAACGGTCACCGGCAACAGTTCCGGGGCAACGGCAGTGGTTGATGCCAACTACGATTCGACCAACTACCCGACGGCACTGACGCTGCACACGTTCTCCGGCACGTTTGTCACCGCTGACAATGCCCTGAGCAACGGCACTGGTGTCTCTGCGGCCTATGTCTCTCTCGCTGTGACTCAGACCTACGCTCTTGCTGCAGATGTATTGGTGCCGCACTCTTTTGTGGATGTGACCAACGACCGAACCATCGTCGCCTCGGGCTGGGACAACATCGACCAGGATGACCCGGACAGGGACTATGAGACAGACGCTCGGGTTTGGTCGCCGGAAGGGGTTGACGCGCTATCAGGGAAGATTCGCGTCAGGCTCTTTCCCTACCACGATACGCCGGGAGACACCATCCGTTACCGCTACCGAGGCTTCATTGTTGACTGGACTTCCGGTGATGACTCAACGGAGTTGGACAGATATCTGCCCGAGATATTCCAGCCGGCGTTACCTTTCGGTGCGGCTGAGATGTATCTGCAGGAGAAGGGTGACTCTGAAGCGGCCGGGGAGAACCGGTTTGAATACAACGGCGTCATCGACAGAGGCAAGGAAACGAACCGCACGATCTGGGGTAACCGCACCTGGCGCAGGAATCGGGGTGATGACAACAACCAGTTCGTTCTCGCAGATGGTAGCCTGACGGCGGCAAGTTAATGGCAATCAACGGCCAAGATATACAGTACGGCCCCTGGACAGGGGGTGTCTGGTACAGCAAGCCTGAAGAGGACGTGCGCGAGGAGGAGTTGTCCTCGATGGAGAACGTCCGCATCCAGCCTGCAGGGGCCTGTGAGAAGCGTCCCGGCACCGCGTCCTATAAGTCTGCTCCCAATATCGCCACCGACCCGACAGTGACGATGCTGGCCGAGTTCGTTGTCCCGCCCAACGACACCTATGTGGTGATGGTCTGTGACACGGCATTCTACCTCTACTCAGGCGGCTGGTCTGACATCACCAACGGGCTTACGATCACCGCAGGGGACGACAATACCTTTGAGTGGGCTGTAGATGAAGGTACCGGCGTTTTGATGATGACAAACAATGTCGATGTGCCCATCAAATACGGAGGCCCCAACAAGGACTTTGGCGGCGGCGCAGGCATCCCGGCGGTAGTGGATGTGGATTCCCGGTTCACCACTGCAGAGCATGTAGCCCACTGGGACAACAGAGCTTGGTGGGGCAACGCTGATACGAACTATGACCGGCTGTGGTATACGGACATCGGTGACATCGATACGGTAGGTGCCACATCCTTCTACCAGTTCGGTCATCCCATCACGGCTCTGGTGACGACGCGGAATGCACTGACCGTGCATACTACGGGTGGCATCTTCACCATGATCCCCACAGGGAACTCACAGATCCCCTACCAGCAGCAGCAGAGAACCTCACGGGCGGCGATCAATGGTCGCGCCAACGTCGTGCTGCCTGGAGACATCCAGTTGATCCTCCGCAAGGACGGTATCTACCAGTGGGATGGTGGGGACGATCTGGAGAAGAAGTCTTTTGCTCTCGATCTGGGGTACTGGCCGGAACTGGTCACTGATCGATTGTCGCAGGCCTTTGCTGTGTATTACCCACTGGAAGCAGAGGCGTGGTTCTGGTTGCCTTACGGTACGTCCCAGACAGAGATGAACCACATCATGGTCTACTCACAGCGACACGACTGCTGGTTCGGCCCCTACACAGGCTCCACCAGCCACTTCTTCCGTAACTGCGCTGCCTTGGTAGACCAGAAGCCTCATGCCGGGACGCTGTCTACCTCGGGTGATATTGGCGGCAAGATAGAGGATCATGCGCCGGTTGACGTCTACAACGACGACGATGACACCGCCGGCGGCACAGCGATCCGATCCTACTTCCGCACCGGCGCTCCTGCTCCTTCCGGGTCAGCCCAGAGAATCCGTTGGTTGCACACCCGCACCTACTACGATTCAACCGGCAACTACGATGTGACAGTGACGCAGGAGTCTTCTGGCGTATCCGGTACCACCGAGACAGTCAACATGGCTGGTGGTGGGTTTTTGCTGGACACTGACAAGACTGATGAAGGTGAACTTGGGACGGTGCGGATGCTGGCCCAGGATACAGACCTGAGTGAGTATGACCCTCACTCGTCACTGAAGTACACGAACAACAGCATCGATCAACTATTCCGCATTCGCCGGTGCCATCCCGTATTCAAGGTGCTTGGTCGTAAGCGCAGGGTTACTGCAGGAGTCTCCTAATGGCCCAAAGTCCTTTCTTCCTTTTCAAAGACCCTTCAAAGGTTCAGTTTTCTGGTAGCACCTCCCTGACGGGCAACCAACTGCGAGGCTTTGGTGGCTTTGATCCTCGCATCTCTATTGGCGGCAGCCATACGGCAGGAACTGGGCAGTATACCCCGGCGGGTACAGCGTTACGGGACGTGTTCTTTGACGGCACGCGTGTTGGCTCGACCAGCGACAGGAATGTGTTTGAGGCTCCCAGCGATCAGGGGTTCAGTCTTTACTCTGGTTCCACGGGAGCCAACAGCCAATATCAACCGATCAGCCGAAATGAAGTGTCAAACGACATCGGCATGGCAGGGGTGGGAGGTCCGGATAGCCCCGCCTTGACCATCGACCCCCGCACAGGCCGGCCTATATCGTCGAGCAGCACGACCGTAACAGCATTGCCTGGCGGTGACGATGCGTTGTCTACTGACAACACCACTCTGACAACCTTCCAGCCAGGCCAGTCTACCGACGTAGCAACGGGACACGTCACCACTAATCTGTTGGGCAATGTCGCCAATCCGGCAGTTGACACGTTTATCAACAGGAACTTTCCAGCTGAGTTTGGCCAGAACGCCGGTGTCGCTTTCCGCAATCTGGCGGGTGATCCTGTAGCCCGGATACTGATCAATGGTGGGACGCCTTCTCCAGAGCAGATGGCTGAGTTCCGCACCAAGTTCGTTTCCGAGATGGAGCGCTTGGGAGAAACCGCCACTGGCATCGTCAACGTGCTGACTGGTGGTGGTGGAGCAGGCGTGTTGGACTTCTTTGGCAACAGAGGCTCCACTCCGAGGTTCTCCCCGGAACAGACCCTCGACAACCTCTTCGCTGAACTCGGCAACACCGGTCTGACCATAGGTCCGGGAGCAGGGCAGATCTCTCTGCCTGACATCCTCGGAGCCTTGGGCAACATCGGCCTGACAGTAGGCGAAGGAGCAGGGCAGATCTCCTTGCCTGATATTCTTAGCGCCTTGAACATTCCTGGTCTTTCCTCCGACATCAGTTCCGGTATCCTCGGCGGGTTGGGAGGTTTGGATGAGGACATCTTGAAAGGACTCGACATTCCCGGCCTGACCTCGGGCATCAACGCCGGCATTCAGGGCGGCATCACGCCTCTCACCGGTGAAGACTTTGGCATCCCCGCCATCCGGGAAAGCCTCTTTGGCGAAGATGGGTTGGAGTCTCTCATTGGTGACTTGAACCTTGATGACCTCGCTTCAGCCATCGGCCTGCAAGGTAGTCGCATCAGCGGGGCCGGGGGCCTGTCGCAGCAATTAGGCAACCTCGGCTTCAACCAAGGATTCCTCAAAACGCTGGGCACTACGGAAGACACACTGGGTGGCCTGACGCGTGACTTAGACGAACTGGGCCGCTCAGAGATTCCCGGCCAACTGAACACCTCTCTGCTGGCTTCTCAGGGCGTATTGGACGATATCCTTGGCGGGTCGTTCGGAGGACAGGGGTTCGGCTTTCCCTTACAGCAGACCGGTCTGGCAAAGGCTCTCGGTCAGGGCGGCGATCTCAAGTCGCTGCTGGAAGGCATCTCCGCACCAGACTTCACCTCGCCACTGCGACAGGCCGGCGAGATCAACGACCTGTTCAGCCTGGGTGGCGACCTGCAGACCAACATCGGCGCTGCCGCTGACAGGGTCGGCCCCTTACAGCAATTGCTGCAGCAGTCGGGAACCTTTGGTGGTATCGCTGATGACATAGGTACCGCCGCTGACAGGGTCGGCCCCTTACAGCAATTGCTGCAGCAGTCGGGAACCTTTGGTGGTATTGCCGACGACATAGAGAGAGGGGCTGGCTTTGCTGATCCTCTCAACCAACTGGCTGCGTCAGCGCAGAGCGGTGCCTTTGGTGACATCCCTCGCATCCTTCAGGAAGCCGGCGTCAATGTCTCAGGCTTGAGCGGCGAGGATCTCAGCCGGGAACTGGGCCTCTTTGGCGAAGGCATCACCAGCGGCTTGTCTGACTTGAGTGGAGTCTTTGACACTCGCCTCGCAGGATTGGGGACAGACATGAGTGCCGGTTTTGAAGGCATCAACTTCCCCGATATTAGCGGCCTCAATCGAATTGAGCAGCAATTTGGCAACTTGACTGGATTGCCTGCCTCCATTGAAAAATTGGGCCAGAATCTCCCAGAAGAACTACGCAAGGTCATCGAGGGAGAAGGCGGTTTCCGGCGCGGTGGTGGTGGTGGAACCACAGACCTCACTGGCGTCAACGACCAGTTGAAGGCCATCCTGGCGCAGTTGGGAGCTTCGGACGGTATCCAGCCTTCTGGCGCGGGTGGAGTGTTTGAGGAATTGCTTCAGTCAATTCGGCCGGGATTCACCGACATTCGCTCTCAGATCCAGAAGACCACAGCAGACCTCATTGCACAGGGTGCATCTCCAGAGGACGCCCAGAGGCGTGCCAGCGAGATTCTCAGCAGCGATCCTGTCACCGCTTCGATCCTCGCGGACCAAGAGCGCCAGAACGAACTGCGCGAGAAGGAAGATCGGGAGCTACTCAGTCGCTTTGGCGTCCTCCGAGGCGGGGGCACCATCGATCTGGCCAACCTTCGGGCCGAAGATCAAAGCCGCTCCCGCTTGGCAGCATTGGGCCAGGGTGCAGAGAGAGCCGACAAGAGGTTCCAGGGAGCTATTGGTGCCGGCACCGACATCGCCGGCCTGCTGGAGCGCCGGGAACTGGCACGGGCCGGGGAACTGGGCACGTTGGATGGCCAGCGCACCCTCTCCGGCCAGGACCAGGACCAGGCTCTCATGGGTACCATCATCAGCCTGCTACAAAGCGAGTTCAACCCGAACTCAACGAAAGATAAACAACAGCAGGCATTGGCCAGGTCGCTACTGCCGCTGCTGCCGCCGCATATCCGCGCCGCATTCCAAGAGATCCTCGGAGGAGCATAATCATGCCCGGACCACTTGCAGCAGCAGCGCTCACCGCTCTCATTCAGCAGGGCACACAGGCAGGACTCGGGGCTTTGGAGAGTCGTCGTCGGGAGAAGATGGACTCCAAGCAGGATGCCCTCCAGGACGTCCTCCAGAGCCTCTCGCCGCAGACGCAGGGTCAACAGCCGGTACGTCAGGGACAAGGCATTGCAGGGCAGTTACAGGGCGCTACAGCCGATCCTCTGGTGCAGAAGGTCTTGGGGGATCTGATTGGCAAGATCATGAAGAGCGGCGAGTCTACGGCCCGGAAGGGCCTTCCTGACGCCAGCCAAGCGCTACAGGCAGTAGCAGGCTCCACTGCTCCGGCAGCCGCTCCTTCAGCAGGGGAAACGGCTTGGGTTTGGCCCGATGGCAGGCCGGTGACATTGGCAGAGGCCAACTCTGGCGATGCGATTCCCAGGTTAGTTCGACAGACATGGCAGAGAAAGACTCCCTTGCCATCTGGTCCCGGCGGGGGTACACAGTCCTTCCAACATCCCGGCTTACTTGACCCGCTCTTGAGGAAGATCCGAGGGTAACATGCCAAGCTTAAAGGGTGTGGCGAAGTCTGCGGGCCGGCTTCTGGATTCTCCTTATGCCGCCTTGTCCCCTGCTTTGATTGGGGTGCTGGTGGATCTTTTCCAGCGGCGTGGCGATGATAAGAACGAGACAGAAGAAGAAATTGAGTGGATAGACTTAACGCGGGAGGAAGATCCGGGGGTAACGTGGTATCGGGATGGAGATCTTTCTGAAGAAGAGATTTTGGCCAAGGCCGGGATTGCCTCTGCTCCTGTCCAGAGGCCAACGATTCCTATTCAGCCTACTCATGGAATACCAGACCGCTCTGCCATCAATCAGTCGCTTCAAACGCCGACGATAGATTTCCCTTCAGCACCAGCGCCAGCGGAGTCCATAGAGGAGACTCAGGGTGGTCGAGGAGGAAGATCCGAGGGTAACATGCCAGTTGATATTAACAATCTACAGCCAGGCGATATGAGAATTGGCTTCCCGGGAGAGCGGCCCGCTTACGACGCTCGAATTGATGAACTAATCAATCAAGGGCTGTCTGAGCGAGATGCGGTCGTTCAGGCTGGAAAAGAGCGCCGCGCAGGGACTCTCCCTGGAGAGCAACCCGCAAAACAGCATAGTCCTATCACGGAGGAGAGGATTTTTCCAAAAGAAGGCGGTCCTGCTGAACCCTCTGGCAGGGGTGGTATTCTGCAGGCTCTCGCCGCTGCCGCCCAGCGACCTCCTGTAGAAGCCCCCACCACAGAGGCTCCAGACCCCCGTCTGAGGATCATACAGGCCCTCTCCAGCGCCGGTAGTGGTTTACTGGGGTTGAGGGACCAAGCCGGGGCTGAGAAGCGTAACAGAGCCGCTCAGGCGACCGCCAATGTGGTTAATGCCTTGTCAAAGGGCAGGGCGGGTGCCCGTGCGACTCAGGAAGAGGCTCGTCCGGGGCTGCTCACCCGACTGGCAGCCATTCCTGGTCAGGCGGCGGGTGCAGGCCTTCAGATACAGGCTGATCAGCAGGCAGCGGACCAGCAGACCTTTGAGAATCAAGTATCTGCCGAGGGCAAGCCCTTCACGCGGATCAACTCCTTATTGCAGCGAATGCAAGAAGAGGAGCGGATTAGACAGGCTGGCGGCAGATTGGAGCAGGGCAATACACGGTTGGAGCAGTCCAATAGAAGGGTTACTGAAGGCGAAACTGCTGGCGCAGCCAGGCGAAAAGACAAGGACGAGGACCAGGCCCTGGCAATTCGCCAGCAGGAACTGGCTGAGAGCCGCTTTGCCTGGGACAAGAAGAAGGCCGAGATGGATCTCGCCGCTGAACTGCCCGACTCCAAGATGGTTGACGCGCTCAACGAGGCCGGCCGTGCTGGTCTGACGCTCGACCAGGTGCTGGAGGACAACGACCTACGCCCCCTGTACAATGCCTACAGCCCATCGGCCAAGACGATCTTTAAGCAGGCTATCACCGAGGGTGCCCGTCTGCATAAAGCGGAACTTGACGCGAAGATCAAGGCATTGCGCGGCTCAGGCTCGGGTTCGGCCACAGAGCGCATGGCGATCAATGACGCAGAGACATTCAAGGACGAATTGGATGAACTCCAGCGTCTTTGGCGTGGGGCTGGAATGAAGGGCTTTACGCAGGGCGTGTTCAAGATGGCGGGAATTGGCTTTGACCCAGAAGAGGACACCGGATCGCTCTTCATGCGCCGAATCTTCGATGACTCAGCCAACCTCAGTGATGCTCTTGCAGGGTTCGGCCTGAAGATCGCCCGTATCTTGAACGGTGGTCGCCCGAGTGATCGAGATCTGATCGCTGCTCGTAGGCTGCTGCCGCTGCAGAGTGACCAGGACGAACTGGCTCAGAAGAAGTTCATCTTCCTGCAGACCATCTTCCAGAAGCGGGTGGACGCCATTCGCAACCAGATGGTGGTGAGTTTCGGTCCAGCAGAAGGCGAGAGCGCTGAGGACTACATCGCCCGAGCCATGAACAACCCCAGCGAATTAAGGGAAGCACTGACTGTAGAAGCACAAGAGGGCACCACCCAAGAGGGCGTTGACTTAACCAAAATAAACTTGGGGGGCAGGTGATGGCCAGGTTTATCGGTGGCACGTTCCGCTCAGTTGAGGCGATTGGTCAGGCTCTGATTGACTCCAATCCTGCATGGGAAGACCGCGACCCAGAAGAACTGGGCGAACGGGCGCTGGAGCATCCAACACTGGCCCCGCTGATCACCCTGTCTCCACAGGACTACTCTGAGATCGATGTGTCCACAGCGGTGAACAACTTTGGCCTCTTGGAAGGGGACTTTGCCCAGACCGCCGGCGAGTCTCTTGAGGGGCTGGGAGAGATGATCAGCCATCCCATTGACACTGGGATCGCCATGGGGAAGATGGGCCTTGCTGGTATTCAGGAAGGCATCGAAGCCTCCCCCGGCATCACCAAGATGGGAGGGGCTGGCGGTCAGTTGCTGGGCCTGCTGGGCAAGATTCCTCTCAGTGAGGAGACTCGGGAAGGTGCCCGAGAGATGGGACGAGGGGTGGTGGAGTCAGTCAGCCCTGAAGGCCTCCAGCACCGACCCGCTCTGGCTATATCGAATGCACTGATGGCGGTTCCTGGTGGAGCCGGTGTCAAGGGAGCCACCACGGCCGGCAAATATGCCAAGGCTCTTGCGGCCTTGAAGAAAGTTCGCAACGTCGCTGATCCAGCTGAGTTGCCGATCACCGCAGCCAGAGCAGTGGGCAGGGGCGTGTCGCGTGGTGCCAAGGTCACTGCTGGGACTGCGGCAGGGATTGGCAAGAAGGCATTCCAGAGTGCCAAGGGCTTTGCTGACGCTGTCCGCTCAGGCAATTCGACTCTGCGGACAGATCTCTTCTCGGCCCTGCTTGGCTTCACCACGGGTAGAGGCCCTCGCTTCATCCGCGAGATGATCCGCAAAGGCTCACCCTCGGACGCCATTGAGCGTACTGTCTCTGTGACAGACGAGACAGGCCTCGCTGATCCAGGCCAGATGATTCGCCAGACAGGACCAGAGGTGCAGCGGGAGTTCCGACAGATGGGCGAGGGTGATGCCGAGAGGATCATCGCCACCCGCGCTCTGGAGTCGGTGGATCGCTTCAAGGAGGGCATGACAACCACCTTCCAGGAGGGTCTGAGCAAATTACCTCTGGATAGTCCTGTAGAGATCGATCTGCGGTTGCGGCGCAAGGCCGGCAAGGCTTTGCGGGACATGAACGTCAAGGTCGAAGGCGCGGAGCGGCTGGATGTCGAGGACGTGCCGCTGGACGTGGTCGAATCGCAGAGAGGTGCCACCCCTTCCGGCGTCTTCCCCGGCGGCCAGAAGGAAACCCGTACTCGTGTTCCCACAGGAGAGGCTGAGTTCTCCTTCCCCGACTTTGGTGACACTCCCGGACAGACCACCACCATTTCGGCACAAGGTGGTGGGCGAGCCATGCTGGAGGAGGCTTTCGGCCGTCTGATCAACGCTCCCGAAAGAGTCTCCATGGAAGATCTGATGAACTTCCGGCGAGGCATTGATGATGCTTTGTCTGTAACCACCTCGGAGGTGTCTGGGGAGGCGCGGGTAGCTCTCGGCCGCCTACGCCAGATCGTTGCTGACCGCCTGAGCGAGATCGACGGCTATACCGAGGTCATGGGTGACTACGAAGAAGCCTCCACCGCTTTGTTCCGCATGGAGCAGGAGTTGGGTGTGGTTCCTGGTGCTTTGACGACTGCCGGAGAGATTCGCGGCGTCAAGACCTCGACGCTGGTGCGGAGTCTGATGCGGACCCTGTCGGAATCAGGCCCGGAGACACCTTTCGCGGCGCTGGAGGAATTGCAACAGAAGGGAGGTGATGAATCTCTCACCGCAGCCCTTGTAGGTGCTGGCTCCCGGCCGATTGCTGGTACTGGTCTGGTGGTCAAGAGCGAACTGTCACAAGCTGCGAGGTTGGCGGCAGGCACGGTGGCTCTTGGCGGTAGCCTGGCTACCTTCTGGAAGATCCCGGCAGCGGTGATGTTCAGTCCCCGAGGAGTCAACGAGATTCTCCTGCGAGCCTTGGACCCGGAGAATTTGGGTGGTAACATTGCACGGGGTGCAAACAGGGTCACTCAAGGAGGGAGCAAGGCTCGGAAGATAGCCGAAGGCATCAGTTCTGCTTTCAAGCGAGCCAACGAGTCTACCGGGGGAGAGTTAGCCAAGATCGCAGCCAAAGAGGGCTGGACTCTTGGTCAGTTGTTTGAGCGCCTCCAAATTAACCTGGGGGTGGATGTAGAAGAGGGCGAGTTCCAGCCCGCACCAAAAGCCACCACGACCATGGAAACACTCGGTGGTATCGACCTGAACCCCCCGGCGAGGTAAGCCATGCCCAACATTGCAAGAACGAAAACCTGGAACGCCAACGAGACACTGACGGCGGCTGACCTCAATGCCGAATTCGATGGCATCCTCACCGGGGTCAACGACAACGCCCTCAACAACGACAACCTGAACCAGACAGATGACTATCTGTTCGGCTCAATGATCCTGGGAACCGGCCTATCT
>Ga0080013_1001232_pt1 | contig 34645 bp, 58 predicted proteins | sample ETNvirenome_6_85_FD_69236 | JGI IMG/M metagenome (GOLD analysis project Ga0080013, IMG submission 69236) | Marine viral communities from the Pacific Ocean - ETNP_6_85 (SPADES assembly) (version 2) | ecosystem: Environmental > Aquatic > Marine > Oceanic | place: Pacific Ocean | collected 2013-06-19
CTCCTTCCTCAATTTCCTAACTGAATAATAATTACTACAATTATAATTATTTCCGTCACATCCATTTGCACATCTTAGAAGTCCGCCTTCTACATTCTTCTCAAGGCCCAACTTCCATGCACATCTATCTGCCTCTCGCATTCTCTTTGTTTGTTCTTTGTATTGGTTTTCCATTGTCACAATTGAAATACTTTGTGTTGTTTTAGTTTCTTTCTCTGTGTGTTATCTACGTTCTTTTGACACCTTATCTGTGTTTTTCTTAATATAATCTGTAATATCCTTTGGAAAAGGAACATACTTCCTATTCCTCAATGAACCATAAAGCGGACATCTCGTGAAGTGATACCTTGGCTGGAAATTACTACAATAAACCATACTTCCTTTCGTTTTGCAGTGTTCTTGATCGCAGTTAATCATTTGTCACCTTATCTTTTGTGACTTTTACTTTTCTGAAATTAAGTTGTTTTGGTAAATTCAACTTCCAACAAAACCAAGCAGTAGCAAACCAACAATTCTTTTTCCCAGTAAAATCAAATCTTTTATTTGGGATTAACACTTGAATGTTTTTATCTCTAAATAATTCATTTCTTATGGCACTCTCTAATGTTGTTAATGGCAGTAGCATCGCAAATGGTTTACCTAATTCAAAAGCTCTTTTCAAGAATTGATTTTTTTTAGAGTATGGTGGATTTGTAATTGTAATATCATAATCCTCAATGTCGTGGTCTAAAAAATCCATTCCAGATTCAATATCTGTTGATGTTACCTTTATGCCTAATTTATATAAATAGTTAGAAATTCTATTTGTTCCAGATGCACATTCCCAAACCCTTTTAATTTTTGATAAATCTATATTATCGCATAAGAATTTGATTGCTTCTTCTTGAGTGTAAAGATTATCATATTTTGTGGGTTTTACATTATCTAATTTCATTTAGTGTTCTATTGTGTATTTTATTTTGTGCCATTAGAAAACATCCTCCACTTCTTTTTTAATTGGATGTAGAATTAATGATGTTTCCTTCATTCTATCTTGGATACTTATTACAGATTGGAGATCTGGAATTTTTAAATTATCTAAAATATCTATTAGAGAAACCATTATCGTTGCTTGGTTCTTTAGAATCTGTCTTGTTTCATTATTCATTTTACCTTCACCTTCTTTACCTTCTTCACTTTTTCAATATCTACATCATCCCCATACTCCCATTCATTATCAATCTTGTCGTGGGGTTTCAACTTGATAACGTCTGTGTTTCCGTATTTTCCAAATTTACGTGGTTTCATGCAGCCCCCTTCATTTTAATTTCTTGTAATTGCTTTTGGGGTTGTTCCATTTCAATCTCATCACCAAATTCTCTTACATTCTTTTCTTTAGTGAATTTAAGAGTTCCTAATCTTATTTGTTTGCCTCTTTCTTTTTCAATGTCTTCTTGAGTATAAGGTACAAAATATCTATGCTCATATTTACCATTTGATTTCATCCGACCTTCTGACGAAATATAAAATGGTGGTTCGTGATATAAATTAATTTTACTTATCGCAACATAGATAGTACACATCTTTATTTTCTTTGCTTTCTTATTTTTTTTATTATCCCTCAGACTTGCCTTAACTTTTTTTAATAAATCTTTAGAGGTTAGTCCATCCTTCCAGGATCTCCTATTTTGCATTACTAATTTAATATGGAGGGCAGTACTCCAAGCTCTCCGCATATTTATTCTATTAAATCTTTCTTTCTTAGTTTCTAACTTTTTAATTTTCATAGTCAACATCCTCTTTTATTTTTTCTAGAGTCATCACCCACATCTTCGCTTTGTCTAAAGAATGGTTTACGAAAGTCTTGAAATCTTTTTGCTCTCGTGGATTCTTCCAAGATAGTCGTGCAAACCTCACAGCCTTAACCTTATAGAAAAATCTATCAAGTTCTTTAGTTGTTTTAGAAATCTCTTCCCTAACCGATTGTAATATCTCTCCTGTCCTAATAACTTTAATTCCCTCATCGTCTGATTTCTGAACTTCATCATATTTCTTTTTTTGTTCTTCGACAAATCTCTCAGTAGCTTTCTCTTTTGCAACTCCTCTAATTTCACTTCTTGTAACTACCTGCTCTTTCGCTTGTTCAATTAACTCTTCCTTTTTATCTGGATGTTGTTGCTTTACTTCTGCTAAATTTGAAGGGGCCATACCTTTCTCGCCGTTAGTTTCTCTCCAGAGTTTTATAATATCTTTTTCTGATTTATCTAAGTCTGCTAATGATTTAACCATAGTTTGAATATATCCTACACTCTTCCCTAATCGTTCAGCGGCTGAACGCACATGATACCCACTCTTATCAATATATTCTTTTATCTTAGGTGCAATCTCTTCTTCAGCACATGAAGTAGAATTAAGAGAACATATTAATTGATATTCCAATCTTTGAACCCCTGTAAGATTATCATCATAGATAACTGGAATCTCTTTTAATCCAATGAGATTAGAGGCCCTCCATCTTCTTTCCCCGTCAATGATTGTTCCATCTTTTTGAATTAATATAGGAACAACAATGCCAACAGATTTAATAGAGTCTGCAAGTTCTTTAATTTCTTCTTCCCCAAAACCAGTCTTCCTTCTTGGCTGATTCTTATCTGGTTTTACATCACTCAACTTTTTTAATAATTTGTTCATGTTTTTATTACTCAAACCCCTTATTTAAATGTTTCCCTTTTGTTTTAATTCTGTTTCTCATCATTACCCATGTCTTCTTCAATTCAAACTTAGTAGGATCAACTACAACTTGCTGAGTTTCCTCATCCAAAATTATTATCTTGGGGTTTCTCATCGTCGCTGTTCTGTCTTTTAACATATTTTGTGTCATCAGTTTTTTCATTTTGTGTGTACCATTTTATTTATTGTTCACAATTCTGCCCTTTTGCGACGTATTAGCACGAGATTGTGACAGTTTAATTCCTATCGCTGTGATAATATTTGTTGTGACTGCGTTGCCCATCATTTTATACCTCTGGGTGTCTGAGAACCCTTCTGTCCATCCGTCTGGGAATCCTTGGAGTCTTTCGCATTCTGTTGGAGTGAGTCTTCTGATTTTGAATCCTTCTCTGACTCTGATTGTATTGTGGTGTGGTTCTGTGAGGGTTGGGCATCTGTCTGAGTGTTCTTTTTTGTTGTAGAGGTCGAGGATTGTACTAATCTTTGGCATAACTCCTCCTCCTTGTCCTGTTGGGATGGTTGGGCTGATTCCTTCTTGTGAATAAACTCTTCTGATATTTTCGTGTCGCTTATCCCATCCTCCTTCTGTGAGCATTCCTTCGACTTTGATTTGTGTTCCTTTATTTCCTTTCCAGTAAGTCGAGGTAATTGTTGAACTAATTTTGCCCTCCATAGATTCTGTTGAAGGTTCTTGTTTGCTTTCTCCGAGAGGTAATATTTCAGGTCTACGTTCTCCTCTAAGACTTCCGATAATGAATACCCTCTCTCGGTTCTGGGGAACTCCGAAAAATTTGCTGTTAAGAACCATCCATTGAACTTCATACCCCAATTCTTCCAGCGTTTGAAGGATGACACTAAAAGTTTTCCCCTTTTCGTGATTGAGTAACCCTTTGACGTTTTCAAGGAGTACAAGTTTAGGTCTTTTAACTTCAAGTATTCTTGCAATCTCAAAAAACAATGTCCCACGGGTATCTTTGAAACCTCTTCGTTTTCCAGCAATGCTGAATGCTTGGCAAGGAAATCCTCCACAGAGCATATCAAAGTCTGGAAGTTCGCTTGGATTGATTTTTGTGCAGTCTCCCCAATTTTTAATTGTCGGAAACTTTTTGGAGAGGAGTTCTGAAGAGTATTTGTCAATTTCGGAGACTCCGATACATTTAAATTTTCTTTTATATAAATCTTCTTTAAGCTCTGATGACAATTCCTCTTCTTGTTTGGGCTTCCTCCTGCCATTAATGTTGGTGCTATCCCCTGCGTATTGTATACTTGCCAATTTCTTGGGTTGCCTAAACTTTCCTCCCTCATTATCATTGGCTCTTTCAAGTCCAAGTTCAAATCCTCCGACTCCTGTGAACATTGAGAAGTATCTGATAGGATTACTTTGTGAGGAGTTCTGTCTATTGTGAAACAATGTTCGTTTGACATTAGTGGTCCACTTCCCCCCGCCTTTGGATTCTTCTTCAAACTTGGTCTGTCGGCACTTCTCTTTTGTGTACAATGAACTATTATTCTTTTCATTCTGTTTTGACATTTTTTAATTCCTCAAAAGCATCTCTGATTACTTCAGCAACGATTCCATCTTGTGCAAATTTATATTTTTCTCGTGTGATTAAATCTCCAATGATTCCATTTCTAATTCCTTCTGGTATTTCCATTTTTGTTATCCTCCAATTTATTTTCCATCAGAAAACCTCCCTCGCACCATCGACGTATTCCTTAAATTTATTATTTGCTTTCATTCTCAATAACTTGTCTTGTGAAACATGGAGATTCTTAATATATTTTTTCCTATTGGTTAAATCAACGTCAGGAATCTTAAATGCAATTAGCATTTTCCGAATACCATTTAAAATATTCCTTTCTCTTTTTGTGATAGTTATAACTTCAAAAGTATCTTGATTCTTGATTCTCAAAAACCATTTCTCATTCTTAGGTTTTACCCTCTTTTTAATTCCTTCAACTTTTGTTATTTTATTTTCCATTTGTCATTTTAGTGTTCTATTGTGAACCACTACAAATCTCCTCAAAAGTTGTAGTTTCCAAAACCCATTCTCCTGAAGCGTTAGTAGCAAAGGCAACTTCTCCAGATTGTTGCTGTTGCATGATGTAATTCATTTGACCTTCGTAAGCTCCTTGATTGTAAACTTCTTGTAGGCGATCTTGATATTTATCATAGGCATAAAAGCCACCAATTATGACGAGTAGTAATACTGCCATGATTGCGATTGACTTCCAAGCTTTAGCACGAGAAGGAGGAGATGAAAAAGTGGGTGATAAGTTACTCGCTCCTTCTTCTCGTGACTGTGGATAAAGGGAGTATTTATGTAATTTAGGGAGATTATTATTTTCCATTTTCAATCAACCTCACGATTACACTATCATAATGTTCTTCCTTAACTAACTTCAACTTGTCGAGTTGTTCCTTAGTTGTTTGCGATACAACGATTTTTGGTTTGTTGTTTTTATTTGCCATAGGATTATACTACCTTTTAGGGTATTTAAAGGTATCGTTTAGGTGTTATCACTTTATTGAAATAACACCCCCCAACATATCTGCGGCCAAAAGAGGTTTGCCACAAGGGCGATGAATAAACCGCAGATCTCCAAAAAGTAAGATGGCTTGGATTTTAGTTGGGGGGATTGTCATTTAAATGCTCCTCAATTTTCTTTTGTTGTTTTTCGATTATGGTTGTCATTCTTCTACATTCCCGGATAAACTCTTCCTTCATCCATGCTAGTTTGTTTAATTCTTTATCTATATTCATTTTTTCTTTGGGTTGTACTGCGTATTGTGAGGGTTCTGATTGTGGTGTGCACAATTAGGGCATTGAATGAATGCTTCCTTCTCATTATTATCCTTTGCTAATGGGATAATCTTGTAGCAGTGTTTACATTGTATTGTTGTCATGTTTGATTCTCTTTATTTTTAGTTGTTGAAGGTAATCCTTTTTGTAGTGCCTAATCATTCGTGTTGCTGTTAGCCTCAGTCTGAAGGAATCCACGATTGTGCCGTCTTCTGTGACTATTTGCCAGTCTTTTGTCTTGTTTAGTATTCCCATGTTGTTTGAGTGTGAGGGGGTGCGAAAAAATACCCCTAAAACGCAAATAGAGCCTCTGTGAGAGACTTTTGTTGATTTATTGTGCTGGGATAGGTTTAATTGAATCCGCTACTATTTCACTAAAGGATTTATCCTTGTCTTTCTTAGACGGTTTTGAAATAGTCATAAAGGAAACCTTCTGGCCTACCAATGCAACTTCTGGATCAATCGTTGTTCCTGCCTTTGCTTCTGCACCAAATGCTTGTAGCAATATGCCTAACTTGCTTTGGTCGGATAGGTTAGTAGGGCAGCCGTACTTCAATTCCACTTCTGTTTCATCAACTTTAATGAATATATCAGTGTATTCGTATGGTTCGTGTCTGTACTCTACTTTAGAGATTTCGCCAGTGTGATTGCCATCAGCAATTGTTATAGCTTCTTTCCATTCTAATTCCATGTTTTTGTACCTCCTGTTTTATTTAGATCACGATTTTGTGCCATTTTCAAGAAAAAAAGTGGTTTTGGGTGCCTAGGAGTTATTCGGTTTGCCGTGTAAAAAAGACAGGGTAGACAGGTATCCATGCGACCCCCACTCAACTTACATGCGTAGGGGTTGAGTGAGATAAGGTGTCTACCTTGCCTACCCCGTCTAGTAACCTTAATTATTCCTTCCATTTTATGCCCATCCAACACCTAAGTTGCCCTCCTTTTCCATCATACATCCATTGAAAATACTTCTTTTGTGAATCAATCCCTAATTTTTTCATTTGTATACCTACTGAAGATTCCGATAGTTCTCGATGTCTTTTTTCCTTACACCAAGGCACAAATTTTTTATAGAAATCTGCCTTTGTAATGTATCCTTCTCCATGAGGGTATGTGAACAATCTCATAAATTCTTGTAAGAAATTGCTTTTTGATTCATATTTTTCTATTCTCTGTTCAATACTCCCTTCTTTGTAGAAAGATCTCTTTTCTAGTACTTTCTTTAATATCTGTGTGCATTTCAAAGCGAGGGCCTTATATTCTGCTTCAGGGATTTCATCAAGGATATCTTTTTTCTCAGTAAATTGATTAGGAAAATCAATTATTAACCATCTCCGATAGAATCCGATTGTTTTATCAGATGTAGTGGGTAAGTTATTTGTTGAGATTAATATCTTAGCATAATTAATTTCTTCAAACGGATTCTTATTCTTGTATTCAAAACCAATTAAATCTCCTCCACATAATTTTTTTAACATAGAAGTTTTGTTCATTTCATTAAAATTAGTTTCCCCCATTTGGCACATCAATTTTTTGTGAAGTCTAGTGACTTCAAATCTTGAATGAAGCAAAGTATCCAATTCCGTTGAACAGCAATTCTTAAACCCTATGAAGTTCCTTAATAATTCTAAGAATTTACTTTTCCCATTCATTCCACTCCCGATAAAACAAAAGATTCTATTGATAGGATAATCTGGAATTAAACAGTAAGCAATAATTTCATAGAGGGTTTGAACATAATCTTCTCCAACCCATTCAGCAAATATCCTATCCATCTCAGGGGTTTCTATTGATTCTCCTAACTCCCAAGGAATAGGATTTGTTACGAAGTATTTTGCTGTAGCTTCTAATTGTTCTCCGGTTTCAATATCCACAATCTTATCCTTGAATTGAATCCAAGTAGTTTTTATTGGGTCTGGCATTTTTTTACGGCCCTCTTGTTTTAAGGAATTTAATATCAAAGTTCTATTCTTTGGAGTGATTACATCTTGGCCTGTCGATGCTTCAATCATATTAAGAATATCTACCTCATCTACAATCTCCCAAAAGAAACCCACAGGATCCCACAACCACCACAATCCATTTCTATCAAAAAAGATTGGCTGGGCTTCATTGAATGCTTCTGCTCTTCCCTTATCAGAAAATATCTTTGCTGCTTTACGAGTTTCTTCCGAAAAGCTTTCTTGATCTTCTTCTAAAAATTTATTACCAAAATCCATCCAGCAGTTCTCTCCTCCATGTTTGTTTTCCCATTCGTCAAGATCTTTCCATAATTTTCTTCCGACGTCATCAATTATCTCCTTAGTGATTTTTGTTTTATCTTGATACTTCTTTTCAAGTCTAGCATTTTTAATCATCAAGAATGCTTCTTGCTTCCTAGACTGAGGCATCTTTCTAATATCAATCTCTGACATCCTTCACCCCATGAATTTGTTTATGGCACTTTCTACATAAACAAAGCAAATCTCTTTTACCTTCATTACCAACATTATCATAAGTGAGGTGATGAACTTCTGTTGCCTTCTTATTGCACTTAGAACATTTAGGAAATAAACGTAACATCAAATCTCTTCTTTCATACCATAAGTAACTTTGTAAATATTCTTTATAATTTTTAAATCCTAATGACTTAATCATTGCAACCATTTACCGAACCTCCTCCGCCTTAGCAATCTCAGCCAGGGCAACCCTCACTGTTCCCAACTTACGATCATCAATATTCCAAACCTTATCAGAAGAAGTTGGAGCAAGTTCTCCATTCAACCAAACTCTATTTCCATTTGACATTAATCTTTTCAAAGTTAAATGAACATCCATCTTTTCATTGTAAAAGAACTCTAGCTTATCCCGAAATCCCCTTTCCTCATCCGTCATGTCATCTCTCATTGTTTATCCAATTATTTAATCTTTATAAAACCTTCTTGAAACTTCAAAGGCGTAACAACTATTTCCCAACACCAATCACTTCTTTCTTAAAAGTAACTTCCTCTTCCGAGATAACTGAATTATTCTTTTCCTTTTCGTTGAATCTTTGCTTTGCTAAAAGTAGTTTATAAAACTCGTCTTGGCTCTCTTCAATCCTCTCAAGCATTTCTTCCTCGGTGAGATCGACTTCTGTTTCATTAACTATCTTAAACTTTCTTAGTTTTACAATCCTTTTCTCAATTCTTGCATCGAAAGTTATCTGTTCGTAATCGTCGGAGAAATCTATTCTCGTGATGTTCCAAACATTTGCACCCATTCTCGTTAAGATGTCTACCTCTTCCTTTGGCTTTTCTATATCTCGGAAGACTGAGAGTCCCGCAAATGCTCCGCCTATCAACAAGATTCCGATAAGGAATGTTAGCGTTATTTTTAGTTTAGTTTTCATTATGTTCTTTTAATTATCCATTTATTTATTACATTAAGTAAGTCATTTGTCCACGATGTTAATTTACTTATGAAATCCCCGAATTGATTTGGACTATTCTTTTTTAATGATCTTTCAACTTCAAATGTGGAATTATAACTTTGTGATACATCAGCGAATCTAACATCTACAGGTACATGATAAAAAGTACAATCGTTTGCATAAAATCCCTCTATCTCTGTTATAAAATTACCAGCAGAATAAGTATTCTGATTGTAATAACTACCACTAGAAGTTATTTTTAGACATCCAACTTGTTGTGGTTTAAAATAAACTGATAAACCTTTTGAAGTTGCAGAACCACTTATATCTTGACTGTTTGCTCCAGTTTCATTAAAAATTGTTGTATAAATATTAGTGTCAGGATAAGTGCAAGTTTCACTTGATATTTCTATAATTAAATCTAGAGGGTCATATTGCCCACCAAAATAACCGTAATATTTTATCATTCCTAGTTCAGGTATTTTTGTTAGATTAATTGAAATACTCTTATCAGCACCATTTTCCCAAGAGGTGTAATCAACAGTATTCTGAGAATTAAACTTTACATCAGTTGATAAAATACCATCGGTAATTCTATTAACATTTGTTAGACTTCCGCCATCGCCTCTTTTAACAGTTATCCAAGAAATAATATTAGAACCTTCAATTCCATCCAAAAATACATTCTCATTTTCATTAACACATGATGTTGTTGTTTCTCCCTCTGGCAAATATTGAACTGCGTTTCTTGGCATAATATCAAGCAAAGCTAATTCATAAGCATCATAATAATTCATATCAAACTTAGTTATATTTTGTAATGTAAACATAAATGGCAAACCGCCATATGTCATAATAAAACATTCATCCTCTTCGGTAATGGTGTCTAATTGTCCACAAGCAAATCCAGCACCCTGTAAAAATCCATTGACATAATTTCTACTATAATATTCTCCTTGCATATTTGGTTTATATAAATTTGATTCATAACTTGTCCCCGATGTTCTTTTAAAACTTGCAACATCTCCAAAATATCTATTAGCATAAAGAATGTATTCAAAATTGTTTGTAGAATTTATTTTTGGAAGACCAATTGGGATATAACTTTGACCTCCAATATTAATGTTTCCAATATAATCAGTTGTTATTGTTGATGGGTTATCCATATATGTTATTAGAGGTCTATTAACTGAGTTTGAATTAAATAAATAATTTTGTCCATCTATTGTTCTCATTTCATAATGAGAACTTCCGTAAGCATAACTCCCTTTGTCTGCTGTGTTTCCCATTTCAGCACAACTTGACTGAGAACAGTTCCATGCATATGTTACTCCATATGTGTATGGGGTTATAATTTGATTTTGTCCTGAACCTGCAACCATCTCCCCAACATAAGAACTTCCATAAATACTCCCCTTATCTGCTGTGCTTGTCACCATCTGAAAAACACCCCCAACAAAATCATACATATAATTAACTCCTTGATAAGTTGATGATACTAAACCATTTCCCCATGCTGAATTACTCCAATTTCCACAAGTGGGTGAATTCCCATAATGATAAGTTCCTCTGTCCGAATCTGTGAAATTTATATTATAATCAGTTCCATTGTAAGTCCATAAAATACAAATCCCATCATAATCACAACTAAAAATATCATCATCCCCATCATTATCTACATCGCACCATTCAGGGGAACTCCTATAAGAACCCCTGTCAATATCATTCAATATTGTTGTCCATGTTCCATTGCAATATTCAAAGATTCTAAGATAACCATAGTAATCGTTTGCTGCCATTTCTTTGCATCCATTTCCATCATTGTCATTATTGAAAATTTTATCTCCCATTGCACTCATTAGAATATAAGTTCCTCTATCAACTGTGTCAATACTTTCTCTAACTCCTTTTTTTAATCCTGTCCAATTCCAAATTCTCATTCTTCCTGAATATTCAGGAATGACTAATTCATTAATTCCATCACCATTTATATCAATAATTATTGGAAGATTTTGGATAGTTCCAATATCGTCCATCATAAACTTAATATCATAAGTTTGATTTAGTTCTGTTATTGTAATATTGTTCTGTGAAGTTGAATAATAATTCATTCCACTTTGTCCAGCTATAGCTAAAGGCATTATTAATATTAAAATCAAAATCATTATTTTTATCCGCATTGTCCTGTTATTGCCTCCCCAATTATAATATGTGTTAAGTTAAAACATAATCCAATATCTTCTTGTTTACTAAAGTAGGTATAGTTCGAATCATCTGTTGCATAAAAGTTCCCGCCTATTTCTATTGAAGTTACATTTATTGAAGTACCATTTATATCTCCTCCTCCTCCACCGATACATCCATTTGCATCACAAATAACACCGGTTGTTGTGATATTGTCTCCATCTATCGCAGGAATCAAAGTCGTCCCAGTTCTATTCCAAAGACTGGTATTTGCTCCTGAAGGAATGTCGGTTGTTAGAACACTGCTTCCATCAGTATAAACTGCGGAATTTGTTGGAAGTCCAGTATAAATAGAAGCCCCAAAATAAACATTATCTTCAGTATCAACAGCGTAAGTTCCACTTGCAAGAATCACAGCGTTGCTAGAACCCGCATCTAAAAAATATCCTCCGGATGTTCCTGCATTATTAGTTCCTTGTACTGCGTAAGTTCCATCAACAAGAGTAGCAACATTAGAACTTCCATCTGAAAAATATCCCGCAGAACTTCCACCGCCTTTCATTGCGGATATACCATAACTAGAGGTTGCAAGGTCTGTGGTAATCCCTGAACTTGAATGAGTGAATCTTCCACCATAACTTCCCGTTGCTCCTGCAAAAGTATTTCCCGAAGAACTATCATAAGCATAAATAGCTCCACTTTTTCCAGTACTATGATAAACTTCTAAAACATAACTTGAGCCACTTCCCGTCGTTGTAACATAATTAGAATTTGAATCTCTAAAATTTCCAGAGTAAGAACCAGTTGCTAAGTCTGCTGTGTTTGAACTTGAATCAGAAGCATGGACTGCGGATGTTCCTGATGCTAAAGTGAAATCTCCAGCATAATTTGAATTAGCAAGATTTACATCGTTGCTTGTACTTCCTTCATGAAACTGCCCTGCTTGAGTCCCATCAGCGAGATATGCTTGTCTAGTTCCGTCCGAGAATAATCCTGCCGAATTAGAATCGACAAGTGTTGCTGTTCTAGTTCCATCATCAAAATATCCTGCAGAAGTCCCATCAGCAAAATATGCCGACCGTGTTCCATCAGAAGCCCAAAGTGCTCCGGATCCAGAACTTTTATAGAAATATCCTGCCCAACTTCCGTCTGCTAGTTTGGCAACATTTGAGTTTGTGTCTGTGAAATATCCTGCCCTTGAATTTCCATCATCTCCGATTGTTGCAGGGTATGAAGAACCATAAGTTGCTACCCCGGTAGAGGTCATGTCGAAGCTTCCTGTTTTATCTCCGGTGAATCCTACTTGGTTCGTTGCTGCTAACCAGAAGTCTGTTGGGATTAGGCCCTGGAAGAATTGTGTGTTGTTTACGAATGCTGTTTGGTTGTTGAAAGTTGCTTGTTTAGAAATAATATTAACCCCAATAACATCTGAATCGTCTAAGATATCAACAGCAGAGACGAAACTAATAGAAAGTATAAGAAATAGAAATAGAAATCGCTTTAGCATTAATGTCCTCCTCAACTTTCACTCCTTGTTTTATCAAGCAAATTCATTTTACTTCTTGAAAGTCTTAGCGGCTTTCTTCATAGCGTCGCTAAACTTTGCATCCTTATTTGACTTCATCTTCTTCCAAGTAGCCATTAAATGCTTTTGCCATTCTGTTTGTTTTTTTGCCATTTTAATTGAATATAATAAATCCTCCTTTCTAAAAAATTTATTTCCTTCTTTCTTTTCACCATGGTTATAGTCCTGCAGTAATACTTGCCGTTGCCCGAATCAATCCGGTTCCAACAACATTAGTTACACCGAGACCGAGTATATCCTTAGTTGAGACCTTCTTTCCTTTAATCTTACTAAGGTTATGCCCTGCCAATGCAACTGCTTGTGTTGTTGGTATGATGTTCGCAATATTGTTTACCATTTTATTTTCCTAGTCCTTCCAATATTTTACCTCGTAAAGTTGGTTCTAGTGCAATAAAGGCTATAGCAATTGCAAACATTAAAGGTATTAATGATGCCATGCTTCTACCTCCTGAACCAGTTATATACCCGTCAGGTCCGTAAGTCATAGATATATTAGCTTCAACACCTGCACTTTCACTTCCTATTGCAGTATATTGAATAGACTTAACACCGGTTGTGGCACTTACTCCTTCAGCAATAGTATAGTTACCTGCCCCCATTAATTCAGATTCATTATAAACTATTGGTGTGGAAAGTAAATCCTGCCCGGTAACATCTATAGTAATTCCGTTTGCTGGAACTGTTATTGTGATGTTCTGTGCTGCTCCTACTCCCGCAACAACTGAATTAGTTGAATCTCCAACTGTCTGTGCGATTGGTAAGAACAAAGCTAGAGCTACGATTACTGTTATGAAGGTTACCATGAGTACCCCCACGCCGATTACCGATTGTGCTTTTTTTCTCATTTATGTTTCTTCTCCCCTCCTAGTGTGAATATGATTATTGTGATAAAATAAATTTACTGGAGATTTCTCCTTCATTAAAGCCATGCTGTTTTACTGGAACTTCTCTCTCTGGTCTTGATCTTAAATCCAATGTTGCTCTTGGAGATTTTCTTAGAACTCTCTTAGAAACAACTTTTTGTTTTCCTACAGCAACCAATTTCTTATAGATTCTTTCCTTGCGTTGACGTCTAATTCTTTTCTTGAGTTGAATTTTCTTGAGTTGACTTCTAATTGCTCTCTCGTGTATTTGCTTTTGAAGTTTTTTAATACTTTCTTTTTTCTGAATAATTTTTTTGGAAATTCTTTCTTTGAGTTGAATTTTCTTGAGTTGACCTCTAATTGCTCTCTCGTGTATTTGCTTTTGAAGTTTTCTAATACCTTCTTTTTCCTGAATAATTTTTTGTCCTTCCTTTATTTTTCTAAGGACAATTTTTTTCAATGGTTTACTTAACTGAGATTGGCCAACCCTGTGTTTTTCCTTTTTTAATGATAATGATCCTTTTAAGAACACCAATCCTGGTTCCTCACTAATTTTGTATCTCTGTTTATTTTCAGCATCCCACGCCCTTTTACCACCAGCGTGTGCACTCCATTCTCCAGCCTTAACACCGGCTTGATGTTGTGTCCAAGTTAGTCCCATCTTATTTAAAGAACATCCCCTTTTGTTTAGTTTGTTTTGTCATTGATAATAATTTGTGATTGTTATTTAATACTGTGGCCTTACCAGACATCATGTTTCCCTTACCTTTAAACATACTTTTCCCATCAAGAACTGTGGTCTTCATAGCTTCTTTCTGACGGTGTTTTCTAAATTCCTCAAGGTTTTTCTTAATCTTTTTCTCCCTTTCCTCTTCGTAGAATCTCTCAAGTTCCCTTTCGTTTGAAGACTTTTGACGCTCCTCTAATTTATGTTGGATTTGCATATTCTCCTGAGCTTCCTTAAATTTGGCTGTCTTTGCCAGGTCTTTTCTGAATACATCCAATATTCCCATAGAATTACATGTCTTGTGAGTTAATAAACATGAATGTTTAGTATTAATTCCTTGATACAAGTCTTTTAATTGTTGAGTAAACAAAAAATGACACAACTACAATGATTAACATATAGATTCCGGGCATATACTTGGAAAAGATTACACCAAATAACCCCATAGTAATTAGTGTTACAGCATTACTCATTCTAAATCTTGCTGATAATCCTGCAATAAACAAGAAGGCAATGGCCACAAAGATTATCGCATTACCCGCAAACATATTCATAACTAAACACTCAAGGTTTAGCGGTTGTATAAATCCTGTGCATGTTACCATTTTAATCGGTCCCCCTGAAAAATTCTGCTAGGCTTAATATGAATAGTACTGAGAATGGAAGTAAGAACAACACCATTACTGCGGACACCCAAGTTGCTGAGTTTGCAATTGAGTAACTCATTATTGCTGTGAATGTAGAAAGGAATAAAACTAATGTTCCTGTAATCAATGGAAGTAGTATTAAGTTTTCTGGTTTAGCTTTTGTGAATAGCCCTACAAGAACTGCTCCTGCTGAAGCTAACAATGCGGTGAGCAATCCAGTATTCTCCCCAAATAATGTTTGGAAAAACCCTGCAGCTGTTGGAGTTGCCGTAGCAACTGTATTATCTACATTGAATGTTAATCCAATGGCATCTAGTAATTGTCCACCTGCACCATTTGGAAGTCCAGCCATTTGTAGTAAGACGATCAGCCCTACACTAAGAAAGACATAGTTCCATACTTTCATCCTTTAATACCCTCCCTTACAAGTAATGCCAACATAATTATTGCACAGAATATCGTCGGTAGATATGGTATTGCCCCTATTGGGGTTAAGCCAGACATTAATCCTAATCCTACATCGAATAATAAAACCAGTCCAAAGAAAACCATAGATATTGCAGCAGCATTTTGTATTCCAAACTTCCAACTAATCAGTCCAGTGGTTAAAAAGACAATTAGAAAAATAATTATCCCCAACCCAAAGTCTCCAAGCCCAAATAATCCGCTAGAAATATAAGTAGTAAAATCTGAGAAGAAGATTTTTATACTCCACTCATCCCCAGCATCACTAACTACAAACCAATGACTCGTCCCATTATTACTCGTCCCATTAATCGTCCAAAAAAACTCCATGGTTAGTTCTGTCTGATTTGTTGTTGAAAAATCTAACGTGGCTGTTCCACCATTTGAACTTACAATATGTGAACCCAATGATTCAGTTGCGTTCTTTAACACAAAACCGAAATCAGTTACTGTCCAAAAGCTTGAAGCTAATGTGAAGTTAAAAGTATAGGTGGTTTCATTGAATAAAGGATTTGTCTTGGGATTTATTTGATAAGTTATTCCCCTAGTATAATCTTGGGTTACATTGGGAGTAGTCCCCAAGGTTATTGTGTATTCATTGTTTGTTGGTGCAAAACTTTCAGATACCTGATTATAACCACTAGCAGAATATGCAAAGTTATATATGAAATCAGGATCAAGCCATAGTGTTAATGTTCCTGCTACGGATGTAAATCCACTTTCCAAGAGTGTCGTTTCTCCAGAGATTATCCTTGATGCATTGATGAATACTCCTTCAATGACTTGTTCTGCAACATCAATTACTTGGAATGTAACATAAATTCCGTCACCAGAGAATAACAAGTAGAGTGTTTCATTTGTAGTTACATTAGTAAAAGAAGTAGTCTCAGGATCATAAACTCTCTGAGGCCAAGAAGTCTTTTCAAATTGTATTCTATTATCTGAGATTAATGTTCTGTTTACCGCACTCAGACAGAACGCAAAAGATTGTTGTTCCGTTGTATCAGTAAATGTTAAAGTTTTATTTACACTTGGAGAACCAAGCCAATAATTAAAAGTTGAAGTTGGTATTGACGCATTTAATCCCGTTTCGTTATTCTCGTCTTTAAAAGTATAATTCATATACGAAACTGTTGATGTCGCATTACATATTCCTAAAATTGTTTCTCTAACAGTGATTGCATTTGAAGTTGAATTTGTTAATGTGTCTCCAATATTTAATTCCCAATAAGCATTTTTACTTCCACTTCCAATAGGGATTGCAGGAATTGTTGCACTAACAATAAATTCATTTCCTCCGTGAGCAGTAATAGTTCCATCCACTATATTTACATTATCAAAATACAATTTCGCAGTCGGAGTTGAACCATTAGTAGTAATATTCATACTAAATGCTTCATTCGCCATTTCGTCTGTTGTTGAATTGAATGTTTGGGAGTTCTCTACGAAAACTTTTACAGAGAATGTTCTGTTTGAGGAAGCATTGCTACTCACACTGTTATTTGAAAAAGATTCACAGTTCCAATTATAGCCGTCAGCAAAAGGGATATTTGAAACATTAAAAGTAGTATTAACATCAACTGCTGGACTTCCAGAGACATCTAATGTTTGATTTGCTTCAAACGTTCCAGAAATGTTATGCCATAAAGAAATATTATGTATTAATCCAGTATCTGTAATTGCTGAGCAATTAAATTCTACTTCTGTTAATGTTGAATTAAAATGGTCTTCTGGAGAATTTAATGTTGTTGTAAGCAATTCTCCCACCTCTAAATAATAAATAAAATTATCGCCGTCATCAGCTATAACTAAATCATTCCCAACATTCCATATCCCCCCACTACCTCCTGTACCAAATTGAGTTAGGTCAAATCCGTCTGATTGGTTTACTCCACTGATATAATGATTCATGAAATTATTAGTTGCATCTCGTATATAAAAATTATTGGAGGTGGTCATTGCTATGCCTGTTGGGTGGTCCATGCTTGGATTTACATCAAAACCAATATCTCCAGTTGTTTGATTTACAAGATTTACTAAATGATAAATCCACAAGTCCGTAGTATCTGCAATCCAAATATCTGTATCATTTGAATAACTATAACTTCCACTCATTGAGTTTTCATTAAGACTAAAATAACCAGTGAGGTTTGTTCCATCATATTCTACTTCTGAAAGAAATGCATTGGCTGCTTGATTATGCTGTATCCACATAGAAGTCTCATTTTTTACCATTATACTTGTTATATCTGTTGTTGCTGAAAGATCTGAAGAGAATCCTCCTGTGAGATTATTTCCATTAGAATCATAATGATAAATGAAACTATCAGACCTATCTGCAACCCAATAGTCTGTTCCATTAGATGCAACTGAACCAGGATTTGCGTTTCCAGAGGGTGAGGTGGAAAAACCTTTTGTTGAATTTGTATAGATAGGATCAATATAATATTCCTCATTAGCTTCTAAACTTAAACCATCAATTCTGAAGTCAATGTAGTATTTTCCACCACTTTCATAAGCTGTTGCGTAACCACCCTTCTCTGCAATGTCTCTATAATTAATTCTTTTATTATGGATATCATCCATGAAGATATTAGGAATCACCAAGTTTCCTGTCTCTTTATCTATCCAAGAATCAAATACTACTGGAGTGCTAGTTAGATAATATTCTTCACCGGCCCACCTTACTTTATCATAAAATATTTCAGTAGTCTGAAGAATATCAACAGTTCTTTTATATGGTTTCTTATTCCGAACCCAAATATCTTGCTTAACATTTCCACTTCCTTTATCATAGAACACCGATTCTAATTCAACATCATCTTTTGTATCTTTTAATTTATTAATCTTGTTTCCATTTACTTTAAACTCATGAACTTTCATTCCTTCAACATGAAAATCGTCAAAAACAGTATCAACATTCTTCCCAAATAAGAAATCGAAGAACCCGGCGGAGGTAAGGGGAATTAGGGTGAGTAAAAGTATAGCCACTACTATAAAAGTTGCTGAGAATCGCTTAGAACGATTATTTTCATTTTCTCGACGCTGTTTTTTTGTGTTTTTTACCATTTTATCACAATAATAGCTTTGCAGTTATATATCCTCCTGCTCCTGAAAAGATTAGCAAGATAAAATAAGGTACTACCAAATCTACCGCTAAGCAAGTTAATTTAGTTCCATCAGAAATTGTTGCAGAGTCTGCACAATTCAAAGCATCGGCTGCTCTGGTTCTAGTTACTTCCGGAGTAACAAAGTTTATGGCTGTCATTCCAATTATAAAAAACATAACTGCAATAACAATCGCAATTCCTAATCCCGCTCCTCTTTTGTTTCTCATAATATTACTCTAGCTAGTAGAATACTTCCTACTAGAAAAATTAGACCTCCTACAAAATAAAATGTTGATATATCTGAAACTATACACGCACCCTTATCAAAAGTGGATATGGAACTATTACCACAATCAAGATTTGCTGTTGTTGAGTTCCCTGTATTGTTTGTAGTGTTCTCTACTCCCTGACTAACAGGAAAAGCAAGTGCCATTGCTAAAACTAGAACTGTTAATCCAATCATAAAGGTAAAGAATATTACCTGTCCCCTATCATTCATTAGAAGAACCCCCTTTTAGAAGTAGTTTTCCTTTTAGGAAGGTTTCTTCTCTTTGGAACTAAAGATAATTTCTTAAATGATCTCCCTCTAATATATTTCGCTGCAGATAATTGATTTTTCTCACCAAGAGTATCAATTCTATTTCTTTTTAATTCAATTAATCCTTGATTAGGTAATGGTCTTCTCTTTCCTTTCCGAATACTATAATCTCTATATTTGTTAATATTTATTCTTCGCTTAACTGTTTCCTTTATTGCTTTCGCTTTCGCTTTGATTAATCTAAGTTGAACCGCAGTAGTGTTATCTACAACCTTCCCTGCAAGTGCTAATGCTTCCCTTCTTGTTCTTGCTTTCTGAACAATTCTCCTCCACTTTCCTTTCTCTTTTACTTCAGGGTGGAATCCTGGATTGCCACGGATTGACGGTTTGGATTTCTTCTTTCTTACACGTTTTCCTGATGTTGGTAATGGGATTGGAAAAATTGGAACTTTAATTTGTGTAACCGATTTAGACCTTTGTTGTTGTGATTGAGAAGAACTTGAAAAAGGTTTTGATAATGATTGCTGTGCCTGTGCCTGAGTAAGAGAAGTTGTTTGTGATTGTTTCATTTGTTGTTTTTGTGCGATATCTTGTGAAACTGCAGCAGATTGACTTAGGGCTGTATCTAATTTGAATAATGATTTAGAACTAGCAGATAATATCTGAGTATCTTGCAATAAATCTGTTTTTACATCTGTTTTTACATCGGAGTCTAACCGTGCATCTAAATTTAATTGAGGGATTGCTACCAATCCGGAAGTAACTCCTGTTCCGGTTTTTACTAAGGGTACTGGTCCTTGAAAACCAGAGACACCAGGAAGTTGTGCTAATTTTGGTGCTGGTGCTTTGCTTACTAACTTTGATGCAGGTTCAACTACTACTTTTGTGGATTGTTCTAATTTTAAGAAGTCTTTGACATCTCTCCTTGCCCCTAATCCTTGAATTTGTTTTCCAGCACTTGCCTCTTTCTTTCCAGCAATTCGCATTTGTTTCAAAAGTTTCTTTGCAGTTTTCGTCTCTGCTTTAATAGTCTTTTTTACCAACTTCGCAGCTTGTGATTGTAATTTTGCCTTTGCTTGTAGCTTTCCTTTCTCTATTAACCTTAAAGATTTGGAAGACTTTGAACCTGGACGAACATATAATGTGACAATATCTGTTCCTGTTGCTTGGGTGATCTTCCTTTTCGTTACTGGTTCTAATTGGCTAAAAATTACATCATCAGAACCCTTAACAACTCTTCTTACTTGTTCTACTCCTTCTGGTTTTCCATATTTAATTCCTACCCCTTGTGACTTTTCGAGGGTTACTGTTCCCCCTTTTCCCTTAACCTTTAATACATTCTTTCTTGCTCCAGACTCAATATAATCAGATAATAATTCTGTTTGCTTTTTTGTTTGTGTGAATCCACTTCCAGTTAAATCGTCAAGGGTTTCTGTTGTTTCTTTTACCTGCCCAAAAAGTTTTTTGGCTTTTTGTCCCTCGATGATTGGTCTGCCTGTTTCATCTACATATAATCCTATTTTTCCTTTCTGATATTGCGAGGTGGCGGTTCCTTGTTTATTCTGGAATTTCACTTTTTCAATTACATTCCTTTGAGGAATATTCCGATTGAATTTAGTTTTTCTTACATCTACCGAGGCTTTTAACGATGCTAAATCTTCTGTGATAAATCCCCCCTTCCTGCTAAATATTTCCTTTCCTTTTTTGAATAACTTTTCAGTTCCTTTCCCTCCCTTGGCTGTTTCACGAACCCGTGTGATTCCTTTTTCAAAGATTATTGTTTCTTTCAAACCTTTTTTAGTAACTTCTAATGTTCCTTTTCCGGTCTTTCCTCCTTTTGTTACTAACTCTACTTGCCCTACAAAATCATCAGCGAGAGGAGTGATTTCTTTAATGACTGCTGTTCCTTTTTTCTTTGGTATAGACTCTAAGGAAAGGGTATCATCAATAAGGGATGCTTGTAATCTTTGTTTTGTTATTGGGTTCCTTCTTACATCTGTGACCACTTTTGAACGTTGTCTTGTTAATCTTACATCATCATCTAAATATTTTGATATGTTTCTTACTTTTCTTCCCTTAACTAATTTAAAAGTGCCGAAAGCACCCATCGTAGCCAAGATTGCAGTATCTAATGGTCTTTCTTGGGCAAATTGTATTGCACTCTTTGGACCTCCAAGTTTTCCTCCGAGTGTGGCTTCCCCCAATTCTCCTATTGTGACTGGTGTCCAAATACCCAACTCAGTTACACCCTTTGCAATTTTTCCCAAGGCCCTCCCCTGTTCTTCTGGAGTTTTATCTGAAAAAACTCCAATTATCTTCTTTTCAGCTGCAGCAGTTCCTAATCTTGTCCATGCTTCTCCAACTTCTTCTGAGAAAATTGTGCCTGCCCATCCAACTACTCCTTTATTCCTAAGACTACTTACTGGAACATCTCTTACTTGTCCAGGCAATCCTAATCTTACTGTTGGTTCTTCAAATTGTAATGTTGTTCCTTCGTCGCTTTTTACTTCAGTTACTCTCCCACCAAGTTGTTTAAATTTAGCGAGATTTTTTTGCAAGTCTGTATCACTAACACCTTCTTGTGTTAATTGTTTTAACAATTCTGTTGATTGCTCTGCTTTTACATTGAATGCTTTTTTTGCTTGAATAATATCTGAGGACATTCCTATTAAGTTAAAACTTGTTGGAGAATATTTTTGTTGAAGATTAAAGTAGGTTTTTGCCGGTGCGATAAATGGGCGAGAAACCTTTTCTCTTACCGATTCTATTTTCCTTACCACTTTTAAAAATGGATCAGCAATTGCTTTTCTTGTTCCCTCTATTCTCTTTACTGTTGGTTGAAGTACCTTTTCACTAAAGGGTTCAATAAAACTTGTTTGAACTTTTTGAAATGCTTTTGATTCTGAAATTGGCACAATTACTTTTTCTTGAACTGCTTGGCTGATTATAACAGATTTTTTTGTTAAATCTGCTGCCGGTTCAACTACCTTATCAAAAAATTGTTGTGCGAAAATTCCTTTCGTGGTTTCAAATGAACCAGCCTTTGCAGCCTTATCCATATCAATTCTTTCTTCGACTGTTGGTGGTCGAATAATCCCTGTAGCCCTCGAACCAGTTTTACTTTGTGATATAAATGCTCCACGAGGGCCTATCTCTTCAACAAAACTTCCTTTAGTATCTATATCTTTAGAAGGAGTTAGTCTTTCTTCCTTTACTGACATTCCCCTTATTTGTTCAACGTTCTCTTTGGTAATCCTCTGCCCACTTCCTTTCCTTCCAATTCCTCCAGAAATAATAACTCCACTATCTACTTTCCTCGCAGTAAATGCAATCCTCTCTTGTCCAATTTTCCTTTCTAATTCAGTTTGTAATCTTTGCCTTTCGTTCCGATCTACACCCCGGACATCTGTTCTAAATTCCTTTTCTAATCTTGCTACATTCCCTCTGAATTCTCTTTCAAGTTCTTTTCGTTTCGCTGCTTTCTCTGCGTCTGAAGGTCCTGAAGTGGTTTGAGTTGTATCTCTCCGATCTCCACTTCCACTACTTCCTCCACCACCCCTTGCACTTTGACTTCGTTTTGGAGTAAAGGCAGCCTTAACTACTTGTCCTTCTGCTACAGATTGCAATCCTCCTTCAACTAATATTGTTGCCATTCTTAATCAGGATAGAAATATTTTAGTTTAGTTTTGATTGCGTCCTCGGTAACTCCGTTCTGCAAATCATGTTTGATTGCTAAAGCATTTATAGCAACTTTAAATTCCTTAACTTCAGAATTATCTTCTTGGTAAAATGGAATGTAGGCTACGACAAAAGTTCCACATAGGAATAATGCTACAATCCCTAACACTAATAACAATTTAAGAACCATTAGTAAATCTCCTCGATAGATATTTTAATTTTCTTAGCTTTCTTCAAATTGAAAAGGTTTTTCTTACTAAGTTTTCGTTTAGGTATTGATAGATTTATCTGGCCGTTCTTTTTATTGTGAATTAATTTTATGTCAAACTTCTTCGCCATGTAAATTACATGTAGTTAGAGTTAATAAACATGAATGTTTAATCATTCAACCAATCAATATCTGTTTTCCTTCTTATTTTATGGCCGAAAGCATCATCAACCGTCCTCAAAACATAATTTTGTTTCCGAATATCTGAAGCATTCCATTTAAATGTAGCTAACTTATTCCAACCTTCGTCTTGAACTATCAAAGTTAGGTTAATTCCTCCATGCCTATTTCTATGATTGTGTTTACCCATATTATCCTGCTATAAAAGCATACGCAACAACTCCGATAAGGATTATAGCCCCTATACTCATTCCGGCAATGCCTATTTTTTTAGCTGTATTAATAGTTTCATTTAACATACGGCTCATAAGATGCTTTTGACTATAAGTTGTATTTTTAATTTTATTAGGATTATAAGGCAAGTGACTTTTCTTTGGAATAATCAGTAAAGGCCTTCCTTTATAGGATAAACAGTCATCATTATCAACAGCGTGAAAGGTGTCCTTCAGTTTTACAGTACCATCAACGATTGGTTCTCTAGTAAAATCAACACTAGAATTTTCATTGATAACAACTACGGTGGAATATCCTTTTTTCAATCTTGATTTACTTACTTTCCCTGAGAAAGGTAATCTAAACTTCTTCTTCTTTTCTCTTACTTCCTTTTCTTTCTCGTCCTTAATCAATCCTGCTAAGCTATCTACTTTCTCGCTAAGAGTTGCAGGTTTTTCTTCAGGTATTTCAGTTATTTCTTCTTCATTTTCCATTATTCACCTCCTTTATAACGATGGTTCAGCCTTCCGTCTGCCAAACCATTTTTTATTTACTTTTCTAGGAGGCTTTGTAACATTTGCTGTCTCAACCCTGTTGACTACAGATAAATCAAGTAACTTTCCTTCCTTAGATAATGAAGTTGAGGTTAATATCTCTGCTCTCTTCTTAAAATAGTCTCCCCAAGAATCGTCATCTGCAATATCTCTACTATAAAGTTCTAATTCCTTCAGTGTCCTGGCGGATAACTTTGGTACTCCTACTTCTTCCTCTTTTAAGAATCCAACTTTTGTGGTATCTTCTGATGTTGCAACAGCATGGAGGAATGCGTGAGTACTATGTTTCTCTTCAGCCACCGTCGCTGTCTTTGCTAAGTGAGATAGCTGTTCAATTACTTGTGCGTCTGTTAAATCTTGTTCTTCCATGTTAATCTACTAAGGTGTGAATTGCTCTAAATGCCATTGCTGACAATGCAATCCCCATCAGTATACCAGCGTTAGCTCCTCGTAACCCAAAGAACTGAATGCTCATTAAAGCAACAGCCGGTGGTGTAAATAAGAGCATTACTTTATTACAAGCTCCTAATATTGATAGTATTATTTTGGATATTTTGTTCATCTTATATTTTCAAAGGTTTGGGGTATAGCTTCGTATACTTCTTCTGCTCCTCCACTAAAACCGTCCCTAACATCTCGAATCATGTCAGGAAGTGTTTTACCAGATAACTTTGCATACACAAGGATAAAAAGTAAGAAGAGAATAACGGCAGAGAGTATATTATTAAATAAGTTTTCCCCACTTATCATTCTATACGCCTTCTTCGGTGACCTCCTTTCTGATAATATTTTGGAACGTAACCATACTTCTTTAGATCCTCTATAATGTAATTTATTTTCTCGTCGTCAGTCGGATAACTTGCTACTTTATCCTTAAATCTCTCTACTGCTTGTTGCTTCCAAGTTGGATCTCCTTTTAAGTCTGGAAATTCTTTACATACCCCCTCATAATTGATGTTAAGGCCATCAATTGTTGCCCAACTTGGGTGAACCCCACTTCTAAATAAGATATGGTTCCCGTCGATACGAACTTCTACCATGTCACTTGCGAACATGAATATAACTCCAATCATTTTAAGATATATTAGTAGTGATTTCCGAAACTGCCTTAACTAGATACGCTAAAACTTGTGCAGTTCCAACATCAACGTTATTTAATTCTACAACTGTTCCATTAGGCATTCGTATTCCTACACCAATCTCTCCTGTAAGACTTACCAATCCTATCTCTTCCGGTTTTTTTGTTTTTTCTTCAGCCATTTTGTCCTCCATAATTTAATCTACTATCAATTCGTATGCAGACCTCGTGCTAACATACATTGCTATGCCCAAAAGGATTAATCCAATCCCCCATGTAGTTATAGCATCTTTAGTTCCTGCAATACCATTGAATAGAATATATAGAGATACAAAATACAATCCAAAGCTACCTAATAGTGTGATTATAGGATCTGCCATTGAAAGTCCGAGAATTACTATACCTAAAGATAATACAAGTATCAAAATATAGAATCCTATAGAACTATTAGTTCCGTCACCGGTTACTTCATAATATAGAGTCTCAGAACCCTGGACTCCGCCGTCGATACATATCATATCTACCTTATATAATCCTGTATCTAAATTAGTCAAGTTATATTGCCATACACTTGAACCATTAACCCCAACACTTGTTGCTTCTTGATTGTTTATCCTTATAGAATTGTCACGATCATAGAAAGTATAGTTACATTTTGCCGAGGCTGAACACCAAGTACCATTATTTATACAAGGTTTGTTATATGTGATAATATCATTCACTTGAAAAACATCATCTACGTTTGCGGTATCTACCGCCCCACTTACCAAAGAAAAAGTGAACAACAAGCATAGTGAAAGAAGGAAAACCATGCCCGTTTTGTGTTCGTTAATTAAAATTTTCATTGTTTTTGTTTATTGTATTTACAATAGACCGCTATTTCTTAAACCCTGTGCTGCGATTCCGATTGCGGAAGTTGCGATTGCAAGAGCGAAGAAAAGAGTTGTCAATCCAACAAGAGTATCTGCTGCACCTGAAACGTTTCCGTCAGCTTGTGCTGTACCTACCTGTTGTGCTACTGTTGGTAAAAGAGCTGTTCCTACCAAGATAACAATAAATCCACCGATTATATTTCCTAACATATTATTTGTCTCCCCTCCTAATGTTGTCTAAAGCCATAATGATATAGTAATCATTAGAGTTAATAAAGGTGAATATTAAAAACGACATGTAGTTTTGAATGTCAACATTTATAAATTATGATTGTCTATGGATTCTAGGAGATTGATAATTATTCTAAAACATGGAAGACTATGAGCAAAAATTAGAGGAGTCCACAACTTCTAAAATTAATTCTGGTATGCTCATTAATCTTCGACTAAACGATTTGTGGAAAGATGCTCACCGTCATGCGAGAGCCGGAAAATACTCTCAATGGAACGATGATCTAGATAGGGTTTGGTGTGAACTTGGCGGAGATGTAGTTCCTTTAACAAAAAATCAAATTAAAAAAGGCGAAGTTGATGCTGAAAAACAATATGAAGATTTAACTATGGATTATGCGAAGGCTTGTAGTGAAATCAAGGCACCGACGGGATTTAACAAGTATGACGAAGATGCAAAGGGTGCTTTCGGCAAACAAAAACAAGCTTTAATTAAAAAAGAGATCTTCCTGAGAAGATTACAGAACAAACAAGGTAAGGGAACAGCTTATCATGACTCTTCAGAAGATTATATGGATTAAAATTGGTAACAATAACTGGTGATGATGGCATTAAATACTCTTTCTCAGTCGATAGAGCACTAAAAGGGTTCTTAGATACTAAAGTTATCCCAAGAATCAATCATCGAGACAAAGATTATGTAATGTTGGTCTCAGGATATGAGGGTGCAGGAAAATCTACATGGGCAATGCAGGTTGCTAAGTATGTTGACCATAATTTTTGTTTAGATAGGGTGGTCTTTACTCCAGAGGCCTTTAGAGATGCAGTTAATACTGCAAAGAAGGGGCAATGTATTGTTTATGACGAAGCAGTTACCGGATTGACTGCAGGAGGTTCAATAACTAAGGTTGGAAGACTTTTAAAATCACTCATGATGCAGATGAGACAAGCCAATTTGATGGTTATCATCGTTATCCCTTCAGTCTTTGAATTAAACAAGTATGCAGTGCTCCATAGGGCTATGTCCCTGTTTCATATACTTGAAAAGAAATCAAGACACTCTTGGGTTGGCTATAACAAGAAAGATACAAAGAAAACATACATCTTTGGGAAGAAAAACCACTCAATGAAGGTAAGATCCCGGTTTACAGGAAGATTTTATGGAAATCTCCCCTTAGATGAGATAGAATACAAGAAAAAGAAGCAAGAAGCACTTGATGATGAGGATAGAGCTGAGGAAAAGGTCAATAAATTTACAATTCAGAGAGATTATTATCTGAAATTGTTAAAAGGGTTTCTGAAAACTGGAAAAGCGGTTGCTGAAGCTCAGAAAGAATGCAAATACCCATTATCAGAACGAAGAGTACAAGATATTTTAACAAACCAGGCATAGAACCTCGTAAAACACCCGTGAAACACGTAAAAACGCTGATTTCTTGTCGCAATATCTATATTAATACTTGTTCTGTAAAAAAAACTCATCTGATGTGGTGGGGGGGCCCCAAAAGAGCCTTTTTGTCATCAATTTTGAGTAGTACTAGGCATTATTCAATCAAAACCAGGCACTCAAGAGCCCTACAAGGCATTGGAGATCCTCCACAGGATAACTAGGCATTGAAACATATCCGACTCAAAAAAAGGGTTCAAAATGTCCGTACTTTAGGGGCTGGAAGTACGCAAAACACCGCTTTAAAAATAGCATGCCGCCTGATCCGCCGGAACCGGATCACCGGATCACCGGATCACCGGATCACCGGATCACCGGATCACCGGATCACCGGATCACCGGATCACCGGATCACCGGATCACCGGATCACCGGATCACCGGATCACCGGATCACCGGTTTTACGCCAGTGCTTAATATAAGGTCGTCCATTCAAATTGCTATTTATTTATATTAATAGAAATATTTTTAAGATAATCGTTCTTTATGGGTGAAAATTTCTATTAAAACAGCAAATCATTTCTATTAAAAGGCGATTTATTACACCAATAGTTTATAATAGAATAGTTTAATTTGTAACTACTCCTTAATGGTTAGCCATTAAAAACTTTAATAGAAACATTTAAAAGGGGGTTTTGGTTAGTCTGGGTATGGTAAAAACAAACCAAACAAATAAAATAAAAATCGTTAAGGCGATAGGTATAAACTTGCTTTATTCAGGTATGGATAGAACAGGTTTCCAAATCCTATACGATAACAATAAGACAATTGATTTTGATTTATGTTATTTAGATAGAACAGAAAACGATTTTTCAGGGGAAACCCAATAAATCATTTGGGACTTATTGTCCCGTTATATTCACATGGTAAAACACAAGATAAAAAATAAGTTTATCCTTATAGGATACAGAAACAAAGCAATAAAGACATATACCCCGAGACGAAATAAGTTTAAGGTTGGGTTGTTGTTGGCGGTTGGTGTGGTGTGCTTAATCACTCCCGCAACCAATTGGTTTTTGTTGGTAGTTGGGGCGTTATTAAATAAATTTCCGTTGTGGGTGTTTAGATAATGGAAGATAAATTTATTTGTGGGTGTGTGATTGATTTTAATGAGGATAGGAGCGAGGGCGTTGCTGTTGTCATCTGTGAGGAGTGCGGAGGGGTTGAAGAATGATATTCACATTTTATAATAATGGTTGGTATTTTAAGGTTTGGAGTTTTATAGAGATTGAAAGGGGGTATAAATTGAAAGATGGATAAAAAAGATAAAATAGCCATAGATAACCTTAAAGCACATTTTAAGCAAGACTTAGACGGCGACGGCGATAAAATCATTTTAACTATTGAATATAATAAAGAACTTCAAAATTTATTAAAAGAAGTTTGCTTAAATGAAATTAATGTTTTTGAAAGTTATCTTGGAGTAGATGACGAGAGCGGGGAGCGAGTGGATATTATTCTTAAGCGTCAAAAAGTTAAGCGTATTATTTACGGGGGGATTTATTCCGATTATAAAGAGTTTTTATTTTTAGAGGACTTATATAAAAAAGGAAAGGCGGTTTTAACCTTCGGAACACTTCGCAAAGTGTCCGATTTTAAAGAATACTTCAGGAAAGGACTTAAAAGATTAATAGAGATCTGGGGGAGTGTTACGCTTAAACAAGAAATTGTTTTCAGGGTAGAAAACCCAACAACAGAACCCACAACCGCATAAACACACATTATTATTTTTATCCTTTTTTTTTAGGATAACCGACAGACGAAATAAAAACACAATAAAAACACAATGAGAAAAATAACGAAAAAATTCAGGACAGGAAAGTTTTATCTCCTTAAAAGGAATAATAGCGAGAGCCGAGAAGTCAAAGAGTTATTTGATAAATATGATTTACCTTTATTTTGTTCGGAGGTAATAGAAACACAGATGTTGGTAGATGTAGAGGGAAAGGTAGTGCCACATTTTAAATTAAGAATTGTCAAAGATATAAAAAATATGGTTGCGGAAACATGGTTTTTTAAAAGTCCGCTTAATTTTATAGAATACACCCCCCGAGAATATAAAAAATTGAGTGAGAAAATAAAAAATAAGGTATTTTTTGGGATAGAAATAGAAACGAATTTTAATTCTGAAAAGATTGATTTTGAAGTAGGAGATTATCACAACGGCATAGAATTAAACGATTTTTGGGAGACACAAAGGGATAGTTCAATTTATACCACAAACGAAAAATATAAGCGAGGGATTGAATTTGTTAGTAAAAAGTTAGAGGGTATAAAAGAATTTGAAAAAGCGACAGCAGATTTTAAACAATTATTTAACGGGAATAAAGAAGAATTGAACGATTATATAGAATTTAATAAAAGTTGTGGGTGTCATATCCATATCGGGTTTAATAAAAATAAAAAAGTTATGGATAAAATAGATTTTTCAAAATTAAACGAAATGCGGAAGATCTTTTTTAAGTTAGTTAAGGAAAGCGAGGTTTTAGAAGAAATAACAAAAGAGCAAATACTTAAACAATATTTTAGAAATTACGCACAAAAAATAAATAAAAAAAGTTGGTTAAATGGGCGGGGGAGAAGTAAAGAGTTTAACCTTGATAGGAGAGAGGTTAAGGGTTTTGAATGGAGAAGTTTTAATTTATGTGGGGTTCAAAGTTGGGTGGAGTTTGATGAAATGTTTAAAATAGCAAAAGAATGTTTAACAATTTTAGCCACAGCAAGATTAAACGGATATGAGGGTAAAAAAACGGCGTTTAGGATAGGAAATAAAGCGTTAAAAAAGTTTATTGATGATGAGAATAAAACCGCAATATTTGAAATCCCAAACGGGGAAAAAGAAACAATACTAACAGATATAAAAGAAACAGAAATTTTAAAGTGCGATTTTATAAAAGAAAAATTGGAGGTTTTGGTTAATCCCTTAATTTAAAAATGTGTAACCTTAATATTTTTATTAATACGGATAAAACAGATTTAAGTTTTTTAAGTTTTTTAGATAGTGCGACAAAAAACAGCTATTTAGGAAATCCCGACGGCGACGGCGTTTATTTTAGCGACGAAAACATAATAATCAAAACTAGCGATAGACTTAATTATTTAAAATTTGAGGATAATATAAAGAACAGCAAGTTTATTCTTAGCCACCAAAGAATAGCTACAAGCGGAAAGACAGCCAAATATTTACAGCCGTTTGATGACAAGGAATTTACTTTATTACATAATGGAATTTTAAGCGATTATGTAGGCGACGGACACAGCGACACTTATAATTTATTCAGGGAGTTTTTAAGAGTTTTTAATAGTGATAAAACGACAGCGAGAGAAAAGAAAATAATCAAAGCAATTAAAAGCGTTTTAGATGAAAATACGGGGAGTTTTAGTATTTGTTTGTTTGATAAAATCACCCAAAATTTATATTATTTTAAAAATAGCCGTTCTTCTATTTATGGGTTTAGGAGTGAGGACAAAAAAAGTTTATATTTAACCACAATAAACGACAACGAGGAATTTTTAAAATTATATAATTCAAATTATAATCCTTTTCAAATTCGCGATAATAAAATTTATAGAATATCCGCAAGAGCAAAAACAAATATAAAAATAGTGGGGGAGATAAAACCTTATTTTTATCCCTCAATGAATAATTTTAAAGTGAAAAAGAAAACGGCTGTTTTAAGGGAAAGGTATGGTTTTGAAAGTTGTGGGGGGGATTATGGAAGATGTAACCAATGTTATAATCCAACAGGAAATTTTAATCAATATGGCTATAGCGTTTGTGATGATTGTTTAAGGGAGTATGATATTGAAAGGAAAGAGATAGAAAACGGGGGGAGAAATAAAAAAAATCTCTCTCAATATGTTTAATAATTTTGAAAGGGGGTATAAAAACAATGGGGAAAATAGTCACTTTAGATATAGAAAAGATAAACGACGAAAATTATAATAGCATACTTGAAGAATTTAAAATCCAATTTGGAGAAAAGTTTTGTTATGATGATTGGGAAATTACAGCCAAACAAAAGAATTAATTTTTATTTTAAAGCTTTATTTTTTTAGCTTAACGACTTAGAGAGAGAAACGGCAAATAAGTTAAACTTATTTGTCATATTACTTTTATATTTTCTCTAAGAAATGGCGGGGAGTAATCCCCGCTTTTTATTTATAATTTGACTGACTGACTGACTGACTGACTGACTGACTGACTGACTGACTGACTGACTGACTGACTGACTGACTGACTGACTGACTGACTGACTGACTGACTGACTGACTGACTGACTGACTTTATAGGGTGATTTTGATCCCCAATGCCTTGAATGTTCATATTTATTAACTCTAATGCCTTGGATTTAGAATGAATAAACAAAAATCTCCCTTTAGTATTGGAGTTCAGACAACAGGCGTTGAGAAAGTTCTACCGCAAACAGGCGTTAGGGTAAGCATCAAACGAGATGCCGCTAGATCGGCCAAACTGCCTGGAAAAAGGATAAGCAAGAACGGAAATGTTTATTGGGAATCCCGGAAGAACAGAAGTGACGCACCATTAAAAGATATTTAAATTCAATGCCTTTGAATATATCCTTTGATGCCTTGAGAGTATAGTAACGCATAGAATATCTGATCTCAACAGTCCCTTATTACTATGAAATACCCAAGGCATTGGGGTTTATATACATTTCTATTAATATCTATTAATAGAACAAATCACCCATAAAGGCACTGAAATCTAACTAAAATTTCTATTAAACGATACATTTATATACCTAATTTTCTTATATTATTTAATATGGCACAAGGAAAGCAACCAATTTACCCATGCACCAAAGAAGAAATCGACGCAATCATAAATGCGGCGAGAGCTGACGACTTCTGTTATGTTCTCTTTAAAGTTGCGAGTAAAACAGGAAGAAGGATCGGAGAGTATTATGATGTGAAGGTTAGAGATGTAGATTTTGAAAAGAAAGTTATGGTTACCAAGGTATTGAAAAGACGAGCAAGAATTGAGAAAGAAGCAATCCTTGATGACGATTTATTATATTTAATTCAGAGATATATTGTTTCTGCACATTTAAAGTTAGAAGATTATCTTTTTAGGAAGGTTGGAAGGAGACAAATCCAAAACCTTGTTAAGAAGTATGCCAAGAAAGCGAATATAGACCACCCAGTCGTCTTTCATAACTTTAGGCACTATTTTGTTACTGAATTATTCCGAGCAGGTTGGACTTATGAACGAATCGCAAAGCTTACAGGACATTCTACTCCAGGTACTTTAGTTATGTACGATCACACCGTTGCAAGTGATGTTGCAGAGGACGCAAGAGAAGCGTTAAAGAATCTGTAAGAAATCCCTCTTCAAAAACTTAACTTTTTCTAATTCAATTAATTCCTTTAGAACCGGGTGCCATTGTTTCCTTGGTATGTGGTAAATTCTTCCAAGTATCGTGAATAACTCCTTCCTCCAGATACAATCATCTGGATATGCTTTGTCCTTTATCCTCTGATGGATAATGGCATATACTATCCCTCCTCGTTTCATTTTTATGGTATTGTCCAGTTAGTTACGATACTTCTGGCAAGTTTGGGGCCAAAAGCTTCTTTACATATTTCAAGTTGTCCCGGAATGTTGAAACAATCCAAGAACATTTTTATGTTCTGACTGTATTCGTTTAGTGTTCCTAAGACTACTAAAACTATGAATGCTACGATAATTAAATTCCACCAGCTTCCTCCTGTTAAAAGATTGAACCAATTAATAGATCCGTCTTCATTCTTCCAGGGCTTAACAACCTTAAAGTTGTCTTTCTTCTGTGAAATGAAAACGTCCTTGGAATCAATTTGTATCTTGTGAATTTCCATTTTAATCTCTCGCAAAAAATGCGGCTGCTACTGCAATCACTAATAGTATGACTATTAACTGCCATAGTGGAAATCCTCCACTATCCATTTTCAAACTCATTTTCCAACCAATGATTGTTGAGGCCCAACCTCCAACAGTTAAAGCCCAAAAACCCGGTTTAGTTAATGTTTCACCGTCTATGAATCCTTTTTTATTCATTTTTGTTTTACCTCCTTTTTCTTAAATCCAATCATTTTTCCAAGGATATAAATGAGCAATAGTATTCCTATAACTCTAGTATGGGGCAACCAGAATATAGTGGGTTGAGATAATCCTAACTCCATATAAGTCATGTCTATCCAATGCAAATTGAAAACTCCGAAGTAAGTTAATAACAACATTTCTATTGGATTAAATTCTTTAAAATAAATCATTTGTTTTTACCCCCTTTGTATCTTCTTTCAACATCTTCTCAATCTCTCCGAGGGCTATCTTCCTTTGCCACAATCCCAAGGCAGAAATTCCTGTATTGAAAAACCCTGCACCGAGAATGAGAGATAACCACCATAAGTTTTTGAAGTTAAATAATGTGATAACAAATCCACAAGCCAAACCAATTAACATGATGTAAGTGGATCTAAGTTGCATTGCGACTTGTTGGTATTGTGTAACTCCTTTCATACCTTCCTTCCATTTATCCATGAATTGCCGATAGGAGAGTTTGGTTCCGTCCTTAGCTGTCCAGAATTTCCTTACAGGACTTTCTATTGGTTTGAATTTCCCTGCTTTCTTTAATGTCTTTTTTAATTCGTTGACTTCTTTTTCTGATTCCATAATTCTCCTAATGTTTCAAGCCCTTTTTCAAAAGGCTTTTCTCGTTGATTTAATTTCTTGTAAGGATAACCCTTGTTCTCTTTCTGTTTTTCTTTTGCTGTGTTTCTTTTCATTCGAACTCCTTCTTTGTCCACCATTTAGTAAAAGCATCAAAGTGTTCATTTTGTTTTCTAATTACTTCGTCTTTCTCTCGCATCCAATTATAGATATAAGCAAAGCCACAGATTATCAAACCAATCGAAACCCCAATACTCATTTGAGAATAATCAGGCCACATGAAAAACCAACGAATTACAGAACAAACTATTATTACTAATCCGGTTAAGGACCCTAGTATTGATATTTTATGGAGTTTCATGTTCTCACCTCCTTCCTCAATTTCCTAACTGAATAATAATTACTACAATTATAATTATTTCCGTCACATCCATTTGCACATCTTAGAAGTCCGCCTTCTACATTCTTCTCAAGGCCCAACTTCCATGCACA
>Ga0080013_1001234_pt1 | contig 34576 bp, 49 predicted proteins | sample ETNvirenome_6_85_FD_69236 | JGI IMG/M metagenome (GOLD analysis project Ga0080013, IMG submission 69236) | Marine viral communities from the Pacific Ocean - ETNP_6_85 (SPADES assembly) (version 2) | ecosystem: Environmental > Aquatic > Marine > Oceanic | place: Pacific Ocean | collected 2013-06-19
TGCACTTTTAATACTTGGTCTAATTGCACTTTTGATACTGGGTCTGGTTGCACTTTTAATACTGGAAATAAAAGCGTAATAATTCGTAGAGATGTATACGAAGTAATAGAAATACCAGAAGGCAAAACTATTAAGTTAAATGGTTATGAAGTTAAAGGATATAAAATCATGGATAAAGGTAATCAAAATGAATAAATTAGATAAGGATGATGAGCTTTGTCAAAAGATAACAGAGAATATTCTGGAGAGATTCCAAGAAAAGGCAATAGAGCATGATATAACAGAAATTCATGCAATAATAATAGCATTGAATTTTATAACTGCTATAATGTCTACTACAGATCAGGACCCTAGAATATTAGTTAAATATATTAATAAAACCTTAGTTGATATGGTTGAATTAAATAGAGATGGGAAGGTGCATTAAATGAAAAAATACAAAGTAACTTTTTTAAGAAAGAAAATACAATATGAAGTTTGCGAGATGATACTGCAAGCTAGTGATAGGGAATCTGTAAGAAATGAGGCCCAATATTGGATAGACCAATGTACTTGGAATGGGGAACACCCCCCAGAAATGGAGTGGGAAGAAGATGTTTTTGAGTATGATATCTCATTATCTGAGCCTTATATTGATCACACAGAAGAAATAAAATGAAGAGTATAAATAAAATAATAAAAGAATGGGAAAAAGCAACTAATGCATTAGCAGAGGGATTTGTAAAGAAGTATTGGGGAGAGGAATGTATAATTGATATGTACTGGATAGGTCAGGAAATAGGAGATATACTATCAATCGGGGATTATTATTTTGATATTGATAGAATGAAGAAGGCCTTAGAATTGAATGCAACTTGGGAGCAATTAAATGATTATTATTGGTTAGAAGTTGAGGGAGAGGAAAAGCCAAATGTTAGTTTTAAGAATTATGTTAAATATGGGTTAAAAGATAGAAAACAGATTAAAAATAAGGAACAAAAAATTAATATAGAATTAAATTGTCAATTTGGCAGTGATTTTCAGGAGAGAAGTTTTATTAATTCTTTAGAAATGTATATAGAAGCACTACAAAGCTTATATATTACAACTCATAGGCATAATAAGATTGATGTAAATATTAAGAAAGAAAAAGTAAGCAAATGACAGCAGTGGAAGCCTTTATGGCAATAATGATAATCTTTACTTATTTTGATAATAGACTAGCTATTGAGAAATTGGAGACTAAAGAGGAAATAAAGCGACAGTGGGAAGAAAGACCAAAAGGAGGAAACCCACTGTCAGTTGGATATTAAACTATTTATATTAACTTTCTAGAATAAATATTTAATCCCCATGCCAGTAGAAATAAAACTCTCTACTTGATCTATACCTTCAATACTGTTAAACTTAAGGCTATCTATATAGGTATATTGTACTTTCAGTTGTAAGGATAATTCATGATTGATTTTATATTTAATACCACCACCAATATTAACACCTAATTTCTTTTCATTATCAGAAGTTTCAACTCTAAGAATTCCATTACCATAATATTTCTCATTGACATCTATATTAACAAGAGAAAGCCCAGCAAGACTAAATAAAGCTAAATCATTGTTGTAAAAATAATCATAATCATTTATAATATCTAAGCTTAGAATAGATAAATCAACATCAGATTGAGTAGTTAGGGGTACACTATCAGAAAGAAATATAAAACCAGTATTATTATTAGCTTTATTCTCCTTAGTTGATGAGTAACTTAATTCTAATGAAGTATTTTGATCTAACTTATAACCAATCAGAATATTAAAATCTGTAAATGTATCTTCAAAGTAATCATTAGACTCAATAAGATTAGGATTATTATATTTTAAGTCTATATTTTGTACTCCTATACCTATATACTTATCATTAGCCATAGTTATAGAAGGGGTTAAACAAATAATAGCAGTATATATTAAATTATATTTATTCATGTTTAAAGGTTCTTTAGATTATTAACTTGTATCATAATATTCTCAATATTTTTTTTAACAACAGGATCTTTTATTTGTTGATATATCTTAGAGAACTTATTAGCATCCATAGTCTTTTCTTCTTTATATCCAGTAAAGAATTGAGCAACAGGAGTATTTAGTGCAACTGCAATCTTATATAATTGATCCGCTTTAACTCTATCGCTGCCCTTTTCATACTTTTGGATTTGTTGGAAAGTTACACCTAAAGCCTCTGCAAGCTCAGATTGTGTTTTCCCTACAAGCTTACGTTTTAATCTTATTTTTTGCCCAATATGTATACTTAATGGATTGTATCTATTTTCTTTTATTATGCTCATACTCTTCTTTAATAATAGTGTTAACATGCGATTCAACAACACTTAGTTCTCTCTCAAATTCATTCATAGCTATTTTAAGCTCAATGACCCTATTATCTAACGCAAGTAGGGACTTTTTAAACAATCTTATATAATCTTTTTTAAGAGCCATAATTGATTTTCAACCTTTTATAATAATTAATATAATTTAATATATAAAAATATTTTTTAATATTGTCAATTATTAAGTATTAAATTGTCCTGTCAAAGTGTTGAATTATCACATATGATAGAATTGAAATTAGATCTTGATTCTATTTTGGATTGTATTATAATATAGAAGGAGCAGGAAAAGGCTTTGTTCTCTACGTTCATATATACCTAATGAAATTCCCCCAATTCTGCTCTAATAATTTAAAAGAGAAAGAAATGCCATTAAAGAAAGGAAGTAGTAAAAAAATTATATCAAAGAATATAAGAACTCTAAGAAAAGAAGGTAAACCACAGAAACAGGCAATAGCTATAGCATTAGCTACGTCTAGAAAGAAAAAGAAATGAGAAAGAAAAAAGAGCAAAGAACAATAGCAATAGTTAGATTAGAACTTAAATTAAGAGAAACTTTATATTCTTTAAAGAAAGAACTTTTAGAGTCTCCTATAATAGCTAGAAAGAAAATAGAAGAATTAAGAAAGAAATATATATTAAATCCTAATACAGCTGCAATGTTCTCTTCTGTAGGAATGATAACAGAATATACAAATTTATTAAAAGAATTTAATAAAGTAATGGATGGAGACTTAATATAAGAAAGGTACTATATGTCAGCATTAAGTGCAAGAGGAAGAATAGAGGGGAGACCATTAAAAATTAAGACTGTTGAGGAATTAGAATTAAAAATAGATTTGTATTTTGCATGGTGTAAAGAAAACCTAAAACCTTATACTATGAGTGGTTTAGCATATGCTTTAGAAATAGACAGGAAAACCTTATTAAGTTATAGTTACAGAGATGAGTACCTCCTCACAATAAAAAGAGCACGTGATAGAATACAACAATATGTAGAGGAAAAACTCTTTGATAATAATGTAACAGGAGTCATATTTAATTTAAAAAATAATTTTGGTTGGGAAGATAAAAGAAGTCTAGAAACAGCAGATGTAAGTAAAGAGAAATATGAGGAATGGTTAAAGAATAATCAAAAAGCATTAAAAGATATTACCCCTGATAAAGAGAATAGTGATGATTCTTGTAATATAATAGAACATGACCCCATAGAGTGAGTACTAACAGACAGTAATATTATATTACGAAATGAACGAAGATTACAGAAGACAGTTATTAAGAGACTTTCCATTATATGCAGAAACTTGTTTAAAGATTAGAACTAAAGAAGGTGATATAAAGCCCTTTGTTCTTAATAAAGCACAAGTATATTTACATCAAGAACTAGAGAATCAAAGGAAATTAACAGGAAGAATCAGAGCTATAATTTTGAAAGGTCGTCAACAGGGTTGCTCAACCTATGTATCAGGTAGATATTATCATCAAGTTACCCAAAGATTCGGAGCAAGAGTCTTTATATTAACACATAGAGAAGATGCAACTAATAATTTATATAAATTAGTTCAAAGATATCATGAAAACATTCCTGATTTTATTAAACCATCAACTGGAATATCTAATGCTAAAGAGTTGTATTTTGATGATCTTGACTCAGGTTATGGAATAGGAACGGCAGGAGGAGGAAAAGTTGGAAGATCAGATACTATTCAATTACTTCATGGATCAGAAGTGGGGTTTTGGGAAAATACAGATGAAATAAGTACAGGAATAATGCAAACTGTTGCAGATGTAAAAGACACTGAAATTATTTTAGAGAGTACAGCTAATGGAATAGGTAATATGTTTCATCGTATGGCAATTAATGCTATGCATGGTTTAAATGAATATAAATTAATATTTATTCCGTGGTTTTGGCAAGATGAGTATAGATTAGAAGTTCCAAAGGATTTTAAATTAACAGATGAGGAACAAGAATATAAACAGGCTTATAACTTAGATGATAAGCAAATAGTATGGAGAAGAAACAAAATAGCTAACTTTACAGGTGGTGAATGGCAATTCAAACAAGAATATCCTGCAACTCCTAACGAGGCTTTCCAGACTTCTAGCGAAGATTCATTAATACAACCACAAACAGTAATAAAAGCAAGAACAGCTAAGAATATCCAAAAAGGAAATCAACTAGTTATTGGTGTAGATCCAGCTCATAAAGGAAGAGATAGGACAGCAATTGTGTTTAGAGATGGAAGAGTTCAATATAAACATGAAATATTCCAAGGATTAGATACTATGGAGGTTGTAGGTAGAATAATTCAGATGATTAACCATTACCGTCCAGAGAAAGTATTTGTTGATATGGGTGGAATAGGAGCAGGGATATACGATAGATTAAAAGAATTAAATTATACTAGAGTAGTGGTTGGAGTTAATTTTGGGTCTAAATCAGATGAAGCAGATAGATATTTAAATAAAAGAGCGGAGATGTGGGGAAAAATGGGGGATTGGTTAAAAGATCAAGGTGGAGTAAAAATAGAAGACAATGATGAATTGCATAGTGATCTAATTGCACCAAGATATACTTTTGATAGTCAGGGGAGATTAAAGATAGAGCCTAAAGATGAGATTAAGAAAAGATATCTTAAGTCACCAGACTTAGGGGATGCTCTAGCTTTAACATTTGCTTATAATATACCTAATCAACAAATAAAGGAAAAATATGGAATGCAAAGAACATATCGAGCCCAATCAAACTGGGATGTCTTTAACGGCTAGAGCAGTTAATAAAGAAAAAGATCTAGATATCATTCAATCATGGTATTCAATTAGGCGTGATTGGCAAGCTCCGCCAGATAATATTTTCCCCGATGATGGAGTAATAATAGAAAATAATGGAGAGCCTATATATGCGGGGTGGATTTATTTGCCTCGTAATAGTAATATTTGTTTAATAGATTGGATAGTAGGGAATCCTAAAATGAAAATACGAAAGAACAGAGGAATAGAACTATTACTAATTACTCTACTAAGGGTTGCAAAACAAAATAATATAATCTATGTTATGAGTGTATTCGATAATAATTTAATCCTTGATAATGAATTTAAGAAGTTGGGATTTAAAAAAGGGAGCAATTGTTTTAACTATTTGAAGAGAATTACATGGGAGTAGAAACAGCATTATTGGTAACGGCAATTGCATCAGCAGGAGCAACAGCAGCATCAGTAGTACAACAGAGAAGAACTGCTAAAAAGGCAGAAGCAAGACAACAAAGCCTTATCTCAAAAGAGGAAGCAAGACAACAGAAACAAGAAGCTATAGTAGGTACGCAAGAAGCACAAACAGCTAGAAGAGTAGGGGGAAGATTAAGAGCAACAGCAGGAAGAAGAGCAGGAAAAAGAAGCTTAATTACAGGAAGAGAAACAGGCGTTCCCGCACAAACACAATTAGGACAGAAACAATTACTAGGATAGATTATGATCAATGTATTTTGTTTATGGGTAGGTAATAAATATTCATTAGAATATGTAACCAAGCTTCATAATATGGTAAAAGAGAATCTAACTCTTGATCATCAATTCATTTGCCTTACAGACAAACCGCATTTACATAAAATAGAAGGAATACAATTTATACAAGCACCAGTTGCAATAATTGATTCATGGTGCAAGTTATCATTATTTGTACCTCAATTAGAGGATTCTTTTCAAGGGAAGGCTTTATATCTTGATCTAGATGTAGTGATAACAAATAAATTAGATAAAATAGTTAAGGAAGCAGATACAAAGAAATTTACGATTATTGACGATTGGTGGAGGCCAACATATAATTCAAGTATTATGATTTGGGAAATGGGAAAATGGAATAAAATATATACCAAGTTTAAACCCTCTGATATGGTAAGACTAAAAGGGGATCAGGATCTAATAAGTGAAGTATTAGATGAAAGCGAGGTTAATACATTTGGTAAAATAGATGTACAAAGTTATAAGGCTAATAAATTAGCAGAGAAATTTAACCCACAAACTAAAATAGTGGTATTTCATGGTAAACCTAAGCCCCACCAAGTTGATGGATGGGTAAATAATTATTGGAAATAATGACACAATTAAGCCTACAAAAACTAAATAGAAGAATAGATGCAGCAGAGGGTATTCAAATGCAATATAAAGCTCTATTTGAAAGTGCATATGAATTAGCATTACCACAAAGAAACCTCTGGACTACATTTAGTCAAGGATCTAATAAGATGGAGAAGGTTTATAGCTCCTCTGGTATATCTGCTTTAAATGGTTTTGTTAATAGAATGCAATCCTCTTTAACTCCACCATTCACTACATGGGCTGAACTTAAAGCCGGTCCAGCAATAGACGATTCTATAAAGATTGAGATTAATAGAATTTTAAAGGAAGTAACAGAGACAACTTTTTCTTTTATTAATGGATCTAACTTTGCTGTAGCTGTAGGGGAAATGTATTATGATTTAGCTGTAGGCACAGGAGCCATGCTTGTATTAGAAGGGGATGATGAGAAACCTATTAAATTTATATCAGTACCCACAAGTGAATTAGCTTTAGATGAAGGGGAGAACGGGCAAATAAATGGGATATTCAGAAAACATAAAGTTGCAGCAAGAGGAATATTTGCTACATGGCCAGATGTTAAGCCAACAAATGAGTTACTTGATTTGATAAAAGATGATCCAGAAAAAGAAGTTGAATTTAAAGAAATAACTTATTTAGATGAAGAAGATAAGATCTGGAGATATGAAATTATCTATAATAAAGAACATAGAATAGTAGAAAGAACATTTGAAACTAATCCATGGATAATAGTAAGATGGTCAAAAGTTGCCGGTGAAGTATTTGGAAGAGGACCTTTATTACAAGCATTACCAGACTTAAAAGAATTAAATAAAGGAAAAGAATTAAATTTAAGATCAGCTCAATTAAATATATTTGGAGCTTATACGGTTACAGACGATGGAATAACTAATGTTGATACTATAAAGATACAACCTAATGCTTTAATTCCTGTAGCTAGAAATGCTGGACCTAATGGGCCGTCTATAGCTGCATTGCCAAGAACAGGTGATTTTAATGCACAGAATTTTATGTTTGAAGATTTAAAGCAACAAATTAATACATTATTATTAAATGATAGATTGCCACCAGATGCAGGACCAGTAAGAAGTGCTACTGAAATTGTAGAAAGAATGAAACAACTACAAGTTGATACTGGTGCAGCTTTTGGTAGATTAATATTTGAATTTGTTCAACCATTACTACAAAGAATTATTCAAATACTGGAAAACAAAGGGCTTATCAAGCTAGGTGGGGGAATCAAGATTGATAATATTGCAGTTACTACACAGATTCTATCCCCAATTGCAAGAACTGAGGCTATAGAAGAAGTTAATGGAATTGTACAAACAGATCAAATATTAAAATCTATAGATCCTACAGGACAATTAACACAATTAACCTTGAAAACAGAAGAATTAGCTGTTATTGTAGCAGACAAATTAGGAGTTCCAGCTTCTATGATTAGAAGTGAAGATGAGAAAGACACGCTAAAACAATCACTGGTTGAAGCTGTTGCAACTCAAGAAGGAGCTCCACAAGAAGCTTAAAAGGAAGAATTAAGGAAGGCTTATGACAAAGGATTTATCCCCGTGGGGTCAGGATGCTATTGATGCAGAGAACGAAGCGGATTTAAAAAAGAACCAAGCTGCACAACAGGAATTAAATAAACAATATTCTATTTGTTTTTCAACTCCAACAGGAAAAAAAGTATTAGAGCATTTAAGAAAATGTACTATAGATCAGCCAACATGGATCCCAGGTGGGGGTCAACTTGATGGGGTATCAGTAGTACAGCATGCCTTTGTTAGAGAAGGGCAAAATTCTATAGTTCGTAATATTGTTGATCGTATTAATTTAATTAAAGGTAAAAAATGAAAGAAAATTTATTAGAAGGAATGGAGGCGGAGAAAGAAGAAAAAACCATTGATGAGGTTGAAGAGGAGGAATATACTAAATCTCAAGAAGAACCAGAGACTCCAGAGAAGCCAGAAGGATTAGACGATTCTTTATGGGATGATGAGAAAAAATCTATTAAACAAGATGATTTATTAAATGCTTATAAGAAGGAACAAGAGAAAGCTCTAGGTTTAAGACGTAAGCTATCTGAAAAAGGAGAGACAAAACCACCAAAAGATATAAAAGAATATGTACTTGATGAATCATTGAATGAGATTTTGCCTGAGGATGGAGAGGTGACTAATCTTATAAAAGAAAAGGCTCTAGAAGCGGGATTAACAAAGGATAAATTTGGGGACTTTATGTCTAAATTAATGCCTGCTTTAAATGAAAAGGGGGTTATATCACAAAATAAAGAATTAAGCGAAGAAGAGGCAAAAGCTGAATATGAACAATACAAAGAACAAGAACTTGCAAAACTTGGTAAAGATGGCACTCAAATAATGCAAAGTCTTGTTAACTGGGGAGATAGTCTAATAAATAAAGGTATTCTATCAAAAGATGAATTGCCAGTTTATGAGAATATGGCAACAGATGCTGCATCTATGGCCGTATTAATGAAAATAAGATCTTTAACGGGTGAGTCTGGTATTCCAGTTAAAACAACTGTAACCGATGGTTTGCCATCAAGAGCGGAAATTGATAATATGATTGCTTCTGAAGCTTATCAAAATGGAGATGCTAAGGTTCATAAACAAGTTAAAGAGTATTTCGAAACTACTACATAAAAAACTTGACAAGTATTCTGGCCTTATTTAATCTGTAATAATTATATATATTATAAGCTCACTGATTCAAACCTTATAATATATATAGCCTACGCATGAAGGGATCATGAAGTAACAATCCTAGTGATTGAGAAGCCTATCGCATCAAGCGACCTTTGAAATTATTAGCTCAATTGTACGAAAGTATTTTGTGTTAATAATTTTTAAAGTAAAAAAATGTCTACAAGTATATCAACAGCTTTTATTGCTCAGTTTGATGCTGAAGTAAAACAAGCTTATCAAGGTGCTGCAAAATTGTTCGGCACTGTAAGAACTAAAACCGGTGTAGTTGGTTCAACTCATCGTTTTCCTAAACTAGGAAAAGGATTAGCTCAACCTAGAATACCACAAACAGACGTAGTGCCAATGAATGTACAGCATTCTAATGCTACTGCAACTCTAGAGGATTGGTCGGCTCCTGAATATTCTGATATTTATGATTTACAGAAAATCAATTTTGATGAAAGGAAAGAGCTTAAAATGGCTATTGCTTCTGCAATGGGTCGTAGAATGGATCAATTATTATTGGATGCTGCTGATGCTGGTGCTTCTGCTACTCAAGTAAGTGATAATATCGGAGGTACTGATTCTGGTCTTAATACTGCTAAACTAAGAAGAGCTAAAAGATTAATGGATGCTGCTGGTGTTCCTGCAACTGATCGTGTATTCGTTCATGGAGCTATAGGACTAGAGCAATTATTAGGTGAAACTAACGCAACATCTTCTGATTTTAATTCTATAAAAGCCTTAGTTAATGGTGAAATAGATACATGGTTAGGATTTAAATTCGTTATGATTGAAGATCGTGACGAAGGAGGTCTTGATCTAACATCTAATATTAGAAAGAACTTTGCTTATCATAAACAAGCTTTAGGTCTTGCAGTAGGAATCGACATGAGAACTGAAATTAATTACATTTCGGAAAAAACTTCATGGTTGGTTAATGGTATTTTCTCAGCTGGTTCAGTAGGAATTGATTCTGCTGGAATCATAGAAGTACTTACTTTTGAAGCATAATATTAATTTAATTTAAAGGATAAAGACAATGGCTTTTTCAAAAACTAATTTTAGCCCGATTGGGTCTAACGCAAAGAGAGGAGTAGCACCACAGCACTTCTCTTATAAAACCACTGATAGCTTGGCTACAATGGATACATCAGGTTACTTTAACGATGTTTCAACTATGGTTGAAGTAGGAGACGTAATCCATGTAGAAGTTGTGGATTCTGTAGCTACTACTACTGCTATAACTGATACTGCTCAGTTAGTAGTTGCAAGTAATGCAAGTTCAGTAGTTGATACATATGATGCATTCTCTAATAAGATTTATCTTACCGTGACTATGGCAGACGTATCAACAGCTTCTTCAGTATGGGTAACTGCTCCTGTTGGATGTAAGTTTAGTAAATTATATTCAGTTATTAATGGTGCAATTGCAACTGCTGACGCTGCTATCACTACTGAAATTGGTGGTACTGCGGTAACTGGTGGAGCTTTAACTATTACTCAATCTGGTTCTGCTGCTGGTGATGTTGATAGTGCAACTCCAACTGCTGCTAATACTTTAACTGCTGGTCAAGCATTAGAGATTATTACAGATGGTGCGTCAACTAATACGATTATTGCTACATATACTGTAGAATTAACTCCTATTAATGACGTTGATTAATATGGCTAAAGGAAATGGAGTTGCAATAATATGTGGCTCCGCTCCTTGTTTACAAGAAGAGTTTGAAGAGGTCAGAAGCAAAAGGCCAGATGCAATAGTGATAGGAATTAATGAAGCTATTTGGAAAATTTATTGTGATATATTAATGACTTACCATATAGAGTTAATTAGCAAGTTTATAGAGAAATCAGTTAATAAGAATATAGAAGTTCATACTTCAAAATCTTATCCTGATCATGTTTTAAAATATAAAGATGTAGTTGATTGTGTATGGGAAGGGATAAAAGGAGGAGCAAGCAGTGCTATAGATGCAGTGCAAATCTGTTTAAAAATGAAATTCCAAGAAATTATATTAGTTGGTTGTCCTATGAATGGAGGTGATGGATATTTTCATTCTGATAAAGCCCCTGAAAATGTAGAAGGTTGTCCAAGATTTGGGAATAAAGGTAATGAATTCTTGGTTAATAAACATCAAAGAAGATTAATAGAAATGGCTCAAGAAATAGATTTTAATAATGTATTTAGCATGAGTGGTTTTACTTCAAAAATATTAGGAATTCCGAGGTTATAATTATGGTAAGTAAATTTGATATATGTTCTAGATCGTTAGTAGAGTTAGGGGAAGATGTAATAAGTAGTTTTACTGCTAACACAGATCCTTCCAAGATATGTGGATTAATATATCCTGAATATATAAAGTACCTTTTATCAATCTACCCTTGGAAGTTTACTAGAAAGAAAATTCAATTGGCTAGATTAGTTACAGCTCCTGTTAATGAATATAAGTATGCATATCAATTACCTTCAGATTTGCTTATATTAAGAGCAGTATTTGATAGTTCAGATACAAGCATAGCTCCATTACAAAACTATGATAGTTTTCAAGATGAGATCTATACAGATGAAGAAACTGTTTATATAGATTATCAGTTTCAACCTGATGAAAGCGAATTTCCTTCATTCTTTATTGAGTTTGTTGTTAAGGCTTTATCTAATAAATTAGCCATGCCAATAACAGATGACCGTAATATTGCAGAATTAAAAAAGGTGGAGGCCTTTGGCTCTCCTTCTGATAACTTGAATGGTGGAGAATTTGGAGTTGCTAAGAGATTAGATTCATTACAGAATCCATCTCCTGCTATACAAGCGAATGATTTAATAGCTGCAAGGTTTAGTTAATGCCAGTAAAGTCAACACAGTTCAAATTTACAAGTGGTGAGTTAGATCCACTACTATTGGGAAGAACTGATATAGATAGATATTATGGTGCCGCAGCTACTATGACTAATGTAAATTTATTGGCTCAAGGTGGATTCAAAAGAGCTGATGGACTAGAATTTATACAAAGAACATTCAGACAAGCAACCAGGGAAGCAAGCCCTACAATAACTACTCCTAACGGTGGAACAGGAGTTAATGCAAATGATGATGATACATCTACTACATTAATTACTACTACTAATATTAGTACTGTTAATCCTTATGTAGTTGTGCATTATGATTTAGGAAGTTTAAAAGATATAGCTTTTGTAGATGTTGTTGGTTGTTCTTTAACATCGGCAACTAATACTACTGAGTTCTTCATACAGGCAAGTACAGATAATGCAGCATGGACTAGTCTTGGTGGGGCATTAGATTTATCTACTACAGCAGTTACAAGAAGAAGAGCTGCAAGAGCAAATTATCGTTATTTAAGGTTCGTAAGAATAGGAGCAACAGATTTAGGAACTGATAAGGTTACGTTACAAGAATTTAATGTATTCTCAGAAGAATCAACAATATCAAATACGCAAATTATACCATTTGAATTTAGTGTTACTCAAAGTTACATACTTGTTATAAGTGATAAGAATATAGCAGTCTATAGGAATGGAACTTTTCAAGCAGATGTTAGAGCAAATAAATTAACGCATAGTATAATAGGGCAAATAGATTATACACAATCAGCAGATACGGCTATATTTGTTCAAGAAGATACAACACCACAGAAACTTATAAGACAGAGTGCAGATGATAAATGGTTAATTAGTGATGTTAGTTTTGATAAAATACCTAGATTCGATTTTGACCCTATTATTACTACGTCTCCTGGAAGTGGAACTTTGACCCCTTCTGCTACTGAGGGAGTTATTACATTAACAGCATCAGCAGGCACACCATTTAGTGCTGCTAGTGTAGGTCAATATCTTCAAAGTGCAACATCAGGGGGAAGGGCTAGGATATTAGAACAGCTCAGTACTACTCAAGTTAGGGCAGTTACAGAGATTCCTTTCTACTCTACCACAGCTATTGCAAATGGAGATTGGGATTATTTAACAGGATTTGAAGATGTTTGGAGTTCTACTAGGGGATATCCAAAGACTGTAACATTCCATAGAAGTAGATTATATTTTGGAGGAAGTAAACAAAGACCTCAAACTATATGGGGAAGTAAGATATCATTATTCTTTGATTTTGATTTAGGTTCTTTATTTGATGATGATGCAATTGATGCAACATTAGATACAGATCAAATTAATGAGATTGTGAATATTAAATCATCCAATGGTAATTTATTAGTTTTTACGACTGGTAATGAATTTGCTGTAGCCGCCCCAACTACTGGTGGTATTACTCCGCAGAATTTCTTTCCAGTTCCAGTTTCACAATATGGAAGTGAAAAAAATTTCAGAGTTGGAATTATTGATAATCAAAATATCTTTGTTCAAAGAGGAGGAAAATCTATTATAAGATATGCTTACGATACTCTTCAACAATTTTCAGATTCAGAGAATATATCGTTATTATCATCACATCTTATTGATAGTCCTGTAGATTTTGCAGTAAGGAAGAGCACTTCCACAGAAGAAAGTAATTTAGTTTTATTTATTGATGGCACTAATCGTTTAATCATAGGAACTATTTTGCTTTCTCAACAAGTAGTAGGATTTACTCAACGTAATACTACTAATTCAACAACAGGGAAATTTAAGAATGTGGCTGTAGATGTTTCAACTATCTATACAATAGTTGAGAGGACAGTTAATAGCGTTACAAATAAATATGTAGAAAGATTGAATGATACTGCATTACTTGATAGTTCGGTTATCTATACTACTGGATTACCCACAAGTTCTTTCTCTGGATTAGATCATTTAGAAGGAGAAACAGTAAAAGTTATTGCAGATGGTTCAGTATTAGGAGATGAGGTGGTAATAAGCGGAGCGGTAACTATAGATAGAGATGCAACCACAAGTTGTGAGATTGGACTTGATATGACACCTACAGTAGTAACATTACCTATTGAAGTTATAGGAATGGGGAGTAAAATAGGATTAAGGAAAAGAATATCAGAGGTTGTATTACGAGTGCAAGATACTGGAGACTTTACCATAAACTCCAAGAATGTGTCTTTTAGGACATTTGGGAAAGCAGGAGATGGAAGCCCTTTAGATGCTGCACCTCCTGTATTTACAGGAGATAAGAAGGTAAAAGGATTACTAGGTTGGGATGAAAGAAAACAAATAACAATTTCACAGGATGAACCAGCGGAATTGAAAGTTTTAAGTTTAACAATGAATATTAATTTATAATGGCCGCACAAACTACAGGACAGGCAGGTTTATTACAATTAGGATCAGGAATAACTAGCCTTATATCTAGTCTTGGTCAATTACAAGCTGCATCAATTCAAGCTAAACAATTTAAGATTCAAGGAACTATTGATAGGTTAGCTGCTTCACAAGAGAAATTAAGAGCTAGAGAACAAGCAGTATTCTTAAGAAAGAAGTTCTTACAAAATATAGGTAGTGCGAACGCTTCATTTGCAGCAAGAGGTATTTCTGCAGGAAGTGGAGTAGGTAGACAGCTTGCAATACAAGGGTTAAGGACATTAAGTGAAGATATTCGAGCAGTAGAGTTAGGTAGTGAAGCAGCTCAAACTACTCTGCAATTAAGAGGAGTTCAGACTCAATTTGCTGCTGAAACAGCAAAAAATATAGGATTATTAAGATTTGGAACTAAAGGACCCAAAGCCACTTCAAGTCTCTTAACAAGTTTTAGAGCTATTAGAGGTCCTGGTAAGAAAACAAAAGAAGAAAGTTAGTTATGGTTAGTTTATTAAATAGACAAGTAGCAACAACAGGAAAAGCAGTTCAATTTCAACCTTCACAGGCATCTACTGCCTTTGCGAATGAATTAAGTAGAAGTATGACTAATATCTCTAATGAGATGAAGTCTAAATCAGATACCCTCTATATTAATTCATTCTTAACGGATGCAAGAAAGTCAGCTAGAGAAATATATAATAAAAACTCTGATAGTCCAGAACAATTAGCAACTGAATTGCAGAAGCATAGAGAGGGCTTAATTGCCAATATGCCAGCGTCTTTAAGACCTAGATTAGATACAGAATATAATACCCTTACTGAGAAATATCTTGATAGGGCTACTACTACTAGAAATAAAATTCTTACTGTAGAACAAAGAAAGTCATTAGAAGATAATGAAAATCAAATTATTAATGATATGCAGTTTGCTGCTAAAGATTTATTTAATAATGAGGGCTTATCACCAGATGAAATTAATACAAAAAATATTACATCTATTACACAGATTGCATCCGACTTTGAAGCTTTAGAGAAAAATATAGCACAAATAGGAGCGGATGGCACGCCATTAAAAACCCCGGAACAGGCTATTAAATCTATAATAAAAGCTAAAGAGTTTGTATTTAGTGAGATGGCTAATTCATGGCTAGATTCTCAACCCGATAAATTAGGAGCTTATGATAAATGGTTGAATAATGAGGTTGTTATTGATGCACCAGAAGGGTCTATAAATGTGCGTAATGCTATGACTCCAGAAGTCAGACAAAAGGTTGATAAACAACTTATTCAAAGTATTAAAAATGATCTTTATATAGAAAAACAACAAGTTGAAAGAATAGAAAGAGAAGAAGATATATTTGCAGATGAAACAAAAAAGATCTTATTTGATAAAGCTAAAACAGGCGAACTAACACCAACTATAGTAGATGCTAGTAGAAATATCTTAGAATTTAATGATTTTAGAGATTTTAGTAAGATGGCGAGGGAAGCTAATCCTATTACTAATGGAGTAGTATATGGGAATCTTATAAATAGATTGTCTAGTGGGGAAGATATAGATACAGATATTAGAAAAGCTAGATTTGCAGATAAAGCATTAAGCAATGAAGATTTTGAAAAATTGCTTGATAAGAATAAACAAAAGGGAGTAGCTGGAATAATACCAGATCCAGTAGAGGAAGGAAGGGATTTTTTATTAGGTTTTATGGGATCTAGTGCGGAAGCTTTAAGTATTCTTGATTCTCAGGTTATATCTAAAGCTGAAAGAGATTATAATGGAAGAATACAAGATTTTGTTGATGCTAATGGAAGAAAACCTAATAGGACAGAGGCATTAGAAATATCCGATACAGTAGTTGAAAGATGGAATATAATACAATCTGAGAATTTTGCAGCTACATTGCCTAAACCTATGGCTATGCCTACAACTATGAAAGTCAAGAGATCTGAATTAACCGTTGATAATATTAAAAAAGTTAAAGAAGATACAGTTAAATTATTCAAGAATAAACATCAAGGAAATATAAAAAAAATGAAAAATGATCCTTCTTTTATAGGAGAAATTAAATTAATAAATCAATATAACGATATTGCAGAAAGACATGAGAAATAATATCTTAGATCAAAATATAGAATCAACAAATGATTATCAAACCTTTAGACAAGAAACCGATGATGATGCTCTAGTTAATGAATTTATGTCCGAATTTGAAGGCGAGGCAAAAGTTACTGTAGAAGAACCCACAATAGAAGAAAAGGAAATTGCAGAAGGAGAAGCTCCAGAACCAACAGAAGGAAGGTTTAAAAGATTCGTAGGTGATGTATCAAGGGGAGTTATAGCAGAAGGACCACGGGCTATATTAAGTGGAGTTACTAAAGGAGTTAATGAAATGGCTGAAACTGTTGATGATATGGCCCAATGGTTGAATAAGAATGTTGTTGATCTTTCTAAATTTGAAACTGAAAAGAAATTCAAAGTTCCACAACCTACTTTTGGAATAGAAGAGGAAACAAGTCCAAAATCAGTAACAGGAAATATAGTAGAAGATATTGCTCAATTTTTAACTGGATTTGGAGTAGCAGGTAAAGCATTAAGAGGAGTTAGAGTAGGAACTAAGGCGGCTAAAACTGGTAAATTTGTAGCTCAAAGTGCATTAGGTGATGTAATAGCCTTTGATGAACAAGAAGAAAGATTATCTAATGTTATACAAGGTTCACCATTACAGAATCCAGTAACAGAATTTTTAGAATCAGATCCAGAAGACACAACGGCAGAAGCAAAATTTAAACAAGCCATAGAAGGTGCAGGAATGGGGCTTGTTGGTGAAGGATTAGGAAGAGTTGTTAATTTACTAAGGAAAAGTAAATCAGTTAAAAGATCTGTAGAATCTCAACTAGAAGGAATAGAGAAAGTTCCAGAACCAGGATTGAAACCAGAGACTTTAAGTAGTTTAGGTAATCCAAATAGTAGGGAATTAATACTTAAGAAAGTAAGATTAGCAGAAGAAGAAACTAAAGATTTAACGGCAGAGCAAATTGATATTTTAAGTAAAAAGAAACCAACAACTGTTGATGATATACAAATTAATTTTGCAAGAATAGATGGCCCAGAAGATTTAAAGAATGCTATGCAGGCTTATACTAATGAAACTAGGTTGTTACCTAAAGTAGAGAAAGCACGTAGAGGGGTGCGTCCTAATCAAGCAACATTAAAAGACGCAGAAGATATTGATGGATTTAAAACTTTGCTTGAAAGAAGGGAAGGTCAACCTTTAAATGCAGAACAAACTACAGCAGCTAGGAATTTCTATTATAATACTACTGATAAATTAATGGAACTTGCAAAGAAGGCATCAAGTCCAGAAGCAACAGATGTTGATCAATATGCATTTAGGAAAATGGTTGCTACACATCATGCAGTACAAAAAGAAGTATTAGGGGCAAGGGCAGAAGCGGGAAGAGCTTTACAAGCATGGTCAATAGCAGCAGAAGGAACACCTACAGATAAATTAAAAGGATTAGAGTCTATTTTGGATTCTTTTGGTGGAGCAGAAGCAAGTAAGGATTTAGCAAGAAAATTAGCATCTTTTAGAGATGGTCAATTAACTCTATCACAAGTAAATCATATTACCCAAAAATCAGCTTATGCAAGAACAGGTGATGCTATGATTGAAGCATGGACAGCAGGATTATTAACTAATCCAGTTACTCACGTTAAGAATTTATTATCAAATACTCTAACTACTTTAATGAGTGCAGGAGAAAGGTATGGTCAAGCTTTATTTCCTAATAGTAATGTAACAATAACAGAAGCTAATTCTTTTCTAGTTGGTATATTACAATCTCAAAAAGAAGCGTTGGCAAGTGCAGGGCGTGCGTTTAGAACAGGACAAACAGGATTCGGACAGGGTAAAGTTGAATTACCTAGAGTTAGGGCAAGTGCAAAAGAGACTTTAGATTTACAAGGTATTGCTAAACCTTTCGGATATGCTATGGATTATTACGGTAGAGTTGTTAATACTTCATTTAGAGCATTAGCAGCAGGAGACGAATACGGAAAGACGGTATTACATAATGCACAATTAAATGCTTTAGCTACAAGACAAGGAATAAGCAAAGGATTTAAAGGTGCTAATTTACGAGATTATGTAGCTAAATTAACAAGTGCTCCTGATTCAATCTTGGAGCAAGAAGCTAGAGATTTTGCTAATTATGCTACATTTACTAAAGAATTAGGAAAGAGTGGTAAATCATTTCAAAGAATACTATCACAAAATCCAGCACTAAAAATAGCAGTGCCCTTTTTTAAAACCCCTGTAAATATATTTAAATTTACTTATGAAAGAACCCCTTTAGCTTTGGCAAGTAAGAAAGTAAGAGAGGAATTATCGGCAGGGGGAACTAGACAAGCGGCGGCATTAGCTAAGATAGGTACAGGGTCATCAATGATGATGTTAGGTGTTGATATGTCAATAAATGGTCATATTACAGGAGCAGGACCTACAAATCCTAAAACAAGATCGGCATTGAGACGTCAGGGATGGCAACCACACTCAATAAAAATAGGAGATAAATATATTAGTTACCAAGGGTTAGAACCTGTATCTACTTTATTTGCATTAAGTACAGATATGGCGGAGATCCTAACCAATTATGAAATGTATGATATAGAAACTCAAGATGAATTAGATCATCTTGCTTCTGCTCTAGTACTAACAGCTAGCGATGCAACAATTAATAAAACCTTTTTATCTGGTATTTCAAATATAATTGAAGGACTTGCTAATCCAGAGATGAAAGGAGGACAATTTGTGCAAAGAACTTTAAGTTCTATTATACCATCTGGAGTTGCAGCAGTTGAAAGGGCTGTAGATCCAGAAAGAGAATATGTAACAAATATTACTGATGCATTCAAAGCTAGGATACCTGGAATTTCAGAAGAGACAGCTAAACGAAGGAATGTATATGGTGAGATTATTCAATATCGTTATCCTGATGAATCTCTATTAGATCAGTCAGTATCGGCTGTTACTTCGTTATTTAATCCATTTTATACTAGTATTGCTAAAGATGATCCATTAGACAGGTTTCTATTAAAAGAAGGATATTTTGTAGGTATGCCAAGCAAGACTCAAACCTTTGAAGGGGCTAAAGTTAATTTAAGAGAATATCCTGAGGCATATTCAAGATTATTAGAATTAAGAGGACAGGAAATAGAGCTTGTGCAATATGGAGGGGTTAATATGAAAACTGCTTTAACTGATTTAGTAAAAGGAGATTTACCACAATCCTTTATATTCTTAAGTGAATTTAAAGATGAGGATGAGAAACAAGATATGATCACTAAAGTAACTAGAGATTATAACAATGCAGCTAAAGATATATTGCGTCAAGAATTCCCAGTGATTGACCAATTAATTTTAGAAGACAAACTTAAACAAGAACAAACTGAAGGGTTTTAATTATGACAGTACCAGTCAATGACAGAAGAATACAATATACGGCAACTGCTGGCCAGACTATTTTTCCATATGATTTTAAGATTACTGCTAATACGGAAATAGCTGTATTACAAACAGTGAATGCAACAGGAGTAACAACTACTCTTACTCTAACTACTGAATATACTGTAAGTGGCGTAGGTGATGCAGGGGGTGGGAATATAACTCTTGTAACTGGCACAGCTGTGAATGATACAATTACAATTACTGGAACTACGCCTTTAACTAGAGTTACAGATTTTAACCAGGCTGGTGATTTTCTAACTAGTGATTTAAATGATCAATTAGATAAACTTACTGATATATTACAAGAAAATGATACTGAAACTAACAGAGCTTTACTATTAGCCCCAGAAGATACAGCTTCTTCATTAGTATTGCCAGTAACAGCAGATAGAATAAGTAAATATTTAGCTTTTGATGCTAGTGGTGATCCTTTAGCAAGTGCAGCACAATCTGGTGTTCCAACATCTACATTTATGGCAACAGTATTAGATGATGAAACAGCAGCAGCAGCATTAACTACATTGGGATTTAGTACTTATATACAGACATTAATAGATGATACAACAGCAGCAGCAGCATTAACTACATTGGGATTTAGTACTTATATACAGACATTAATAGATGATACAACAGCAGCAGCAGCAAGAACAACTTTAGCGGCTCAACAAGATGTTGTTACTACTAGGGGTGATATTGTAAGAGGAAGTAGTGGTGGTGTAGCAGAAAGATTAGCTTTGGGAGCAGATAAAACTTATCTCAAGTCTGATGGTACTGATGCTATATTTGGTGCTATACCTTCTGCTGATCTACCAGCAGGAAGTACAATCCAAGAAGTAAATACACAGACAGGAGCAGTTGCAACAGGAACTACTATTATGCCTGTTGATGATACTATACCTCAAAATAATGAAGGGGATGAATATATGACATTAGCAATTACTCCAACTAATACTAATAATAAATTAAAAATAGAGATAATCGCTAGTATATCGCATAGTGGAGCAGCTATTACATGTACAGCAGCTTTATTTCAGGATTCAACGGCAGATGCTTTAGCAGCACAATCACATACTTTAGCAGGAGCAGGGGCAAGTGGGTATATTGAAACTCTTACTTTAACTCATTATATGACAGCAGGAACTACCTCGGCTACTACTTTTAAACTTAGAGTAGGAGGAGCAGCAGCAGGAACTACAACTTTCAATGGATTTGGAGGAGCTAGAAAATTAGGCGGTGTAATGGCTTCAAGTATAACAATTAAAGAAATACAGGTATAAGTATGAGTAATGTAATAAATGCGATAAAAAAAATATATCCAGGGATTCAAGGGGGTTTTGTTTACTGGGAAACTAAGCCAGATGGTAGTCCATGGGAAAATCCTGAAGATGGATTAAGATGGGAAAACACTGAATATAAGCAACCAGCATGGTCAGAGATAGCATCAAAATTAGATAGTCTTGATCTACAGGAAATAAGAGATATTTATTATACAGAACTTGTTAAATTAAGGGAAGCAGAACAATACGCACCATATACATATAATGCTATAGTTCTTAAAGCTACTGAGAGTTCGCAAAATAAATTAGCTAATGTAAGTGATATCTTTAATGGTTTATCTGAAATAACTTGGTTAGACATCAATAAAAATCCAATAACTTTTACTAAGAATGATATACATAATATAAAAATTGGTTTATATAATAGGGCATTCGCTTTATACGTGAAGGAAGGTACAATTATTGCAGAAATTAACGCTATAACTGATTTAAATACTTTGGAGGCTTACAATGTTCAGGAAAGATGGGAAGCGAGCTAAACAAAAAATATTAAACACTCAAAAAGAATATGAGAGAATAACAAAAGAGATTAACAAATATTCTAATTGTTATATATTCTTATCTGTCCAATATTATACATGGTGGAAAGTAATAGGTCATATAATTACATTAGGAGCTATTTTAAAAAAAAGAAGGAGTAGAGCTAGTCATACAGCTTCAATCTATAAATTTGGGGCAGATCCTAGAATAATAGAAGCTACTGGACGTTATGGGGGTGTTAATCATAGAGGATTATATGATGCATATTTCCTACCCCAATTTCATGGTAAAGTAGTAGCGTATATTATTTCTTGTAATTTTACAGATAGGGATAGAGTAAAGCGTAGTGATAGATTAGAGCATAAAGATTTAGGAACTATATATTGTGCTAAGAAAGCATACAGATCATGGTTTGACTTCTTCAAGGAATATTTTAAATTAGGAAAAGAACAAAAGGATACTTCTGATGAAGTATATTGTACGGATTATATACTTGATGATTATGAGATAAGTACGAGAACTCAATTACTAGGAAATAATGCAGAGATAACGCCGGCTGAGTTAGGAGACTTTCTTAATGGAGAGCCCGCTATAAGATTTATTGTAAGAGATACCAAATGAATGGGGTAGGGGAAGGTCTATTAGTAAGAATCCTTTATGACTTAATAAAAAGCCCTAAATTACTTATTTTTCTTATTATTCTTGTGCCTATTTGCACGGGCATAGGATATTCGATATACTCTATAGAACAAATTAAACAGAACTTTCATAATATAAATGATGAGAAATGGAATAATTTTTATAATTCGGTGGTAGATGATCTTAAATATAAACAACAAAGAAGCAAGAAATTAGTTAAATTATGTGATAATGGTATTCCTGGATCTTGTACTTTTTCTTATTGGGGTATAGATACTAAAACTCGTATTGCAACAGCAACGAATTATTTTGTAATTAGATGTGAGTTTACATATCAAGGGAAGAGTTTTAAATGTGGTACTTCTTTAGATGTGAAATATCAACAAACATTATCAATTCCTCATGATTTAGTAACAAAGATAGCATCACAGCGTAGCTCTTGTGCTTCGAGTCAATGGGATGAGATTAAAGATATATCAGGTAGTAATTTTGAAAGATATGGAGAGTTATTAGATGTAGAATTAGGTTATGTAAGTCTATGTTCTCATGGGCATAATATAAGTATACTAACCCAAGTAAAAGGACATAACGCAAAAAAAAAGCTTAGCACTTCAACTGTTGGTTGCATAAAGGAAAATTGCATAGAAGAATCAAGAGAACTTAACTTTGATTTTCTAAAAATGTATGAATAGAGTTAAATTTGAATTCCAAGAGATATTAGCATTTATTAATTATTCAAGGGAAATCATTATCAGAGCCTTTTCAATTACAATATATCCAGAAGGAATTGATAGAGATAGAAGACTTTATTACTGATAGGAAACAAGAATATAAAGAGAATAAATGTGTGTTATAATAGATAGATTCATAGCTAATGATAAATTTACAATAGGAAGGGTATCTATTGATGGTGAATTTTTTTGTTATAGTTTAGAATTACCTTGGAAAGATAATAAACAAAGAGAATCATGTATACCTACAGGGGAATATAAATGCGAGCCTTACTCAAGTGCTAAATATTATAATGTGGTACAGATTAAAGATGTGCCACATAGGGAATTAATATTAATTCATGTAGGGAATTATCTAAGAGATACATTAGGTTGTATTTTATTAGGGGATTTATATGACGATAAAACGGGAATAGTATGGAACTCTAAATCAACTTTAGCTAGATTTTTTGATAGAGTTGGATATAATTTTAGAATTAAAATAGAAGGTAAAAATATGTCTTTAATAGGAGCTTTAGTATTGAAGAAAATAGGAAAACCTATTTTTGATAAACTTGCAGGAAAAGCAAAAGAAAGAGCCGTAGCCAAATTTACATCTATTTTAAAAGATAAATTCAATATTCAGAGTGAGGCTGATATTGAGAAGATTGATGAATCTTTAAGTAAAGAGGTCTTGATTGAAGCTGAGAAAGTTAAATTAGGTATAGAAGAAGAATATACAAAGCAGACAGATATTATTAACGAGACAATGCAAAAGGAGCTTACGGCTACTAATATTATGCAAAAAACATGGCGACCTTTTGTTGGTTATTGTTTTGGATTTTCTGCAGCTTTATTGATTACAACTATTTCAATAATTACAATTTGGTCAGTGATAAAAGGTGGCAATATGATAAGTGATTTAGCATTAGTATTGTCAAATATTAGTGGTCTTGTAACAATTGTATTTGGTGCTTTAGGTGGAGTATGTGGAGTAGTTGGTTATGGAAGAACGCAAGAAAAAATCAAAGGTGTAAAGAATGATTAGTATAATATCAATTAATCATCTAATATTAACAGGTATAACCTTAGCATTAGCAATAGGCATAGCTAATAGATTAAGAGGAGGAGCATTATATGATTATTTAAAGATACATAAGAGGCTGTTTAGAGTGTCGCATACAGTTACTAGATCTGTTGTAGCTATATTAACCCTAATGAGTTTTTATATACCATTAAAATATAATACAGGGGTTGAGATTTTTTCATCATGGCAAAGTATCATTTATACCTTTTTAGCATTTGTCTCGTTCTTTATATTTGGCTTATGTTCTGGTTGGGGTTCCTACTTTGATTTAGGAGCTACTAGAAGGGATTATGTAGATCATAGAGAGGTATTATGGATAGACTATATATTAAATTGGATATTCGGTCCTATATGGATTCCTACAGATCCTGGACATAAGACTATCTTTGAAATGAGTAATAATTTAAAAATAGATAGAAAAGCTTTTGATATTGCTATAGGTCCAGAAGGAGAAGGGAGACCTAAAGAGTGGAGATTTAAAAGAGATTTTATAGGTATGAGTCTAAGAGGATTACAGTTTTATTTTCCTTTAACTATTATAATTTATTATCAATTCAAGATATGCTTTAATATAGAATATGTAAGCCTATTTTATATAATACCATTTGGTTTATTATTTGGTCTTATGTATAAGATAGGTCAATGGTTAGACTTTTTTAAGACTAGATATATTAATCATTCTACAGAAAAAGGAGAGATATTAACAGGCATATTTTTGTTTAGTGCAATACCTTATTTTATATTATTATTTAATTATTAGAGTTAGAGCAAAGGCAAGTGTTGACCCTGAGAATTGAGGATATATTATGAAGCGTAGCAAGAGATTTGTTTTGGCGAACAATCTTTGTGGTATACTGTTTATATATTCAAAGAAAATTTAAATATTTTCTCTTGCTACATTTGTATCAAACCTTAAAAAAGGCTAATAACCATGACCTATAATAATACCCCAGAGGATAAAATTCAACAAGAAATTTTGAATGATCGCCTTTCTGCAATTAACGAAGAGATTGACAAAAAGCAATACAGCTTCAACAAGATAAGATTATAATTATTATTATGTTCCTTTTTATATCAGAATGCATTATCATTATTATTAATACTATTTAGGGCTTGTAACTGGCAGTTATATCCTTGCAGTATAATTTCCGTAGTATATCTATCATTATCGTTTTTATCTTGCCATTTTCTAGTTTGGAGTGACCCTTCAATATATACTTTATCGCCTTTTTTTATATATTGCTTAACGAATCTTACAATGCCTTCCTGATAAATTACTACATTATGGAACTCTGTTTTCTTCTTAGTTTCTCCCGTTGTTTTGTCCTTCCATTGTTCATTAGTAGCAACAGACAAATTAGCTATTTCTTTACCTGTTTTAGTTGCTCTTATATCAGGATCTTTGCAAAGATTACCTATTAATATCATTTTATTCATGCTCATAATTACCTTCTAAAATAGTTTAACATATCCCTAAGCTCTCTAGGTTCTAGATAACAATCTTGAATATCATTATCAACTCCAAACTCCATAATACAATGGATAATCTTTTGCATATCTTCCCTAGTAGTATCGCTTTTGTTAGAAATAGATCTTGCTATTTTTACACCATCTATCAAATTATAATGCCCTGCTTTTATTTTAAAGTAATATGATACTTCCTCAGAAGTTAGATTATCCCCTCTTTCATTCATGAAATCTTTACATATATTAATTAAAACCCAATAACCGCTTAATTGTTTACTAGATCGTTTAGGACTATGTTTATCAATTATGATGCTAAAATCTTGTATTGATTCGCTTGTGGCCTTTTTAATTAAACCAATTGCATGATCTTCTATTCCGTCCCAGTTACGCTTATTAGTTATTTCAAATATAAATTTTGTCATAATTATTTATTTGTGTTTAAATCTGCTCCTTTTTGTTGAATTTCCCAATGGGTCGGCTTTAAAATGTTATTTTTTAATTCATTAAATTCTACTAAAAGCTGATTTAAAGATTTAATAAAGTCATCATCTTTAAATACTCTAACTACTAATAATTTTGCACCATCTATAAAGCTAGGATGATACGATACAAAATCACACCATTTGCGATCAGTCGCTAATAATCCACCCTGAACTTGTGCTTTATAAATACTAGGTAATGCTCTGTTATGTAAGTATTTCATATGTGTATTTTGTTTAGGGCATTTAATTTCTATAAGTCCATCATCATCAATAAAGCCATCTGGAGAATATCCATAATGATCACATTTGATAAAGCCTATTTCATTAACTATATTAAATGTTTCTTCTTGATATGCCTGCCTTGCTTCATCTTCTAAATCATTACCTCGTTGCATGGCATCACTTTTATATATTTCTTCCTGTTCAGTGGTGAATAATTCGCTTGCAACTTGGAAAGCATAGTCTTTAAAAGTTTTGCTCTTTTCTCCTTTACTTGTTACAATCTTAGTAAAGTTAGATGCGGTAGGAATGCCAAGTCTAGCTTGATACCATTCTTCCGTATTTTGTTTACAATTAATTATTTGCATTCTGTTTTTCAATTTTAGAATTTAGTCTTAGAATTGTGTTATCATATTTATCTATAGATAACTCAGTTATTGCATTAATCTTCATTGCTTCACAGAATTTAATGTTATCTAAATCATCAATTTTTTCTATTAGATTAATTATATTATTAGCTAAATCTTTACTAATAGTTTTAGGTTGTAATTGGCTTTGTGGAATACTAATCACTCTTAAACAATCAACCTCCTCTCCCATAACTATAGTTTGAGATATTTTAAGTTTAATTCTTTTGTCCTCACAATCTTCCATAAATCGCTGTCCAGTACTCTTAAGTATTGCAGCTGCATTAGTTTCATTCACAATGAAAGGTTTTATCCAAGAGCTACTTTCTTTAAATCTTACAACTCTTTTATCATCATGCTTTCTGGTTCTGGGATTCTCTACAGATTCCCATTGAGCGGTTTTAATTGTCAATATTATATCCTCGCCGTTAGGTAAATCCTGGTGTCCTAGATAGTTCTTATTTGGATTTTGCAACCAATGTGTTTTTTCTTTAGTCATTATTTAACTTTTCTTTGATTAATCTTCTCATATTCTACTCTTTTGTCGAACATTTCATTTACTGTGCAATTATAACATAAATCATCACGTGAATAATATTCTGTATCGTATTCATCTTCTGGTAAGTATTTTTTACCACAATCTGAACATTCACATTTCTTAAGTAATTCTTTTTTTAATTTAGTCATTTTTGTTACCATAAGTACGTTTATAATGATTGTTGCTTTGTATATCAGTGTTTTTTATTTCTTCACTTCTTTTCTGTAAATCATTAAAATTACAACCTATAATTAAACTTACAAATACAACTAAAATTGATATTATTTTTACTTCTTTCATTTTATAATCCAATAACATATTCATAACCAAAAACTTCAATATCTCTTTTCTCTTCTTGATCTAAATTATCATTATATTCCTCCCATTCTCTAAGAGTTTCATTATCTTTATCTCGATTAATATTATTATATTTTTTTATTAATTCTATTGATTTTAACTTTTTATGTATCATAATATTTTTTAATTGGTGTTAGTTGGTAATAATTTATTTATACAACTAACAATTGTAATGTCAATTAAAAAATATTAAATAATATTAAATAAATTATAGGTTGTAAAATGGAAGAAGAAGAAAAAAAAGTATCAATTCATGCTACAATTAGGAAAAAAACTAAATCAGATTTAGATGATCATGTGAAAAATAATACTAATATAATAAATAAGATAAAAATACATGGGATCATTGATGTTGCTATAGAAGAATATTTACAAAAAATGAAACAGAAATGAAAGAGAATTTAATCTGCATTAGATTCATTAATCAATTAAAGGATCTAGAAGCTATTAATCAGATTAAAGCTGAGCATTTAATGTACTTTCATATTCCTAATGGGGGGTCTAGAAAATCATCATTAGAAGGCTATCAGTTTAAGATTATAGGAGTACTACCAGGAGTTGCAGATTATCAATTTATGTGGTCAGATGGATCTTTAACTAAGATTGGGTTTATCGAATTTAAAACAGCAAAAGGCAAACAACAACCTACCCAAAAAGCATTTGAAGAAAAATGTAAGCTCTTAAATATTCCTTATGAGATAGCTAGAAGTACAGAAGATGGTATTAATATATTAAAACAATGGGAAATATTAAAGTGAGGGAATAATGCAAAGGATTAGTATATATAGAAATGCAAGAGAGAGAAGAATATTTAAGAAAGGAATCTTAATAGGTATATCCTTATCTATTATTATATATCCTCTGTTATATCCTTGTTAGTTTATATTATAGCTTTATCAACTAAATGTTGTAAGCTTACTACAACCTCTCTAACTGAGATAAGATCTTCTTTTTCAGTCTCGCTAAAGTCTTTCAGATCAGCTGAATATTGTTTTATTTTATACAATACTTTTTCAAGCTGTTCATTCCTATATTTTAATTGTTCAGCAGTTACTTCTTGATACATATACACCTCATTCTTTTTCTTTTATTATAATATTAAATAATATTAATATCAACTGATAGTTGTTTTGTTAACGGAATTGTACGCTTATTAGTTGATAATTATATTAATCTCTACTATTCATTTAGAGCCAGAGAGGTGGTAACTAAACCACCTCTCACCTACAAAGCTATTTTTTCTTTACGAAAAAATGGAAAAACCTTGCATTCCTAGGATAAATCTTCTTACCCTTTCTGACGATGAAACGGCAAAATACTTCCTCCATTTCATCATTTGGCTTATAAATCTTTGTCATGATACAAAAATCAAAAATTTAACAACTGCAAAAATATTGATTTTTGAAAGAATTAACGATAAAATGAACTTACGATAGTTAATTAAGGTTAATCCTTTCTTAATCACCGACCACCTAACAGTTGTTTTTCTTGGTGGTCGGTATTCCTTTAAAAAAGATCTTCTACTGTTAGATCTGCATTATTAGAAGTAATTGTATATCTAATATTTCTTTGTTGATTTGGATTAGTTTTCTTAACATTACCTTTCTCAATCAATCTGTTGAGACTTGCTTGAATTCCATTCTTGGAAATAGCTATATTCTTATTTTGAATTAAATATCTTTCTATTTCAGGGTTTGTCATACCAAACTCTTTATCATTACAATTTCCTAAAGCTATCATGACATTTTCATCTGCTATATGTGGCTTAACTATTATTCTCTTATTAATAGATGTATTATTTTGGTTACCTTCTACATTTGGAATATTAGAGGCGTTGTTACTATTATTAATAGTAGATGTGGATAGCTTAGATTGTAGAAAGTTCAACAACTCTCTTGCAAGAGCTAAATCACTATCGGTTTTTTCCCTCTGTAAGGTAAGCTCCTTGATTAAGGATAATTGCGTTTCTATTTGATTCTGAATACTAAAATCTTGAATTTTTAAATCCTGTGTGTTATCTTCCATTTCAATACATTGTTATTGTTAATTCGCGTTAATAATAATTGGCGGACTCAGAAAGGTTTTACCTTTACACCCTTTTCCAATTGACAGTCGGAGGGGCATAACTGAGTCCGTTTTTTATTGTTAAGAACATACTAGCGTCTTTGTTAATATAAAGCTTCTCAATTGCGATAGATTTTTTGGCTTGTGAATTATTCATTAATTTTAATTTTTCTATTTCTAAAATACTTTTAAACGGAGCATTGTATTCGCTCATAAAGCAAGTGTATGGTGAGTCTCTAAAATAATCATCAACCTCACTATGGACAATTTTTTCTTGATATCCCCCTGTGTTTCTGTACGGTGGATCTAGATATACTATAGTTTCAGCGATAGGAGTTTTAATTTTAACATTTTTAAAATCAAGATTAAGTATTTTAAACTGCTCCGACTGCTCCAACTGCTGCAACCGCTGCAACCGCTGCAACTGCTGCAACTGCTCCAACTGCTGCAACCGCTGCAACTGCTCCAACCGCTGCAACTGCTCCAACTGCTGCAACTGTCGGACTTGTTTAATAAAATCTAGTCTTCTATTATTCCAATCTAAGGCATTACTTAACTTAATTTTAGTTCCTAATAGTTTGTTTAACTCTTTTAATGAATCTTCGCACTTGAAAATTACTATATTATGCCCTAAATGTTTCAGATTTTCTGTATCACTAAATAGAAAACTCCTTTGATTGTTGCCGAAGGAATAGCAAATCTTAGCAAATTGCGACAAAATAGAATCTTCTTTTTTTAATTCGCAGAACTTCTCTCTAGTGATGAACTTATAAAACTCATCAGGGAACAAACCAAATTTCCCTTTATGTCCTCTTTGAATTCTATCAACAATATACTGAATAAAATTTACCATAGTTGTTTGTTTGTCATTATATTGTACATGCAAGCCTATTTGTAGGGCTGTAAAAGACATTGCTCCTCCGCCTCCGAAAAGATCAACAAAATATTTTGCATTAGGTTTTAATTCCAACATTTTTCTAAAAAGGTCTATACATATACTATTCTTAGATCCTTGATAAGGGATTCTTAATATATCAAATTCTGGTATTATTGGTTGATTAAATAAATCGTATCGCATTCTTTTTTACAACTCATTATAAACATTATTTTAGTAATTGACAGTACAATTACAGGTTGTATTGTACTATTAATCGCGGAGATTATATACTTATATTATGGGGTTGAAGATTTTCAATTCCGCGACCATCTGAGACCCCACCCTTTTTAAGGTTGCGGAAATGCCTAAGAAAATTATATTATATTTATTATCTCAAGTACCATTAAAGTATTCCAGGACTATAATTGTTTTACTTAATTTTAACTCAAAATTAGGTAAAAAATGAAAAAAAATTTTGCTCTATCATATTTAGATATATGTGCTTGGAGAAATAGATTAATGGAATCAGATCTATCATATAAGGCTAAATTAGTGGGTTTTATACTATCTCAATATTTCAGGATAGACTATCCTACTTATCCTTCAATTAGAACATTAGCACAAAATACGAGTCTAACTATTAATCCTGTCCAAGATGGGTTAAAAGAATTAATAGAGAATAACTATATTACTAGAGATCAAATTAGGCAAACTGGGAATCGTTTTTTATCTAATATTTATCAGTTTGTAATATTACATGTATCGCTAGATGATACATCAAATGATACATCATATGATACATCAAATGATACATCATATGATACATCATCTCACGATACAGAAGTACAGGTAAATATAAATAAAAAAGAAAAAGATAAAAAAGAAAAATTAAATCTTCCTACATGGATCAATAAAACTACATGGAAAAATTATTTAGAAGTTAGAAGAAAATTAAAAGCAGTTAATTCATTAAGAGCATTAGAAACAATATTAAAAAAATTAGAAACAATGAAGGAAAAAGGAGTAAATATTAATGAGGTTATCGAATCGTCTATTATTAATTCTTGGAAGGGGGTATTTGAGCCTAATGTTTTTTCAAACAATCTAGACAACAACCAAGAGTTTAATTATGAAGGTTGTAAAACAGAAGAAGAGTATTTTAATAAGACAAAAGAATATGAGCAATATAAGAATTACTGGTTAATAATAAAGAAGAAACCATCAGATGCTAAAGTAATAGTTAGGATATGGGGTGACGAAAGGATTCCTATAAACTTACTAGCACTTCCATGGGAGGATATTAAAAAAGTTAAAAAAAGATGCAAAATAGGAGGTTAAAATGAAAGAAGGAAAAATTAAACAATATTTTGATAATGATTTAGAAGTTCATATAATTAATCAGATCTTATGGAATCCAGATCTAGTTTATAAGTTCCCAGATTTAGATTATAACTGTTTTTACTATTCTGAAACACAAGAGATTTTCAAGTCTATACAGGGCAATAAAGGAAAAGCTATTTTTGAAATTAAGAAGATTATTATTGAAAAAGGGGATGGAAAATTAATTAAAACTTTTACAGATATTCAAGGTTACGTATCATCTCATATTACTCCAATAGATGTATGCATTAGTTTGTTACTAGAATATTCAAATAAAAGAAAACTTATTGAAGAATTAAAGCAAACCGAAAATAAATTACAGGCTGGAGAAATTACAACTGAACAGGCAATAGGGGGATTATTAGGCAACTTACAGGAAAATAAATACATACCCACTAATCAAACTATTTCAGGAGCCGATATATTTTCAGAATGGTTTGAGAGTCCAGAAAGTCAAGATTTGAAGAAATATTCAACAGGGCTAAGAATTTTAGATAAAGCCTTTGAAGGTGGATTGGAAAAGGGAAATGTTTTCTGCATTAATGGGAAATATAAATCAGGGAAGACCACACTAGCTTTACAGTCTATCATTAGAATGCAAGAGCAAGGTCTAAGGATTAAATGGTTTGCCTTAGAAATGTCACCTCAAGAATTGCATAGGAAGATCTTAGCAAAATATCTTGATGTGGATGTGAATAGTTTAAGGAGAGAATATCTAGCTAAAATTAAAAATGCTGATGTAAGAGCTAAGGTTGCAAGATTCACTAAGCAATTTGTAAACAATCCAATTTTATATCAAACGTTAAGAGGATGTACTGGTGATACTTTGATATCGCAAATCTATAACGCTGTTCATAAGGAGCAAGTAGATGTGATTGTAATAGATTATCTTCAATTGGTTTGTTCTAATAGTGGTAGTAATCGTATTGAATTTTTAGAAGAGCTATCCAGCAAGATTATGGGAGTAATTAAGGATTATGATTTAATTGGTATTGTTTTACTCCAGCTTAATAGGGAGGGTTATACTTATGGAACTGATGGAATGAATAGAGTAAGTGATATTTCAATTAAAATTGATAAGAAGGAAGGGCGTAATATGTATTCTTTGGAAGCTATAGCCTTGAGATCTGCCGAGGATTTTAATGGAGAGGATGCTTTGAGGAATAAAAACGGAACACATTTTATTGAGAATTAAATGAGTAAACTAGATAACTATTACGAATTATACGAGGAGAGAGCAGCAATTATGGAACATGACGGGAAGCTAAATAAAGACCACGCAGAGATTATAGCATTTAGGAAAATAATTAATAGATTTTGTCAAGATGAGGGTTTGGAGAGAGACGATCCTGAAACCAAAGAATTTTATAAGAGATTAAAAAAGAGGATTCAAGATGAGATACGAGATAGGGCATAATCAAACAGAAAGGACGAAATGCTTAACGAAATGGAAAAAGTGGATAGGGAGGAAGGAAAGAGAAAAAGCACCCTCTAAATTGTGCTTAAAACAAGAAAGATAAAAAATGAAAGATAATATAAATTACTTAGATTTGTTTTCAGGAATTGGAGGATTTCATTTAGGATTAACGCAAGCTGGATTTAATGTAAAAAACTGTTATCATTCAGAAATAGATAAACATGCTAATAAAATTTACGAGAAACATTTTAATAATTCAATAGGTTTAGGAAATGTTAAAACAATTAACCCTGTTTCAGGAAAAATCAGAGGAGAAAAAATCAATCTTATCACTTTTGGATTCCCTTGCCAAGATTTGTCAGTGGCTGGAGAAAGGAAAGGATTTGAGGGCGATAGAAGCTCTTTGTTCTTTGAAGCCATACGCCTTATTAAAGAGCTACAACCTAACTATTTTGTCTTTGAAAATGTCAAAGGCTTTTTCTCGAGTAACGGAGGAAAAGACTTTGCAATCGCACTTAGAACAATTACCGACATTGGGTATAATGGTCAATGGCAACTTGTTAATAGCAGATGGTTTTTACCCCAAAATAGAGAAAGAGTATTCTTTGTTGGATATCCTAGAGGAAAAAGTAGACAACAAATATTTCCTATTAAAACATCAGAAGGAATATATAATGCAAAGAATAAAGAAAAGAAAAAAGAAGTTAGTCCTTGCCTTACAACTAGAGGGGCTAAATCAAGATTAGGTTCTGATTATTTATGGGTAGCGTCACCTAAAAGATTTGCGAACAAAAGACAAAATGGCGAAGGGCTAAATAATAAATATTGTTATACATTAACAACACAAGATAGACATGGAATATTTATGAATAATGATATTAGGGAAATGACTCCTGTGGAGTGGGAAAGATTACAGGGCTTTCCAGATAATTGGACAAAAGATATAAGTGATGCTCAAAGATACAAATGTTTAGGCAATGCGATAACCGTGGATGTGGTAAGAGAAATATTTTTAAAAATTAAATAGGTAAAAAAATAAAAATAATAGGTTGCATTTAAACTCAGTTTAAATATATAATAAATAATTATTAATTGTTTATATAGGTTAGGAAATGAATAAAAAAGAAATTCAACAAAGAGTATTACAGGAAGGCAAACGATTAGCTTTAGATAAGTTTAATTGGTGTGAA